>Ga0157370_10006610_pt1 | contig 12743 bp, 11 predicted proteins | sample C35metaG_FD_113463 | JGI IMG/M metagenome (GOLD analysis project Ga0157370, IMG submission 113463) | Corn rhizosphere microbial communities from Kellogg Biological Station, Michigan, USA - C3-5 metaG | ecosystem: Host-associated > Plants > Roots > Rhizosphere > Soil | place: USA: Michigan...
CGTAGATCACTTCGATCTTCTTCCCGCCGCCCTCCACGGAAAATACAGCTCGCCCGTCGGCGCCGCGAATCAGATCCGTGTACCCGTTGTCGAACGTGTGGTCGCTCAGGGTAATCTTTTCCGGCAGATCGAAATTCTTCAGCTCGCCGGTGGCTACCAGATGCGAATCGGTCTCGACGCTCTTCCTCGCCGGAATGTGCGCCGTCCACTCGTTGCGCGGAACATCAGGGATGGCGAAATAGGGATGAAAGCCGATCGCCACCGGCATCGCCTCATCGCTCAGGTTGCGTATGGTCGTCGTGATTTCCAGTTCGCCCTTCGCCAGATGATACGTCATCTCATATTCATGCGCGAAAGGCCACTCGGCCATGAGTTCAGGCTGCTTCCAGAACTCGAGCCGGGCGGTCATGTGCGCGGACGATGAATCCGCGCTAACATCCGTCACCTTCCACAGTTTCGACGCGGAAAGCAGGCCGTGGATCGAAATCCCGTTCTGGTCAATGCGCATTACGCCCAGATCGGGATTGAACTTGTAATGTTTGTCGTTCGCCCAGAAGCCGGAGCCCGCCATGCGATTCGCCCACGGCGCGAGAAACGGAATGCCGTTCAGGCCGCGGCTGGTCTCAAGCGCCGAGACATCCGGCAGCGGGAAGTAGAGGATATTCTTCCCGTGTACTTTCATTTCATAGCCGCGCATCCCAAGGCCGGGCGCGACCGAGACTTCCACGCCGCGCTGCGCGTCCGCGAGACGCACCACATCAACGCCGTGATCTTTGGTTTTCTCGGCTTGGTAACCCGGGGCGGCGAACGCCATCGCAGGGATAGTGAGCAGAAAGAGCAGGAATATCATTCCTACTTATTCTTACTCTGCGTCTCCCCTGATTCATCATGCAAATCGACGCGCGTCTCCTGTTGGCAGCATACGCAGCGTCCGGGCGTGTAATAGCGGATCGAGCACACGTCGCAATAATATGTCACCAGCATCTCTTTCCCGTTCTTCACCGCGTAAACAGGTTTCAGAAAAAACGGATCGAGCTGGAAATGGGTGGCATCGATCGGGTGACCGTGCAGGGCGATTTCGAGCGGCGCAAGCCGCCGATCATGCAGGACGGAGTCGGAATCCTTGTCCGCCCGAATCTCGATTTTTACCGAGCCGGTGTCGAGCGAAACCGGGCCGCTTTCAGGCTGTATCAGCTTTCCGCGAATCTCCGAGGAAGCCGGAGCGCCGGCGCCTGCAGGCGAAGCCGCGAAAGCCGGGATCGCCAGCCCCAGCGCGCAAATCGCGATGATGAGCCGCATAACTTCATGTTAGACCCCGATTGTGAGCCTCGGGCCGTGGCGGAACCTAAAATGAAATCTGGATGAGATTTTTCGGGGCGCTGCTGATGGCCTGCGCCGCGCTTTCCGCCGCGAGCCCGCCCGAAATCGAGCAGCTCGTCCGTCAGGGTTTCGAGGATTTCTATAATCTCGACTACCCTCAGGCAATCGACAATTTCGAAAAGGCGCTCGCGCTCAATCCCTCCGATCCCGAACTGCACAACCACCTCGCGCAGGCTCTCCTTTATGGCGAACTGTATCGCGATGGCGCTCTCGACAGCCAGCTCGTCACCGGAAACAACTCGTTCGTGCGACGTGCGCGAATGGAGCCGCCGCCCGGCGTCGAGCGGCGATTCCTGGGCGAGATCGACCGGGCTATCCAACTGTGCCAGCAGCAGCTGGCGAACAATTCGCAAGACGCCCGGGCGCTGCATTCGCTGGCAGTGGCGTATGGACTTCGCGCCAACTGGGGCTTTCTGGTTCGCAAAACCTGGATGGCCTCGCTCAGCGATTCAAGCAAAGCGCACAAGTACGACGAGCAGGTCACCGCGATCGAGCCCGCCAACTACGACGCGAGACTGGTGCAGGGAATCTACGACTATATTGTGGGCAGCCTTCCCTGGTCCATGCGGATGCTCGGCTTCATCGCGGGATTTCATGGTGACAAGGCGCGAGGAATCGCGACCATCGAAGAAGTCACGCGCAAGGGCAGGGAGAATCGCATCGACGCCGAAATCGTTCTGTGCGCGCTTTACCGGCGGGAGGGCCAGGCGCAGCGCGCCATTCCGCTCGTCCGCGAACTGATCGACCGGTTCCCGCGCAATTATCTGCTGCGATTCGAACTCGCCCAGATGGACGCCTCGGTCGGCCGCAGAAAGGAAGCTCTGGATACGCTTGCCGGGATTGCGAAGCTCAAGCGGGAGAACGCGCCCGGCTACGGCCGTATTCCTCAGGAGAAGATCGATTACGAAACCGGCAATCTGCAGTTCTGGTTCGATGATTTCGAGAACGCGCTCAAAAACCTTCAGAAAGCCACAGCCACGCCGGATCATTTGAAGGAACTGGATTTAAATGCCGCCGTGCTGGCGCTGATGCGCCAGGGCCAAATCTACGATCTCGAACACCGGCGCGATCTTGCAGTGAAGGTCTATCACCAGGCGATCCAGCTTGCTCCCGATGCTGAAGCCGCCCGGGAATCGGAACACTATGTCCACAAACCGTACAAGCGGTCATGAGTCCGAAGCCGCGTACCAGCATTTTCAGGCCCCCGAGCAGAGGACTGCGACCGACTATCGCCGTTTCCGGCCAGGCAACAATGACAAAAGCAGCGTCCGACATTACTCGCAAGCCGATGACTTAGCTGTTCATCATGAACGTGGGGAATTGGCATTCAACTTGAGAATACGCGCAGCAGCCCGTTTTGCCACATCCTCTGACGAGATCGCCAGGTTATATCTTCGTGCCCTTGAGCGCGCCCTGCACGGCCGTATTCATTATGTTTTCCGCCAGCTTCTGTGTCGCCTCATTCAACGCATCGATCTTCGCCCGGATCACATGATGATCGTCGGCATGGTACGCAAGCTGAAGCTGGTTGATGGCATCATTAATGGCTTTCCGTTCCGTTTCCGAAAGCTCGAACCAGGCATCGCCGCGTTTCGCTTTGCCGGTGGCCGCGAGAATCGCATCGGCGTCCACGCGCGCCTGCGCCACCTGCGCGGCGCGGTAATCCTCTTCGGCATGGTCGATTGACGCTTCGATCATCGCCTCGACCTGATCATCCGTCAGACCATAGGAAGGCTTGACGTCGATCGATTGTTCTTTCCCCGTACGCGCATCACGCGCCGTCACGTTCAGAATTCCGTTGGCGTCGATCAGAAATCGCACTTCGATCCGCGCCATTCCGGCGGGCATCGGGTCGATTCCTTTCAGATCGAACCGCGCCAGACTGCGGCAGTCTTTCGCGAGTTCCCGCTCGCCCTGCAGCACGTGAATCAGAACGTTCGTCTGGCTGTCCACTCCGGTGGTAAAGCTTTCGCTGGCGCTCGCTGGAATCGTCGAATTCCGGTGGACGAGCTTCGAAACCACCCCTCCGTAAGTTTCAATACCGAGCGAAAGCGGAGTCACATCCAGCAGGAGCTGATTCTCCACCGTTCCCGCGAGAATGCCCGCCTGCACGGCCGCCCCGAGCGCCACCACCTCATCCGGATTCAGCTCCGTATGCGGACGGGCCCGGAATAACACCTCGACTGCGCTGCGCACCAGCGGAATGCGTGTCGAGCCGCCCACCAGCACGACCTCGTCGATCTGTTCAGGCGTCACGTTCGCGTCCTGCATGCAATCGCGGCATGGCCCCAGCGTGCGCTCCACAATATCGCGAATCAGGTCCTCAAACAGCTCGCGCGTGATCTCGCGGGCGTACTGCCTGGCATGCCATTCGAAGACGATGCTCGCCACTGGCGCGAACGAGAGCTCCTCTTTCGCGCGAATCACGTCGCGGCGCAGCGTTTGTACGGCCTCGCCGTTGTGTGACAGATCCTCGCCCCACTCGCTTTGAATGTCTTCCAGCGCGATCCGCAGGAGCCGGTTATCGATGTCGTCGCCGCCGAGATGCGTATCGCCGTTGGTCGCGAGCACCTCGAAAATCCCTTCGTGCAGCCGCAGAATCGAAATATCGAAGGTGCCGCCGCCCAGGTCGTAGACGGCGACGATTCCTTCGCGGCGTTTGTCCAGTCCGTAAGCCAGCGCCGCAGCCGTCGGTTCATTCACCAGCCGCAGCACTTCAAGCCCGGCGATCCGCCCCGCATCTCGCGTTGCCTGCCGCTGGGCGTCATTGAAGTACGCCGGAACAGTGATGACGGCCTTCGTGACCGCGCCACGCAGAAACGCTTCTGCATTCTTTTTCAGCTGCCGGAGGATGAACGCGGAAATTTCAGGCGGAGTGAACGTCTTTTCGCCAAGCTGGACGCGAATCACGGACTCGCTGCCTTCCGCGATGCGGAAGGGGAACAGCTTCAGCTCATCCTGCACATCGGCTACGCCCCGTCCCATCAGCCGCTTCACCGAATAGATCGTTCGGTCCGGATGATCGATCAGCTCCCGGCGCGCGCGATTCCCGACTATAATCTCGCCCTCAGGGTACACGGACACCACGCTCGGAACCAGCTTGTCTCCGTCATCGCCCTGGATGATCTCCGGACGCGTCAGGTTCATGTATGCGACAAGGCTGTTCGTGGTACCAAGGTCGATCCCGACCACGTGTTCGGGCGTCTGGTTGTCAAACTCGATCTGAAACATTCGCTGTAGCCTCGTTCGCCTGTGCGATCAGGTTCGTAATGTACTTGCGGCGGTTGAGCAGCCCGCGGATCGCAGCCAGCGTATCCTTTTTGTGCGCCGCGTCTTTGTGGGCCGCGTCCCAGGCGGCGAATTCATCGCCGAGGCGCCGATCCAACTCGTCGCGCGTGTCTTCAAACCGCTGCCGCGCTTCCACCAGCTGAGGAGCCACGGAGTCGTCTCCCGCCCGCAGTTCCTCCAGCGCCATATTCAGTTCGAAAACCTCTTCGAGCAACTCCGGAGGAACATCTTTCGTCCCCTGTTCACCTACTTCGAACCCTTCGAGCCGTAGTACGTACAGGGCGCGCGAAATCGGGTCGCGCAGTGTTCGGTACGCGTCGTTCAGAATCGCCGTCGCCTCAAGCGAATACTCGCGTTCCCGCGCGCTCCTGCGTGAAAACAGATCCGGGTGCAACTGCCGGCTGAGCGCATAGAAACGCGCTTCCAGATCCTTCACATCGAGCGTCAGCTTGCGGGAAATTTCGAAGAAATCAAAGTAATCGGGCGAAGGCGCCTGCAGCGCTTTGCACTTTTCGCAAAAACGCGACGCGGTACCTTCACCGCAGTTCCAGCACACAGAATTCATAGGAGACGTTGCACAGGCTCTCCGCCTGGCGAGCGAAGGTGGTTGAACTGGCGGCGTCTACGCCGCGAACGAAGTTCCGCAGCCGCAGCTCTTCTTCGCGTTCGGGTTCTCGAAAACAAATCCGGACTGCAGCAGCGCTTCCTTGTAGTCGAGCGTCATTCCGCGAAGATACAGAATGCTCTTGGGGTCCACGAAAATCCGCACGCCTTCGAACTCGAAGACCCGGTCGTTCGCCCGCGGCTTCGCATCGAACTTGAACTGATAGCTCAGTCCGGAGCAGCCGCCGCCCAGCACTCCAAGGCGCAACCCTCCTTCGGTTACGCCCATCTTCTCGAATGTCTGCCGGATCTTTGCGATGGCTTTCGGCGTTACGGCGATCTCGGCTTCCGCAACGGTCGCCATTACGCCACCGTCTGGGCTGCCGGCGTCCGCTTCGTCTGCTTCGTGCGATAGTCGCTGATGGCAGCCTTGATCGCGTCTTCCGCCAGTACCGAGCAGTGAATCTTCACCGGCGGCAGGCTGAGCTCGTTCACGATGTCCGTGTTCTTGATCTGCAAGGCCTGGTCCACTGTTTTGCCTTTCAGCCACTCGGTCGCGAGCGATGAACTCGCGATCGCGCTGCCGCAGCCGAAGGTCTTGAACTTCGCGTCTTCAATCAAGCCGCTCTCATCGTTCACCTTGATCTGCAGCTTCATTACATCTCCGCATTCCGGCGCGCCCACCATTCCGGTGCCAACGTTCGCGGCATTCTTGTCGAACGAGCCAACGTTGCGCGGGTTGTTGTAGTGATCCAGAACCTTATCGGAATATGCCATGGAATTTCCTCTCTACCCTCTTATTAATCTCTAGCCCAGGAAACCTTACTCAGATCGATCCCTTCTTTGGCCATTTCGTAAAGCGGCGAAAGCTCGCGCAGTTTCTTCACTACGTCCACCAGCTTGTCCGCTACGTAATCGATCTCTTCCTCGGTGTTGAACCTTCCGATGCCGAACCGAATTGAGGAGTGCGCGACGTCGTCGCCCACGCCCAGCGCTTTCAGCACATAGCTCGGTTCGAGCGTCGCCGAAGTGCAGGCGGAGCCACTCGAAACCGCCACGTCGTTAATTCCCATCAGCAGCGATTCGCCTTCCACATACGCGAAGCTCATGTTCAGGCTATGCGGCAGGCGATGCTCCATGGAGCCATTGATATAGACCTCATCGAGCCCGCTCTGGAGCTTGTCTTTCAGCTTGTCCCGGAGATAACGGAGACGTTTCGATTCCTCCGGCATCTCCTTCTGCGCGATCGCGCACGCTTCGCCCAGCGCCGCAATGCCCGGCACGTTCAGGGTTCCCGAACGCATGCCGCGTTCATGCCCGCCTCCATCCATCTGCGCTGTGATCTGCACCCGGGGCGCCTTTCGGCGTACATAGAGCGCGCCCACACCCTTGGGCCCGTACAACTTGTGAGCGGTAATCGACGCAAGGTCGATATTGTCCTTGTTTACGTCCACCGGCACCTTGCCGATCGCCTGCACCGCGTCGGTATGGAACAAAACGCCCCGCTCGCGGCACATGGCGCCGATTTCCCGCACCGGCTGCAGTACGCCGATTTCGTTATTGGCGTACATGATCGTCACCAGAATCGTCTTGTCCGTGAACGATTCCTTCAGCATGTCGAGATCGATCAGCCCGTCCCCCATCACCGGAAGATAGGTCACGCGGTAGCCATGCTTTTCCAGTTTCTTGCAGGTATCGAGGACGGCTTTGTGTTCCGTCGCGGCGGTAATAATGTGGTTGCCCTTTTCGGCGTACATTTCGGCCACGCCCTTGATCGCAAGGTTGTCGGATTCCGTAGCGCCGCTGGTGAAGATGATTTCGCGCGGCGTCGCGCCGATCAGATCCGCGATCTGCTTGCGTGCGCGGTCCACTGCCTCCTCCGCTTTCCAGCCGAACTCGTGATTGCGGCTGGCGGCGTTTCCGAAATACTCGGTGAAGTAGGGCAGCATCGCCTCGACAACGCGCGGGTCTACGCGGGTTGTGGCGTGATTGTCGAGATAAATAGGTGTTTTCATTCTTTGCCCCTGATGCCTCAAATTCCTGGATGCGCAACCGGCCGTGCGGGGTGCAACGGCTGGGGCAGCGGAGTCAGTTTCAGCGGCCCCGGTTCGGCCAGGTCCGTAATCTTGAAGTTGTTCAGAAGCTCGAGAATCGCTTCATGGACGCGCCGCAAAGGCTCGCGCACCGTGCAATTGTCCGATTGGTCGCAAACGCCGTGTTCGGTGAAGCAGTGCGTCAGAATAACCGGCCCATCGATCGCCCGCACCACTTCCAGCGCGCTGATGCGTTCCGGCCGCCTCGAAAGCTTGTAGCCCCCGTTCGTGCCCGCCACCGATTCCAGAATTCCCGCCGACTTCAGCTTCTGTAAAACCTTCGCAAGCAGCGGTACCGGCAGATGATAGTTGTCGGCGATATCCTTCGTGCTGGCCGTTGCGTCTGGAACCGACGCGAGGTGCCGCAGGGCGATCAGGCCGTAGTCCGCTTTCTTGGTTAGCTTGAGCACTTTGAAAATCAGACCTTTTCGGTCCTGTATCGAGGATAGCGCGGTAATGTCAGCTAGTCAATCGCGGCGAGCGATGGGGCGCGACCAGGATGTATCGATCTCCCTGACCAGCGGCGCTGGCTCGTACAACTTTCGCATCGCCTCCGCCATCGCGGAGGTTTCGCTGAACCGCACCGACGACAGTCGGACGTGATCCAGCCATTGCGCGCAAGGCGTGAAGTCGCATCTCCACGGTCGCTGCGAAATTCGCACAACTCAATTACAAAATGGAAACAGGCCGCCGGCAGCCGCTCGGTGGGTCCCGCAAACGGGCGATAACGCCTCGGCCTGCGCCCTGCGTTTCTTACAAATCATTTGCACGAAGAGCACAATTTCACGGCGATTTTCCGTGAGAATCAAGTTCGGTCGCAAGCCGGATGGCAGCAAAGCCGGCATATCCGGGCGCCGAAAGAAGGGGATTCTCATGTCGAAAGCAATCGTTCAAACGGGTTTTCGCGCAACACTCGCCATCCTGGTGATCGGGGGAGCGCTCTTCGCCGACCATCATGGCGGAAGAGGAGGAAACGGCGGCGCGGCTGTTTTCACGGGCTCTGTTCAGTCGCTGCCCGCGTCAGGGCTGTCGGGTGTCTGGAACGTTTCCGGAACCACCTTTCAGGTGACGTCGGCGACAACGGTGGTGCAATCCAGCGGCCCGGTGGCCATCGGCTCCTGCGTGCAGGTCTTCGGAGCGGGACAAACTTACTACGGGACCACATCCGGCTTGACCGCGACGGAGGTGGACGTCATTTCCGCTACTGGTGGTTGCTCCACCGCGCCGGTTAATCAGCAGATCGAAGTCGAGTTCTTTGGAGCCGTCGAAAGCTTCCCGTCGTCACCGTCATACCTTGGCGACTGGAACATCGCCGGGCGTATTGTACATGCCACGGCGGGCGCTCGCCTCGACCTCGAGCACACGCTCGCGATCGGCGCTTGCGCCGAGGTGAGAGGAACCCTGCTGAGCGATGCCTCGGTCGAGGCCGACCGAATCAAAATCGACGATGATGCAGGCGCATGCGCAGCCGGAATCGCCAATGTGCCGTCGCCGCGCCTGCTCGGCACTGTGAGCAGCCTGCCGGCTTCTGGTCTTGTCGGAGCGTGGACGGTTGGAGGACGGACGATTACTGTAAGCTCCGCAACGGAAATCGAGAGTCCTCAGGCCGCAATCACGATCGGATCCTGCGTCTCGGTCGCGGGAACAGCCCAGGCGGATTCCTCGATTGTTGCTTCGGAAATCGACGCCGAGCCCGCAGCTGACTGTGGCGGAACGAGCCAGAATCAATTGCTCACCAAAATTGAAGGGACGGTGCAAAAGGCGCCTGCGGGACTCGGCGCAGGCGATTGGCAGATTGCGAGCCGTACAGTGCGGGTGACCGCTTCAACCTCCATCGATTCTTCACATGGCCAGATCACAACAGGGTCGTGCGTTGAAGCGGCGGGTTCCCTCGCGAGCGATGGAGCATTGGTTGCCACTTCGATCGAATCAATCTCCGAAAGCGGGACGTGCGTGCCCGAGGGCGGCATCGTGAGCGCGGCAAGCTTCTCGGGCGGCTCCGTTTCGCCGGGGCAGCTGGTCAGCATTTTCGGCATGAATATCGGCGCCCCCGAACAGCACAACGGCTCCGTTCGGCAGGACGGCCATCTTGATAACAATCTCGCGAACGTACAGGTGTTTTTTGATGGCAGGCCCGCGCCACTGCTGCTCGTAACGCCCGGACAGATCAATGCGATCGCCCCGTTTGAGATATCAGGGAAGACAACGACCATGGTTCAGGTGCAAAACAACGACGTCTGGTCGAATCCGGTGATGCTTTCGGTCACGCCATCATCGCCGGCCTTCTTCACCCTGACGCAGAACGGAAAAGGGCAGGTCGCCGCGTTGAACGTGAATCAGAAAGACGGAAGCGTGAGCGTCAACTCATCCTCGAATGCCGCGCCGCGAGGCTCGATCGTCACGTTGTATGCCACCGGCGCAGGGATGGGCGAAGGCGGAGATGATGATGGTCTTATCACCGGAAATCAGCTCTCGCACCCGCTCCAAAAGGTGCGCGTCTCGATCGGAGGACAGGACGCCGAAATCCTGTACGCGGGGTCCGCGCCGGGCCTGGTCGCCGGGGTTCTTCAGGTGAACGCGAAGATCCCCAATAATGCGTCCACAGGCAATGCTGTTCCGGTTGTGCTCACGGTAGGAGATCACTCGAGCCAGGATGCAACGACGCTGGCCGTACAGTGACCGCGTAACGAAGAAGCGCGTCATCGGGGTGCTGCCCGTCGATCGCAAACGGCGCTCAGCACCCATTCTGGTAAGCTTCCGGTCAGCACCGTCGAGGCGGGAAGCATGGAGAACGCAGGCAGAAGAGATTTCCTGAAGAGTCTGGGACCGGCCGCCGCAGCGCTTTCGTCCGCCGCCAAAGCCGGAGGCCAGGCGCCCCCGCCGGGCAATCAGCCCGGCAAACGGCCCAACGTCCTGTTCCTTATGGCGGATCAGTTTCGGGCCGATGCGATTTCCGCGCTCGGCAATCGCGAGATCTACACGCCCAATATCGATCGCCTGGTGAAAGCCGGCGTCACCTTCACCAACACTTACTCGCAGTGCCCTGTTTGCGTCGCCGCCCGTTATGGCATTCGCACTGGATGCGAGCCCACTCGAACCCGCGTCTTCTCCAACGCGATATCAAAACCCCTGCCCGGCCAGGAAGCGTCCATGCAGGCGCGCTGCGGCGCTTATCTCGCCGAAACCATGCGTAGCCTCGGCTATCGCACTTTCGGTGTCGGCAAATTCCACACCAGCCCGTGGGATGAAAAGCTCGGCTTCGACGTTCACCTGCACAGCGAGGAACTCTACGCCACGCCGGACCAGCGCAACCGCGATTCCTTCGCCTCGTGGATCCGCACTGAACAACCCGCGTACAACTTCATCGAAGGCCTGATGGGCGAGCGCACCGAGATGTACTACATGCCGCAGATGAGTCCCATGCCGGCGGAAGCAACGGTGGAACGCTGGGCGGCAGATCGCGCCATCGAACAGATGCAGGCTCAGAGTGGGAGTCCTGGCGACAAGCCCTGGTTCGGGTTCGTCTCCTTCATCGGCCCCCATCCCCCGTTCGCCCCGCCCATTCCTTTCAATCGTCTTTACGATCCCGATCGGATGCACAACCCCGTCCGGGGCGATCTCGCGCACGATCACGCCGATGAGCAGATTCCCTGGATGAATTACGCGATCTGGGCGGAAGACATCAACGATTCCCACGCGCGCGTCCTCAGAGCACGCTATTACGGCGAGATTACCTACATCGACGATTGCATTGGGCGCATTCTCAAAACTCTGGAGACCCGCGGCGAGTTGCAGAATACCGTCGTTGTCTTCTTCTCCGACCACGGCGACATGCTCGGCGATCACCACGGCTGGCAAAAGGAGACTTACTTCGAGTCCTCCGCGCATGTCCCGTTCATTGTCAACTGGCCCGGGCGCACCAAACCCGCAACCACCTGCGACCAGCTTGTGGCGCTCACTGACCTCTTCGGCCTCGCGACCCAGGCCGCAGGCAAGCCGGACTACCGCATGGGAACCGACATCATGGGCGGGCTCGAAGGAACCGCAAAGCGCCGCGACCTACTATTCGGCTACTACGGGGAGCCCGGAACGCCGCTGTTCAAAATCATGGCGCGGAGCGGCGGCTGGAAGTACATCTATTTCGCCAACGGCGGCCGCGAGCAACTGTTCGATTTGAAAACGGATTCAAACGAGATGACGAACCTCGCTGAGCGCAACCGCAGCATGAAGAATGAACTGCGGGTCAGCGCAATCCGCGCCTGCAACAATCCCGAAGGCCGGCTGGCTCTGGATGGATCGGACCTTCGGGCGTTCCCCTTTCACGCTCGTCCGCTCCGGCGCATTTACCAGTTCGATCGTTCCCGGGGCGTTACAAAATTCCCCGCGAGCCCGCGAGATATCCTGAGCGACTGGTCCTGACGATTGGCCCGGCTCAGTCTTCCGTTTTGGGTCTCGAATCGCGGGCGAACTGAATCGATTCCCGCTCCGAATCCGGGTTCGGATCGAGAATCCACTGCCGGAACCACTCGAGGTTGTGCTCCATCACCGCGCGTTGCTGTTTGGGGCGATCAATCGCGTGGCCGAATCCTTTATATACGATCATTCGCACCGGCACATGCCGGTCTTCCAGCGCCTGCCTCAGTTCATAAGCATTCGGGATCGGGACGCGCCTGTCCTGGTCGCCGTGCTGGATGAGCACGGGCGTCTTCGCGCGGTTAATGTACGTAATCGGAGAAGCCCGCCGGTACGCTTCCGGATCGGCCCAGGGCGTCGCCTTCAGGTACTGCCGCGTAAACGGAGTAATGTCGGTGTTCACGTAGTACGTGAGCCAGTCGGAAATTCCCGCTCCCACCGAGACCGCCCGAAACCGGTCCGTGTACGTGCCGAGAAACGCCGAAATATACCCGCCCTGGCTCCAGCCCATCGCCCCCACGCGCCCGGGATCGACGAAACCTTTCGCAACCAGCGCATCCACTCCGGACACGATATCGGCCGCGTCCCCTATCCCGAGATTGCGCATCGGAAGCGCGCGCATTTTGGCGCCGTATCCGGCTGAACCCCGGTAGTTCGGGCGCAGCACCAGTGCTCCCTCCGCCACGAACTGTTGCACGGGGTATGTCCGGTCCGGCCGCAGCATCGGCTGATCCACCGCTACAGGCCCGCCGTGAATCACCACCAGCAGCGGATATCGCTTCTCGGGATCGAAATCCGCCGGCTTTTCCAGAATGCCTTCGATTTCCGTTCCGTCGCTGCTCCTCCAGCGAACCACTTCCTCGCGCTCGAGGTCATAGCCGGTCGTCTCTTTGCGCGTTTCTGTCAGGCGAACCGGGCTGAATTGATCCGTTCGCGAAGCGCAGATTTCGGCCAGCGACGTGGAAG
>Ga0157370_10006616_pt1 | contig 12736 bp, 14 predicted proteins | sample C35metaG_FD_113463 | JGI IMG/M metagenome (GOLD analysis project Ga0157370, IMG submission 113463) | Corn rhizosphere microbial communities from Kellogg Biological Station, Michigan, USA - C3-5 metaG | ecosystem: Host-associated > Plants > Roots > Rhizosphere > Soil | place: USA: Michigan...
CGGCGGCACCAGCGCCAACGCGCACGTGCCACCGGTTGCCGCGGCGTCCTCCATGATGGCCGGGGCGGCGTCCGTTGCCGCATCGAGCACTTCGGCGGCGACCGCCACCTCGGCATCGACCGCCACTGCCGGCACGTCGTCGGCGCCGGCGGCGATTACCGCGCCCGCTGCGTCGGCGGCCGCGCCTGCCACCGCCAAACCGGTGATCAAACCCGCGGGCAAGCCCGCGCCAGCTCCTGAAGAGCCCTGGTACATGCAGACCTGGGCATGGGCTGCGGGTGCTGCCGTCGTCGTGCTGCTGATCGTGCTGGCCATGCTGGGCCGGCGCCGCAAGCCGGCCTCGGCCGCGGCGTCGAAGTCCGCCTCCTCGCTGGCTGACCGCTTCAGTGCACCATCCTCGGGCGACGACCACCTGCTCGACGACGATACCGATCAGGAGCAGTTGCTCGATCAGCTCGCCGAACATCCGGACGATATTTACCTGCACCTGGAACTGGTCACCTTGTACTACTCCCGGCGCGACGTCGAGCACTTCGAGGCCGCCGCCGAGGCGATGCATGCACACATCACCGATCCGGCGCAGGACGAGTGGCAGGATGTACTGCACATGGGCGAGGACCTGGCCCCCGAGCATCCGTTGTTCGATCACCATGAAGAGGCGGCACCCGGGAACGCAGCGTCGAGTTTCGACATCGACGATTACAGGGACCACGACGACGACGCGACCGTCGTGTCGCCGCTCCCGCCATCGTTGCCGGCCGGGCCGAAAAAGGTCAGCGAGTACAATTTCAACTTCGACCTGACCCATCCCGCGGCCGCCGAGCCGCCTGTGCCGCCCGCGCCGCCTGCGCCGGCGCCGGATGATGTCACCGTGGTCAAGCCGCACGCCGAACCCGCCGACTGGACTGCGCCGGCTGCTGCCTCGTCACACGGGATGAGTCAGGAGCACGAACCGGTCGACTTCAGCGACGATCCGGTCGACACCAAGCTCGACCTGGCGCGGGCCTACCTGGACATGGGCGATGCCGATGGTGCCCGCGCGATGCTGGGCGAAGTGCTCAAGGAAGGCAGCCAGATGCAGCGCGATACCGCCCGGCGCCTGCTCGACGGCCTGAGCTGAATTGCATGCCCGGTTGACAACCCGTCGGGCCGGCCATGCCGGCCCGACCTCGTTGCGGCCCTGCTAATCTTCGGCGTTGCTTCAACGATTCCCATCCAGCTCATGCGCATCGCTCTCGGCATCGAATACGACGGCACCGACTTTTCCGGCTGGCAACGGCTGACCGAGGGGCCGAGCGTCCAGGCGGCGGTCGAGCAGGCGCTGTCGAAGGTCGCCGCGCATCCGGTGGAGATCAGCTGTGCGGGGCGCACCGATGCGGGCGTGCACGGGCGCTGCCAGGTGGTGCATTTCGATACCGAAGCACCCCGCGAGATGCGCGGCTGGGTGCTCGGTGCCTGCTCCAACCTGCCGGCGAGCGTGGCGGTGCTGTGGGCACAGTCGGTGCCGAACAGTTTCCATGCCCGTTATGCGGCACGCAGTCGGCGTTACCGTTACCACATTCTCAACCGGCCTGTGCGCGCGGCGCTGGACGCGCGCCGTGTCACCTGGGAGCGCCTGCCGCTGGACGCCGACCGCATGCATGCCGCCGTGCAGGCGTTGCTGGGTGAGCATGACTTCAGCGCGTTCCGGGCCTTGTCCTGCCAGGCCGCGCATCCACGCCGCTCCGTCCTGGCGGCGAGCGTGCGACGCGAAGACCAGCACGTGCTGGTCGAGATCGAAGCCAATGCCTTCCTGCACCACATGGTGCGCAACATCGTCGGTTCGTTGTTGTTGATCGGTCGTGGCGAGCAGCCGGTCGAATGGATGGCGCAGTTGCTTGCCGGTCGTGACCGGCAGGTGGCCGGCCCCACCGCGCCGGCTTCCGGTCTGCTTTTTGTCGGGCCTCGCTACGAGCGGCACTGGGCGTTGCCGGAAGAGGTCAGCATGCCGGAGGTCTCCGCATGACGCGCATCAAGTGTTGCGGCATGACCCGGGTCGAGGACGCCTTGCTGGCGGCGCGGCTGGGGGTGGACGCGATCGGCATGGTGTTCAGCGCGCGCAGCCGGCGGCAGGTGAGCGTGGCCCGGGCGCTGGCGATCCGTCGTGCGCTGCCGCCCTTCGTTGCCACCGTGGCCCTGTTCATGGACGACACCTCGGCCCTGGTCGAGGAAGTCGTCTCGACGGTGAATCCGGATCTGCTGCAGTTCCATGGCGCGGAAAGCGACGCCGAATGCGCGCGCTTCGGGCGCCCCTACCTCAAGGCCATCGCGATGGGCGACGGCGATTCGTCGTTGCCGCGGCTGCGCGACTATCCCGGTGCATCGGCGCTGTTGCTGGACGGGCACGGATCTGGCGAGGCCGGCGGCAGCGGCCAGAGTTTCGACTGGACGCGGATACCGGGCGGTCTGGGCCAGCCCGTGATCCTGGCTGGCGGCCTGCGCGCGGACAATGTCGCCATGGCGATCCGCCTGGCGCGGCCGTGGGCCGTGGACGTGGCCAGTGGCGTGGAATCAGCGCCGGGCATCAAGGATGCGACCATGCTGGCCGATTTCGTGGCGGCGGTGCGCGTCGCAGACAGGAGCGAGGGACAGTCATGAGCAAGGCTTCCGACATGCACCCCGCGCCCGCCGCGATCGAGGAATATCGCGTCGACGAGGAGCACCCGTTCGATCTCGATGCGGTGGTGGCGGGCGGGCGTCCCTTGGTGATTCGCGGCCTGGTGCGCGAGTGGCCGGTGGTGAAGCTGGCGCGGCAGTCGGATACCGCTTTCGCGCAGCGACTGGCGGAGCTGGACAACGGCGCCGACGTGACCACCTTGCTGATCGCGCCGGAAGGCGATGGCATCATCGGCTATACACCCGACCTGAGCGGGTTCAACTACCAGCACTTCAAGGTGTCGCTGACTCTCGGGCTGAGGCGCCTGGCGAGCTACAGTCGACGCGAAGCCGCCGCACCGGGGTTGGTGATCCAGAGCGTGCCGATCCGCGACTGCCTGCCCGGGTTCCTGGCCGAGCACGCGTTGCCTTTCCTCGACCCGCGCGTGGAACCGCGCCTGTGGATGGGCAACAAGGTCACCACCCCCACCCACTTCGATTCGCAGCACAACATCGCCTGCGTGGTGTGCGGCACGCGTCGTTTCACGCTGTTCCCGCCCGAGCAGTTGCCCAACCTCTATATCGGCCCGCTGGATTACGCGCCCACCGGCGCCGCGATCAGCATGGCGCGGCTGGACCGGCCGGACGACCCGCGCTATCCGCGCCTGAAACTTGCGCTGGCCGCCGCACAGGTGGCCGAGCTGCATCCGGGCGACGCGATCTACATGCCGCCCTTGTGGTGGCACAACGTCGAGTCGCTCGACGTACTCAACGCGCTGGTGAACTACTGGTGGAGTCCGGTCGAGGTCGACGGCTACAACACCGGCCACGCGCGCGCCGCGTTGTTCCACTGCCTGCTCGCCTTTCGCGTGCTGCCGCCTGCCGAGCGGGCCAATTGGCGGAACCTGCTGGACTACTACGTATTCGGCAACGAGGAAGCGGTGGCGCATATCCCCGAGGATCGCCGCGGCGTGCTCGGTCCGCTCACGGCCGAGACGGCCGAGGAGCTGAAGAAGGGCGCGCGCCTGCACCTCTGACGGCCGGTCACTTTTCCGCCAGTTCCCGTCGCAACCAGTTTGCCAGTGCGGCCAGGCGCGGATCGCCGGCCTGTTTCGGCGCGCACAGGGCCCAACTCGCCGGTGTCGGCCGAAAACCCCAGGGCGCGATCAGCCGGCCGGCGGCGAGGTCGTCGGCCACCAGCGGTTGCGGAGCGATCGCCACGCCCAGGCCGGCGGCGGCCGCTTCCAGCAGGAAGTACAGGTGCGGCAGTGCTTGCGTCTGCTGCAGGGAGTCAGGCGGCAGGCCCATCGCGCGTGCCCAGTCCGGCCACGCCTGCGGCCGCGAGGCCGTGTGCAGCAGCGGCTCGTCACACAGCGCCTCGGCTGGCAGTTCGCGCAGGTGTTCGGCGCCGGGATAACGTGGGCTCAACACCGGACCGATGCATTCCGGCGCCAGTTCGTGCGCTTGCCAGCCCGCCGGCCACGGCGGTGCGGCCAGCAGCAGGACAGCATCCACCCCGTCCATCCCTTCGCTGGCGGGTTCGTCCAGCGCGGACAGGTGCAGGGTCAGCGCGGGCAGGTCGCGGCGCAACCGCTCCAGTCGGGGAATGACCCAGCGCGCCAGCACGCTGCCGGAACAGCCAAGCACGAAGGCCGAACGGGCATGGGACTGCTGCAGGTGGCTCCAGGTCCGCCGCAATTGCTCGAAGGCGTCCGTACATCTGTCGCGCAGGGTCCGCCCACTGGCGGTGAGGGCGACGCCGCGTCCCTGGCGCACGAACAGCGGCTGGCCCAGTGCTTCCTCCAGCGCGCGCACCTGGCGGCTGACGGCGCCATGAGTCACGCGCAGTTCCTGTGCCGCAAGACTCATGCTGCCCAGTCGCGCCGTGGCTTCAAACGCGCGCAGGGCATTCAGCGGGGGCAGTTCGCGAGCAGACATTGTGTGAGTTTAACTCAAGTATCAAGATAAATATTTCGCTTTTTCATGCCATTGATCCGCGTTAACCTGTGACATCCGCGCCCTGCCTTTCGATGATCCGACATGCCCACTCCACCGCTCCAGACAATGGATTTCCAGGCCTGGCCCGATGCGCAAGGCCGCTTCGGCGACTACGGCGGCAGTTATGTCGCCGAGACACTGATGGCGCCGCTGGCCGAACTGCGCGAAGCCTACGAGCGCCTGAGCGCCGATCCCGGTTTCCTCGCCGAACTGGATCGCGACCTGCAGCACTACGTCGGCCGGCCCAGCCCGATCTATCACGCCGAACAGCTGTCCCGGCATGTCGGCGGCGCGCGCATCCTGCTCAAGCGCGAGGACCTGAACCACACCGGGGCGCACAAGATCAACAACACCATCGGCCAGGCGCTGGTGGCACGGCACATGGGCAAGCAACGCGTGATTGCCGAAACCGGCGCCGGCCAGCATGGTGTGGCCACGGCCACCGTGGCCGCGCGCTTCGGCATGCGCTGCGTGGTCTACATGGGCGCCGTGGACATCGAGCGCCAGAAGATCAACGTGTACCGGATGAAGCTGCTCGGTGCCGAGGTGGTGCCGGTGACTTCCGGCTCGAAGACGCTGAAAGATGCACTGAACGAGGCGATGCGCGACTGGGTCACCAACGTCGCCGACACGTTCTACATCATCGGCACGGTGGCCGGTCCGCATCCTTATCCGAAGATGGTGCGCGACTTCAACGCGATCGTGGGCCGCGAGGCGCGCGCGCAGATGCTGGAACAGTATGGCCGCCTGCCGGACGTGCTGACGGCCTGTGTCGGTGGTGGCTCGAACGCGATCGGCCTGTTCCATGCCTTCCTCAACGATGCGGAGGTACGCATGGTTGGTGCCGAGGCGGCGGGCGAGGGCATTGCGAGCGGGCATCATGCAGCCTCGCTGGCGGCCGGGCGGCCGGGCGTGCTGCATGGCAATCGCACCTATGTGCTGTGCGACGACAATGGCCAGATTACCGAGACCCATTCGGTGTCGGCGGGCCTGGACTATCCCGGAGTTGGCCCCGAGCATGCGTTCCTGAAGGACGCCGGCCGCGCCGAGTACGTCGGCGTCACCGATGACGAGGCGCTCGAGGCCTTCCATCTGCTGGCGCGCACCGAAGGCATCCTCGCGGCGCTGGAGTCCAGCCACGCGGTGGCGCAGGCGATGAAGCTGGCACGCGAGCTGCCGAAGGACGGCATCGTGCTGTGCAACCTGTCCGGCCGCGGCGACAAGGACGTGCATACGATCGCCGCGCGCGAAGGAGTCGAGGTATGAGCCGCATCGACCGTCGCTTCGCCGCGTTGAAGGCTGCCCATCGTACCGGCCTGATTCCGTTCATCACTGCCGGCGATCCGTCGCCGCAGCACATGGTGGCATTGATGCATGCGCTGGTCGCTGCCGGTGCCGACCTGATCGAGCTGGGCGTGCCGTTCTCCGATCCGATGGCCGATGGTCCGGTGATCCAGCACGCCAGCGAACGGGCGATCGCGAAGGGCGTCGGCCTCAAGGAAGTGCTGGGTTGGGTCGATGCATTCCGCCGGCGCGATGCGGATACGCCGATCGTGCTGATGGGCTATCTGAATCCGGTCGAGATCCACGGCTATGCGCGTTTCGCGCAGGAATCCGTGGCGGCAGGCGTGGACGGCGTGCTGCTGGTCGATTGCCCGCTGGAGGAATCGGCCGTGTTGCAGCCGCTGCGCGACGCGGGCCTGCAACAGATCCTGCTCGCTGCGCCGACCACCGCACCCGTGCGTATGGCGCGGCTGTGCGGTTCGGCCGAAGGCTTCCTGTATTATGTGTCGTTCGCCGGTATCACCGGGGCGGCGCAGCTGAGCATCAGCGACATCGCCGCGCGGGTTGCCGACATTCGCGCCCGCGCCAGTGCACCGGTGGCGGTCGGCTTCGGCATCCGCGACGCGGCGAGTGCCGTGGCGATCGGCAAGTTTGCCGATGCGGTGGTGATCGGCAGTGCGCTGGTCGAAAGCTTGTCGGGTGCCATGGACGCGGCGGATATCGAAGGTCGTGCGCGGGATTTCCTGCAGCCGATCCGTGCGGCGCTGGATGCGTCCAGACTTGAATGATGTACGGTTATTGGTTGATAGCCTTTGGCTGCGTGAACCCTCACCCTTTGCCCTCTCACCCACAAGGGGACTCCCCGTGGTCGCCGGAGGGAGAGGGGAACGTATGGTGCCGTGCGGGTTGGCATCCTGCGAGGTTGTCGAATACAAGGGCTCTTGTGCCCGGATGGAGTTCGATTGATATGAACTGGCTGCAGAAAATCATGAACCCGCGCACCCGCACGCTGCCTGCCAATGGCGGCAAGGGTTCGGTGCCCGAGGGCGTGTGGGAGAAGTGTGGTGGCTGCGGCACCGTGCTGTACAAGCCGGAGCTGGAGCGCAACCTGATGGTCTGCCCGAAGTGCGGCCATCATCACTACATCAGTGCGCGGATGCGGCTGGATGCGTTGCTCGACGACGGTTCCGCGCAGGAACTGTGGGCCAGTCTCGAGCCGACCGATCCGCTGAAATTCCGCGACTCCAAGAAGTATCGCGAACGCATCACGGCGACCCAGAAGAAGGTCGGCGAGAAGGACGCGATGGTCGCCATGAGCGGCAAGCTGAAGGGCCGGCCGCTGATGGCGGTGGCGTTCGAGTTTGCCTACATGGGCGGCTCGATGGGTTCGGTGGTCGGCGAGAAGTTCGCCCGCGCCGCCGAACGCGCGCTGGCCGACAAGAGTGCACTGGTGTGCTTCTCCGCCACCGGCGGGGCGCGCATGCAGGAGGCGCTGTTCTCGCTGATGCAGATGGCCAAGACATCGGCTGCGCTGGCGCGCCTGCGCGACGCCGGCGTGCCGTACATCAGCGTGCTGACCAACCCGACCACCGGCGGCGTCTCCGCCAGCCTGGCGATGCTGGGCGACATCAACATCGGCGAGCCGAAGGCGCTGATCGGTTTCGCCGGCCCGCGGGTGATCGAGCAGACCGTGCGCGAGACCTTGCCGGAAGGCTTCCAGCGCTCCGAGTTCCTGCTCGATCATGGCGCGATCGACCTGATCGTCGACCGCCGCGAGATGCGCGACAAGCTGGCCGACCTGCTCGGCATCCTCACCCGGGCGGACCGCGCGGCCTGAGTCCGCACCGTCGCCTGCCTCCAGCGATGCCGCCTTCGGGCGGCATCGTCGCATCCGCACCAGGGTTTTCCACCGCCGCTGTGGAAACGCGGCGGCAAAGCCTGTGGACAAGCGCATTGCCGTGCTTGTCGATCAAGCACTTGCTACGCGCTGGTCAGTCATTGCGCACGACAGGCAGATGTGCGTCGAGGCATGTGCACGCGGTCGACGAGGCGGTTTTCCACAACGATTGTGGGTGCCTTCTGTACAAGCCTGTGGACAACAACCGTTCCCTGCCTGCTGGCGGGCACTTGCCACGCACTGATGATTTCTTGCCCAACCGGCAGGCCCGTGGAAAGGCAAGCCACCTGCCCGGGCGCAAACGAACTCGTGGCGACATGCGCGACTCATGCACGGCCGGCAGGGGCGGACCCATGGTGTCTGCGCTCGAATCGCAAGGATTCTTCGCGGAGGCCACCGCGGCGCCGAGGCAAATGAACGCACGATTCGGGAATCTCCCGCGCGGCGTTTACACTGGCTGCTCCTGTTCCTGCCGGAGACTGACGATGAAACGCATGCTCCTCGCTCTCGCGTTGACTGGCCTGACCGCCACGGTGATGGCTGCCGACGCACCCGGCCTGCCGGCCACCCCCGCGCCGGCGGGTGCCGAGGTCTACATCATCTCGCCCACCGATGGCGCCACCGTCGGCCAGCACGTCACCGTGCGCTTTGGCCTCAAGGGCATGGGCGTGGCGCCGGCGGGCATCAGCAAGGAGCGCACCGGCCACCATCACCTGCTGGTCGACGTGAAGCAACTGCCCGTGGCGGGCCAGCCGATTCCGAACGATGCGCAGCACATCCACTTCGGCGGCGGCCAGACTGAAACCGGCATCGTGCTCAAACCCGGTACGCATACGCTGCAACTGGAACTGGGCGATGCCCACCACGTGCCGTTCGATCCGCCGCTGGTGTCCAAGCGGATCACGATCCACGTGAAATGACGCGGGCACCCATACCGGGTCAGTGCCCAAAGAACATCGAGACGCCCAGGCCTGCCCACCAGGTCGACAACGGGCCGCTCACGCGCCGGCGAAAGCCGGCATCCAGTTGCAGGCGACGACCGGCCTGCCAGGCCAGTCCCGCGCCGGCCAGGGTGCCGGCGCGTGAGCCGGCCTCGCGTTGCCATGCGGCTTCGCCGTAGATCGTCAGCGTCGGCGTCAACGCATGGCTGCGGTTGATCGCCGCCGTGTAGCTGTCCGCGCCACCGGCACGTACATCTTCCAGATAGGCGCCGATACTGTCGGTCGGATTCAGCTGCAGGCTCAGCGCCATCCCGAGCAGGTATTGGCGCTGGTCATTGCGAAAATCGCGGGCGCCGTCGGTGAACTCCACGCTGCCCAGCAGGCCCCAGCTGAATGATGTGCCGGAGGAGGGCAGGGCGAGCTTCAGCGCCACGCTGCTGTCGCCACGGCCGCTGCTGTCCTGGCGGATGCCGGGGCTGCTCAGTTGCAGGTGGTTGTAGAGCGAATCGCCGAACTGCAGTTCCAGCGCGTGGCCCAGGCCCAGGCGCAGCAGGCTGTCGGCGCTGTACTGGGCGCTGCGAATGCCGTCCTGTCGATCCTCGCTCCAGCTCGGCAGGCCTTGTTCGAGCGTGAGCTCGCCCGCATCCAGCGTGGCCGGATTGAAACCGAGCCCGGGGCGGTCATAGCCCGGGTTGTCCGCCCACGCCGGCGCCACGGCGGTCCAGCCAAGCACGAGCAGGGCAAGCAGTACGGGCCGGCTGACGCATGGCCTGCGCGACCGCTGCTTCGGGTGGTCGCCCCGGTATCGGCTAAAATCCATCCTTTCACCTCGCATGTCCTGAAAACACCCATGACCGTACGCACCCGCTTCGCCCCCAGTCCCACCGGTTTCCTGCACATCGGCGGCGCGCGCACCGCACTGTATTGCTGGCTGGAGTCGCGTCGCCGCGGCGGCGAGTTCATCCTGCGCATCGAGGATACCGATCGGGAGCGCTCCACCGGCGAGGCGGTGCAGGCGATCCTGGACGCGATGCACTGGCTCGACCTCGACGCCGACGAGGGTCCGTTCTACCAGACCAGCCGGCTGCAACGATACAGGCAGGTTGCCGACGAGCTGGTTGCCGCCGGCAAGGCGTATTACGCCTACGAGAGCAAGGACGAGATCGAGGCGATGCGCGAAGCCGCCATGGCGGCGGGTGAGAAGCCGCGCTACAACGGCTACTACCGTGATCGAAAAGAACCCTGTCGCGACGATCCCAACCGGGTGACCCGTTTTCGCAACCCGACCGAAGGCTCGGTGGTGTTCGAGGACAAGGTCAAGGGGCGCATCGAGATCGCCAACAGCGAGCTGGACGACCTGGTGATCTTCCGCTCCGACGGTTGGCCGACCTACAACTTCGCCGTGGTGGTCGACGACATCGACATGGGCATCACCGAGGTGATCCGCGGCGACGACCACGTCAACAACACCCCGCGGCAGATCAACATCTACAAGGCGCTCGGCGCGACGGTGCCGGAGTTTGCGCACCTGCCGATGATCCTGGACAAGGAAGGCAAGAAGTTGTCCAAGCGCACCAGTGCGGTCAGCGTGATGGATTACCGTGCCGATGGCTTCCTGCCCCACGCGATCCTCAACTACCTGGTGCGGCTGGGCTGGTCGCACGGCGACCAGGAGATCTTCTCGCGCGAGCAGATGATCGCCCTGTTCGACATCGCCGACTGCAACAAGGCCGCCTCGCGCTTCGATACCGAGAAGCTGGCCTGGCTCAACCAGCACTACCTGAAGACCGACGATCCGCAGTCGCTGGCCGCCGAATTCGAGTGGCACCTGCAGCGTGCAGGTATCGACCTGGCAAGCGGCCCGGCGCCGATCGAGGTGATCGTGGCGCTGCGCGAGCGCGTGCACACGCTGAAGGAAATGGCCGAACGCGCAAAGATCTGGTACGGCCCGATTCTTGAATGGGACGACAGGGCGGTCGCCAAGCACCTGAAGAATCCCGGTGCCCCGGGGGTGCTGGCGGCGGCGAAGTCGCTGCTGGCCGAATGCGAGTGGAAGCCGGCGCCGATCCACCAGGTCATCGAGCAGGTGGCGGCGCAACTGGAACTGGGCATGGGCAAGATCGCGCAGCCGCTGCGCGTGGCGATGACCGGCACCCAGGTCTCGCCGTCGATCGAGGACACGATCTACCTGGCCGGCCGCGACGAAGCGCTCCGGCGCATCGACGCGGCCCTCGTGCTGACGCAGGGCTGACCTGCAGGCCCATGGCGATGACGTACCGATCACGCCATGGATGATCTGCTGGCCAAGGCGACCCAGGGTGTCGATCTCGATGCCCCGGGCGCGTTCTGGCACGTTTTCTTCAACCTGTTGAATATGATGCCGTGGGCAGCCATGTTCTGGTGGAGCCTGCTGTTTGTCGCCGTCGGCCTGCTGCTCGGCTGGTGGCGTGGCCGGGTGGTCGAAGGCGCCTTGTGGGCCTGGGTGCTGGGACCGATCGGATGGGTCGTGATCCTGTGCAAGCCCAGGCGCAAGCCTTCCGCAAAGCCGCCGCCGTTGCCGCACTGAGGAATTGCAGGGCGGATGTATGATCGATTTCGAGGTGAAAACATTGAGCCACGACGGCGCCGACAACCAGCACACGCATCATTCGCACCATCATCATGATGCGAAGGGTTTCGTGCGCGCGGTCGAGCATGCCAGCAAGGAGCGCGGCCTGCGCCTGACCCCGCTGCGCAAGGAAGTGCTGCAACTTGTCGCGGCGGCAGGCAAGCCGGTAAAGGCCTACGACCTGCTGGACCAGTTGCGCGAGCAGCATGGCAACGCCGCACCGCCCACGGTGTACCGGGCACTCGACTTCCTGCTGGAGAACGGCTTCATCCACAAGCTGGAGTCGATCAACGCGTTCGTCTCCTGCCATCACCCGGCCGAGGCGCACCAGGTGCCCTTCCTGATCTGCGACACCTGCGCCAGCGCGCAGGAAGTCTGCGACGAGCGGGTGGCCGAGCTGATCGAGGCGCAGGCCCGCGCGCTGGGCTTTCGACCGCAGGCGCAGACGCTGGAGGTCCATGGCACCTGCAAGAACTGTCGCAAGGGCTGAACCCGGTCAGCCCGGGTCATGGCGGCAATGACTGTTATAATGTAACATGATCGCCCAGGCATCAGGATCGCCACTCCGGCGAGGCCAGGCAGGCAGATGGAATCCGACCAATCCCGCAGATGGCAAATGGCTGACCGCATCGGTGCGACCGCGTCGTTCCTGTGCGCGATCCACTGCGCCTTGCTGCCGTTCGTGCTGGCGGCCCTGCCGTTGGTGGGGCTGGAGTTCCTGGCCGACCACCGCTTCGAGCGCGGCTTCGTGATGTTCGCCTGCGCGCTGGCCCTGATCGCGCTGATTCGAGGTTTCCGGCGCCACCAGCAGCCGCTGCCGTTGTTGCTGGCGATCCCCGGGCTCGCCTTGCTGCTGCTCGGCGTCACCTTCGCCGAGAACTACTCGATCATCCTGCACAGCGTGCTGGTGACCTGCGGTGGCCTGTTGCTGGCCGGTGCGCACTTCGTCAACCTGCGCCGCGACCGCCAGGCGGGTGCAGTTCACGTGCATGGGCCGCAGTGCGCCCACTGAGCGCGGCTTGCCGGACGGCCGGCATGTGCCGTACCCGCGGCGGTCGTGGTGATTGTGTAACGGCAGCACCCGTTCCTAGCATGCGCGCATGAGTTCGCCGCACGAGCACCACCAGCCCCATCACGAGCATGCGCACGACCACGCGCATGGTGGCGACCCGCTGAGCCGTCGGCACAAGTTGCTGCTGGCCTTCGTGCTGACCGTCCTGGTCATGCTGGCCGAGGCCGGTGGCGGTATCTGGTCCGGCTCGCTGGCGTTGCTGGCCGATGCCGGGCACATGATGGTCGATGCGCTGGCCTTGTTGCTGGCGGTGGTCGGCGCGGCGATGGCGGCCCGGCCGGCCGATGCGCGGCGCAGCTACG
>Ga0157370_10006617_pt1 | contig 12735 bp, 10 predicted proteins | sample C35metaG_FD_113463 | JGI IMG/M metagenome (GOLD analysis project Ga0157370, IMG submission 113463) | Corn rhizosphere microbial communities from Kellogg Biological Station, Michigan, USA - C3-5 metaG | ecosystem: Host-associated > Plants > Roots > Rhizosphere > Soil | place: USA: Michigan...
AGCTCGCGCATCACCAGCACCTCGCGCTGGCGCTCCGGCAGTTCGTTCAGGTCGGTGAGCAGGCGCCGCAACCGTTCCCGCGTCGCCACGTCCTCGGCCAGCCCGTAGCCCGGCGCGATCTGCTCGACGTCGAGCTGGCGCGTCTCCCGCCGCCGCCGCAGCAGGTCGATCGACTCGTTGTGGGCGATCCGGTACAGCCAGGGCTTCAGCTCGATCCTGCGCTCCTCGCCCGGCAGCGCCCGCAGCACCTTGATCATCGTGTTCTGCAGCGCTTCGGAGGCGTCGTCGGGGTTGCCGACGATCGCCAGGCAGAAGCGGTAGAGGCTCTGGTGATAGCGGCTGAAGATCGCCGCGAAGGCGCGTTCGTCGCCGCCGATCGCACGCCGCGTCAACCGCTCGTCGGAGAGCAATCGCGAAAACGGCGCAGCAACGGCTTCGCTCATCGCCCGATCTTCCCATCCCAGGCCATCTGTTCCTAGAGATCGACATTTTCGCCATCTCCTAAACGTGGGCACCCGGGCGGCGTCAGCGCTCTTCCGGATGGGACTGACGGGAGCGGGTCGCCCGCGTTTGTTAAGGAAATCGATCCAATGCGGTGAAACCCGCCGGGAAACAGGAGGAACTCACGTGGTCGGAGCTTTGATCGGTCTTCTCATCCTCGTCGCGATCGTGCTGGTGCTGGCCAAGGTCGCCGTCGCCGGCGGGATCCTCGGCCTGATCGCCCTGATCCTCCTGATCCTCCTCCTGCTCGGCCGCCTCTAACCCCTCCCCCCGAACTGCATCAAATTTCCGGGGTGCCGGGCCGGAAAAGTGATGCAGTTCGCCTCTTTGGGTAGGGAAGATGAACTTATGCCCGATCTCGTCCTAGGTCCGCTGCTGCGCCATGTCTCCGACAGGGACGCGACCGTCTGGGTGGAGACCGACGAGGCCTGCGAGGTCGAGGTCCTCGGGCACAAGGAGCCGACCTTCCGGGTCGAGGGCCATCACTACGCGCTGGTCTGCGTCGGCGATCTCGAGCCGGCCTCCCGCTACGAGTACGAGGTCCGGCTCGACGGCGAGGTCCGCTGGCCCGAGCCGGGCTCGGACCTGCCGCCGAGCGCGATCCGCACCACCGACGCCGACAAGGAGCTCGACATCGTCTTCGGCTCCTGCCGGGTCGCCGTCCCCCATGAACCGCCCTTCACCGAACCGAAAGACGAAACCGAAGAGGGCCACGAGGTCGACGCCCTCTGGGTCCTTGCCCAGCAGCTGAGCGAGGGCGAGCGCGAGGAGTGGCCCGAGCAGCTCTTCCTCCTCGGCGACCAGGTCTACGTCGACGAGGGCTCGCCGAAGACGCGCAAGAAGATCAAGGAACGGCGCGGCACCGACACCCCGCCCGGCGACGAGGTCACCGACTTCGAGGAGTACACCTGGCTCTACCAGGAGAGCTGGCAGGAGCCGCTGATCCGCTGGCTCTTCTCCAACGTCTCGGTCTCGATGCTCTGGGACGACCACGACATGAGCGACGACTGGAACATCTCCCGCAGCTGGCTGCTGGAGATGCAGGCGAAGTCCTGGTGGCACCGGCGCGCGGTCGGCTGCATCGCCAGCTACTGGATCTACCAGCACCTCGGCAACATGTCGCCGCGCGAGCTGGCCGGGGACGACCTCTACCAGCGGGTGCGCGGCAACCAGACCGCCGCGGAGGAGATCTTCCCCTGGGCGCACCGGATCCAGTCGACCGGCTCGGGCACCCGCTGGAGCTTCTGCCGCGACTTCGGCTCCACCCGGGCGATCTTCGTCGACTCCCGCGCCGGCCGGGTCCTGGAGGAGGACCGCCGCGCGATCGTCGACGACGAGGAGTGGGACTGGATCGTCGAGCACGCGACCGGCGACTTCGACCACCTGCTGATCTGCACCACCGTCCCCTGGCTCCTCTCCCCCGCCTTCGACCGGCTCGAGGCCTGGAACGAGCAGCTCTGCGACGGCGCCTGGGGCAAGCCGGCCGCCTGGGCGAGCGAGAAGCTGCGCCGAGAAGTCGACTTCGACCACTGGGCCGCCTTCGGCGAGTCCTTCGCGAAACTGCGCGACCTCCTGCACGAGGTAGCCGCCGGCGAGCGCGGCAAGGCGCCGGCCTCGATCGTCGTCCTCTCCGGCGACGTCCACCACGCCTACCTGAGCGAGGCCGGGTACCCGCGCAACGGCGACTCGAACGGGCGGGCGCCGGTCTACCAGGCGGTCTGCTCCCCCTACCGCAACCCGCTCGACGAGAACGAGCGCCGCGTCGTCCGCGCCGCCTTCGGCAAGCCGCTCAGCGCCGTCGCCGCCCTGCTCGCCCGCGCCTCCGGCGCGCCGGACCCCGGGATCCGCTGGCGCACCCTCGACGGCCCCTTCTTCGACAACCAGGTCGCCAGCCTCCACATCGACGGCCGCCAAGCCTGGGCCTGCCTCGACAAAACCATCCCAGGCGAAGACGGCAAGGACGCCCTAGAAGAGAGCTTCTCCCGCCAGCTCGCCTGAGCCGGACGCAGAAGATTCGGCTTACCCGTTATTGGGTAGCTTCGCCTTCGTGAAGGCCAGATCGGTTCTAGGGGGAGCTGTTGCGACGCTGCTGATCGCCCTGGTCGGGGCGCCCGCGGCACAGGCCGACTTCCCGACCCTCTACGGCGGCGACGTCCCCTGCGCGGTGCAGTCATCGAACGGCGACGTGCGCCTCTGCGCCGGCAAAACGACGACCTGGGACGGCGCCACCAAGATCGACCTCAACGTCGTCCTGCCGCCGCAGCCGAGCGCGGGCGAAGACGGTCCTTACCCGGTGATCGGGCTCTTCCATGGCTGGGGCGGCCACAAGATCGGTCTCGAAGACGCGCGGGTGCAGAAATGGGCCGAAGCTGGCTACGCGGTCTTCAGCATGAGCGACCGCGGCTGGGGCAACTCCTGCAGCAAAACCGATCCCGAATTCCTCACCCCCGCCTGCGCCCAGGGCTACAACCACCTGATGGACGACCGCTACGAAGTCCGCGACGCCCAGTACCTGATCTCCCTCCTCGCCGACGAAGGCGTCGCCGAGCCGAAGAAGATCGGCGCCACCGGCGTCTCCTACGGCGGCGGCATGTCGATGGCGCTGGCGACGCTGCGCAACCGCACGATGCTCCCCGACGGCAGCCTCGTCCCCTGGAAAAGCCCCGGCGGCAAGGAAATGGAACTGGCCGCGGCGGTGCCGCAGTGGCCGTGGACCGACCTCGCCTACTCGCTGATGCCGAACGGCAGCACCCTCGACTTCGTCACCGACTCGCCCTACAAAGGTCCCGAAGGCAAAGCCCGGATCGGGATCGAGAAGGCCTCCTTCGTCAGCGGCCTCTACGGGACCGGCCTGGCGACGAGCAACTACTCGCTGACCGACAAAGAAGCGGACCTGAACGGCTGGTACACGCTGATCAACAGCGGCGAGCCGTACGAGTCGAAGCCGCAGACGCAGGAAATCCTCGACCAGATCACCACTTACCACTCCTCCTACTACATCGACCACAGCCAGCCGCCGGCGCCGCTGCTGATCCAGAACGGCTGGAACGACGACCTCTTCCCGGTCGACGAGGCGGTCCGCTACTACAACCGCACCCGCGCCCAGTACCCCGGCGACCCGATCTCGCTCTTCCTGATGGACGACGGCCACGCCCGCAGCCAGAACAAGGCCGCCGACGAGGCGATCTTCCTCCAGCGCGAGAACGCCTGGTTCGACCACTACCTGAAAGGGACCGGGCCGGCCCCCAGCTCGAGCGCCGAAGCGCTGACCACGACCTGCCCGTCTGGCAGCGCCTCCGAAGGCCCGTACGAAGCAGACAACTGGCAGGACCTCTCCCCCGGTGAGATCCACCTCGACGGCACCGCCGCGCAGACGATCGTGCCAGGAGCCGGCGACCCCAACAGCGGCAAAGCGTTCGACCCGATCGCCGGCGGCGGCGCCTGCGCCACCGCCGCGGGAGCCGACCAGACGGGCGTCGCCAACTACCGCCTGCCGGTGCCCGCCCCCGGCTTCACCCTGCTCGGCTCGCCGACGATCGTCGCCGACCTCGCCACCACCAACGTCGACTCCGAGCTGGCGGCGCGCCTGCTCGACGTCCTCCCGAACGGCGAAGAGCGGCTGGTCGCCCGCGGCCTGCTGCGACCGGGCAACGGCGGCACCGCCGTCGTCTTCCAGCTGCACCCGCAGGGCTACCGCTTCGCCGGCGGCGACACGGCGAAGCTGGAACTGCTCCCCTCCGACGCCCCCTACGCCCGGCCCTCGAACCTGCAGACCCCGATCACCGTCTCGAACCTGCGGCTGCGGCTGCCGGTGCTCGAGCAGCCGGGCTCGCTCGGTGGCCTCGTCGAAGCCCCGAGCGATCCGCGGATCGGCCCCCCGCCCGCGGCCGGGCCGGTCGATACGGGCGGCGCCAAGGCCGGCATCGCCTCGCTGGTCAAGTGGCCGCTGATGGGTGGCCGGGCGATCGCGGTCCGCCTCAGCTGCAGCGGCGGCAACTGCAGCGGGCGGATCGGCCTCACCACCGGCAAGCGCCCGCTGACGCGCCGTGCGGCCTACTCGATCCCCAGCGGCCAGACCGCCCAGCTGAAGCTGCGCCTGACGAAAGCAGGCCGCAAGCTGATCCGCGCTCGCCGCCACGCGGGCGGGCGGGCGCTGCCGGTGCGCGTCGCCCTCGAAGACGCCGGTCGCGGGGCACCGCAGACGCTAAGCCGTCGCCTGCGCCTCCGCCGGCACTCGTAGACCTTCGCGGCGCCGCTCCCAGACGGTCCAGGCGCCCATCACCGCGCCGGCGTAGACCCAGCCAAGGGCGACATCGAAGAAGTAGTGCTCGCCGGTGGCCATCAGGGTCACGGCCATCGCCAGCGGATAGAGCAGCAGCAGCGGCCGCAGCCGCCTGCGCCGCACCCGCCCCCAGAGGAACAGCGCCACCAGCGTCGTGATCGCCGAGTGCAGCGAGGGGACCGCGGCGACCATGTTGGCCGCCCCCTGCCCCTTCGAGAAGAGCGAGGCGGTGCCGACGCCGAGCACTTCCCAGCCCTTCGCGGTTGTTCGGTGCACTTCCCCGATCAGCCCCATTTCCCCCGCCATCCAGGGCGGCGCCGCCGGGAAGGCGACGTAGGTGGCGAGGCCGGCGAGCGAGAGCGTCACCAGGCGCCGCGTGAAGCGCTGGAAACCGAGCCGGTCACGGGCCCATAGCCAGCCGGCGAGGGCGAAGGGGACGATGAAGTAGGAGGTGTAGACGAGGGTGAAGGCGACGTCATACCAGTGGACGACCCCGGGCTCGTAGAGCTGCTTCTGCAGCCAGACCGTCGGCACTTCGCCGAAGACGGCGCTGTCGAAATCGATCATCGGGTGGTAGTGGACGCCGATCCCGAACGAGTCGGCGGCCCCCCGGGTCAGGTCGTAGACCCAGAGCACGGCGACGATCGGCAGCCAGTCGACCACGAGCCAGGCGATTTCCCGCGGCGGCCGGCCGATCGAGAAGCAGGCGAGGGCGCCGCAGGTCCAGAGGATCACCAGCTCCCGCTGGACCGGGACCCCGTAGTGGGCGCTCCAGACGATCAAGGCGACGAAGTAGAGGGCGAGCGCGTAGGGCCGCAGGACCGCCCAGGAGGCGAAGCGGAACTCCGCCGCTCCTTCGCTTCTGATCTCGGCAAATTCACCAGTGGCCATCGCCGCCATGCTATGGCCGACGGCCGCTGCACCGGAGGGACATGGGAGTTTCGGCATCCCGCGCGTTAGGGTCGGAAATCACGATGGTCGAAACCCCATGGGGAGCATCCGAGTCGCTCCGAAGCCGGATGCTTCCCCCCGGCCCCGGCACCCCTGCCGCCGACGTCGCCCAGAATCAGCGCGAGCGCCTATTCGGGGCGATGGTCGCCAGCGTCGCCACCCGCGGCTACGCGTCGACGCGGGTCACCGACCTGATCGAGCTCTCCGGCGTCTCCCGCCGCAGCTTCTACGACCTCTTCCCCGACAAGGAGGCCTGCTTCCGGGCCGTGGTGCGGGAACTCGTCTCGAAATCGATGTCGATCACCGAAGCGCTCGAGGGAGACGGCAACGAGCGCGCCAGGCGCCGCTTCCAGGCGCTGACCGACGTCGTCGTCGCCCAGCCCGCCGCCGCTCGCCTCTGCCTGATCGAGGCCTACGCCGCCGGCCCGGAGGCGATGGTGCCGCTCGAGGAAGCCCGGGTGCGGCTGGAACGGCTGCTGCAGGCCGGGGCGGCGGAGTCGCCCCGGCGGGCGGCAATGCCACCCGAGATGATCAGCGCCCTGCTGGGAGCCGCGCTCGAAGTGATCCGCACCCGGCTGCGGCAGGGGCGCGAGGCCGAGCTGACCGGGACGGGCCCCGATCTCGTCGGGTTCCTACTGTCCTACGAAGCGCCGCCGAGCCCCTTGCGCCTGGCGACGCGGCCGCCGACTCCCGCACCGGAAACGATCGGCGGACACGACCACGGCGAGCGGGCGCTCCGCGCCTTTGCCGTCGTCGTCGCCGAGCGCGGCTACGCGAACACCACGATCGACCAGGTGGTGAAGCGGGCCTCGATGTCGCCGACGACCTTCTACGCCAACTTCGACGGCAAGGAGGACGCCCTGCGGGCGGCGATCGACAGCGCCGGCGCCCAGATCGCCGCCGCCGTGCTGCCGGCCTTCCGCCGCCAGTCCGATTGGCCGAGCGCCGTCCGCGCGGGGTTCGGGGCGCTGCTCAACTTCCTCGCCTCGCGACCCGCGCTCGCCCACCTGATCACGGTCGACGTCTACGCGGCGGGATCGGAAGCGCTGGAGTGGCGTGAAGAGGCGCTGCGCCCCTTGAGCGCGATCCTGGAGGGAGCCCGCAAACGCTCGCCCCAGGTACCGCCGATCGCGGTGGAGGCGATCATCGGCCTGACCTACTGGCTGGCGAGCTTGCAGGTGCGGGAAAGGGGCGCCGAGAGCCTCCCTGCTCTCGCACCCCTCTGCAGCTACCTCGCGCTGGTCCCCTTCATCGGTGCCGAGCAGGCCGTCCAGGCCGCCAACGGCGACGGCCGCTCGCGCACCGGCTCGGATCTCCTCCAGGGGTCGACCCGGGAGCGGGCGAAAATCCTCTACGTCCTCGAGCACCTGGGTTACCGGGCGAGCCTCGAGGAGATCTCGCGCGAACTGGAAAGGCCGAGCGCCGAGGTGGAGCGGCAGCTCGAAGAGCTCGAACAGAGCGGGATGGTCGAGCTGATCGAGGAGCGGGGCAGCGGCGAGGACATCGAGCGCTTCTACCGGCCGGTGCTGCCCCTGATCGACACCGCCGAATGGGAGGAAATGGCGCTGCCCGAGCGGGAGAGGATGTCCGCCCACATCGGCTACCTCGTGCTCGAGGAGATCACCCGGTCGGTGCGGGCGGGCCTGTTCGACCGCCGCCCCGAGCGCTTCCTCAGCCATGTGCCGGGAGCGGTCGACGAGCAGGGCTGGCTGGAGCTCTCGAAGATCCACGACGACGCGCTCGCCGCCAGCCTCGAGGCCCTGGCGCGGGCGAAGGAGCGTTTGCGGGAGTCGGGCGAGGACGGCTTGGACATCCGCAGCGTCCAGACCCTCTTCGAGGTGCCGCGGCCGGGCTGAGCCCGGCTCGGATCACTTCAGCTCGAAGCTGGTCAGGTCCTGGCCGTAGATCGGGCTGACGATCACGTTTTCGACGTCGACCTGATCGGAGACGAAGGTGCCGAGGGCGAGGGTGCCAAACGGCGCCCACGGCGCCTGCTTCATCACTTCCTTGTCGAGCGCGGCGTATTCGGCTTCCTGCTTCGACCCGAGCTGTTCGCGACCGAGCCGCTTGATCTTGGCGTTGATCGCGGGGACGTCGAACATCGCCCAGTTGGTGTTCCCGGTCGGCAGGATGGCTTCGCCCGAGAGCTGCGGCTGGAAGTAGTCGTTCGGGTGCGGGTAGTCGAGCAGCCAGTTGCTCCAGCCGGCGTCGAGATCCGGGGTGTTCGTGTTGCTGATCAGGGTGAAGTAGGTCGAGGCGCTGATCTCTTTCAGCTTGACGTCGAAGCCGAGCTGCTTCAGCACCCCTTCGAAGTATTCGCCGGCTTCGTTGTTGGGCGCCAGGTTGAGGGTCCAGACCGTCACCTGGCGGTCGCTCGGATCGGCCTGGGCGATCAGTTCCTTCGCCTTCGCCAGGTTGTGCGGGTAGAGCTCGAACTTTTCGTAGCCCGGCATCTGCGAGGGCAGGATCTGCTGGGTGCGCTTGATCGTGCCGGCATAGATCCGTTCCAGCGCCGCCGGGTCGAGGGCGTAGTTGACCGCCTGCCGCACCCGCAGGTCGTCGAACGGCGGCTTCTGCGTGTTGAGCCAGAAGTAGTAGACGCTGATCGTCGGCACCTCGCTGAACTGGGTCCCTTCGTATTTGCGCTTCAGGTCCTGGTAGCGATCCGGCGGAGGCTGGTTTTTCATCCAGTCGACCTTGCCCTGTTCGACTTCGTTCACCTGGGCGTCGGGGTTGGTCTGGACCTTGAATTTGATCTTGTCGACATGGCCGCCCGGCAGGTCGGGCATCGCTTCGCCGTTGGCCGCCGCCCAGGCGGGGTTACGGGCGTATTCCCAGCTGCGGCCGGGCCGGACGTCGGTGATCACGTAGGGGCCGGTCGCCGGCGGCGGATGGGCGGTCGTGTCTTCGTTCGGCGTGTCCGGCGGCAGCAGCGCCCCGTAGGTGAGGCCGAGGATGTAGCTGAAGGTGCCGCTCGGTTCGGTCAGGTGGATGACGATCCTGCCGCTGCGGTCGTCGGTTTCGATCCCCGGGATCCCGCCCTTCTTCGTCTTCGCGAAGTCTTCGGCGCCGACGATCCCGGTGAAGAAGGTGGAGCCGACCGAGTTGATGCGGAAGAGTCGTTCGATCACGAAGCGGAAGTCGGAGGCCTTGACCGGGGTGCCGTCGGAGTATTCGAGGCCGGGGCGCAGGAAGAGCGTGTAGCGCTTCCCGCCCTGGTCGATCTTCGGCAGCTCCTTAGCCAGGCCCGGGATCAGCTTCGTCCCCGCCGCGCCGCTCGCGTGCGCGTAGGTGAGCAGCGGGAGGTAGACGTTCTGCAGCGCCGTCGCGCCTTCCAGCGTGAAGGAGAGGCCAGGGTCGAGCGATTCCGGGAAGGCGTTGTAGGTGCCGGTGAGGGTGCCCCCTTCACTGGAGCTGTCCGACGACGATCCGCACCCGGCCAAAGCGGCGCAGACGCACACGACCCCGATTCCGACGACGACCGTTATCCCCAGTTTCCTCACAGCGTTCCCCTTAGTGTCTTGAACGCGGGGCTCAATGTACCGTTATGTCTGGGTACGCCGCTGGCTCACGCTCTGAGTGGCCCGTGGTCGCTCTGGTAGTGGCGGAGGGTCTCGGCGGTGGTCTCGCCCGGGATCTTCAACCGTCGGCGCAGGGTCTCGGCGAAGTCGTCGATCGCCATCCGCAGGATCTCGGCCCGCACCCGCAGCGCGTGCGGCCGGCTTTCCTCCGCCGCCTCGTCGGCAAGCGAGCCGAGGAAAGGCAGCAGTCCCGCCAGGGCCCGCTCCTCGTCCTCGGTCCGGAAGTAGTGGACGATCGGGAAGTGGATGAGGTCGCGGCGAGCGCGTACCAGCTGCTCGGCGAAGCTGGCCAGCAGGCCCTCCAGCAGCTCCGGGTCGGCCTCGGCGAGCTTCTCCCCCAGGCGCTCCTCCGCCTCCTTGGCGAGGTGCACCTCGTGGGCGAGCGAGTCGCGCCGGGAGATCGCGCCGTAGATCGAGATCAGCCAGGAGATGCTCGCGGTCAGCAGGCCGAGGCCGAACAGCGTCTCGATCGGGCCGAGGATCCGCAGCAGCGAGGCCGCCGGCGAGATGTCGCCGTAGCCGAGGCTGGTGAGGTTGACCAGGGAGACGTAGAGGGCGTCGAGGAACCCGGAGTGGGCGGCCGGGTCGAGCTGCGGGTCGAAGTTGAAGCCCTGGGGCAGCTGCGGCCAGAAGACCAGCGCCCACCCCACCGCCAGCAGCGCCGCCCAGGTGCCGACGACGGCGATGTAGCTGAGCGGCCCGACCAGGAGCCCGAGGGTCCCGCTCCGCCCCGGCGACCGCCGCGCCAGCGCCGCCATGGTTCGCACCACCCGGCGGGTGATCGTCCCCCGCCCCAGCGGGTGGAAGAGGACGTCGAAGATGTCCCGCAGGGCGAGCCCGATCAGCACCACCCCCAAGACCGTCCAGACGATGTCCACTCGGGGGACGCTACAGGCGGCGCTACTCGTCAGCGCCTGGCGACACGGCCTGCAATCCGGCCAGCCGCGCCGCGGCTGCCTGGCGCTTGTCGTAAGTGACGAAGGCGTCGATCGGATGGACGAGCAGCGCGCTAACGACATGAATGGCGTCGAGGCTCCGCAGCAAAGGCTCGGCGAGCAGGCCCGCTCCGACCAGCAGAGCTTCGTCGACGGGCCGCAGGGCGAGCGCATCAAGCGCCTCTGCCGCTTGCTGCAGGGCCTGCTCCAGCTGAAAGCGAGGTCTTTCGGCGGCCTTCCGCTGGAGGGCTCGTGGAACCTCGGTCAGCACGAGCTCGCTGCTGACCAGATCCGCCCCCTGCAGATATTCCCGCAAAGCCACGGCACCTTCCTCTTCGTTGCCGCGCACGGCCTTGACGAGCGCCGACGCATCGAGGTACACGAGGGCCATCGCTCAGCGGTAGCCGCGATCTTCTTCGATGGCCTCGGTGAGAGCATTGGGAGGCAGGTCCATCTCTATCGGCGGAGGCAGCGGCCCCCTCCGTTTCGGCGGCTTCACATGGCCTTCGGCGATCAACTGGTCCAGGCGGCTCTCGGTGCTCGGCACAGGACCGAGCACGGCGACAGGCCGGTTGCGGTCGGTGACGACGAATCGCTCCCCTGCGGCGATTTTCCGCAGGTAGACGCTGAGGTTCTGTCGTAATTCGGCCACACCGACGGTTTCGCTCATGTACATGAAAGTAGCAGGAGCAGGGGCGGGTTCGGCAAACACGGCAAGGCTGGTGGCAGTCATCCCTCCTACAAGGGACGGGAGCCGGAAACTCTCCCCCCTGCGGCGACAGAACGGACCAGGTCCGCCACCTCGGCGCCGAGGTGGGCCCATGAGTAGCAGGCCACGGCCCTTTCGCGAGCATCTTTGCCCCGCTGGCGGCGGTCGGCTTCGTCGTTGACCGCAGCGACCATCGCCGTGCTGAGAGCGCCACGGTCGTCCGGCTCAACCAGCCAGCCGGTCGCGGGGTCGTCGACGATCGAGGCGGGGCCGCCGCGGTCGACCGCGATCACCGGCAGGCCGCAGGCCATCGCCTCGACCAGGACCTGGCCGAACGCCTCGCGGACCGAGGCGTGGACGAGGAGGTCGCCGGCGCGGAGGAGCTGCGGCAGCTCGCCGTGTCCGTGCCAGCCGGCGAGGAAGACATCGCGGGCGCCCGTGCGGGCGATCGCATCCGCCGGGTGCTCCCCCTCCCACTCCCCGGGGTAGCCGCCGATCAGGACCAGAGCCGTGGGTCCGTCGAAGCCGGGTTGCGCTGCGGCGAAGGCTTCGATCAGGAGCGGCAGCCGCTTGACCTCGGTGAAACGGCCGACGGCGAGCAGCACGGTTCCCTCCAGCGCCTCCAGGTCCTGCTCTTCGTAAGCGACGCTGCCGGGAGAGTCCCCCGGCAGCCAGCCGCGGGGACGCTCGACCAGGTGCCGGCGCCAGTGGGCGCGACGGTCGACCTCGCCGGGGGAGAAGGCGGCGTCGAAGCCGCTCGGGATGCAGGCGAAGCGATCCTGCTCGAGCTCGAGCAGGTCGGCGGCCCGGGTGAGGCCTCGTTGGTCGTTGACGACGATCCGCCGGCAGCGCCCCGCCCAGCGACGCAGCCGCGCCGCCCACTCCTCGGCGTGCTCCCAGGAGGCCGGCGCTCCCCGCTCGATCTGCTCCAGCATCAGCAGCTCGGTGCCGTGGACGTGCCCGATCACCGGCACCTGCGGCAGCACCCGCGCCGCGGCCTCGTTGATCGGGGTGAGGTGATGCAGGTAGAGGAGGTCGACGCCGTCCCCCGCCACCCGCTCCAGCGCGTCGGCCCAGGCCCGCACCTGCAGCTCGAGTTCCTCGTCGTCCAGCTTCGCCAGCACCGGGTCGACGGCATCGGGCCGGTCCTCGTAGGAGCCGTGCATCGGCGCCGTCCCGGCGCCCCCGGCGTAGTGGAGCGGATCGGCCGAGCGGATCGCCGGCGTGAAATCGACCGCCCGCAGATCGAGGCCCTCGTAGAAGTTGGAGGCGAGCGCCGCCTCGCCGAGGTCGGAGCGGGAGCCGGCGAGGAGCATCACCTCGATGCCGTGGTCGCCGAGCTCGCGTGCCAGCGACCGCGCTCCGTGGGCAGAGCCCCCACGCGGGTAGAAGTAAGTCCCCATCAGCACCCTGATCGCCGCAGCATCCATCGCCGCCGAGGCTAGCGATGGCCGGAGGTCGCCCCTAAAAGGAGAGGCGGGGCGCGAAATGCAGCGCCGTCGCCACCGCGCGGCCGCCGACCAGCTCGATCCCATGCTCCTCGCGCGGGGTGTTGACCAGCGAGCCGCCAACCACCAGCGAGGCGGAGCCGCCGCCGTCGAGGTTGATCGCCTGGTCGGCGCCGAGGCCGATCATCGCCTCGGCCAGCTCCGCCATCGTCAGGCCGCCCTCGTCGTCGGCGCGGCCGTCGCAGACGGCCGCGATCAGCTGCCCGTCGGAGAGCCCGAGGGCCGCCCGCGGGTAGCGGCCGGCGGTGATGTCGGAGTCGAACTGGCG
>Ga0157370_10006618_pt1 | contig 12734 bp, 8 predicted proteins | sample C35metaG_FD_113463 | JGI IMG/M metagenome (GOLD analysis project Ga0157370, IMG submission 113463) | Corn rhizosphere microbial communities from Kellogg Biological Station, Michigan, USA - C3-5 metaG | ecosystem: Host-associated > Plants > Roots > Rhizosphere > Soil | place: USA: Michigan...
ATCCGCATTACGTTGAACACCCCTTCCCCACGCAGCACCACCCGGCAATACATAGAATGGAAGACCTTTCTCATCGGAGAAAAAGGCCCCACTGGCTATGTGACCAAAAGCACCGACACGATTCCGATTCCCTATGTCAAGGGCATGGGCAAATACGATTTCCGCTATCTCAACCAGCTGAGCTTTCACGCAGAAGACAGCCGCGTTCTTTATCCCTGGCAGGCGCTCCTGCAGATACAGCAGGGCGACAGGTTCTATCGTGTCAACTTCACGGGAAATTACTTCTTTAACTATTCGGAAGGTGGAGGCATGGACCTTCGCCTCTTCGCCGCCAAATTTGGTTACCTGGGTGGCAGGAACGAAAGTCTTGCTTTCTTTCAGCCCAAGCTCACAGGCGTTGGAGGCAACGAAGACTATACCTATAGCAATTACTTCATAGGCCGTAACGAATACACCGGCTTTGCCAGCCAGCAGATCATGCAGCGCGATGGCGATCTCAAGATACGCGTTCCCAGTTTCCCCTGGCTGGAAGGGCGGTCCGATAATTGGGTAAGCTCCCTTAACCTTACCAGCACTCTCCCCGGCTCCATCGTTCCCCGCTGGCTACCCCTCAAAGTATTCCTGGACGTTGGCACCTATGCCGACGCATGGAAGGAGAATGCCCCCACCAGCCGCTTCCTTTACGTCGGAGGCCTGCAGCTATCGCTCTTTCACGATATTCTTAATTTCTACGCACCCATATTTTATAGCAGCGACTTCGGCGACCAGCTAAAGACCCTGCCCGACCAAAATACCTTCTGGAAAAAGATCTCTTTCAGCATCGACATACAAAATATACACCTTCGGAAAATATTCGGCAATATTCCCTTCTGATGCATTCATCTCACCATATCGATTATCTCCGGCGCCAGGACATCGACGATACAAAATGGGATGCCGTCGTCCATCTCGTCTATGGCAAGTCATTTTACCTGGATCATATGGCAGATGGACAATGGGATGCTCTTATCGCGGGAGATTATGAGATCGTCATGCCGCTGACCTGGCGAAAGAAATGGGGCATTCGCTACCTTTACCAGCCCCCTTTTACACAACAGCTTGGCCTCTTTGCAACAACCCCGATCTCACCTCGATTGATAGATGCCTTTCTTAAAAGATCACACCAGCATTGCAAGTTCGCCGAAATATTCCTTAATTACCGGAACCCCCGTCCCGGATTGAAGCCCTTCACCAATTTCATTCTGGATCTCAGTCCATCGTATACGGAACTGAACGCCGGGTATAAACAGGACCTGGTAAACAACCTGAAAATATCCCGCCGCGCCTCCCTTCAATACATACAAGAGCCGCCGCTGCTGCATACCCTCTCCCTTTTCCGGCAATTGTATGGCCGCCGGCTCCTCCACCTGTCGCCAAAAGACTATCATCGCTTTGAAGCATTATGCGGCACATTGCAAAAAAAGGACCGGTTGCTCCTCAGAGGCGTCATTGATAGCAACGGACAGCTTCTGGCAACAGCACTCCTTCCAAGGGAAGATGGCAGGCTATACCTGTTGCAATCCACCTCATCAGCAGCAGGCCGCCAGGCAAGCGCCAATCACTTCCTGCTAGACCGGCTCATCTGCGAATTCTCAGGACAACCTCTTACGCTGGATTTCGAAGGGTCCGAACAACCAGGTATCGCCCATTTCTACCGGAATTTTGGAGCAAAGAACCAGCCCTATTACTTTTACCGCAATAATCGCTTACCTTGGCCCCTTCGATACCTGAAAGAACTTATCGATGGGAATATGATATAAATCAATTTTTTTCACCGTATGGAGATAAAGGATTACTCATTTGTAGTGGTTGGAAGCGGGCTGTTGGGAGCTGTCGTTGCAGAAAGGATTACCAGCCAATTAGGGCAGCCGGTACTCATCATCGAAAAAAGGGCCCACATCGGAGGTAACTGCTATTCTGAAACAGATAGCGCGACAGACATAGAATATCATAAATACGGTACCCATATCTTTCATACCTCCAATCGTAAAGTATGGGATTATATCCGACAATTCACTTCCTTTAACAGCTATCGCCACCAGGTGCTTAGCTCGCACAACGGGCATATATACCAGTTCCCGATCAACCTGGAGACGATCAACCAGTTCTTTAAGGTCAATCTGAAGCCTTATGAAGTGGACGAGTTCATGTCGACAAAAAGGGATGCCTCCATCAAGCATCCGGTTAACTTTGAGGAACAGGCCATTGCTCAATTGGGAAAAGAGCTATACGAAGCATTCTTTAAATACTATACGCTGAAACAATGGCAGATAGATCCCCGGAGCCTTCCTGCCTCCATTTTCAACAGGCTTCCCATCCGGAAAAACTACGTAGAGAACTATTTCTTCGACCAGTGGCAGGGTATTCCCGAGAACGGCTATACATCCTTATTCCAACGCCTGCTATCGGATAAAAAGGCCCGCATCCTGCTGAATACGGATTACTTTTCCTTGAGGGACCAGCTGAAAAAAGACGCTTGTCTGATATATAGCGGCCCCATCGATCGGTTCTTCGACTATAAATACGGACGTCTTAGCTGGAGAACCCTCCGGTTTGAAAAAGAGACCATACCCACCGAAGATTATCAGGGCAATGCGGTGATCAATTTCCCCGGCCCTGACATACCTTATACCCGTATCCACGAACCCCGGCACCTGCATCCGGAAAGGAACTATACCTGCGAAAAAACGATCATTTTTAAAGAATACTCCCTTGCGGACAATGGCGATGCCCCCTATTATCCCATCGCTTCCGAAGAGAACCAGCGCCTCCTCACCCAATATAAAAAAGAAGCGCAGCAGCTAAAGAACACCTATATCAGCGGGCGGCTGGGTGATTACAAATACTACGATATGCACCAGACCATCGAAAGGGCCCTGGAAATATTCGAGGAAGGGATACTACCCGCAATTCGGTCAAATCATGGAAAATAGCCCCGTACTGGCCATAGTGATCCCCGTCTACAACGAAGAGAAAAATATCGTCGGCCTGCTTCATGATTGGAAGCCTGTCTTCGACAGCATCGATCTCCCATACAGGATCACCCTCATCGACGATGGCTCCAGGGATAATAGCCTGCGCTTGTTGCAGACATTACAAAGAGCAGACCCGGCCCTCGACGTACACACTCAATCCAACGTCGGTCATGGTCGCGCCATCCTGAAAGGTTATGCGATGTCCCTGGATGCGGAATGGATATTCCAGATAGACTCGGACCACCAGTTGGACACGGCCACCTTTAGGGTATTGTGGGATAATCGCGCAAACTATGACCTGCTTATTGCCGAAAGAAAGGAAAAGAACGCCAGCAAACCCCGGCAATGGGTTAGCCGCGCATCGATCCTGATCGTTCATATGTTTTTTGGAACCCGTGTCTCCGATGTCAACAGCCCCTACCGGCTCATGCGATCCAAACTGCTGCTGACGGCCCTTGAAAAAGTACCTGCCCGCAGCTTCGCCCCCAATGTATTGCTAACTGCCTGGTTTATTCGGAAAAAAACCAGGATATTTACGACCACGGTAGACATGCGGAAAGACGCCCCCTCCCGTAGGAGCACCATGAACCGCTATTTCTTCCGTGGCGTATTGCGTGCTGCCTGTCAAACACTGCTTTTTCGGATAAAACTATGAGTAAAAGGTACGATAGCGTATGGATAGCCGTTTCAGCAACACTGCTGCTGAGCTTTCTGTACTGCCCCCCTTTCGACGTGTTCAATGATGATAAAGAGATATTCCGCTACACCGGACAGGCCATCCTGAAAGGAATGACACCTTACAGTGATTTTTTTGATCATAAGCCTCCTTTGATATTCTTCCTCAATGCCGCAGGCCTGCTGTTGGGCCCCTGGGGACTTTGGATCATCGACACACTGCTCGTGTTGGGAGCCACCCTGTTGCTCTTCCGGCTGGCCCGGAAATTCCAGCTGTCTTATCCTTGGTTATTGCCGCTCTTTTTCAACCTTGTGCTGCGTGACCACATGTTTTGTAACGGCATCGGTATGACAAGGGAATATACAGCCATTCTTTTGCTTATTGCGTTTTGTGTGGCCCTCGGTGAATATCGTCGCTGCTATCTCATATTGGGTCTCATCAGCGGACTCACCTTTTTCATGCAGCAGGACCAGGTCCTGCCCCTCCTCCCATTCCTGGCGCTCGCACTCCTGTCAAAAGGCCCCGTGCCCATCGGCATACGCTTCCTGCAGGCCGTAACCGGCTTCCTGATCATCGCCTTACCCCTGATCCTGTATTTTGCCGCAAACCACGCGCTCGCGGATGCCTGGAAAGACGCATTTGTTTTCAATTTCAACTGGTATACGACGGAAAAATTTTCTCCGATGCACCGCTTTAAAGCCATTAAAAATGGATTGAATGCCGTCAACGCCGGTATGGCTTTCCTGGTGGCCCTTACATTGGGGATTGCAGCCCTTTTCCTGAAAAATACCAGGAAGCAATGGGTTCTCGCCTGCTTCCTCTCCGTGCTGCTTTCCCTCAGTGCGGTATACCTTTCCGGCCGGCCCATGGGACCGAGCTTTTATTACTACTATCTTCCCCTGTCGGCCAGCCTCAGCACCTTGCTTTTTACTGTCTTTGCCTTTACGGAAGACCAGCCTGTCCGGGCTCGCATAAGCCAGTTGCTGTATGGCATCCTGCTGTGCATTATGCCGGGCTATGCAGCCCTGCAATTTGCCGCAGGACTTGGCCGGAACAATGGGAATTTTGTAAAGGACAGTCCGGAGATGGTCTATCTGCGGCAGCATCCGCCTAAAGACTATCAGCTATATGTATTCGGAAATTCCAACTACGATTACGCCTACAATGAATTCAGGATATTATCCCCCTCCAGATGGATCTACCATCATTTTTGGTTCTGGTACGATCAGTGGGATGCCGATCTCCGGCAGATAACGTCGATTACGGAGGACCTTCGGAAACACCACACCACATATATACTGGACTTGTCCAACCCCGCTCTCTTTAAAAATGCTGCTCATTACGCCTCCTGGAGTTCCTTCCTTCAAAAGAATTATACTCCCCTGATGACAGATTCATCAGGACATGCTCTTTGGATAATCAAGTAATTTCCCGGCAATGATCATATCGACGGGAGTAGTGATCTTGATATTATTGGCTTCCCCTTCTATCAGGCTTACTTTCCCCCCATTCGCCTCCACCACCGAAGCCTCATCGGTAAAAGACTCCTGGTAAGGCTGTGAATAGGCTGACAGCAGCACGCTGCTCAAAAAGGTCTGCGGCGTCTGCACGAGCTTGACCCGGCTGCGATCCACCGAAACACTTTCCTCTCCCGTCACCACCCGTACGCTATCCTTCGAGTCGACGACAGGTATGGCGGAACCCAGACGGACGGCCTGCTCATAACAGCTACGCACCAGCTCCACTGACAGAAGACACCGGACACCGTCATGTACAAAAACAACGGCTTCTTCCCGGTCCGCCCCATCATCCCGGCTGCCAGCCGGGCTGCGAATGATCTGCAGCCCATTATATACAGAGTGAAACCTTGTAGAGCCTCCCGGCAGGACCCGTATACGATGAGGAGCCCCCGTAGCATTGACCATGGTCCGGGCTGTCTCCATATGCTCCTCCGGCGCTACAAGAATGATATCCATATCCTCATACGCTTCCAGAAAGACCTTCAATGTATACCAGAGAACAGGTTTGCCATGCAGCAGCAGAAATTGCTTGGGCACCTGCGTACCCATACGCTGTCCCGATCCACCCGCCACTATGACCGCGTATTTTTTCATCGTACCCCGGTTTTTACACCCAGCAGCAGCTTGCATTCATGTAACAGTCTGCCCTTATCGATTGCTGCCGTTCCTACCTCCTCGCACACCAATCCCCCGGCGATATTGGCAATCTCGGCCATCAGCCGGATGTCCTTTGTCACGGCATATACGAGGGACGCCACGGCGATCACGGTGTCACCGGCGCCGCTGACATCGGCTATATTGCGCAGATGGGAAGCGATAAGGTCGGCTTGATTTTCCTGTTGATAAAAGACGCCTTTTTCCGACAACGTAATAAAAGAGATGGCATGCCCGAGCTTTTTAGCCAGCTGCAAATGTATGGTTTGCAGGATAGGCAGCCGCACTTCCTCCAGGAGAAGGTTCAGTCCTTCTTTTACTTCCTTCAGATTGGGCTTGAAAATAGTCACCCCCTGATAAGAAAAGAAATTCTTTCTCTTTGGATCGACAGCCGTCACAACACCGGCCTTGACACATAAAGCTATCGCCTCACGGATCACGCGTGCCGTAAGCACCCCCTTGTTATAATCTTCGAATACCATCACCTGGGGCTTCTCCTCCTGGATATACTTTTCTACCTGCGCCAGCAGCTTGTCCTCATCCTCCGGTGACAGATCCGCCGTCGTCTCCGAATCCAATCGCAGCATCTGCTGATTCCGGCCCATTATTCGCGCCTTATTGGTAGTGATCCTGGTATTGCTTTTTATTAAATATCTCGTATCGATCCCTTCTTCCCTCAGCAGCCCCTCCAGTGTTTTCCCTTCCTCATCTACACCGATAGTGGAAAACGTAACCACGTTCGCACCCAACGCAACCAGGTTCAACGCCACATTCCCCGCGCCGCCGATACGATATTCTTTTTTGTCCAGGCATACCACAGGCACAGGCGCCTCGGGCGAGATACGATCCACATGCCCCCACCAATAAGTATCCAGCATGATATCCCCAATAACACCCGCCTTGATCTTTCCAAATTCCTCGAATAATGCATTGAATTCCGTCATAACTTAAGTTTTATATGCCTGGTCGTCCTTCAGGACCGTTGGCCGCCTGCCTCCTCGATACCGCCACATAATAGATAGGTATCCCCGCCAGCACGATCGCCAGCCCCCAGGTTGCATATACAGGCTTTTGAATGATCAGCGCTACACAGAACACCAACGCCAGCACGATATAGATAGCCGGCAGCACCGGATACCCAAAAGCTTTATACGGCCTCTCCATCCCCGGCTCCCTCTTTCGAAGCACAAAGATACCAATCACGGTGAGTGCATAGAAGGCCACGGCCACAAAAGAGATCATATCCAGCAGATCGCCATACTTGCCGCTAAGACAAAGCAGACTGGCTACAAGACATTGCGCCCACAAAGCCCAGCCAGGGACGGCATTCTTATTCAGCTTACCCGCCTCCTTAAAGAACAGCCCATCATGGGCCATCGTATAATACACACGGGCGCCGGCCAGTATCAATCCATTGTTACACCCGAAGGTCGATATCATGATCATGGCCGCTATAACATACGTACCGGCATGCCCAAAGATCACCTTGGCAGCAGCCACTGCCACCCTGTCCTGGGGCGACGTTGCAATCTGGTGCAAGGGCAATACACTGATGTACATCAGATTGGCCGACACATAAATTATCGTGATGATCAGCGTGCCTAAAAAGAGACTGAGCCCGATGTTCCGCTTGGGATTCTTCATCTCTCCCGCTATAAAAGTGACATTGTTCCAGGCGTCGCTGGAAAAGATGGAGCCGGTCATGGCCGCCGCAATGGCTCCCAATACCGCCAGTCCGATCACAGGATTGCTGCCGATGACACTATCCCCCCCCTTGGACACCACCAGTGAATGCATATTCCAGGCATCCGTCCAGTTCATATTCCAGACACCCTTCTGCGCCCCAAGAAAAAATCCAAATACGATGAGCCCGAAAAGGGACAGCAGCTTCGTAACGGTGAAGACGGTCTGTATCCATTTCCCGGATTCGATACCCCGGGTATTGATATAGGTCAGTAAGATGATGAGAAGGATAGATACCAGCTGCGCTATATACAATTTAAAGCTGCCGATTTGGAGAATGATATTGGCGTCTGTCAATTCCAATGGACGAAAAAAGTACCCGGAGAATTTGGAAAAAGCTACTGCCACAGCCGCTATCGTCCCGGTCTGAATGACGGAAAAAAAGCTCCAGCCATACAAAAAGCCCGTCAGGGGATTATAGGCCTCCCGCAGATAGACATACTGCCCGCCCGCCTTGGGATACATGGCGCTCAGCTCCCCATAGCTCATAGCCGCCGACAAGGTCATGAATCCGGTGATCAGCCATACAAAGATCAGCCAGCCGGCGCTACCCACATTTCGGGTAATATCCGCGCTGACAATAAAAATACCGGACCCAATCATGGAGCCGGCTACGATCATGGTCCCGTCCAGCAGTCCCAGGGACGGTTTGAAAGAAGTTTTGGTGGGTTCTGACATAGACCCCAATATAATCAATTTTTCTTCTTGTAATTAGCATTCAGCCCATTCACCAAATCAGAAGTGATGTTATAAACCGAATCTTTATAATATATAAAGCTCCCGGGTTGGTACTCGAAAATAAAAGAGTAATTACGTTGTTTATTATAGGCTTTCAGAAAATCTTCCACCTTTCTGCGTATAGTAGTGTTGTAATCTTCCTGGCTCCTGTAATAGGCCTGCTCCAGGGCATCCTTGCGGGCCTTGAAATTCTGCTGCATGGAGGCAATCTCCTGCTGCGCCTGCTCCGCCTCCGCCTGGGTAAGATTATTACCCTTCTGACGCCATACATCCACCTTCTTTTGATTGCTCCTGTCCAAACTGCTCAGCTCCATATTCATGGCATTCTCCTGGGTCTTCAGCTGGGCCAGGTCGTCCTTGAACTCCTCATAATGCGCCTGCAGCGTATCCATATCGAAATAGGCTATCCGAAAGGCATTAGGCGTATTCCGCTGCTCCTCCTGCCTGGATATCGTCTTTAGCTGCTCGGTATGATGCGCGAACAGATAGAACAATACGCCACACAACACCAGGGATGCAACACTTAAAATAGTAGCTAATTGCTTCATAAACGCGAATATAAAAAAAGTAGGAGGCTTTAGCCCCCTACTTTGGTTTTTTTTAACATATCTTATTGGTTACTCCTCTTCGTCGAACTGCATGGCCTCACGGGTAGTTTGCAGAAGCTCATACTCCTCCTTGCTGCCCACGATCATGTTCTCGAAGTCACGCAGCCCGGTACCTGCCGGTATCGGATGACCGGTAATGACATTCTCCTTCAGACCCAGCATATCGTCACTCTTCCCCTGGATGGCGGCAGAGGACAATACCTTCGTGGTTTCCTGGAAGGATGCAGCCGAGATCCAGCTCTGCGTACCCAGAGATGCCTTGGTGATACCCAGCAGCAAGGGTGCAGAAGTTGCAGCCCTGGCGTCACGGAATTCAGCCAGCTTCTTGTCATTCCTGCGAAGGATGGAATTCTCTTCCCTTACTTCCCGGAGACTCACGATCTGTCCGGCTTTCAGCTTGCCGGATTCACCCGGATCGCTTATCACCTTCTTATCGAAGATCCAGTCATTTTCCTCGAGGAACTCGAATTTGTCCACCGTATCTTCTTCCAGGAACCTCGTATCGCCTGGGTCGACAATGGTCAGCTTACGCATCATCTGACGTACGATGACCTCGATGTGCTTGTCGTTGATCTTCACACCCTGAAGACGATATACTTCCTGGATCTCATTCACAACGTATTCCTGTACAGCAAACGGACCCTTGATGGAGAGGATATCCGCAGGTGCCACCTGTCCATCAGACAGCTGAGCGCCGGCCTTGATAAAGTCGCCATCCTGTGCCAGGATCTGCCTTGTCAGCGGAACCAGGTACTTCTTCACCACGCCATCCTTGGCTTCCACGATGATCTCACGGTTACCGCGCTTGATATTACCGAAGGCTACTACACCGTCGATCTCACTCACGATAGCAGGGTTGCCCGGATTACGCGCTTCGAACAGCTCCGTTACACGCGGCAGACCGCCGGTGATATCTCTCAGCTTACCCAGCACACGTGGTATCTTCACGATTACCTGGCCAGGCTTCACTTCATCGCCTTCTTCTACGACGATGTGCGAACCCACCGGCAGGTTGTATGTCTTGATCTCCTTGTTGCCTTCAATATTGATGGTCGGGATCTTCGTCTTGTCCTTGGTTTCGATAACCACCTTTTCACGGTGTCCGGTCTGCTCGTCAGCCTCTTCACGATAGGTGATGCCTTCTATGACGGCATCGAACTTCACGTTACCACCGATTTCGGAGATGACGACGTTATTGAAGGGGTCCCAGCTGCAGATCACTTCGCCCTTGGCTACCTTCTGTCCGTCCTTCACATTCAACGTAGCGCCATAGGGCACGTTGTTGGTGATCAGCAGACGGTCATTCTTCACATCCATGATACGAACCTCACCGGTACGGCCAATGACAATCTGTACCTTGGTGCCTTCATTGTTCTCGGCAACCACCGTTCTCAGACCGTCGAATTGTACGGTTCCTTCAAACTTGGCCGTCATGGTGGATTCTACCGAGGCTGAGCCGGCAACACCACCCACGTGGAAGGTACGAAGTGTCAGCTGCGTACCAGGCTCACCGATGGACTGGGCTGCAATGATACCCACTGCATCACCCTTCTGGGCCGTATATCCTGTCGCCAGGTTCTTACCATAACATTTTACGCAAACGCCGCGCTTGCTTTCGCAGGTCAGCACGCTACGGATATCCACCGTCTCGATACCAGCGTCTTCTATGGCCTTGCCGATCTCTTCGGTGATCTGTTCACCAGCGGAAACGATCAGCTTGTCGGAAGAAGGATCGTATACGTCATGGAGTGATGTACGTCCAAGTATCCTGTCATATAAAGGTTCTACTATATCTTCATTATCCTTCAGGGCGGAAGTAGCGATACCACGCAGGGTGCCGCAATCTTCTTCCGTAATGACCACATCCTGCGCCACGTCCACCAGACGACGGGTGAGGTAGCCGGCATCGGCCGTTTTCAAGGCCGTATCCGCCAGACCCTTACGGGCGCCGTGCGTAGAGATGAAGTAATCCAATACGTTCAGACCACCCTTGAAGTTGGACAGAATGGGGTTCTCGATGATCTCGCTGCCCGTGCTGCCGGACTTCCTGGGCTTGGCCATCAGACCCCTGATACCAGCCAGCTGCTTGATCTGCTGCTTGCTGCCACGGGCGCCGGAATCCAGCATCATGTACACGGAGTTGAAACCCTGCTTGTCCGAGCTCAGCTCATGGATCAGGGTCTCCGTGATGCGGGTATCCACACGGCTCCAGATGTCGACGATCTGGTTATAACGTTCGTTGTTTGTGATCAGACCCATATTGTAGTTGTCCCACACTTCATTCACCTCGCCTTTGGCATTCTCCAGCAGCTCTTCCTTCGTATCGGGAATGATCAGGTCATTGATGTTGAAGGACAATCCACCACGGAAAGCCATACGGAAACCCAATTGCTTGATATCATCCAGGAACTTCACCGTCTTTGGGATATTCGTCCACTTGATGATATTACCGATGATCTCCCGAAGGGATTTCTTCGTCAGCAGGGCATTCACAAAACCTACTTCCGTAGGAACGAACTGGTTGAACAGCACTCTTCCCACCGTAGTCTCGAGCAGCTTGTTCTCCAGCTGATCCTGATTGTTCCTAACCTGCGTCTTGACTTTGATATAAGCGTGCAGGTCCACACGCTGCTCGTTATAAGCTATAATTACTTCTTCAGCACTGTAAAAGATCTTGCCTTCGCCCTTCACCTTCTCCTTGTCCGTGGACTTCCTTCCCTTTGTGATATAGTAAAGACCCAACACCATGTCCTGGCTGGGCAGCGTGATAGGCGTACCATTCTGCGGGTTGAGAATGTTGTGAGAGGACAGCATCAGCAGCTGCGCTTCCAGGATGGCCGCGCTGCTCAACGGTACGTGAACCGCCATCTGGTCACCGTCAAAGTCGGCGTTGAAGGCCGTACATACCAGCGGGTGCAGCTGAATAGCCTTACCTTCGATCAGCTTGGGCTGGAAGGCCTGGATAGACAGCCGGTGCAGCGTTGGAGCACGGTTCAGCATCACCGGATGCCCTTTCAATATATTTTCGAGGATATCCCAGACAATGGCTTCTTTCTTGTCCACCAGCTTCCTGGCGCTCTTCACCGTCTTTACGATCCCCCTCTCGATCAGCTTGCGGATGATAAAAGGCTTGAACAGCTCGGCAGCCATATCCTTGGGAAGACCGCACTCATGCAGCTTCAGCTCAGGACCTACAACGATAACGCTACGACCGGAGTAGTCCACACGCTTACCCAGCAGGTTCTGGCGGAATCGGCCTTGCTTACCCTTCAATACGTCGCTGAGAGACTTCAACGCACGTCCACCCTCCGCCTTCACGGCATTGGACTTACGGCTGTTGTCGAACAGGGAGTCGATCGCCTCCTGCAGCATACGCTTTTCGTTACGTAAGATCACCTCGGGAGCCTTGATCTCCAGCAATCGCTTCAGACGGTTGTTACGGATGATCACCCGGCGGTAAAGATCGTTCAGGTCGGAGGACGCAAAACGTCCGCCATCCAGTGGCACCAGGGGACGCAGCTCCGGAGGTATCACCGGAATATACTGCATCACCATCCACTCGGGACGGTTCGTGATCCTGGAATTGGCATCCCGGAACGCTTCAACCACGCTCAGCCGCTTCAGGGCATCCGCCTTACGCTGCTGAGAGGTCTCATTGGCGGCAGCATTCCGCAGGTCAAAGGACAGCTGATCCAGCTCGATCCTATCCAGCAGATCATGCACAGCCTCCGCACCCATCTTGGCAATGAATTTCGAAGGATCTTCGTCCGGCAGATACTGA
>Ga0157370_10006619_pt1 | contig 12733 bp, 10 predicted proteins | sample C35metaG_FD_113463 | JGI IMG/M metagenome (GOLD analysis project Ga0157370, IMG submission 113463) | Corn rhizosphere microbial communities from Kellogg Biological Station, Michigan, USA - C3-5 metaG | ecosystem: Host-associated > Plants > Roots > Rhizosphere > Soil | place: USA: Michigan...
ATCCGAGGTCCAGTGCGCATCTTGCTCGATGCGTGCGACACCCACGAGGCCGGCGATTCCGTAAGCGGTCACGTCGACCCACGCTGAGTCGTAGTGCGTGGCGATGACGGAAGCGAACGCGAATGCGCCGGTGGCATGGCCGGATGGAAACGAATAATCGCTTTGCAGCGGCGCAAAATGGTGCGGACCCAGACCCGTGTACGGCCGCGCGCGGCCGACCACGCCCTTGATCGAGGAGGTCACCAGTGCGCTGATCACGCTGGCTGAGAATCCGTCGAGCGCGACGGCTTTGGCTTCGTTGTCGTCGGCGAGCGAGCCGTAGCCGTAGAAGCCGAGCAAGACCGGCAGGCCGTACTGCTTGGTGCCGAATTTCTGGATATTGGTGAAGAAGCGATCGGTCGACTTGGACCGGCTGCGCTGCGCGGCGTCGCGGATTGGCTTGTCGAGCACGGCCATGCTGAAGATCAGGCCGCCGCCGATCAGCGCCGCCTTGCGCCAGTCGTCGCCGTCCCAACGCGCGGGTTCCGTGGCGGTTTCCACTGCGTCGGACCAGATCAGCTTGAGGTAATCGACGGACAGCGGACTTTCCGGCTGCGGGTAGAAACTTGCGGCCGGCGGAGAAGATTCAGCCCGGGGCGGCGCCGCGCCGGCAAGCAGGTACGGCGCATTCCAATCGTCGCTCGGTACCGCGAGCGCCGTGTGCGCGCCGGCAATTCCGAAACCAACGGCAAGCGCCGCGAACAGTGCGTGCGCCATGATTCACCCCGCGAATCGGGACGTTGGCGCAATTAGATTCCCGCGACTGTTATCGGCGCCTGAAAATCAGCCAGCGGATTGCCGCACCGCTTCCACGTCCGGTGTGCGCCAACCGCAGGCCAATCCCCAGAAATAAAACACGAAGCCGAACACGCCGACGATGACGAGGTCCCAGCCGTAGGGCATCCAGCCGAGTCCGCCGAATTTTGTGCTGCCGACGTAAGACAGTGCCGAGATCGCCGGCAGGTAGGCGATCAGCCACCACGCGCCGTCGAGCTGGCGGCGAAAATCCTGCCAGCGACCGCGTGCCTGGTAATAAAAATAAATCGGCAGGCCGATGACGACGAGCAGGACGATCTGCCCGCACAACGGCCAGGTCGCCCAGTACATGAGTTCGGTGGAAAACACGAAGGCCAGGCACGACAGCACGTTCAATGCCGGCAGGCGCAGCGGTCGATACATTTCCGGCGCTGTCCGGCGCAACACGGCCGCGCTGACCGGCCCGGTCAGGTAAGAGATGATGGTGGCGCCGGAAATCACTGCCGCCAGGGTGCCCCAGCCGCGGAAGAAGAACAGGAACACGAAGCCGACGGCAAGGTCGAACCACATCGCTGCGCGCGGCACGCCCCAACGCGGATGCACGGTGCCGAAGGTCGCCGGCATGGTGCCGTTCTTCTGCATCGCGTAGAGCATGCGCGCGCAGGTCGCGGTGTAGGTCATGCCGGTGCCGCTCGGACTGATGAACGCATCCGCGTACAACAGCATCGCCAGCCACTGCAGGTTCACGATCAGCGCCAGCTGCGCGAACGGCGAGCGGAAGTCGATGCCGTGCCAGCCGTACTGCGCGAGCATCTCCGGCGGCACCGCGCCGATGTAGGCGACTTGCAGCAGCAAATACACGATGGTGGCGAGGCCGATCGCACCGATCACGGCCAGGGGCACGCTGCGTCCGGGATTGCGCGCTTCGCCGGCCATGTTCACCGGACTCTGGAAACCGTTGTAGCTGAACACGATGCCGGCGATGGCCACTGCGGTGAGCACGGCGGCCCAATCCGTCGTGTGCGGACCGCTGTGAATGCCGACGGAAAAATTTTCGGTGTGGAATCCGCTCGCGATCAGCGCCAGCGCGGTCAGCGCGGGCACCACGAGCTTGAAGATCGTGATCGCCGTATTGGATCGCGCGAATACCTTCACGCTCCAGAAATTCAGCAAAAAGTATACAACTACCAGCGCGGCCGCGATGGTCAATCCGGGTGGCGTCAGTTCACCACGGCCGCCCGGTGCGGGCACGTACAAAGCCTGCGTCCACGCCCACGGCCAAGAGGCCATGTACTGCACCGAGGCTTCGGCCTCGACCGGAATCACCGAGACGATGGCGATCCAGTTGGCCCACGCTGCGATGAAGCCGACCAGCGAGCCGTGCGAATACTGGCCGTAGCGCACCATGCCGCCGGACTCGGGGAACATCGCGCCGAGTTCGGCGTAGGTCAGCGCGATCGCGCTGATGATCAGCGCGCCGATGACCCAGGCCCAGACTGCGTCCGGCCCGGCCAAACCCGCTGCGCGCCAGGCGCCGAACAACCAGCCCGAGCCGATGATCGAACCCAGCCCCATGAGCATCAGCGCGAACGCGCCGACATCGCGGCGGATCGCCGTGTCGTTTCCAGTCATGTGAATCCCCAAACAGAACTAACGAGCCGCGATGTTCGCAGGTTTCGCGGCGCGCGTCAGCGGTGGCAGGGATCAGTGCAATCGCCAACGCCATTTCAGCCACAGTGAGACGAAAAGCACGGTGAGGAAATACCAGAAGACCCAGCCACGCAACCACGCTGGCCCGATGGGGAAAATCTGCCGTTGCGACAGGGCGATGTGCGCGCGCGCGATGGCCGCATCGGCCGGCAGGTAACCGGCCGGATTGCCGATGAGCCAATTGAACCAGCCGAATTTCTCGACGGTATCGCTCTTTACGGCATTGGGCATCACGAGCAGCGGTTGTCCTGCGGAGTCGGACAGTGTGGCCGGTGTTTTGACATCGGGCCAGGGTGTGAGCCAGCACCCCGATGCGGTGGCTGCCGCAGCGCTCGACGCTTGCCAGTGCACGCCGCGCACGACAGGCTGCACGCACACGGAAATCGATGTTCCGGTCTGCGGCTGCCGGAAATCGAAACGATTGGAAAGCCACGGCAACGCGAAGAGCAGGGGCAGGCTGGCGATCAGCGCGGGCCGCAGCGTCAATGCGAGGTGGTGCGAGGTTGCTCGCAGGTTGGCCACGATCAGGATCCGCAGCGTTGCGAAGTCGCCATCGTGCCGCGCCAGCGCTTGCTGACTGAGCGCGACCTGGGCTTCGATTTCGGCCAGGCGTCGCTGATCCGACAGACGCCGGTAAAGCGCCATTCCCATCCAGGCAGAAGCAGCGGCGTATGTCACCACGCGCAACAACGCGGGGACGCCGATTCGGTCGAATGCGCCATCCAGCGCGTCCAACAGCGGCGCAGGCAAGTCGAGCAGTCCCAGATTCACGGCGTCGATTTCGCCGGTGCCGGCAGGTGCTGCAGGATCAGTTGGGCGACATCCGCAATGCCCGCGACGGGTTTGTCCGGCTGGAATGAGGTGAACAGAACGCCGGGCACGGCAGCCGGATCGATGCAATGATCGCCGCTCCAGGGCTGCAGGTTGTCCTCGATCAGCGCGGCCGTTACCCCGCCCAACGTGGTTTGCCATGACGCGCGATAGCCGCGGGCGTAGCCGACGATGAGATCCGGCGCGTCGCCAACGTGAGCGCCGTGATAGATCGCATCCGCATCGTAGACCGCATCGACGACGGCGAATTCGCCGTCGTGCAGGCCGCTCAATTTCGCCGCGATGTCCGCCTTGAGCGGCGCGACGGCGCTTGTCGCGACGATACCCTGCGCTTCGCGGCCTTTTTCGTTGATATAGATGCCGTTGAGCCCCAATGCGTAGGCGCGTGTTTTTTGCCAGTCGACCTGCGCGAAGAGCGGTGCGGAAACCGTCGCGCCGGGTTTCAGGACCAGATAACCCTGGTCGGCCAGCCAGCGATTCAGGTGCACCGCACGGCGGAACGAGGCGAACCCGTGATCCGACAGCACGATGAGGCGATCGTCCGCGCGCATCTTCGCCTGCACGTCGCCGAGCACGCGGTCCGCTTGCCGGTAAATCCATGGAATCGCGCCGCGCGCGAGGGCGCTGCTTTGTGCGTACAACGGATGCTGAGGGTCGATGCCGCGCCAGAACATGTGGCTGACCCGGTCGGTCTGCACGAACACTTCGACGACCAGTTCGCTGTCGTTGCGGGCGAGGGCGTCGTCGAGCATTTTCTCGCCGTCGGCGAGCGTGCTCTTTACGCTGTCCAGCCAGCCTTGTTCGCTCATGTGCCCCTGGTTCAACGACCAGGTTTCCTCGGGCATGCCCAGCGTGTAGTAATCGCCGATGCGCTTTGCCAGTTCCGCCGCGTAGCCCGGCGGCGAACTGATCGTCGTTGCGGGATCGCTCGGGTCGAAATTGATCGGGGAAACGTACAGCAGCGGACGCGGAAAACCTTCCAGCAGATAAGCCCGCACCATGCCAGCGATACTGGCGAATCCGGCGTAACGGAAACGCAGGTGAATCCAGGGCGACCACTTGCCCGGTTCGAGTGCGAGCGTTTGATCGGCCATTGCCAACTGCGCGCCGTGCGCTCTCGGCTTCAGCACCAACGGAACCTGCAATGCGCCCGCGCCGGGTTTCAGCGGATCGGCGGGACCATCAAATTGCGCGTGGATGGAGCCGTCGTCGCCGATCTCCACCAGTTCGACGCGACCGCCATTTTCGGCGCCCGGGATCGGCCGCGTGGCATAGATCGTGTAGGTTCCTTGCGTGCCGAGCAGATCCGGCACGCCCATGCCGGATAGCATGCGCGTGATCGGGTCCGGGGGATAAGTCACCGGCACGCGCAGTACCGTGGCGCGGTCGCCGTCGCGTTCCGCCGTCGACCAGAACGGCGTGCCGTCGCGCAGGTTGCGCAGGCTGCCGGAATCCAGCGGAATTTCCCAGCCGAACACGTGCAATACATGTTGCGGGGGCGTCGTGTCGGCGATCGAGAACTCCGGCGCGTAGTCCGACTTGTCGCGACGCAGGAAATCGAAGATGCCATGCGCGCCGGGATTGGCGCCCGTGGCGAAGCTGGCCCAGGCGACCGGCGACTGCGGCGGATTGGTCGTGGCCAGGCGCTGGTAATGGCCGGATCGGGCCAGTTGCGCGAAATGCGGCAGACTGCTATCTGCCATCCACTTCTCGGTCAGATTGGGATCCATCCCATCGAAACCGAGCACGATCAGGCGTGATCGGGCAGGTACGGGCGGCGCTTTGGCGCAGCCGGCGCAAATCAGAAGCGTGGCCAGCGCCACCCCGATAACGCGCAACGCGGTCAATCGATCAGTCGCGGCGGCTTTCATCGGCATCGTGTTCGCGTTGCGTGTCCCTCGGACCGCGCAATTTGCGCCACAGCAGGCGCAGGGGCCAAGTCAGGATGGCGAACAATGCCAACACGATGCCGACGAGTACCGCCCATAGCGATCCAAGTACGTTCAGGCCGGCACCCGGCCCAATGTAGGCATGCGCTCCGGTGCTCAGGCACAGCAGCAATGCAAGACAGATCCAACGCAAACGCATGGGACTTCCGCGATCGTTAAAAGACGAGTGTAGCCAAGACGCGCGAGCGCCGCGAGCACGGCAACATTTTCGCAGCACGCCGTACAGGTAATAATGGGCCGATGCCAGCATCACGCCCCCCGCCGATCCCTGCCTTGGACAAAATGGCGGGCGCCTTGAACGCGCGCCTGCCCCGATTCATGCGTTGGCTCGGCGATCTCGAGACGCGCGTCCTCGATGGCGATTTGCCGGCGCCGTGTATCGAACGCCCGGTCTATGTGTGTGGCCTGGCCCGGTCCGGGACCACGCTGCTGCTCGAGGCGCTGGCCGCGGCGCCGGATTTCACGACGCATCGCTACAGCGACTATCCGCTGCTGTGGACCCCTTACTGGTGGAATTGGCTGCGTGCACGTCTGCCGCTGCCGGCGCAAACGCCCGTCGAGCGTGCCCATCGCGACCGTCTTACGGTCACGGCGAACAGCCCGGAAGCCTTTGAGGAAGTGTTCTGGACGCACTTCTTTCCGGGACGGCACGATGTCACGATCGACCAGATTCTCGACACCACTTGCGACAACCCGGCATTTGCAAATTTTTACACCGCGCACATCCACAAATTGCTCGCCGTACGCCGAGCACGGCGCTATCTGGCCAAGGGCAACTACAATCTCACCCGGATCGGTTACCTGCGGCGCCTGTTTCCCGATGCGCGGTTCGTGATCGCCGTGCGCGAGCCGCAGGCGCATGTTGCCTCCCTGATCAAGCAGGACGGCCTGTTCAGCGCCTGGGCGCGGGACGACCCTGCGATTGCGATACATCTGGCACGCAGCGGCCATTACGAATTCGGTCCGTTCAAGCGAGCCGTGAATGTCGGCGACGCGGAGCAGGCGGCGGCGATCCAGGCCTGTTACGCATCCGGCCGTGTCGTGGAAGGCTACGCACGGCAGTGGGCGTCGTCTTACGGATGGCTGTTGCAAGCGTTGGCCACCGATGACGATTTGGCCCGTTCCTGCCATTGGGTCGGGTACGAACGATTGTGCGCGGATCCCGTCCGCAGCCTGCAGCAGGTATATGCCCATGCCGGGCTGGATGCCAATACGGCTGCGAAATTGATCGAGGATTGGGCCGGGCGCATCGCCGCACCGGACTACTACACGCCAGGCATCGATCCGGCGGGGGAAGAAATCGTCTCCGCGCTTACCGGGAGGGTCTGGCGTCTTCTGGCGTCAAAGGTGTAGAGTAGTGTGGCTTTTGGGGTACACATTCCATAGGGGAAAATCATGAAACGTCTTGCAGTGCTGTGCTGTTTGCTGGCGCCGTTGTCGTTCGCGCATGCGGACGTATCGGTCACCGACACCGGAGCCGCATTGCGCGGACATGCCCGGGCCAATGCTTCCACAACCGTGCGTCAAGCGAAGTCGGGCGACAAGCGCAACGGTATCCCGCTCGACAAGTTCACGCCGCTGGCCACCGGCTCGCAGGCACTTATCGATGCCTCTGGTCTGAAGTATTTCATCAACACGAACATCACGTTCAGCACCAGCAGCTCGGCATCCGGCGCGATGTCCGAGGTCAGCTACACGCATGCCGTCGCGGCAACGACGCTCAACGGCGGCACGGTGGCGAGCACGCTCAACGATGGGTTCGACGGCTACAACACGCTATGCCTGAGCCTGAACAACACGGTGGCGACGTGCGAAACGGGCAATGCGAATTTCGCCATCTACAACAAAAACGGCCCGGCGACGACCGAATGCACCGGCACGGCCTCTGGCGTCAACCGGCAAGTCGTTTTTCCGACCCAGACTTCCGGCAGTATCGCCATGTCGCGCAAGGTGTTCGTGCCCGACAACGATTCGTTCGCGCGCTGGCTGAACTACTTCACCAACACCGGTGCTACGGCGCAGACCGTCACCATGGTGATCGCGAACAATCTGGGTTCCGATTCCAACACGATCATCACGAACTCTTCGACGGGCTCCACGGCATCGCCGTTCACCGACACCAGCGCAAAGTGGGTGGCGACGTTCCAGAATTACAGTGGAACCACGTCGTCCGATCCGCGTCAGGCCGCGGTACTGCAAGGACCGGGCGCAAGCGTGCCGTTGGCCGGAATCAATTTCGCCAATGGCGACGACAATCCGTATTGGGGCTACACGTTTACTCTGCAGCCGGGCCAGACGGGCATCATCGCGAACTTCGTCGCGTTGGCTCCGTCCAAGGCCGCGGTTGCCAGCAAGGCCGGCAGCTTGCTGGCGTTGCCCGCCAATTCCCTGCAGTGCATGACTCAGGCCGAACAGGGCCAGTTGCTGAATTTCGTGGCGGTGCCCCCGGCCCCGCCTGTTCCGGCTCCGGGTTTGGGCCATCTGGCATTGGGCCTGCTGCTGGCATTGCTGATTGCCTTCGGCCTGCTCGGACTGCGCCCGCGCTTGCAATGACGTTTACCTGTGACGGGCGCTGTTCCATGCGCCCGTCACCCTCGGCGCAAAGTCGAACCTGTGTCCACGGCTATGCGGCTTGCGCCGCGGGTTGCGTGCGTTTGTGAAATCTCCCCATTGCCTGCGGGCTACGGTTTTACGGTCCATCGTCGTCACGGCACTGCTGGCGCTGGTGGGCTGCGGACGCGCACCCGAGCACCCGAACGTCGTGATTGTGACCTTCGATACGACCCGTGCGGATCACCTGGGTACGTATGGGTTCGGTTTGGCGCATACGCCGACCATCGACCATCTCGCCGCCGACGGCGTGCGATTCGACAACGCGATATCGGCGGCGCCGATCACGGCGGTATCGCATGCGACGATCATGACCGGACTGTTGCCGCCGGCCCACGGCGTGCGCGACAACGGCACGTTCGCGCTTGGCGATGCGGCGGAAACGCTGGCCGAGCGTTTCAAGGCGGCCGGTTACGAGACGCGCGCCTACGTTTCGGCCATCGTGCTCAGCCGACGCTACAAACTCGACCAGGGGTTCGACGTCTACGACGACGACCTGTGGGGCGAGGATGAGCCGAAGCTGTTCATGATTCGCGAACGGCCCGCCGAAGAAACCATCCAGCATGTGCTCGATTGGTATGGCCAACGCACCAAGCAAGCGCAAAAAAAGCCGTTTTTCCTGTGGGTGCATCTGTTCGATCCGCATGAGCCGCATCATCCGCCGACATGGGCCAAGGCGATTTCACCCAGTTCTTACGACGCTTCGATTGCCTACGCAGACCGTGAGCTTGGTCGGCTGGTCGATGCCCTGCGCGCGAGCGGCGAATTGGACCGTACCGTGTTCGTATTCACCGCGGATCATGGCGAAAGCCTGGGCGAGCACGGAGAGAAGACCCATGCGATTTTCGTCTATCGCGCCACGACCCATGTGCCGTTGATCATCCGTTATCCGCCGGAATACCCGCGCGGCAAGGCGTATCCGGGGCCGGTGCGCAATGTCGATATCGCGCCGACGCTGCTCGATCTCGCGCATTTGTCGGGCGCCGAACAGACCCAGGGCGTGGACTTGACGCCGCTGGCGCGCGGCGATCGGCCGGTTGCCGATCTGCCGCAGTATTCGGAATCCAAGCTGGCCGAACTGGATTTCGGCATGGCGCCATTGTTCGCGGTGCGCAAGGACGGTTACACCTTCATTCGTGCGCCGAAACCCGAGTTGTATGACCTGAAATCCGACCCGAACGAATTGCACAATCTATACGGAGAGCCGGCGTATCAGGCGCGTTCCGACGCGCTCGACGTGGAACTGGAAAAGGTGCTGCAAGACAGCGCCAAACATGCGATTGCCGCGCAAAACAGCCCCATGTCCGCCGAAACCATGCAGGCGCTGCAATCGTTGGGTTATCTGCAAGGAGCGCAAGATCGAGCCTCAGCTGCCGGCATGGATCCCAAAGACGGCATCTCGATCTACAACAAGCTCGAGACGGCGCGCCATTTCGCCCAGCACAAAAAATGGACGAGCGCGGAAAAGGAATTGAAAGAGCTGCTCAAGCAGATGCCGCAGCATACTTCGGCGCGCAGCGTGCTCGCGCTCGTCGAGTTCAAGCGCGGTAATCTGGATGAGGCCAAGCAACAATACCTGCAGTTGCTCGCGCGGGATCCCAAGCAATTCCGTTTGTATGGAATGTTGGGGCAAATCGCCTTGATGCAGGGTAATTACGACGAGGCAGAACACGACAACCAGGAGGCACTCAAGATCGCACCACAGTTCGTGGAGGCGATGGGCCAACTGGGACTGGTTGCGATGTTGCGTGGCGACGAGTCCGCCGCGCAGTCCTGGTACGAGCGGGCGCTCAAGATCGATCCGGGGTTTCCTACCCTGCACCGTCGTCTGGCAGATTTGTACTACGAGCGAGGTCAATACGACCTCGCGCTTAAGGAATACCTCGAGGCCAACAAAGGACAGCCCAAGGATATCCGAAGCCTGCTTCAGGCCGGCGCGAGCGCGCGCAGGACCGGCCAAACAGAACAGGCCGAACAGCTGTTGCGCAAAGCCATGGCGCTGCATCCGAAGTCGTGGATACCACGCTACAACCTTGCCTGCCTGCAGGCCAAGCAAGGGCAGGCACAGGCGGCATTCGCGACTCTCGGCGAAGCCATCGATCACGGCATGGTATACGCCAGCCTGCTCGTCGAGGACACCGATTGGGATGGCTTGCGTGCGAGTCCGGAATTCAAGCAGCTGTTGCAGCGCGTGCGGAAGATCGATGCGGCCGGCAGCCCGAAGGCAGGCGACGAGGACGGCGATATTCCGGATGCCGACTGAGCGCGATCGCGCTACTTCGGCGTCAGCACCAGATGTCCATGCATATGGATGTCGCGGCTGATGTCTGCCCAGTCGCCGCTCGCGCCGAGGCCGAAATCGAGGCGATTGAGCGTGGTGCCGACGTCGAGCGTCGTGGCGCCGCCGGATACCGCGAACTTCACTTTCAGCGTGACGGGCTTGCTCTGGTCGCGGATGGTGAGCGTGCCCAGCGCGATCACGCCGCCGTCGGCGCCGCGATTGAATGCGTTGGTGACGAAGTGCGCCTGTGGAAATTTCGCGGTATCGAAGAAGTCGGCGGTGGCCAGAGTCTGGTCGCGTTCGCCGCTGCCGGTGTCGACGCTGGCCAATTGCACGGTCACGTCGAATTTCGACTGCGCGAGATCGCTCTCGTCGTAGGCGATCTGCGCGCTGAACTTGGCGAACTTGCCGGCGAACGCACCGCCCTGATACGTGCCGTCGAAACCGAGTCCGCTCTTGGCCATGTCCACGTTCCAGTCGCGCGCGAATGCGGCAAGCGGCAGCAGGGCGAGCAGAAGGATCAATTTGCGCATCGTGGAATCTCCGTCAGGGCCGCGCGAACGGCAGCATCCGCCGCAGCACGTTGTCGCGGTTGTGGAAATGATGGATCAGCGCCATCAGCGCGTGGCCGGCGGCCACGACGACCAGAACCCAGAACAGGGTTTCGTGGGTTTCGCTGGCCACATCCTTCATGGCCGGATTCGAACTGAAAACGTGCGGTACCTGGAACAAATCGAACCAGTACAGCGGGCGCAGCGATGAGACCGAGTCGAACCAGTAGCCAGACAAGGGAACGGCGAAGATCAGCAGGTAAAGCAGAGCATGCCCGGCGCGCGCGCCGAGCGCCTGCCAGCGCGGCATGCTTGCGGGTTCGTGTGGCCGCGCATCGAACAGTCGCCAGGCGAGGCGCAGTACGGCCAGCGCGAGGATGGCCAGGCCCAGTGATTTGTGGAAACTGAAAACCGGGATCACGTTTGGCCGCTTGGGCAGCTCGACCATGACCAGGCCGATCGTGCCCTGCACCAAAATCAGCACGACGATGGTCCAGTGGAAGAACTTGGCGAGGCTGCCCCAGTGATTCGGTCCGCTCTTGAGCATGTCACCGCTCCGGTTGCGACGGCGCAGTTTGAACCGGCGCGGGCTTTCCGCGCAAGCCTTCCGCCTCGATGCGGATTTGCACCGTGTCGCCGATGTCGGGCAAATACTTCGTCATGCCGAAATCCGCGCGCTTGAGCGTCGCCGTGGCGGCGAAGCCGGCGGTGTAGCGCAAGTCATAGGGATCAAGGCCAGCGCGATTGAACGTCACGTTCAGGTCGAGCATGTGCGTGACGCCGCGCAAGGTCAGCGCGCCACGCACGACTGCGGATTTATCTCCGGCTTTTTCAGCGGACCTCGAAACGAAATGCGCCTCGGGATATTTGTCGGTTTCGAGGAATTCCCAGGAGCGGACTTTCGCGTTCCAGGCCGCATCGCCAAGATCCAGCGATGTGGCATCGACGATCGCGTCGACCCTGGCCGTGCTCCAGTCGCCGTCGTCGAAGTGGAAAAATCCACTTTTTATCCTGAAGCGCGCACAGGGCGTGGAAAATCCCATGTGGCTCGCGCAGGCATACACCTGGGTGTGCACGGCATCGAGGGTGTAGTCCGACGCACGCGCCGGCATGGCGCAAAACGCCGGCGCGGCCATCGCAACAAGGACTGTGGATCGCAGGTTCATGCACTGCCTAGTTTGCCAGATTGGGGCGGAAGCGGTCCCTGCATTTGGACGGGTGGCGAACGCTGAGCACATTCAATGCATCGCGATCGCGCGGGTATAAGAAAAGCGTAATAGCGCCGGGAGGAATTTCAGGCATCATCGGCGTGGGAAAAAGCTGGGGAGCTTTTCATGTGGGGCAGTGTTTTATTCGCGATCGCAGCGGTCGTTGCGCCGACGAACGACGCGCCGACGCTTGCGGCGACGCCTTACTTCCGCACGCTGGACGCCGCGGACGGGCTGCCGTCGAGTACGGTGTGGAAAATCGCCCAGGACCACGACGGCTACATCTGGGTTGGCACGGCGGACGGCTTGGCGCGCTACGACGGCGTGGACTTTCGCGTCTATCGCAACGATCCGGGTGATGCGGCGAGCCTGTCGGGAGCAGACGTCACCGCGCTGTTCGTCGACCGCGACAACCGTATCTGGTGCGGCGGCGAGGATGCTGGCCTGAACCTGCTCGATGTGCGGCGTGCGGGATTCCGCCATTTCCGCCACGCTGCCGGCAATCCGGCGAGTCTTGCCGGCAACGACGTCTGGGCGATCGCGCAGGACGCGGCCGGCGCGATCTGGATCGGCGGCTATGCGATGGGCCTTGACCGCCTCGACGAATCCACAAATACATTCGTACACTTTCGCAGCAAGGGCGGCGCGTCGAATGGCCCCGCGTCCGACAACGTGCTGGCATTGCGCGGCGACGCCGCGGGAAATCTGTGGATAGGCAGTGACACCGGCATCGACGTGCGCGCTGCCGACGGCAAATTCCTCCATGTGGATACATCCGCCGTGCCGGGCGCGGGCGGG
>Ga0157370_10006620_pt1 | contig 12732 bp, 12 predicted proteins | sample C35metaG_FD_113463 | JGI IMG/M metagenome (GOLD analysis project Ga0157370, IMG submission 113463) | Corn rhizosphere microbial communities from Kellogg Biological Station, Michigan, USA - C3-5 metaG | ecosystem: Host-associated > Plants > Roots > Rhizosphere > Soil | place: USA: Michigan...
CCACCTATGACGCTACGTTAGGCGTCGCCGATGCTGCGCTCTTCGTCTGCGCGCACGGCGCGGGCGGAAACATGAGCGACCGAAGTATGGTCGCCACCGCCAAGGCGCTCACCGCCCGCGGGATCGGCGTCGTACGATTCAACTTTCTCTACAGAGAAAAGAAGCGCGGCCGCCCCGATCAGATGCCCGTCCTCCAGGACACGGTGGCTGCAGTCGTCGAACACGCGCGCAGAGAGCTCGGCCCCAAACGGCTCGTGATCGGCGGCCGGTCGATGGGCGGTCGAGCCGCGTCCATGCTCGCGGCCCAGGGGTTCGCGGCTGACGGCCTGTTGTTGCTGGCCTATCCGCTGCATCCGCCGGGAAAGCCCGGCCAGCTGCGCGATGCGCACCTGCCTGACATTCGGATGCCGGTGCTGTGCTTCTGCGGCACGCGGGATCCGTTCATCACGCGCGACATCATGGAGCGCACGCTTCAACGAATGACGGCGCCGTGGGAGATGCATTGGGTAGAAGGTGCGGACCACAGTTTTCACGTGCTCAAGTCGTCGGGGCGAACCGATGCGGCGGTCATGGAGGATATGGCCGCCACCGCGCGGCGATGGATCGACCGCGCGCTTTAGGCTTGGGGGTGCGTTGCGCCAGACGCCAGTCTTTGCCTTGAGACAACACCACCATTCGACGTCCGCTTTGCGAGGAGAACACGATGCAATACGCGCTGCTGATTTACGAATTGCCGCGAGCTTTCGAGGCGCGCAAGAACGACGAGGACCCCTACATCGGCGCCTGGCGCGCGTACTACAAGGCCATCGTCGAGGCCGGCGTGTACGTTGGCGGCGATGCGCTCGAGATCCCCGAGACCGCGACGACCGTGCGCCTTACGAACGGCACGCGACGCGTGCAAGATGGCCCGTGCGCCGAGTCGAAGGAGCAACTCGCGGGCATCTGTGTGCTGGAGCTTCCATCGCTCGATGCCGCGCTCGATTGGGCGGCACGGTGCCCCGCGTCGTCGCTCGGCGCTGTCGAGGTCCGGCCGGTCAGTCACGAGGCGAGGATCCGGATCACCGGATGAACCCTGGCGGCGCGGCGGACACGCATCGAACGATCGAACGCGTCGCCCGCGAGTCGTACGGCAGGCTGCTGGCGCGCCTCATCGCGCAGACGCGCGACGTCGCCAGTGCCGAGGATGTGTTAGGCGACGCGTTGGTCGCGGCGCTCGCCACGTGGCCTCGCGACGGAGTTCCGAACAGTCCGGAAGCATGGCTCGTCGCCGCGGCGCGCAACTTCTACATCGATCGCGTGCGTCACGACCAGGTGGTGCGGGCACACGAAAGTGTCGTAATGACGCCGGATGTCGCGGCGATCGATACGAGCGCTCCGGCTGATTTTCCCGATGAGCGCCTCAAGCTGCTGTTCGTGTGCGCGCATCCGGCAATCGACCCCGCCATGCACACGCCGCTCATGCTGCAGACCGTGCTCGGCCTCGACGCGGCGCGCATCGCGCAAGCATTCCTGATTTCGCCGGCGACGATGGGTCAGCGTCTGGTGCGCGTCAAAACGAAAATTCGCATGGCCGGGATCCCGTTCGAGGTGCCGCAGCCCAACGAGTTAGGCGCACGGCTCGACGCCGTGCTCGAGGCCGTCTATGCCGCGTTCGGGATCGGCTGGAGTGCGATGCCGGGCGCCGACGAGCGCGGCCGCGAACTGGCCGAGGAATCGATCTGGCTCGCGCGCGTGCTCCTGGAGTTGATGCCCGACGAGCCGGAAGTGTTGGGCCTCTTGTCTCTCATGCTCCACTGCGAGGCGCGGCGCGCGGCGCGCCGGGAACCGGACGGTCGCTATGTTCCGCTCTCGGAGCAAGACGCGCGTCGCTGGTCGTTAGGCATGATCGATGAGGCCGAGCAGTGTCTCGGCCGCGCCTCGGCGTCGGGTCGCCCCGGCCGGTTTCAGCTCGAGGCCGCGATCCAGTCCGTGCACAGCGAGCGCGTGCGTGACGCCGCGACCAACTGGGCCGCCATCGTGTTGTTCTATCACCAGCTCGTGGCGATCTCGCCCACGTTAGGCGCGCGCACCGGCTACGCCGCCGCGGTCGGCGAGGCGACCGGACCCGCGGCAGGCCTCGCCGCGCTCGATACGATTGCCCGCCACAGCGTCTCGACCTACCAACCGTACTGGGCCGTACGCGCCCATCTCCTCCAGCGGCTCGGCCGATCGTGTGACGCCTCGGAGGCCTTCGACCGGGCGATCGGGCTCGCGGAAGACCCGGCAGTGCGCGCATTCTTGCTCCAGCGGCGCGGCTGATCGTCCGCGGCCCACCTGTCGAAATCGCGACCGCTCGCCCGTCACTCTCCAGAGGACGTGGCGATCGCCACGGTCCCGTCTCCACCTGATCGCCGGGGGATCTCCGCATGCGCCTAACCAACGTCAGGATGATCAATCTGGGAGCATTGGCACTGGCCATCATTCCATGCGCCGTGTGCGGCGCGCAGACGCACGAAGCCAAGAGCAAGTACCCGCAGATGGCGCCCGTCGAGCAGTACCTCATGCCGAATCGCGTCGAGGAAATCGCGTTGGCGCGAACCGCGGCTCCCGAATCCATCTCGCGCGATGCCGAGGTGCTCGTGCTCGGCCGGCACGGCTACGAGACCGCGGTCAAAGGCACGAACGGGTTCGGATGCCTGGTCGATCGGGCATGGGATGCCGGGTTCGAATCCGCGGAGTTTTGGAATCCGAAGATCCGCGGCCCCATCTGCTTCAATCCGGCGGCGGTGCGCAGCATTCTGCCGCTGGTGCTCGAGCGGGCAAAGCTTGCGTTAGACGGCTTGACCGTCACGCAGATCATGGACAGCACCACCGCGGCCACAACGCGCAAGAGCAATCCCGTCCTGCAACCGGGAGCCATCTGCTATATGATGTCCAAGGCGGCATATCTCACGGACGGCGGCGACCACAACCTGTCGCACCTGATGCTCTACACGCCATCCGTCGATGGTGCATCGTTAGGCGCAGATGCGAAAGGCTCGCCGGTGATCATGGGGCAGCACAGCATTCCTGGAGCGCCGGCGCCGGTCACCGAGTTCTACGTTGCCGTGCCCACGTGGTCGGACGGGACGGCGGTCAGGGCGCACTGAAGGCGGACAAATCCGGACACCGCCGGACACGACCGGCCGTGAAGGCGGGTGATCCGGCTTTGTCCGGCCGTGTCCGCCTTCAGTGTACGACCGTTAGGAGCATGCGGCAGCCGTGTTCCGACCGCGCGGCGTGCACGACGCCTGCGCCAAACACGATGACATCGCCAACCGCCAACGCGTATTCCCGGCCGCCGGCGCTGAACACGACGTCGCCCTCGATGACGTGAACGCTGACCGGTGCGTCGGCATTGTGGGCCGGCATGTCGCCGGGCGCGGCGAGGGCGAGCAGCGTGAGACGCAGCGCTCCTTCCTTCACCAGAGTGCGCGCGGTGCGCCCGTGCTTGGCGAGGAGCGTCGTGTCGATCGTTTGCTCATCGCGCGGGAGGTGATGAACGAGGACATCGCCTTCCAGCACGCGGTTGAGTGAAGACATGAGGATGCACCCAGGTTAGCAGGGTCTCTGCAACAAATGAACACCACGATCGCTGAAGCGATGACGCGATGGCGATGCGATCAGTATACCGTGCCGCATGCCGAGTTGCGCGATCCAACTTTGGCCGAGCAAATTATGCGCATGCCAGCCGCTCAGGGGCAACGGTGGACCCGCGAGGACGTCGAGCGCCTCGTTGAGGAGCGTGAAGGGCATTCCCCGCGCTACGAGCTCGTCGACGGCGAGTTGCTGGTGACCCCGGGGCCGGGCGGGCGGCATCAACGTATTGCGCTCGAGCTCGCGGTGCTGCTGCGTGACCACGTGCTTCGGGAGCGTTTGGGAGAAGTCCGTCTGGGCCCGGGAGAAGTCGCGCTCGATGGAGAGAGTCGTTTCGAGCCCGATATCTTTGTCGCGCCGGCGATCGACGGCCGGCGTGCGTCGGCTGACGCTCCGGTATCGCACCCGCTTCTCATTTGCGAGGTGCTGTCCCGCGGATCTGTGCGTCATGACCGCATCACGAAGCGCCGTGCGTTCCAACGTCATGGTGTTCCGGATTACTGGGTCATCGACAGCAGCGCGGAAGCCTTCGAAGTCTGGCGGCCGGGCGAGGAGCGTGCGACACTCGTCGACGATGTGCTGACATGGCGTCCGGCGGGAAGTCGGGAGCCGTTCAAGCTCGATGTGCGCGCGTTCTTCGCAGACCTTGCCGACGATGCGCCGCTTGCCTGAATCATTGCGCCACATGACTTTCGCCGAGCAGATTATGGTCATGCCTGCAACGCGCCCGAACCACTGGACTCGCGAGGACGTCGCGCACCTGGTGGAGCAGCGCGAGGGATACTCCCCGCGCTACGAGCTGGTGGATGGTGAACTGCTCGTGACGCCCGCTCCCAGCGGTCGCCATCAGCGCATCACGTTCAGGCTCGCGGTCCTCCTCGACGAGTATGTGCGACGCCAGCACCTTGGTGAGGTGCGGTTAGGCCCTGGCGAGATCGCCCTCGAGAGTGAAAATCGTTTCGAGCCCGACATCGTTGTTGCGCCGACCGTCGATGGCGTGCGCGCGCCCGCGAACGACCCGGTGACGAACCCGTTGCTCATTTGCGAGATAGTGTCTCCGGGATCCGTCCGCCACGATCGTTTCACCAAACGTCGCGCGTTCCAACGCCGCGGCGTTCCCGGGTACTGGGTTGTAGACGGAAATTCGGAAGCAATAGAAGTGTGGCGCCCGAGCGACGAGGGGGCGATGCTCATTGACGACGTGCTAACGTGGCGTCCCACTGGATGCCGGGAGCCGTTCACGCTCGGCGTCAAAGCGTTCTTCGCGGAGCAGGCTGACGACGCTGCTTTGCGCCGACACCACGACAGGTAACTCCACGTCGGTGGCCTGATCCGCCACAACCGCCGTGACACCACGACTTTCGCCCGCCTTACAGTACTCGCGGCGTGTGGCCGACATTCCGTTAGAAGGTCGGTACCTCCTCGCATGCCGTCATCCACCCCTATACACCGTTGGAGGCGCTTACCAGTGACGGTGGCGCGCGCCGCGAACTCGAGGCATCGTCGTCGATCGCTCTGCCGTCGAGGAACAGGTGGCGTACAGGTCTTTGTCGGGCGACAGCGGCCCGGGGCGAAGGCTCCCTCATATGTGGCGAACGGCTGGAAAAGCTTGACGTCGGAACGTTAGGCCCAGCATAGCGGGGTGACGTGGTAAGCCTTTGTGATTTCGAGTCGGCGTTGTTCGTTAGGCCTACTCATGCCTAACTCTTGCCTATAGAGCGGTCCACCGTTATGATGACGCCGTCGATGGATTGTCCCCGCCGCGCACCTCGTTCCGGAGTTGACTATGAAAAGTGCCCACGCGGTTATCGTTGCGGCCGTAGGAACTATGCGCCATGGCTACGTTAGGCTGCGAAGGCGACCATCTCCCCACGTCTGTGCCGTTGCGTCCCACTGGCGTAGTGGCCGCCGCTGACAGCCAACCGTTCTATTACTCATCCGATGGCACGCCACTGTATTTGGTGCCGGATCCCACTGAGATTGTTTTTACGGCGTCCTCGCTCGCGGCGGTAGACGCCGTGCCCGGCATGGTATCGCGACTCAATCTTTCGACCACAGCCCCCGAAGCACTTCCTCAATTGGCCGACCACTGGCTGCTGCGTCTTCCCGCGACCACACCGATCGCCGCAGCACTCGCGCTTCGTGCAAACCTGAAAGCGGATGGCCGCTTCGGGTTCGTCAGCATGGCCTATCGCCAGGTAGGTGACACGTCGCGCATTCTCCTGGTCGACCGAGCCGTCGTTCGCTTCAGGCCTGAGGTAACGGCGACTCAAATTGACAGTCTAGTCTCTGCGTTGAGAATGAAAATCATTCGGCCGCCCCGCCCAGACTCGGGATTTGCGGCTTACTGGCTGGGTTATCCTACGGACTCGGGCGCTGACCCGCTGAAGCTGTCCGCCCTTTTGTTCAAGCACCCCCTTGTAGCATGGGCCCAGCCCGACAAGATCGGCGACGGACATGTCCAATCAGTTCCAACAGACCCGTATTTTCCGTTGCAGTACTACCTCAAGAATACAAACGTCCAGAACGGCATTACGATCGATGACGACGTTGAACCCGCTTGGGACCTAACGCTTGGCGGTGGCACTCCGAGCGAGGGCGGCATCACAATCGCAATCATCGATGACGGTGTTGAGGCAAGTCATCCGGACTTTCAGGAATTAGGGTCGTCGCGAGTTGAGTTCGGATACGATGTCTTTGGAAACGACACCCTTGACTGCGTCGGCTGCGCTAACAACCCGACTGTGCAGCAGCATCACGGAACCGCGGTCGCTGGCATTGCCGCCGCGGAACAGAATAATGGCCAGGGCATTTCGGGCGTTGCGCCAGAAGCACACGTACTGCCGATTCGCATTTTTGCCTTCAACACGAGGATCAGCCAAGACGTCATCGCAACAGATGCGGAGATCGCAGACGGCATTAACTTCGCCGCTGGGCTCGGTCGCGCGGACGTGCTGAGCAATAGTTGGAACTTTCCGCCAGGCTACGACAGCCCCGCCATCGACAACGCGATAAACAGCGCCGTCAGTGGCGGCCGCGGTGGATTGGGAGCACTCGTCGTGTTCTCCGGTGGGAACACGTCGACGCATACGCTTCTCTATCCAGCGACGCGCGCTAACGTCGTAGCAGTCGGAGCAATCGGCCGCACCGGTACGCAAGCGGATTATTCGCCGAATAATCCGACACTGGTTGCACTCAGCGCCCAGCATTCGTCGACAGACTTCTGTCATGGCGGCGATGTGGTAACTACCGATCTCGCCGGTCATTCAGCTTGCAACAATGGTCCCAATGGTGACCCAAATTACATAACGACATTCGGCGGCACGTCTGCAGCTGCGCCGCAAGTCGCCGGGGTAGCCGCCCTAGTGTTGTCTCTTCATCCAACGATGACAGTTACGCAGCTGCGTGGTCGAATCGTCGCGAGCGTCGACCCGTGGGGTTCCAGCACGCAGTTCGGTGCGGGCAAACTGAATGCGTACCGCGCCGTAGCATTTCTCTCCGCCAGCGTTAGCGGGCCGGCATTCATTGACTCGCCGGGACTGTACACATGGACGGCATCCGCAAGCGGCGGTAATGGACCGTTTACGTATCAGTGGCAGGAGAGCGTGAACGGTGGATCAAGCTGGTTTCCGGTCGGCACAAACTCCACCACGTATAGTGAAAACGAGACAGCTAGCTCGACCTTCGAGTTGCGGGTGATGGTTAGCTCTGGTGGGCTCCAAGCGCCAAGCCAACCACTCTTCATCACGGTACAGATTGGCGGGTGCGGTCCACGAGGCTGTTGACCTTCGGCCAACCAGAAGCGTGCGGAGGGAGCGTGGGTTACAACGATCTTCGGTCTCGTGCTGGGCCACTATTGGGCGCGGCGCTATCGCTTTCATGCGCCAGCGCCACGACCCCGCAGCCTAACGCGGTCGCGACTGCCGTGGTGATCGCGACCGACACGAACGACCTTTCCGTTGTCAACCCACGGAGTGGCGAGATCACGGAGTTGGGCCCGCTCCCACCGTTCAAGTACGCCGGCGCCATGAGCCCCGACAGTGCAACCTTCTACGTACTGGCAGAACTCTCGTTTCCTACGCGCGAGATAGTCGCCATCGACACGCGTTCCCTGCGTATAGAATGGCGCGTACCGGTCGCCACGCTCGAGCAAGAGTCCGCAACGGGGTTGTCGATCGATGGTGCAATGACCGTAAGCCCGGACGGAAATAGACTCCTCGTACAAGCATCGAGCAGTAGCGGCGATGGTATCGCAGTGGTCGATCTTCATCTGCGAGTCGTCACGAATTTCATTCCGCTCGCCTCGGTAGTCGACATGGCACCCGTTGCGGCGAACAGCACGATGCCTAACGGTGCAGTGCTCGTTGCGGGCGTTCATCAGAGAGGCCCGGGCCGCTATGATGGTTTGTTGTTCGTCCTCGATGGTACCACGCTGACCGTACAAGATTCAGCAACCGTCTCATCATCCACGGATGACCGGGCCGCAGGCCTGCAACAGGTGCTCGCTTCACCCGATGGGGAACATGCATACGTCGTCGGGTTTCAGCAGGTTCGCTACGATCTGCGTGAACGTCAGATCACGGACTCGGTACCGACGCCCAGTCTGGGCAGACTCACCATTTCCCCGGATGGCAATACTATCTATCGCACGGACGCCGGCGACGGTCGCGATTTTCCAGGATCGGGCAACATCTTCGTGTACGGGGCAGATCTCACGCCTCGCGAGTCGATCGACGTCACGGCGCTGGCTCCAGCGCCTAATGCACTTCAGGTTGCGACAGATGACGCTGTTCCAAGCAGTGATGGGAGACTGCTATATGTCGCTGCCGGTTCGCCTCGAGCAACGAGCTATGGCGGTGAACCAGCGCGCCTGCTCGTCCTCGATCCGACGGCACGCGTTCTCGTCAAAGCGGTCCCCTTGAAAGGGTGGTCCCCCGACGTGCTCTTTGCCCGATAACCCGATAGCTTCGGCTCGCGCTTTCTATTGCGCGTGGCCGCCCCGCGCGCATTCCGGCTTCAGCTCACCCGTTGGCTCTTGTCGAGCCGTCAACCCCGGCGGGCACGGACAACGAGGAGCAGTCGCAGTAGTCCTGTGCGGAGCAGCGCTTCTGTCATTATCGTGTGATAGCCGCCGGCCCAATGCCGTAGCGACCGGCGATCTCGTAGTCGTGTCGACCGTTATGCGCGCCGACTCAGCCGCGCTCGCGGCTGTCGGCCCGCGCTTGAGCAGGATCACAGGCCACATTGGGCCGTTGCCTCGACTTACCAATCGTGGAGCGCTGTCCCCGGGCCATTAAACGCTCTACATGTTTGCGGAGTCGGATGAGCCGACGAGTGACCTTGTCGCCATCGACAGCCGATCGCTGCAAATCGAATGGCGGATGAAATTCGCTACGATTGACCAACAAGCGTTAGGCGACTCGCTTCGGATCACACTCGGCGACGAAATCATGGCCGTCACTCCCGATGGGGCGCACTTGCTCCTGAACGCCACCGAAGCGGGCGGATACAGCCTTGAGGAGCCATCACGACTGCTCGTGATCGACCGCAATACCGAGGCGCAGGTCAGGGCAATCCCGCTGCCAGGGTCGTCGCCAGGATCATCTTGGTCCGTTAGGCACAATTGCGCACCTCAACAATCCGTGGACCGCGCAGGCTTTGCGACTGCAGAGAAGCATGCCGTACCGCCGGGAAGTCTCCCTATCACCCCCGGCTAGCAAGTGCCCGCTGAAACTCCCCCACCGCCGGCGGCCCCGATCCCGCGCCTTCGTCATGTTTGAAGTACACGTACGCCTCGCTCCACGGCAGCGCACCAAGCCTCGCGCCCAAGCGCCTAACGCAGGCTCGTCGTAGTCCAGCCGGTGCAGCCGCGCATACCCCCACGCCGCCGTCGCCACCACCGGCGACGCGAACTCCGGCTGCTCCATGATGCACATGGCGATGTTCCGCCCGCGCAACACGTCGTACACGTCCTCCTCGAACCACGTCGGATTCCGGAACTCGATCGTGAACCGTCGATCGTTCGGCAACGTAGCGACGAACGCCTGCACGGAAACTCCGAAGCTATCGAAGTCTGGCGCCCGGGCGATGGGCGTGCGCTGCTCGTCGATGACCTGCTGACGTGGCATCCGACCGGATCGGGCGAGCCGTTCACGCTCGACGTCAAAGGGTTTTTCGCCGATCAGCGCGACGACGCGCCATTTGCCTAACGGCCCGGCGGCCCGTTCAGTCAATGAGCGCCTCCGGACGCGCAGCGCTCCTGGGCTCGACCTCCCCGCGGCGTCGTATATGCCTTCCGTTAGGACCGCGTCAAACCACCACCCCGTCCCCAGTCATCATCGACACGATTGAACGCTGCCGAGCGATAGCACCTCGCCCGGTACTCTCCGCCGTGTAGGCATGATGTCTGGACCGGCCGCGGACCGGCTCGGTGACCATGCGATGGCACGCTCACCACGGTATCACCGCCGCCGGCGACAGGTGGCTCGTCGTACGCCAAGATGCGTGTTAGGCACCGATCTCCGGCTCTTGCTCACGATCGTTGGGCATCATACCGTAGAAGCGTCGTGCGCCCAACCTCCAACCGGAACCTCGCCATGCGTCTCACACGTTGGGCAACACTCGCCGGAACAGTATTGGGACTGACCATCTTGCCATCGTGCGATTCCTCGACGGCACCGCTCGTCACCGGCGGCCGCGCGAGCGCTGCCGTCATAGCGACCGACGCGAACAATCTGTCCGATATCGATCTCGCCTTCGGCATTGTTGGCTCCGAAATCGGTCCGTTGCCCCAACTCAAGAGCCGGGGCACGACGAGTCCCGACGGCTCGACATTCTATTTTTTGGCCCTGGGTCTCGACAATCCGACGGACGAAATCGTGGCCATCGATACGCGATCCCGACGCATCGAGTGGAAAGTCGATGTCGCCGCGCTCCAGCAACTGGGGCTCGCCGATTCGCTGTCCGTTTCGATCGGCTACGCGATGACCGTGACGCCGGACGGCAGCCGGCTACTCATCCGCTCCGCCAACAACGGGGTCGACGGAATCGCCGTCATGGATCTGCGTTCGCAGGCCATCGTGAGTTTTTTTCCATTGGCCGAGATCAACGACCTCAGCACCGTTCCGCCGAACAGCGATTTGCCTAACGGGGTCATCCTCGTCGCTGCGGTGCGCCAACGCAGCCAGTTCCTCTTCGATGGAATGTTCTACGTGCTCGACGGCGCTTCGCTCGCCGTTCGTGACTCGGTCGTCATCACGCCGCAGATCGGCGATGAGACCGGCGGAATGCAGCAAGTCTTGGCCGCACCGGACGGCCGACACGCGTACGTCGTCGGGTTCGAGCAGTTCCGCTACGATCTCGTGAATCACCGCATCACCGACTCTGTGGCGACGCCGAATCCGGGGTGGCTATCGATATCGCCTGACGGTACGACACTTTACCGAAGCGATGCCGGTGGCTTCGATTTTCCTGGAACGGGGAAAATCTTCGTCTACAATGCCGATCTCATACCGCGAACACCGATCAATGTCACCGCGATCGCTGCGTGGCCCGGCACCGCCCACGAGCCCATCGTGACGGGCAACGTGATCCCCAGCCCCGACGGCAAAGTGCTCTACGTGGCCGCAGGCACTCCACGCGGAGGCGGATATGGACCGGAAGAACCGTCGAGGCTGCTCGTCATCGACCTGGTGAAAGGCACACTGCTAAGAGGAATTCGCGTGCGCGGGTCGTCACCGCTACTCATGTTCGTGCGCTGAGCGGCCGCCGCCTAACGGAGAATCGTCATTCGCACAATCACGGCCATTACGCTGTGTGCGCTCATCGGCCTGCCAGTCGCCTGCGCCAAGCACTCCGTTAGCACCCCGCTCGAGGCCTCGCGTCAGCGTACTGCCGCCCGCACCGTAGGACCACTTCCGAGCGACAGTGTGCCGCCGGGCACGATTGCGGGCGTTGTCACCGACGCCGGAAACGGCGACGGGATTCCCAGCGCCTCTGTCTCCCTCGTTGGCCAGAAACGCGGCACCGTCACCGATCTATCAGGGCGTTTTCAGTTCAAGTTCGCACCGTCGGATTCGTTCACGCTCGAGGCTCGCAGGATCGGATACGATGGACGGGCGGTGCGGGTTCGCCTCGATCCTGCGCGCGGATACGCCGTCGTTCTTGCTCTTCCCCAGCATCAAAACAAGTTCATCGACTGCCTTATTCCCAGCGCGCTTACCGTCGTGGCGCGCAACGTCGGCTCCGATCGCGCTCCCGCTGGTGGCGCCACGCTATGGGTCTCGGCGCCGGGATACCGCGATTCCGTATCCATTCCACCCGGCACGGGCGATTCTCTGCTCATCCTCCCGGTGGGGCCGGGCCTGAAATCGTACGTGCCGGAGAAATACTCCATCGTCGTACGGAGTCCCGGCTTTCGAGAGTGGAAAGCCGATTTCCCACGCGCCTTTTTCGGCTGCGGCGGACTCTCGTTTTCCCCGCTGCACGTGTGGCTCGTCCCCAAATGAACGGGCGGACCGCAGCTTCGACGCTCAGTGATGAAACGCGCGCTGAAACGTTCCGACGGCCGGCGGCCCCGATCCCGCGCCTTCGTCATGCTTGAAATACACGTACGCCTCGCCCCACGGCAGCGCACCGAGCCTCGCCGCCCAAGCGCCTAACGCAGGCTCGTCGTAGTCCAGCCGGTGCAGCCGCGCATACCCCCACGCCGCCGTCGCCACCACCGGCGACGCAAACTGCGGCTGCTCCGTGATGCACAGGGCGATGTTCCGCCCGCGCAACACGTCGTACACGTCGTCCTCGAACCACGTCGGATGCCGGAACTCGATCGTGAACCGCCGATCGTTCGGCAACGTATCGACGAACGCCTGCAACCGCGGCAGGTCCTTCTTCAGATTCGGCGGGAGCTGAAACAGCACCGGGCCTAACCGACCGCCCAACACCGACGTGTTCGCGAGCAGAAACTCCACCGCGCTCGCGCACTCCGGCTTGAGCCGCGCATGGTGCGTGATCCGCTGGCTCGCCTTGATCGCGAACGTGAACGCGTCCGGCACCTGCGCCGCCCATTCCCGCAGCACGTGCTCCTTGGGCAGCCGGTAGAACGTGTTGTTGATCTCG
>Ga0157370_10006624_pt1 | contig 12728 bp, 5 predicted proteins | sample C35metaG_FD_113463 | JGI IMG/M metagenome (GOLD analysis project Ga0157370, IMG submission 113463) | Corn rhizosphere microbial communities from Kellogg Biological Station, Michigan, USA - C3-5 metaG | ecosystem: Host-associated > Plants > Roots > Rhizosphere > Soil | place: USA: Michigan...
AATAAACTCACTTCCTTCCCCTTCTTTCGTTTCTACTTTTATCTCTCCTCCATGTGCCTTCACAATGTCATAACTCAAACTCAATCCCAGTCCGGTTCCTGAGCCTGTTGGCTTTGTTGTGAAAAAGGGCTGAAAGATTTTATCCAAAATATTTTGTGGTATGCCATTGCCGTTGTCACTAACAGTAATGCATACACGATTATCTGCTTTCCTTGTTTGAATTGTAATCATTGGCTTATACCCTTCGCCTTCCCTCTTTTGTCTTTCGCTCACAGCATAAAAAGCATTATTGATCAAATTCAAAATCACTCTTCCGATTTCCTGTGGTACTACATTTATTTTACCTATCGTTTCATCAAAATCCGTTTTCATTTCTGCATTGAACGATTTATCTTTTGCTCTTAAGCCATGATAGCTTAATCGTAAATATTCATCACATAAAGTATTGATATTAGTTAATTCTTTTTGCCCGCTGCTGGTTCTTGAGTGTTGCAACATTCCTTTCACAATTGCATCTGCACGCTTGCCATGATGATTTATTTTTTCTTCATTTGCTGCAATGTCATTTAATAATTCGTCTATTTCTTCGCTTTTTAATTTTGCCTTTTCATTTTTTAATTCTTCAATCAATTCTTTATTCACTTCAGAAAAATTATTGACGAAGTTCAACGGGTTTTGTATTTCATGTGCAATGCCTGCAGTGAGTTCACCAAGCGAAGCCATCTTTTCTGACTGGATAAGTTGCTTTTGAGTAGCCTGCAATTCGGTTAATGTTTCTTCCGCTTTTTTTCGCGCAGCTTTAATGGCAATTAAATCCTGTTCGGCTTGTAATGCATGTGCTTCGGCAATTTGCAAATCGTTGAAACGTGTAAAGGTGAGGTTGAATACATACGCAAACCTTTCAAGCAACTGCAATGTTTCCGCAGGTTGTGGTTCGGGAGAAGCCATGCCGATAAAACCTTTGCTGAAATAAGCAAGATATTGCACTCTTCTTTTTTGTGAAAGGCCACCTTTGAACGGGACATGAATGCTGCTGAGATAGCTTAAATATTCCTGCAACTCTTCATCCGTCATATCAATCACCAACGATTTTTCCTGATGCTTCCATCCGTCATACATTTTTTTGAAAGAAGGATTATTGTTTAAGTTGTCCTGATATGCCATGCTTACTTTGCTTCCATCTTCATCGGTTATCCAAAATTCCGTTTCACCGGTATCATCTTTCACAATGCTGATGTATAAACGGTTTGGCGAAATGCCAAGGTGAATGAGTTGTTGAAAAAGCACCGCAGATGTTTCAGCCAGCTCATTAGATTTTTGCATGGCAAGCGTCCGGCTCCTCACTTTTTCCAGTGCTGCTTCTATCTTTGCTTCTTTTGCCTGCGCTTCGGCTTTTTGCAGATCGAGGAAACGGGTATAAGCTTGCCCAAATGCGTTGGCAAACCTTCTAAATAATGCATCCTCTTCATTACTAAAAGGAACAGTGTTGAACCTGCAAATTGAAACCCATGTATCTTTCAAAAGAATCATCGACCATGTATAACCAGTCTTATTATATATGATCTGCCTGTGTTCCTGGGGTGTTATATCTTTATATACTGTTTGTGTATTAACGTAATCTTGCCAGGAGTCTTTTTCCTCTTTTGAAAACACATCTTTAAATAGATCTGTACCTCTATTCCTGAAGATTTCGATATTTTTTTCAACATGGTGAAAATAAGGATGATCTATCCGGGGGAAATGAACATAATTATTATAAATCGTACCGTCGTCTGTTACCACCTCAATCCACAAATCCCAATTCCCGCTGGGTATTCCGTTGCTAAAATTTGCTATTTCCAAATGAACGCCCAGTTTTACAAGCTGTTCAACTAATAAATGAAGTACGTCAAGTAAATCATTTTGTTTCTGCATGGCCATTGTTCTTGCACGCACTCTTTCTAATGCCAATTGAATTTCAGCTTCTCTCGCCTGCGCTTCTGCTTTTTGAAGATCGAGGAAACGGGTATAGGTTATATCAAACACTTTAGCAAAACGGCTTAGGATATTATACGATTCTTGGCTTAGCCCTTGCATACCTCCGGTAGTTATGCAACCAAAATTTTCAAACGATGCGGATAAACACGCAAACTCATAAGACTTCATGTCATGAATAACCATTGGTGGTAATTTGGACAGCTCAGTTTTATTGAATATAAATTTATCCCAATCTCTCTTTATCTGACCGCTCAAGAAATATTCCCATTTTTGTTGCCGCTCTTCCCATCCTTTTAAATATGCTAAATGCGGTGGCTGTGCGTGATATTGAACATAAAATCCCTGATGGAACAGTTCATCATCAGGGCTTCCCATCCACCAGGTTGCTCCTTTCTGCTCATCAAAAATCATAATGAAGCAGCGGTAGAATGAAACATCCAGTTGTTTTAATTCAGAATACACTGCTTTAATAACGGAGTCCAATTCTTGTGGTCTTTGCATTGCCATTGTTTTTGCACGTACTCTTTCCAATGCTAATTGAATCTGCGCTTCCCTTGCTTGTGCTTCTGCTTTTTGGAGATCAAGAAACCGGGTATAGGTTTGCTGGAATACATTTCCAAACCGCATCAGTATTTTATTCTCTTCATCTGTATAAGGTATTCCATCAAAATTCTCGATATACAAACCAATATTATCTAACAATACACCGGAACCTGCAAGGCCAGGGCAATTGAAATAATATTGCAATGTTTCCTCCGGCACATCGGGAACGAACTTAAAAATATCCTGATAAAATTTATTTTTTTCTTCAAAATTCAGAAGGTATTTAAAAGAATCCTGCCCCTTTTCTTTTGCTTCTTTAATGCTATTATTGGGTGGAGCATCAAAAAAAGGGATTATTACCTCTGAAGGAGCAAGATGCTGATCAGCCAGCCAGATATGCATATCATCTCTTGTTTTATAATCCATAAGAAACCCGGTATGTTCAATATGAATATTTAAATGAATGAATTGTTCATAGACAATCTGAATTACTTCTTTAAGTTCGGAGCTTTTTTGCATTGCAATACTTCGTGAACGAATTCTCTCTAATGCAGTTTCAATTTTCGCTTCTCTTGCCTGTGCTTCGGCTTTTTGTAAGTCGAGGAAACGGGTATAGGTTTGTTCAAATACTTTTGCAAAGCGAATGATAATGGTATTTTGTTCATCCGTAAAAGGCTTTGAAGCAAAATTGCCAAGAAAAATATTTATGTCTTTCATTAATACTGCCGTCCTGGCAAAACCCGGACTATTCAATAAAACATCTTTTGATTGAGTCATTATCCGGCTTGCCGGATTATTTTCCAAAATTATTTTTATCCATTCACTGGTTTCTTTTGCTGTAAAAAGATTCGTAAAAAACCGAATTTCTTTTTGCTTAGCTTCCATTACTGAAGTGGTAATGGGATTGTTTACAAAAGGCATGTGTATTCTTTCCGGCTTGGGAAAACCTGGTGAAGACAGCCAAAAGTCTAAGTCACCGTTATCACTTAAAAAACCAAAGTTTACAAAACCAAAACGGATTTTTAGCTGTTGCAATTGTTCAGAAACCACATTGATGACCTCCAGTAGTTCATCACTTTTGTGCATAGCCATACTTCTTGAACGAACTCTTTCCAATGCTGCTTCAATTTGTGCTTCCCGTGCCTGCGCTTCTGCTTTTTGCAAATCAAGAAAACGAGTATAGGTTTGCTCGAATACAGCAGCAAACCGTTCCAATAGTTTTATACTTTCTTCCGAACGTTCTACATTAGATTGAACATTCAATAATCCCTTTGAAAAAAAGGCTACATTAATAATTCTTCTCTTTTCATCCGGATTTACGGCAGCGCCGCCTTTGCCTGCACGGTATGTCATGAACTCCAATAATTTTTTTCCTTTTAGATCTATCACCAATGATTTTTTATTTTCTTTCCATGCTTTATAAATTTTATTGGTAACATTCGGTTCATCAACAGAAAATTTAAACACTTTATTCATCTGATTCCCGTACATCGTAACCCAATACTCAATCACCTGTTCTTTTTCATTAATTACGCCAATGGTAGCCTGGTCTGGATTTTCGCCTAATTCTCTGAACTGCTGAAAAAGTATATACACCGCTTCTGAAAGTTCATCACTTTTTTGCATCGCCATTGTTCTGGCACGAACTCTTTCCAATGCTAATTGTATTTGACTTTCTCTTGCTTGTTCTTCTGCTTGTTTTAAATCATTGAAGCGCGTATAAGTTTGATCAAAAACTTTTGCGAATCGTTTTAATAATTCGCTGGCATCGGGCTGAGATGTTTCGGCAATCAATAGTAAATAACCCTCTTTGAAAATAGCAGCATATTTAAATTGAATATCCATCATCACATATTCCGATTCGTTTAATTTTTTAAGTGTTCCCGGAGCGGTAGGTTGTGCCATTAACCATTGATAATGTTTTTTGAGTTCATCACCGGTAAGCACTTGTTCATAACTAAGCTCTCCTTTTAATGAAGCTTCATAAATTTCACGATGTCCTTTGTCTTCTTTAAACGGAAGTAACAGAGATGGCAGAATTTCGTCTAATGCTCCATTGCTTGTCCAGCCTTCAACCAAATCAGCATCTTTTTTCCATATATAAAATCCCGTTCGTGAAAATTTTAATCCTAAATGTTGTAACTGCTGAAAAAGAAGCAAGGCTGTTTCTGCTAATTCATTTGATTTCTGCATCGCCATTGTTCTTGCACGAACTCTTTCCAATGCTAATTGAATTTGAGATTCTCTTACCTGCGCTTCTGCTTTTTGCAAATCGTTAAAACGGGTATAGGTTAAATCAAAAACTTTTGCAAAGCGAAGCAATATATCAAAATGCTTTTCCGATAAAGGTTCAAGTGTTGCCAGCGTAAGATTTCCGAAATTGTTGAACGATGCATTCAAATAAACTTTGTGCGGCGCTTTCATTCCTTCAATTACAAAACCAGGCAATGTTTTTAATTCTGTTTCATTAAATAAAAAATTATCGGTAACAATTTTGTTTTCACCTTCGAGTATATATTGCCATTTTAAATCACGTTCTTCCCATCCTTGTATGTAAGTATTAAAAAATGAAAGATTAGCATACTTTACAAAAAAATTCATTGGCGCAGATGGAGCCTCTGAATTTGCCATCCACCATTGTGCTCCTTTTGTTTCTGCATCATAAATTATGATTACACATCTCGTTAAAACTAAATCCAGTTTTGTAAGTTCAGTAAATACGATGCCAATAAGTGCATTAAGTTCCTCTGAGGTTTGCATAGCCATTGCTCTTGCACGCACTCTTTCTAATCCTAATTCTATTTGCGATTCTCTTGCTTGCGCTTCGGCATTTTGCAGATCAACAAATCTTCTGTAGCAAAGTGCAAACACATTTTTAAACCGTTTTACAATTTCAATTTCTTCTTCTTTCAGCGGATTAAAAGTTGAAATACCAATATGACCTTTCTCAACGCTATACATATACCAGCATAAAGAGGCTACTGTTTCTTCTCTCGGATCTTTTAATGGCGATAATTTTTTTCGCCATGCACGCCATTGTTTCATCTCATTTTTTGAAAATTGCTTTTCATAAAACCCATCGCTTGATTTTCCTAATTTCCGGTAAACATCTAATGATAATGGTGAACTGTTGTAGTTGGCTTGTGCTGCAGTAATTTTTTCAAAAGGCGAATACACGTAAGTAGAATAAGATTGGTGTTCATCGTTTGCAATTGCCACCTGTGCGTTGCGGATATTTGTAAAGCCAAGCGCCGTAAGTTCTTTAAACATTGCTTCGCAAACATTGGTCAACTCGTCTGATTGATGCATGGCCATGGAAACGGCTCTCACTCTTTCCAATGCTAATTGTATCTCTGCCTCTCTTGCCTGCGCTTCGGCTTTTTGAATATCTAAATACCTGCGATAGGCTAATTCAAAAACATTGCGAAAACGTTTGAATAATTCTATCTCTTCTTCTTTTAATGGAATATATGTAGAACAACCCAATGCAACCGGGCCGAGAGAATACCAATAATAATTGAGTGAGTCAGCAGTTTTAAGATAAGAGTCAATAAATACATTTGTGGATCTTTGATATTTGAGCCACTCTTTCACTTCTTTGCCTTTAAAACCATGCATCCAAACCTGGTTGGGCCCTCCTAACATTCGGTTAGCAAAATCTCTTGGCACATCATGATTTGTGTAATCTACTTCGGTGATCAGTAGCTTATCATGCTTTGCATAATATTCATAATTAGTATAAAAACTTTTTGGCTCATTGAAGATAGCTGTTTGTACATTGCGTATTTCTTTTACACCCAATTTTTCCAGTTGAAGGGAAATAGCTCTGCATATTTTCAGCATATCTGCTGGTTCTTTCATTCGTAATGCAATGGCACGGACTTTTTCCAAAGCATGTTCAATTTTCAGTTCAGCATTTTTTTCTGACAATAAAAGTTTAAGCTTTTTATGGGTCAGCTTTAATTGCTGATCCTTTTTTGGAGTCATATCGTTCGGTTTTTAAACCAAAATAAAATGAATATAAGGGGAATGCATACACGAATTTTTCATAACGCAACATTTATTTGCATTCGTTTTAATATAAGGATATTCAATTTCGTGTGTTAATCAATTATTATCACTTCGGCAATGTTTACAAGTAATTAATGCATGTGCCGGCGCTTAATGATTCCACCCGAGGTTTCACGAATGGTGCTGGCAAATACAAATGCACGGTGATCTACCTCAGCAACCAGGTTTCTTAGTTTTCGCAGTTCCAGTCTTGTTATTACTGTGAATATAATATCACAATCTTCATGTATCTCAAATTTTCCGGGTAAAAAACCTCTTTCGCCTTTGTACACGGTAATGCCTCTGCCCAATTCATTTACCAACCTGTCTTTAATAATTTCGCTTTTAGACGAAATGATGGTAACGCCGGTGTATGCTTCAATACCTTCTACTACATAGTCAACCGTTTTAGAAGCAGTAAAATAGGTGAGGATTGAATACAGGGCTACATTTGCACCGTATTTTATTGCTGCAATACTAAATATAATAACGTTAAGTCCCAGTATAATTTCGCTGATGGTGAAACTTGTTTTTCTCCAGGTATATAATGCCAATACCTCAATACCATCAACAGCGCAGCCTGCGCGCATTGTAAGCCCTATTCCGACCCCAAGAAAAAACCCTCCAAAAACTGATACCAGGAGCAGATCATTTGTAACTACAAGATGAGGAAATATGACCGGGTAATAGTACAACCACACACCTAATAAGATAATACAGAGCAAGGTCTTCAGGGCGAAATGATGACTGATTGAAAATCGGCTCATGATAATCAACGGGAGATTTACCAACACAATTACATAAGCAAGATTAATATGATAAATTTCATGTATCAGCAGGGAGATACCAGTAAACCCGCCATCGAAAAAATTGTTGGGAACTAAAAAACCCTGCAAGGCAAAACCGGCAATAATTACTCCTGTAACGATCAGCAATATGTCGCCGGGTTTAAAGCCATCATGTTTCAATTCTTTAATCACTGGTTTCAGTGTTTGAAGCGCCCGGAGGTTTTGTTGTTTCTTTTTTTCCAGTTTGTGTTTAGCGGTGGCTGTAAAAAATTTATGGTTTTCGAAAAACTCTATTTGTTTTTTTGTCCATTCATTTTTGTTGTGAAAGATTCCTTTGTTCTGAAGTTCATGATAAAGTTTCTGTGCGGTATTCACGTAACGGTTGGTGCCGAGGTAATAAAGGTCAGCATCACACATTATTTCGCCAAGAATGGATTGGGGTTTCTGCGGCAATTTTGTTGCCATGATGATTTGGTTTATCTGGGCAATCTCGTCAGATGAATATCCGAAACGAGGCAGCATATCTTCGGCTATTTCACAAGAGGCTTCTTCGTGATTATCGTAGGTTTTCAAAAAACCAATATCGTGCAGAAGAGCGGCAGTTAATAAAATATGCCTCGACTCACCATTGATGTTTTCGGCAGCAGCTAATTCCTTGGTATGATTATATACACTGCGTGTATGCGCGGCATTATGATAGGTTAAATGCGGCATAAGTTCTCTTTCTAACTTTGTTAAAATAATCTCCTTTATGGTTTCTATTTGCATAGCTTCATTCTTATTATTAATCTTTTCCGTAATCAAAATTTTTTCTAAAGATATTATTTTAATAATGCGTTGCCAATTCTTGTTTCGGATAAACTTTTTGGGTAATGCAATGGAAGCAATATGCTGAAGGTAATTTATTGCTATTCAAAAAAAATCAATAAACAATATTCCTTACTTTTTATAAAAAGGATGACTAACGGTAATGAATACACGAAAATTGGAAGGGTAAAAAGAAATGATGTCAATCCTGTTTATTTTCCAAAATTCCACGGTAAGCCTTGATGTATTCATCGGCCATTTTCTTTATCGAAAATTCCTGCTCAATCCTGCGCCTTCCTGCTTGTCCAAAGCTATTTCGCAGCAGTTCATCATTCAGGAGCGTATTTATTTTTTCGGCCATGATAGCCGGAGATGATGGTGCAATTAAAAACCCCGTTTCACCGTCAACAACTATTTCATTAGTACCACCGCCTTCTGTGGCCACCACCGGTTTGCAGGAAGCCATATATTCGAGTATGGCATTGGATATTCCTTCGCTAAAAGTGGACAGTACGCAAATATCCATTGCATTAATGTAAGATTCAATATCCGCCAGCGTACCCAGGAGCCTGAAATTTTTTTCGTATCCTTTTTGAACCAGGTTTATGGCTTGTGCCGAATCTGTTTTATCTCCGATGGCTAAAAACGTTACATCATTTCTTTTTTCCAATATGGTATGTGCAGCTTTGAAGTAGGAAGGATAATCTTTCACATTTGCAAATGATGCCACCATACCTACCACGTACCGGGTGTGAATATTCAATTGTTCACGTATATCATCATTGCTGACAATATTTTTGGTCCTGTCGAAATTAAATCCATTATGAATACACAGGCTCTTTTGTGTGGGTGCATTGTATGCTTTCAGGCCGGCATAAGAATTTGCAATAATTAAACTGGAAGCGGGGAAAGTTAACCTTGCACGAAATAAACTTTTTTTAAACATGCTTCTTTTTTGCGGGGCATCGGTTATCATCCCGTTTATAAGTTTTATTTTCAGTAAAAAGGCTACGGGCAATGCATAAATGGCTGTCATCCCGTCCCAGCAATGAATAAAATCGGGTTTTATTTTTTTGCAGATTAGATATAGCTTTCTGAAAACCGATGCATCTTTTTTTACAGAACGGATAATGTAATGAATAGGCACATTCATGTTCAAGACTTCTTTATAATGCAGGTTCTTGTTCATAATTACTAATTCTATATGCGTATCCTGTGTGGCCTTAAATGCCTTTGCCAGCTCTATCATCCGGCGCTCCTTGCCTCCGGGTCGCAATGAATCAATAAAAAAAATGATTTTCATAATTGGTATAAAAATGTGCTTTTCTTGCTGAGAGGTTACTTTTGTCTTACATATTTTTTTGCTCTGTACTTTAGCGATTTTTTCAGTTGCTGTATTGGTGCAAAAAACCAATATTCTCCATCTACTATTATCGCATCATCCACTACATTTATTGTATGCAGTGTATGAATACCAAAATTTGATTTTCTTTTTTTATTTATACAAATATCAGCGCTGGGCGTTTCTGCAAAAGTATTTTCCGACAATTCAGTGATTTTATTTATGACAATAGATTCGCCGTATAGCTTTTTACAATTTTGAGCAGGCCGGTACAGGATGCCATCCATTTCAAAAATATTTCCTGCAGATCTGATGCCATCCAATCCTGTCTTTATAGGGTTCCCGGCATGAACTGTATAAGGCCCTAACAGATGCGATGAATAAAATATTTTTAATTCATAGTTTTTTTCTCCCTGCTGCCAGGTACATGCAAACACCCAATATTTTCCATTCAATTTTATGATAGTTGCATCAAGCAATGGTTCGGAAATGATATCCTGTACAAAATTGATTGATTCGGTAACGGGGTCAAACTGATAACAGGATAGCTTTCCCGATTTCCCGGATTCAGGAAAAATATAGGTATTGCCATTTTCTCTAAAAACAAAGGGGTAAGAAAGATGGCTCTTTGTATCGAGTAATGTTTTGCGCGATACCTGGTTTGCATTCCTGTCTAGCGTAAGCAATGATATCTTCCCATAATCTTTATCAAATGCAAGGCTTTCGCAAAGAATTTTTATATTGTTATCATTTATATACAGCGGAAAAGGATCTGCAAAAAATTCATCAGTGCTTTTTGTTCTCATCCATTTTATTTCGGGATCAAACTTCCCCGACGAAAGAATATCGCCAATGGTAGCATTCACGCATATTCCAATAGTCCATTTTTTAAAAAATAATTTATTAACCATCCTCAAAACTAAAACTGTATGTTACAAAACTTATATAACACTTAACCATTTTGCAATCATCGGTGGTGATGTCTTGTTACGGATGGTTAATGCATGCGTTTTTGAAAGGAATTGTATTAAAAAGCGATTAGTAGTTTTTCAGTGGCATGGGGCTATAACCGGCGATAAAAATAAATCTTTATTTTATAGGAAGCACCATCATTACCAAAAAGTTTTCCTCGGATGATGTATAAAATTATATGAGAATTATGCCAACCATTGCCATTATTGAATTTTTTTAAATACTGAAAGAAAAAGTGCAGGCCCGGATTTTGTGTCAAAAGATGATGGATATGCATTTCCCTTCAGGTTATAACAAATAAATAGCTGGCCCTTTTCCAGTTTATAAATAGCGGTGAAATGCTTCCCTGTGTTCACACCTTCTTTCCCATATATATCCATTTTATGATGGTTATATTTTACGATGCCTTTATCGGTGCTTTCAGCAACAAATATATATGTCGTGTCGCTTATAGAAAGTTTTTGATTTGCGAAAGCAGATGCAGGAAGCGGCTGTCCGCCCAATTCCTGTTGTACGGGTATCCATACTCCATTAAAATTATCAATCTCATTAGATGCTTTTTTTGGAGTAGAACAACTTATAAAAAAATATAAAAGAATGAGAATAGTGATAACTCTTTTCATTCGAAGTTTTTTATAAATTTATCCAATTAGCCAAAATTTTCCAAAAGAAGGTGAGGTATCATGGGTCTTATTCTCCGGTTGTCGAATTTGCCCCGGTTGATTCAATAAATTTTATTTAAAAAAAACCGCGAAACTATTTGTGGATTTAAAAAATTTTACTACTTTGGTTATGGATTTCCACATCCAGGCCTTTGAATTACCCTTTAGTTTCCCTGTCAATTATTAACTACAACTTTCCCACCCCGGTAAGATTACGCGAATCCATATCTTATTACTAACTGCACCTGTAATAATTTATAATCAATCAAAACCTCAATCAATGAGAATCTTTCTACAAACGATTGCATTGTCGCTGCTATTCGTATGCGTATCATCGTTAACCTTGTCTGCACAAACAGCAACTGTTTCTACCGATCAATCAGACTATGCTCCGGGATCTACCGCAATTATTACCGGCAGCGGATTTCAACCGGGCGAAACTGTTACATTACAAGTATTACACGATCCAACAGGCGGCGATGATGCTACAAGCCCTGCGCACCAGCCATGGACAGTAGTGGCAGATGCTAATGGTAATGTTTCTTCATCTTGGCTTGTACCGGGTGATGCCGATGAATTAGGCGCAACATTGCAATTAACAGCTGTGGGGCAGAGTTCGGGATTGACGGCAAGTGTGGTGTTTACGGATGCAACAGGTATTTCCAATTTGACAATTGGAAGTCAAAATGGAACTCTCACTTACGGGACCATTGGTACCGCAACATATCATTGCTCAATGAAGGTTACTGGAAACCCGAGTAACATTACAGTGAGTTTCACCTTTGCTCCTTCGTTACCAAGTGGTGTTACTGCAAACACAATAACACTCAACGCAAATGCTAATCCCCTCAACTTCGATTTGATTTTAACTACTTCAGTAACCACTCCCGCAACTTCACATACATATACCGTAACAGCAACTACTTCTGATGGTCATTCAACAACATCATCAACTAATGCTTTAAGTTTAGTTATTGGCAAAGCTACTCCGACTGTAACAATAACACCAGGTACTTATACATACAATGGTAGCCCGCAAGGGCCGGATGCAACCGTTACTAGTAACTCAGGAACAGGAACATCTTATACCTTCAGTTATTCCGGAACAGGATCAACATCGTATGGACCAAGCTCAACGAAACCAACTAATGCGGGTAGTTATACTGTGACAGCAACAGTGGCTGCAAGCGCTGATGGTAACTATACCTCAGCGACTTCAAGTGCTACTCCATTTACAATTAATAAAGCGCCAACAACAACAACAGTTACCATCAATGGTGGCCCATTCATTTATTCAGGTTTGGCACAAACACCAGCAACAGTAAGTGTAACAGGAGCTGGTGGATTGAATCTTACACCAACGGCATCATACAGCAATAACACTAATGCAGGCACAGCAACGGTAAGCTATACCTATGCGGGTGATGCTAATCATAATGGTTCAAGTGACAGCAAAAACTTTACAATAGATAAAGCAGATCCAACAGTTGTAGTAACCGGCTATCATGCAACCTATGATGGCAGTGGACATACAGCAACCTATACCATCAGTGGTGTGAACGGTGAAACAAATGCAACTGTAGGAAC
>Ga0157370_10006629_pt1 | contig 12724 bp, 5 predicted proteins | sample C35metaG_FD_113463 | JGI IMG/M metagenome (GOLD analysis project Ga0157370, IMG submission 113463) | Corn rhizosphere microbial communities from Kellogg Biological Station, Michigan, USA - C3-5 metaG | ecosystem: Host-associated > Plants > Roots > Rhizosphere > Soil | place: USA: Michigan...
AGGGTAGATTTTGACGATTTTGAAGGCCAATAGTTGTTCTATTGGTCGAAAAAGCGGCGAAATATAGACCAGCCAGACGCTTTTGCAGCCGATTTCCTTTAAGTCCGACAGGCTGCTAGGGCCGGTAATAGGCCTAGTATTTCTGCACATCGCAAAACAGGCGATCAAATTCCTTCTTCACTACGCTGTAGCATTCGCATACGTGTGTTTCCAGCCCCGAGCGATCAAGCACCATGATATGGCCGCGTCGGTAGCGAATAATTCCGGCATTTTGCAGCTTGCCCGCCGCCTCTGTAATGCCCTCGCGGCGTACGCCAAGCATGCTCGCGATCAATTCCTGCGTCATGGTCAATTCCTGGGAGTCCAGCCGGTCCAGCGTCAGCAACAGCCACCGGCATAGCTGCTGTTCGATGGTATGGTGCCGGTTGCATACCGCAGTCTGGGAAATCTGCATGATCAGCGCCTGGGTGTAGCGCAGCAGCAAGCGCTGTACTGGCCCGGCGTGGTTGAATTCCTGCAGCATCAAGGCAGCCTTCAGCCGGTAGCCGTGGCCGGCGGTTTGGACCGTGGCCCAGCTGGGCGTGGTTTCTCCCCCCATGAAAAGGGAAATCCCGAGCATGCCCTCGTTACCGACGCCCGCTATCTCGGAAGATGCGCCGTTTTCAAGGATATAGTGCAGGGAAACGATGGCTGAAGTAGGAAAGTACACGTAGTGCAGACGGCCGCCGGATTCACAAAGAACATCGCCCAGTGGCATGTGGACCAGTTCCAGATGAGGTTTCAAGCGTTCATATTCAGCCGCCGGCAGAGCGGCAAGGAGATGATTCTGGCTGGGCTGATGTGGGGGAGCGCTAAGCATTCGCTAGCTACAGGGAACAGTGAAAAATCAAGCGCAGCCGGGATGGATGGAGAATCAATAGGTGCCGCAATGTCTGAGTTGCTGTTTTCGATTCTTTTCCTTTTCTTTGGACCGCTACCAGGACTCATGATAGCACTTATCAGGATATACTGTCTTTTATCGAGCGTCCATTTTGTACGATACCGTACATACTGTGGATGAGCTAAAGTCTTATCATGATCGTGCCTGAAAGAAAGAAGCAATGGAAGCAGATCGTTATCCAGGATTGTGCGTTTTCAGAAACGTAAATCAGTAGCACCTGACTATCCGTACCCGGAAGAATCAGTCGCAATCGATTCTCTGTCTTTACCCTCCGGAGCTAGACCATGACGCAACTGAAAAGCACTTGTATTGCCATTGCAGTTATTTTATCCCTGTCGATATCGGGTTGCGCATCGACATCAACGACCGAGAGCACAGGCGAGTATATTGATGACAGCGTTATTACAACAAAGGTCAAAGCGGCTATTTTCAACGAGCCCGGCCTGGAGTCGACGGAGATCAGTGTCAAGACATTCAAGGGTATCGTCCAATTGAGCGGTTTTGTTTCCCGGCAGGCCGATATATCCAGGGCCATGGAAATCGCGAAAACAATCGCAGGCGCGAAATTCGTGAGGAATTCCTTGTACGTCAAGTAAACGGCATGCACTTAGAGGTCATGAAGAACCTCCATTTTTTTCAAGAATCATATCCTGCATGACTTGGCATTTATCCGGGCTGTCCTTCCTTTTCATCTGTTTCCAGCTATTCCGAATCAACAGGCTGAATGCTTCCGGAGGTTTACATTATTACCGTTGCGATAATTACGATGCATCCGGTCCTATAAAACTCCATCGCCTTGGCGGGAAATCAGTATTGTGATTATCATCAATGGATCGCGGCAACCTGGAGAATATTCCAATTGAAAGCTAGGGGACACAATGGTTTCTGAGCTTTTACTCCCCATTACAACCCGGCTTCGAAAAATCGGAAGGCCGCGCATCCCGCTTAGTGAAGAGCTGCCTTTACGATCCGAGCTATTCAGTGCCGACCAGATGGAGCTGTATGGCGGGATTCTTGCGGCGTCTCATGAGCTGTCGGCCGCCAGGGGTACGGATCAGCTTCTGGCGCGCCTGGATGAGAACGAAGCCACGCTATTCAGCGTTTGTAACGTACTCACAGAAGCGGTTTCGGCGGATCGGCCGCTCACGCCGGCCGGCGAATGGCTATTCGATAATTTTTATCTGATCGAGGAGCAGATCCGCACCGCCAGGCGTCATCTTCCCAAGGGTTATAGCCGGGAATTACCCCTTCTTGAGCGCGGACCCTCGGCCAATCTCCCGCGAGTCTACGACATCGCGCTACAGGCGATCTCGCATGGCGATGGCCGGGTAGATACGGAAAGTCTCAGGCGCTTTGTTGCAGCATACCAGGCGGTTTCCAATCTTCAATTGGGAGAATTATGGGCAATTCCGATCATGCTGCGGCTGGCGCTGCTCGAGAATCTTCGCCGTGTCGGGGTGCACGTGGCGGCCGGCCGGACAGACCGGAACCTGGCGGATGCATGGGCCGACGAGATTACCAAGATAGCCGAAAAAGATCCCAAAAGCCTCGTCCTCGTCATTGCGGATATGGCACGCTCCAATCCGCCGATGACCACGCCTTTCATTTCCGAATTGGCGCGGCGATTGCAGGGGCAGGGTCCGGCACTGGCTCTGCCGTTGAACTGGATCGAGCAGCGGCTTGCCGAATCGAACCAGACGATCGACCAGATGGTGCAACTGGGAAATCAGCAACAGGCGGCTGACCAGGTTTCAGTCTCCAATAGCATCAACAGCTTGCGCATGCTGGGCGCCATCGACTGGCGCGATTTTGTCGAAACCACGAGCCTGGTCGAACAGGCTTTGAGAGAAGATCCGGGCGGTACCTACGGCCGGATGGATTTTGCTACGCGCGACCACTATCGGCATGCGGTGGAGCGTCTGGCCAAGGCAAGTCCCATATCGGAAGTGGACGTAGCGCGCAAGGCACTTCGGTTGGCACGGGATGGCGCGGCGGCGGAAAGCGGCACCGCCCGGGCGCATGTTGGTTTTTACCTGATTGACAAGGGTCTGCCCGACCTTGAGCAGGCAGCGCAGGTGCACCTGTCGCCCCTGGAGAAAATCTGGCGGGCGGGCCGCACCCATCCCCTGTTCTACTATTTGGGCGCGATCGTGCTGATCACGGGAAGCCTGTTTGGCGGCCTGCTATTCAAGGCGTATGCCGACGGAGCGGACGGATGGCTGTTGGGCGCGGTGGGTATCCTGTCCCTTTTTGCGGCAAGCCAGTTGGCTATGGCAGTCATAAACTGGATCGCGCAAATGCTGGTGACACCGCATTCGCTGCCACGCATGGATTTTTCCAGAGAAATACCCCTGGCTTTCCGTACGCTGGTAGTGGTTCCGACCATGCTGACAAGCCATTCTGACGTTCCCAATCTCGTGGAAGCCCTTGAAGTCCGGTTTTTGGCCAATCGCGACGACAATCTTTATTTCGGTTTGTTAACCGATTATCGGGATGCGGATCAGGAAAAGCTTCCTGACGACGCGGCGTTGCTGGAGCTTGCGCGCTCAAGCATCGAAGAGTTGAATAAAAGGTATTCCAGCGCAGGGGAGAATGGCACGATTGAAGAGGAAGGTCCGGCGGTGCCCGGTAAGGAAGGGCCTTTCTTTCTGTTTCATCGGCCGCGGCGATGGAATCCTCAGGACAGGCTCTGGATGGGCCACGAGCGTAAACGCGGAAAACTGGCGGATTTGAATGCGCTGCTGCGCGGCGCGGGAAGCGATGCCTTTTCCCTCATCGTAGGCAACACTGCGGTGCTGCCCGAAGTGAAATATGTGATTACGCTCGATACCGATACGCAATTGCCGCGTGAGTCCGCCCATCAGTTCGTGGGGGCAATGGCCCATCCGCTCAATCGCCCGCGGCTCGATACATCCCCCGGGGATGGAAGCGGCGCCATTGTGACCGAGGGCTATGGAATTCTGCAGCCGCGCGTCGCGGTGAGCCTGTCGAGCACCAATCGCTCGCGGTACGCATGGCTTTTTGGAGGGGAAGCCGGGATCGATCCTTATACGCGGATTGTCTCCGACGTTTACCAGGATTTGTTCTACGAGGGTTCATTCGTCGGCAAGGGCATTTATGATGTCGATGCGTTCGAGCACGCGCTTTGCCGCCGTCTTCCCGAGAATCGGATCCTGAGTCACGATCTTCTGGAAGGCTGCTATGCGCGAGCGGGTCTGTTAAGCGATGTGCAATTGTATGAAGGATTTCCTTCACGCTACAGTGCGGATGTGAGCCGTCGCCACCGATGGATTCGAGGAGACTGGCAACTTGCCAGCTGGCTGCTGTGGCGGGTGCCGGCGCTGGATACGCGCTACAACCCGAATCCACTCTCCCTGCTGTCGCGGTGGAAATTGATGGACAACCTCCGCCGCAGCCTCGTGCCGACGGCCTTGACGCTACTTCTGTTATTGGGATGGCTGGCATTGCCCGACGCATGGTTCTGGACGCTGGTGGTAATTGGCATTCTTGCCATTCCTGCCGCGATCGCTGCCATTTCCGATCTCCTGAACAAACCGTCCGAAGTGCCGCTGCGGCAGCATGTCGTTGCGTCAGCGCGTGCGGCGGGACGGCACTTCGGGCAAGTATTATTTACGCTGGCCTGCCTTCCCTACGAAACCTACTTCAGTCTTGACGCCATCCTACGCACCCATGTGCGACTTTTGATCACGCACCGCCGGCTTCTCGAATGGAATCCGTCCCGGGAGGTCGAGCGCGAGGCCGATCCGGCAATTGCCAGAAATCAGCGTACCGATCTTGGTGCTTCCTTTCAAACGATGTGGATAGCGCCCGCCGTTGCAATCGCAGCTGCGGCAGGGCTTGCGATTGCCACACCGTTTGCGTTGATTGCCGCGTTGCCGGTATTGTTGTTATGGGCAGGCTCTCCCGCTATCGCGTGGTGGATAAGCCGGCCGCTTCCTCCGCGGAGCGCGGAGCTGACCACCGGACAAATACACTTCCTGCGCCAGGTTGCTCGCCGGACATGGCACTTCTTCGAGACCTTCGTCGGTCCAAAGGATCACTGGCTGCCGCCGGACAATTTTCAGGAACACCCTGTTGCGACGGTTGCGCATCGTACGTCGCCGACCAACATGGGTCTCGCATTGCTGGCCAATGTTGCAGCCCACGATTTCGGCTACATCGGAGCCGGACATCTTATCGAGCGCACTACAAATACACTCCAGTCAATGGAAACGCTGGAGCGGTATGCCGGTCATTTTTACAACTGGTACGATACGGAGACAAGAGCGCCGCTGACGCGCTATATTTCCACGGTGGATAGCGGTAATCTCGCGGGCCATCTGCTGACATTGCGCGCCGGCTTGCTGGAAGTGGCCGATGCTCCCATTATCAGCGAGCGAATATTTCTGGGTTTGACCGACACGCTGCAGATTCTCGAAAAAATCCCCGGCTGCGCCTCCGTTAATTCCCTGGCACAATTCGAAAAGGCGCTCCTGATGGCAACCGGGACACCACCCCTCACCGTCGCCGGGGTGCGGGTCGATCTTGACCGGTTGGTCGCCGGCGCCGGGGCGGTTGTCCGTGAAATTACCGAAGAGTCATCGGACATACTTCCCGATGAAGCCCATGAATGGGCACGGATGCTGCATAGCCAATGCGAAAATGCGCTTGCCGAATTGACCGCCCTCACGCTGGATTCCATGGCGTCCCATTCGGACAGCGGTGGTGGCCATGATTCAGTGCCTGCCCCTCCGATTCCATCGTTGCGTCAACTTGCCCATCAGCACAACGAGCGCGCATGCGACCAATTGGCGGCGCTTGAGCGCCTTGCGCGCCAAGCGGGCGAAATGGCACAAATGGAGTATGGCTTCCTGTTCAACGCGGCGCAGCGGCAACTTGCAATCGGATACAACGTGGGCGAGCGACGGCTGGATGCCAGCTATTATGATCTGCTCGCTTCCGAGGCGAGGCTGTGCAATTTCGTAGCAATCGCGCAGGGAGAATTACCGCAGGAAAGCTGGTTCGCCCTTGGGCGGATGCTTACTACCTCCGGTGGGGAGGCCGCTTTGTTGTCCTGGAGCGGTTCGATGTTTGAATATCTCATGCCGCTGCTCGTGATGCCGACGTTCGACAATACGCTTCTCGACCAGACCTGCAAGGCGGCGGTCGACCGGCAAATCGCGTATGGCGAGGAGCGCGGGGTACCCTGGGGTATTTCGGAATCCGGATACAATGCGGTCGACGTCCAGTTCAATTACCAGTACCGCGCGTTCGGCGTCCCGGGGCTGGGACTCAAGCGCGGCCTCGGGGCGGATCTGGTCATTGCGCCCTACGCTTCCGTGCTTGCCCTGATGATTGCACCCGAGGCTGCGTGCCGTAACCTGCAGCAGCTTGCCGCCGAGGATATGGCGGGTAAATTTGGTTTCTACGAGGCGGTCGACTACACGCCGTCGCGCCTGCGGCGGGGTGAAACACGTGCCGTGGTGCGCTCATTCATGGCCCACCACCAGGGCATGAGCCTGCTTTCGCTGGCATACGTACTACTGGATTGCCCGATGCAACGCCGTTTCGAGTCTGAGCCGCTGTTTCAGGCCACCATGCTGCTGCTGCAGGAACGGATTCCAAAGGCTACGCTTTTCCGTTCGCAAGTCGCCGAGCTCCCCGACATTCGCATGACCAAGGAGCTTCCGGATATGCCTATCCGCATACTTTCGAGCGCGAATACGCCCATTCCCGAGGTGCAGCTTCTGTCGAATGGCCGGTACCATGTCATGGTTACCAATAGTGGGGGTGGAAGCAGCCGCTGGAAGGATCTTGCCGTTACCCGCTGGCGGGAGGATAGTACGTGTGACAACTGGGGGAGCTTCTGCTACCTGCGCGACGTGGCGAGCGGAGAGTACTGGTCGAATACTCACCAGCCAACGTTGAAGGAAGCAAAGCGCTACAGTGTTCTTTTTTCCGAAGGGCGTGTCGAATTCCGCCGCCGCGATCTCGATTTCGATACACACACCGAGATTACGGTATCGCCCGAAGATGACATCGAATTGCGCCGGGTTCGCATCACCAATCGTGCATGGACGCACCGAACCATTGAGGTGACTTCTTATGCCGAGATAGTGCTCGCCCCACCGATAGCCGACGCTCAGGCGCCGGCTTTTGGCAATCTCTTCGTACAGACGGAAATACTGCCCGACCGGCACGCAATTCTTTGCAGCAGGCGGCCGCGCTCGCAGAGCGACCCGGTGCCATGGATGTTTCATCTGATGACGGTGCATGGCATCGCTGCCGAAGCAATTTCCTATGAGACGGACCGGATGGCATTCATCGGACGCGGAAACAACCTTTCCGCGCCGCAGGCCATGGCGGCCGCGGGGCCGCTTTCCGGCAGCGCCGGTTCGGTCCTCGATCCAATAGTTGCCATTCGGCAGCGTATCACCGTCGAACCTGGGGAGTCGATCACGATCGACATGGTGACGGGGGCGGGCGATTCCCGCCATGCAGCCATGAACCTGGTCGACAAGTACCAGGATCAGCATTTGGCGGACCGTGTTTTCGATCTGGCGTGGACGCACAGCCTGGTTGTCTTGCGCCAGCTCAACGCAACCGAGACCGATGCGCAGTTGTTCGGCCGTCTGGCTGGCTCGGTGATCTACGCCAACGCCTATCTGCGCGCTGATGACGGCGTGCTGAGCAGGAATCAGCGCGGCCAGTCGGGATTATGGGGATATGCCATTTCCGGCGACCTGCCTATCGTGCTGCTGCAGATCAGCGATGGGGCCAACATCGACCTGGTGCGGCAACTGGTGCAGGCCCACGCCTACTGGCGCGTGAAAGGGCTGGTTGTCGATTTGATAATCTGGAATGAGGACCATTCGAGCTATCGGCAGCTTCTGCACGATCATATCATGGGGTTGGTCGCCGGCAGCGCCGAAGCCCATGTGCTTGACCGGCCCGGCGGGATTTTCATTCGCAGGGCCGAACAGATTGCACCCGAAGACCGCATCCTGTTGCAAACCGTAGCGCGCGTGATCATTTTCGATAATAAAGGCAGCCTGGCGGAACAGATTATCCGCCGCGTACCCTTGGAATCAACGATTCCGCCGATGAGCCTGGAGCCGATTCGCCCGCCCGATGCAGGTCAAATTATTGGTCTGCCATACCGTGAACTGCTTTTCGACAATGGTTTCGGAGGTTTTACTCCGGATGGGCGCGAATATATCATCACGACCGGCCAGGACCAGAGAACGCCGGCACCGTGGTCGAATATCCTGGCGAATTCCAGATTTGGAACGGTCATCTCCGAGAGCGGCCAGGCCTATACCTGGTGTGAAAACGCGCATGAGTTCCGTCTGACTCCCTGGAGCAATGATCCGGTTCGTGATCCGGGCGGAGAGGTCTATTACCTGCGTGACGAAGAAAGTGGCTATTTCTGGTCTCCGACGCCCCTGCCAAAGCGCGGGGCAGCGGCATATATTACCCGCCATGGATTCGGCTATAGCGTTTTCGAGCATACTGAGGCCGGAATCAGTTCCGAGCTGTGGGTTTATGTGGCGACGGATGCCGCGGTGAAATTCGCGGTATTGAAAGTGCGGAATGAATCGGGGCGGCCGCGCAGGCTTTCCGCGACTGGATGCGTCGAATGGGTGTTGGGCGATTTGCCGGAGAAAAGCCGGATGCATGTCGTTACCGAAGTCGACCCCGCAAGCGGAGTCCTGCTTGTGCGCAATCCATACAGCAACGAGTTCTCGGGGCGGGTCGCCTTTTTCGATGTCGACGATACCGGGCGCAGCGTGACCGGCGACCGTACCGAATTCATTGGTCGGAATGGGGGATTCATGGATCCCGCCGGAATGGCTTCGAATGCGCTTTCGGGACGGGTGGGGCCGGGGCTCGACCCTTGCGGTGCCATCCGTGTTCCCTTTGAGCTGCTGGACGGGCAGGCGCGGGAGGTTGTCTTCCGCCTGGGCGCCGGTTACCATGCCGACGATGCCATCCAGTTGGCACAGCGCTTCCGCGGGGCCGCGGCAGCGCAGCAGGTTCTGGAAAGCGTGCACCGTTACTGGGGGCGCACCCTCGGCACTGTCCAGGTGGAGACGCCCGATCCATCACTCAACGTAATGATCAATGGCTGGCTTGTATATCAGGTCATCGCTTGCCGTCTGTGGGGGCGTAGCGGCTACTATCAATCTGGAGGCGCTTTCGGATTCCGCGATCAGTTGCAGGATGTGATGGCGCTTGTTCACGCCGAGCCTGCGTTGGTGCGCGAGCATCTGCTCCGGTCGGCGTCGCGCCAGTTCACCGAAGGCGATGTTCAGCATTGGTGGCATCCGCCCGGTGGCCGCGGCGTTCGGACCCGCTGTTCGGATGATTATCTGTGGCTGCCCCTGGTTGCTTGCCGTTATGTGGCGGCTACGGGCGACACGGGGGTTCTGGAAGAGTCCATTGCTTTCCTCGAAGGCCGCCAAGTGGGTGCCGATGAGGACTCGTACTACGACTTGCCTATCCGGTCCGAGCAGGCTGCAGATTTGTATGAGCATTGCCGCCGGGCTATCGTGCATGGCTTGCGGTTCGGCGAACATGGCCTTCCGTTGATGGGTACCGGGGACTGGAACGACGGAATGAATCTGGTGGGGTTCCATGGGCGAGGCGAAAGTATCTGGCTGGCCTTCTTTTTGCACGATGTGCTCGTCCAGTTTTCCAGCCTTGCCCAACGGCGTGGGGATACGGCATTCACCGAGCGCTGCAATAAGGAAGCCGATCTTCTGCGCAAGAATATTGAGCAGCACGGCTGGGATGGGGAATGGTATCTTCGCGCCTTCTTCGATGACGGGTCGCCGCTCGGCTCTTCCGGCAATCCTGAGTGCCGGATCGATTCGATTGCGCAGAGTTGGTCGGTGCTATCGGGGGCTGGCAGCGGTGAACGGCAGCGGCAGGCAATGAAGGCGGTGGATCAGCATCTCGTGCGCCGTGACGCCGGCTTGATTCAGCTTCTCGATCCTCCCTTCGATCAATCACCCCTGAATCCGGGATATATAAAAGGCTATGTACCCGGCGTGAGGGAGAATGGCGGCCAATATACACATGCCGCCATCTGGACAACGATGGCCTTCGCCGCATTGGGGGATCACGGGCGGGCATGGGAACTGCTGACAATGATCAACCCCGTGAGCCATACCCAGACGCCGGAGGCGGTTGGGGTCTACAAAACTGAACCCTACGTTGTTTCAGCTGATGTTTATGCAGTGTCTCCCCATACGGGGCGGGGCGGATGGTCATGGTACACGGGTTCGGCGGGATGGCTCTATCGCCTGATGCTTGAAACGCTCCTGGGCCTGACTCTGGAAGTGGACAAGTTGTCTTTCAAACCGTGTCTTCCGGCAGATTGGAAAACGTTCAAGGTAAACTACCGTTATCGGGATACGACCTACCATATTACGATTGTGCAGATAGCCGGCGGAGGGGTTGAAGAGGGCCTGACAATGGATGGAATCGCTCAATACGATCCAGTCATTCACCTCGTTGACGATCGCGCGTCTCACGCTGTTGAGGTCCGGTTAAGGAGCCAGGGAGTCCCGCCCATATGAGGGCGGGCAGGTCCAGTCGCTACCTTGAAAGGATACTCCGGGATTGGCTCGTCGACCGGAAAAAATTACTGGAGGTGAAGCGGTAAATCATGAACAGTCGATCAGGCGGAAGACAGGGGAAGGCTTGCCGCAGGCATATTGACCCTGCCGATAGCAGGATGAATACCGGCTATCGTAGTTGGGGTCGTAGTTTGGGCGATCCTGGCGGTCAGGCTCCGGGTGTAACGCTGGAGCAGGTAGCGTAGCGGACTGCCAAGTTCGAATTCTCGCCGCAGATTGGCTGCGTCGAGCCGATAGCCATACCCGGCTACCTGCACCACAGCACGGCTTGGCGTGGTTTTTCTTCCCATAAGCATGGCAATTCCAAATAAACCTTCATTGCCGATAACGGCGATTTTCGCCGGTTCCCCGTTGTCCGTGATAGCGAGCAATGAAATAATACTGGTCGTAGGAAAGTACACAAGGTCTATTTTGCCGCCATTTTCGTAAACAGCCCATCCCTGGGACAGGGATACGAGTTCAAGACATGCTTCCAAGCGGTCATAAACATCATCGGGGAGAGCAGCCAAAAAAAGGTTTTGTTTCGGAGTATGAGGGTATGGCATTGTGTCCTCTCTAGTTGGAGTTCGATCTGCATTAATCTGTGGCTGCGGTTCATTCCTCCGGTTTACCGGGTAATTTGAGATTACATGGAATTCCAGGGTCCGTATGTGCGGTGACAGACAGACTGCACGCTTCAAAAAAAGGAAAGTATGAAACCGTAAAATATAACGTCTTGAAGCGGTAAAAAGCATGTTCGCAGGGTTGCGAAGGGCTGCTATACTTTGGCGGCTCGCCTATTATTTTTATGGAGGATGCAATGGCTAAAGCTAGAGCGAGTAAGGATAAGCTCATCGAAGATTTTCATTCGGTGATCAGTGATACTGAAGAGTTGATGAGATCCGTCAGTAGCGAAAGTGGCGGAAAAGCTCAGGCTTTACGCACCAAACTCGAACAGAATTTGCAGCATGTGAAGGGATACCTCCAGGATTTTGAAGAGTCGGTAGTGGATAAATCCAAGGTCGCAGCGCGGGTAACCGATGACTATGTTCACGAAAACGCCTGGCAGACCGTGGGACTTGCGATCGGCCTGGGGGTCGTGATCGGGCTGTTGCTCAGGAATCGTGATTGATCGCTTTTTAATGCGGCGTGCACTTGCGGGATACCGGGAAAAACCCGCGAGCACAAGTCGGCAGGGACGCTGCAGGAATCACAAAGTTTGTGAATGGTGCGATCAAATTGACAGGAGATTGACATGAAGGTACGCGCTCATTTTATTGCGGTGTTTGCTTTATTGCTGGCCGGAGGAAACGTTTCGGCCGCGGGTTTCAGTGCGCTCTATACGTTCGGTGACAGTCTCTCGGACGTAGGCGACAACCCTGCCGCGGCAATGAGCATTTATAAACTCTTGGCCGGCAATTGCGACCCTTCCCATCCTTGCGGTCCCTATGATCATGGGCGCTTCACCAACGGTTTCGTGGCGCCCGAGTATCTTGCCGCCGCGCTCTTTCCGGGTGGGGTAAACCCCGTGAATTTTCACAGCTATGCGGTGGGAGGCGCTACGACCGGTATCGGCAACTTCGGCGACGGAGGTAGTGCCACCAAGGAGGGGGACCTGATTCCAATACCCGTACCGGGGGTATTCCCACTGCCGGGGATGAAAGGGGAATTAAAAGTATTTACCCAGGACCTCAACGATGCCGGCGGCAAAGCCGACCCCAACGCCCTATATTTCGTTTGGGGAGGCGCGAATGACTATCTGACGAAAGATGATCCCAAGCTGGCGGCGCAGAATATTGCGGGATACGTAAATGAACTGGCCGGAGTAGGCGCCACGCATTTTCTTGTTCCAAATATCGGGGATCTGGGCCGCACGCCAGACGCCATCGCCAACAATAATGTGACGAATGCGCACAATTTTTCTGTCGCATTCAATACGGAGCTGGCAACTCAGCTGGGAAGCGTGGGCTCACATTTTCCCGGTATCGACATTGTTCAGTTCGATACCTATTCCTTCTTGAATAACATCATACAGAATCCGGCCAATTTCGGATTTTCCGATGTGCAGGACCCCTGCATCGGCGGTCCTAGCGGGCCGGTTTGCGGCAACCCCGACAGCTTTCTTTTCTGGGACACTTTTCACCCAACCACGAGGGCCGAT
>Ga0157370_10006630_pt1 | contig 12722 bp, 7 predicted proteins | sample C35metaG_FD_113463 | JGI IMG/M metagenome (GOLD analysis project Ga0157370, IMG submission 113463) | Corn rhizosphere microbial communities from Kellogg Biological Station, Michigan, USA - C3-5 metaG | ecosystem: Host-associated > Plants > Roots > Rhizosphere > Soil | place: USA: Michigan...
CGGGTTGGGCTTAGTAACAGCATGGCGCCGGGTCCCAACGGCCATTTGGAGGTTTTCTTGGCATACTTGTCCAACTGATCCGGCGATGGGACCGAAAACACCTTGTTTTCCATCACTAACGGAGGCTTATTAGGCCAATGGAAGACCAAATCCAGGTTTTCACTTTCCCTGTCAACCCAACGCGCTCCGCTGCCCTGTCCGACCCGAACGAATTCGCCGAAGACTTCGTCCGCTTCTTGGGGGAATGTCTTAAAGATCCACGCAAGTATGTTTGAGTGGAACAGTTCCTTATTGCCGAACATGATTTGGGCAAGCGGCTCGGTGGCAAGGTGTTGGGCAAAACTGACTCTCGACTTTTGAGCAGGCGCTCGGACTCCGTTGAGAAAAAGGCGTACCGGGTTGGCTGCGCCATGCGGCGGTGCCAGGTGGCGGACCGACTTGCCTACCCATAAATCTGTCTCCGCAGTTCTGTGACCTGAGAAGTAATGGCGATTCTTCAAGCCGTGGGCAACGCTTGGGGCGTGGCGGTCTTCGCTTTGCCCCCAAGAGTCAATGACGTAAGCAGTTCGAATGATGCCGTCGGCTATTCCGAGCCCGATGCTAGCGGCATTCCTACTGTTGATCCCAATGCGCCAGTTCCCGCGTGTCATGTCATACAGACTGGTCTCTGATTCGGAAGCGCTGTAGCTCTTACCGATGACGAACATGACGACGGGCAACTTGGTTCCATGGAAGATCTCGCTGGCGTTCCGTAATCCGCCTAGGCTTGCTGGCATTTATGTTCATCCCCCTGTGAAATGAAGCTTCCCCTGACGACGCTCTAATCAGTCACAACGCAACCTTACTCGAATGCCAAACCTTGGCCCACTGGGCCGCAGTCAGTTAGAAGGGAATTGAAGCAGACGTGAAAGCCCGCCGGCCGACGCCCGCGGCTTGTAAATGGACGACGCGAGTCCGGGAACTTCTTCTGAAATGGCTGCTCCAACATTGCCAACTGGTTCCCCAGATGGCGCGCGTTGTCGTACGTCAGCATTCGTGGCTGAGTTGCCTGAATGCACACACCGGTGGGCCAATTTTCATCAGCGTCGTCCCCAACGTTGTACTTGGCGGCTCTTGGTTGACGAGGCCGCTAATTGGCTTCAACTGCAGTCGGGTGCCTAGGTCGAAAGCACGGGGGGTGACATTTCAAAATCGGCCCACTCGGGTTCCAATTGATAACGCGTCTCGCCACGACTTACGGCAAGCGTGTAATCCTGGTGCCGTCGAAAGCTTGCGAACTGCTGGCATCTGTATGTGTGTGCGATGCCGTGGAGTGCAGAAGTTCAGCTGCCCCTCTCAAGCCCATGCCAAAACGTCGAATTTCCGTGGTGCCGGAGCGGACAACGACGCATGCGTGGGCTAACTAGAGAGGTCCGTGGTTAGCCAAGATGTGGTCCTCATGCCCTACTCGTGGTGCAACGCGTCATTTTCGGAACGGACCCATGACCTTATTCGCGCACCGACACACATCGTAAGAAGCAAACAGGAAAATACTCGTGGGAACGAGCTGGGTCGGGTGACAAGCAAGTCCGGCTGGGAGTCGCGACGTCGATCTGCGGACTGCCATGAAAGCCACGGTCCTTTTCAGGAAAATTGCCATAGCCAGTCGACGGTGATTCAGGCCTCCCCGCGGATCGGGTCGGACACTTTCACTGCCGTCCCCAGCGAAATGGTGCCTACGACGCGGAGTCAAGAAATTAAAGCTATCCTCGATCCGAATCGTGGAAAAGCGTGACGCGTTCGCTCAATGTCGGTCGCAATGCCACAATAGTCGGCCTGATCAGGCAGACTGGAATCGGTTGACTGTATGAAGGCTGTAAAAGCATCGCAAGTTTCCGTAGGGGGAAATAGAAACCATGAGCTCAGAGATTTTGTTGGCACCTGACCCCCACCTGCTTGAATCCATGCGGGCCGTGGGGTACACACTGGCAACCGCGGTCTCAGACATCGTTGACAATTCGATCACGGCGAACGCGACTGAGATTGAGATCCGAGTTGGTAACTCCCCTGAAAACTACTTCGCCATTGTCGACAATGGGGTCGGTATGAGCCCAAGCGAAGCCCAGCATGCCATGCGGCTCGCTGGCTCAAGTTCCACTGCGGCCAGGTCCGCTACTGACCTGGGCAGGTTCGGTCTGGGCTTAAAGACGGCATCTTTGTCCCAAGGTCGAAAGCTGACACTTGTGTCACGTCGGGACGGGCTCATTTGCGGATACGAATGGGACCTAGACTACGTTCAACAGCAACATACTTGGAGCCTGTTAGAACTGAGCCAGGAAGAATGCACGGTGTTGCCGGGCTTCGATCTTTTGGATGAGAATAGATCAGGAACCCTGATTCTATGGCGCAATCTTGACATTCTAAAGAGCACTTATGGCGACTTGGACTCAGGACTGGATCGTGGTCTGTCAGAAGTGCGTGACCACATTTCGTTGGTTTTCCACAGATTCCTCGCAGGCGAACATGGTCGTCCACTCAGGATTGCCCTCAATTCTCGTCCCATCGAGGGTGCCGATCCGTTGTTGCCAAATCACAAGTCAACTCAAATAGACCCGCCGGAGGTCATAAGGGTAGAGGGTGGGACAGTCGTCCTTCAAACATTTACATTGCCACATTTGAACAAGCTCACGCCAAAACAGCGAAAGCTTGCCCAGATTGGTGGGACGTTGAGAGACAGTCAAGGCTTCTATATATATAGGGAAAAACGACTACTAATTTGGGGAACTTGGTTCCGGATTTTACCAAAACTCGAACTAGGTAAGTTGGCAAGAGTTCGGGTAGATATCCCTAATTCACTTGACCATTTATGGTCGCTCGACATAAAAAAGGCACAGGCGTCGCCACCCAGAATAATTCGCGAACGGCTCAAGAGTGTATCCGAACGAATGGTGACACCAAGCCGACGAGTAGCCGAATACAGGGGCCGGAAAGCGTCCTCCAATGGAATGGTCTCTGCTTGGGAAGTTATAGATATCGAAGGTGAATTCCGATATGAAATTAACCGGAATCATCCGCTGGTGGCGGCCATGGGTGAAGCGGTTGGAAATGAAAATTCCAAGTCTTTTCAGTCGCTACTATCATTACTCGAGAGAAGCTTTCCCGTGGACCATGCATACAACATGTTGGGCCAAGATTTTACCTACACCCCTGCGATACTTGCAATCGACGAAGTTGTCCTAGAAGCAAAAAAGATATGGAATACAGTCTCCGTTCTGGGAGCGACAGTAGACCAATTCGTTGACCAATTTTCCAATTCAGACTTATTCTCGTCACTGCCTGATCCGGCAGCTCTACTGCGAAAGGTTGCTCTAGATGAGCTCTGATCTTAAGAGCATTTCCGAGTCCCTGATTAGACTTGAGCAGGCAATCCACGCCTGGCATGTCGATCCGGACACGATGGAACCCCGCCCAGACGTTACCGAAGAGACGATTCGAACGGCCGTACGGAATTTCGGCATGATGCAAGTACCCGAGGCAACTGACGCACAACTGGATCTAGTAGCCCGACGTCTCATGGCAACCCTATTTGCGATCGTTGACACGGGCGTTCCCGTTCGCAGCGAGGACTATGTCCCTTGGTTGGATGAGGCGAAGTCTGCAATAACTTGGACTAGGTGGCGGGCATACAAAAAATTATTGGCAAAGAAGAAGCGTTCGTCTGATGTGCTCAACAAACTCGACAAATTAACTGACGAGATTTTGGACCTTGTTGGCAACCCACTTCAAAATGGAATTTGGGCCAGAAAAGGACTGCTCATTGGGGACGTTCAATCTGGCAAGACGCAAAATTATCTAGCGCTCATTAATAAAGCAGCCGACGCGGGCTACCGACTGATCGTCGTCCTTGCGGGGAACACGGAATATCTACGTCAGCAAACGCAAGAGCGAATCGACGAGGGATTCATAGGGCGCGACACTCAAGTGCTTGCTTTCAATGGAACAGTGGCTACGGGACGGAAATCGACCATTGGCGTCGGACTTATTGATGAAAAGGTGCTAAGTACACAAAGTCTAACAACTATGGCAATGGACTTTTTGGAGGCAACGAGGCGTGGAATTGCCATTAGGGTGACTAAAAATTCCAATGAACCATATGTCTTTGTTGTAAAGAAAAATAAATTCGTTTTGGAGGCATTGGCGCAGTGGGCCAAAAATTTGGACGCCGATAAACCTAAGGTTGAAGTTCCCCTGCTTCTGCTTGATGACGAATCAGATTACGCATCAGTAAATACCAACAACGAAGGTGACGATCCGACTGCAATTAATAGTTCCATACGAACGCTTCTTAATCGCTTTGAACGATCATCGTACCTAGCCGTTACAGCAACTCCTTTCGCGAACATTTTCATCGATAGCGAATCGGAGATGTCAGTCAAGCCCGACGATGCATCAGTTTTGGCCGATTCAGCTGAAAGTGACGAGGAAACCGTCGCGGATCTATTCCCCGAACACTACATCTATGGCCTCGAGGCCCCTTCAACGTATGTTGGTATTAGCAAAGTTTTTGGAACAATCGATGAGCCCGTCGATACGATCCTGAGACCAATCGATGACGCATCGGCTTGGTTGCCGACAAACCACAAAAATGGTCAAGCAGTAGTAGATTTGCCGACGAGCTTATCCGCTTCAATTCGTACATATTTGATCGTCAATGCCATATTGGATCTCAATGGAAGTGCATCGTTCAAACGATCAATGTTGGTAAATGTATCTCGCTTCAAGAGCGTACAGTCTTTGGTTGGAAACCTAATAGCCACTGAATTGGCGATATATAAAGACGCCCTAGAAATACACGGAGCAACTTATCTTGAGGGCGTCCCGAATAACGTTATCGATTCTCTGAGAGAAACATTCGATTCGGAATATCAGGAGTGCGGTTACACTTGGCATGATGTGGCCGAGATTCTGCACGTCTCAACGGCACTCATTAGCGTAAAAGTTTACAATTCCGATCCCGATCGTTTGGGGGTGGATATAGAGTTTGATCCACGCGTTCCATCACGTCAAATCGCTGTCGGAGGGGATCTACTCAGTCGCGGTCTTACACTTGACAACTTGGTAGTTAGTTATTTCCATCGCTCAGTGCGTGCGGCGGATACTATGATGCAAATGGCTCGCTGGTTTGGATATCGTGATGGTTACGAGGAGCTTTGTCGCCTGTGGATCTCAACAGAGACTGCAGACAACTATAGATACGTAGGTGAAGCGGTGGATGAACTTCGCCGTGAACTCAGGCTGATGAAAGATACGGGTCGAACACCACGAGAATTTGGTTTGGCTGTAAGAGAAAGCCCTGAGGCTCTGCTTATTACCGCCAGGAATAAGTCGCGTAGCGCAATTTCCGCCTATAAGACTGTGGACTTGAGAGGGCAGCGTCTCGAAACCACTCGACTTACAAACGATATTGCCAAACAGAAATCGAATCTGGCGGCTGTGCGGCGATTTGCAACCGAACTAGACATTAATGGTGCGATAAGGACCGATTCTTACAAGTGGCCCAGATACGAGGGCGTAAGCCGGGACTCGGTTGCCGATCTTTTGTCGCGGTTTCATCCGAGTGACTCAGATCCGTACTTTAGTGACGATGTGCTCGTTGATATGATTCGGCATTCTACACATCCTCGATTTTCAATTTGGGATGTCGTGTTCGTCGAAGGTCAGCAATCAACTAACGCAAACGACAATGAACGACTTCTCGTCGGGCCCGTTGATCTGGTAATGCCGCGAAGAACCATCACACGGCGCCTGTTTGGGACTGGATCGACACGGCGGACGAAAACGATGGATTCTGGCGAGTGGCTCGTATCGGATAAGTCTTCCAGGTTGGCGGGAAGGACTGACTTGCAATCAATGTTTCCGAAAGAAGCAGTAGAGGACATACTGGATAGAAAATTAAATAGGTCAGTGGCATTGGCTGAGGACTACTTTTATGAATACTTGGAACGTCCCATTCTCTTCGTGTATGCGTTGGCTCCTCAACTGACCGTAGTCAACCGTACACATTATCGGGATCCACTGACTAAGAAGCGTACGACCACAGTTACGCGCGAAGAGCCACAGGTTGTAGATGAGTTGGAGGCGATTATTGGTTTGAAGATCACGCTTCCAAAACCCGCGGATCAAGACACGAGAGACGATTCAGGAAAGGCTAAATATCTCCTTAATAAAGTCGCCCAACGATACGGATTCCTAAATATTGAGACTTGGGGCGTTTGATGTCGTTGGTCGCAGCCCCATCGCCCATAGGTTGGACGTCCGCTGCATGGGATCGACAACGCTTGACCTTTCAGGCAGGTGCTTGGGAGGTGGATCCTCTTTCTCCGCTGCGGCTTTTCTACGGGCTGGAATCCTCAGGGCATTTAACCTTCGGGTACGTCGCCGAAGAGAAACCGCAAACACTACCACTCTCGTCTGTCATTCGTGTCGATCGGCGTCAGCGCGATATTGATGGAAAATGGACCGTTGTGCTTACGTTACTATCGCCGGAGTCAGAAGTCGTTTTTCGTCGATTAGCCGAGCATATCTATTCACGTGTTACCGATACGACTTCTGAATCTGAAGGGGTCATTGCATTCGTAGAATCGGTCGCAGAATGGAAGCGATTGTTTTCTTCGCCCCATCGACTATCACTGAGCCAGCTACGAGGCCTCTTTGCGGAATTATGGGTAGGATTCACCACCTGCAGGGATTTGCTGGATGACGATTTGATACCTGGGGCTTGGAATGGTCCATTCATGTCCGATCAAGACTATCAATTTCCGACGTTCTATCTTGAGGTTAAGAGTAGTCACAGAACGTCTCGCGCTATTCAGATCTCATCTGAATACCAGCTTGATGGAAATAATATCTACGTTGCTGTTGCTACAGTCCAAGATGAAGTTGGACCATTTGAAGGATCCTTGACTCTTGTCGAGATAATTTCAATGATTCGCCGTCGCTATGCGACGAGGCCGCAACTTGCCGAAATATTCGAAGATGCATTGATGGAACTCGAACTTGATCTAAGTGACCCGTTTTATGAAGATGTACATATGATATGCGAGCGAGTCCGCTTCTACGAAGTCAATGAAAAATTTCCTAGAATTATTCCCAGCATGCTTCGGCCGGGAATCGGTGGTGTCACCTACAAAATTCAGCTAGCGGAAATCAACGATTTTGAGCGATCTATGGATCGGCTTCCAACAGATAATATAGATGAGGAAGACTAAAGTGAACATTGATGATTACTATATAGATTTCCAACAAGATATAGTTACCGATGCTACGGTGTCTGGCGACTATACGGCAGATGCGTTCATTCGGCTCTGTGGTGAAATTTTGACTGAAGCAGACCAGTTTGATGAATTGCAAGTTATCCAATTCGAAGGCGTCGGTCAACGAAATCGACGGCTGCGAGTACAAGGTTACGACTTAACGGCTTCCGACGACACCATCAGTTTGGTAGTTGGTCTTCATCTAGGAACTCCGCAGATATCGACCGTTTCTTCGGCTGATGCGAAGGGTGCTCTTAAAGCGCTTCAATACTTTCTGGAAGAGGCAACTTCTGGACTTTTTGAAGTCGACCGTGAAGTGAGTTCGCCAGCAGTGCAAGCAGCCGTTGATCTACGGCTGAGGCGCGGCTCAGTCTCGCGGTACCGGCTCCATCTAGTTACTGATGGAAAGCTTAGCGACAGATTACGGGATTTACCCACTGAGGAGCTCAACGGGATTCCGGTTGATTTTTCATTTTGGGACATTGACCGTTTCTACCAACTGCATGAATCTAAACAACAACGTGAGCCTCTTGAAATTGACGTAACTGAGTGGGCATCCGCTGGTATCCCAGCACTTGAGGTAGCCGGCTCGGAAGACTTCGCTACCTATCTGGCCGCAATACCAGGCTCGCTTTTGTCCGACTTGTACGCTCGGCATGGGAATAGGCTTTTGGAGAGCAACGTCCGGTCATATTTGTCCAATAGGGGCAAAGTCAATAGGGGCATTCGGGATACTGTCAATACTAATCCGCAGCTTTTTATGGCGTTCAATAACGGCATAACTGCTACTGCCACCGCCGTCGAAATGTCGTCTGATAGATCCGCAATCCGAAGGATAGTGGATCTTCAAATCGTCAATGGAGGACAAACTACTGCGAGCCTATTCTACGTCGGGCGTGAGGGTAAGTCGAAAAACGTATTGGGAAGCGTAGTCGTTCCAATGAAACTCGTCTTAGTTGATGAAGATCGGGCTCAAGCGCTTATTCCAAGTATTTCCAGATTTGCTAACAGTCAAAATGCGGTTAGCGCTGCTGATTTCTTTTCAAATAGTCCTTTCCATCAACGAATTGAAGATTTGTCTCGTCATTTGCGTGTCCCGGCTATCGCTGGAAATCGAATTCAAAGCAAATGGTATTATGAGCGTGTTCGCGGCCAATATTCGAACGAGAAGTCTAAACGTTCGACTTCGGAGGCGCTAAAGTTTGAGCAGGAGAACCCGAAGACTCAAATGTTTACCAAAACGGATCTTGCGAAATATGTTGTTTCTTGGGATCAAAAGCCGCATGTTGTAAGCGCTGGAGCACAGAAGAATTTTATGTCATTTGCGACGAATATTTCACGACAGTGGGAGGCGGCGCCTGATGATTTCAATGATGAATACTTTCGCACAATTGTAGCAAAAGATATACTGTTTAATTCTATTCGTCGTGAGATTAGTGGGACGGAGTGGTACAAAGCGAATTTGGGATACCTTGCCAATATCGTCACGTACACGATTGCCAAACTTGCTAATGTTATTGAGACGGACGGGCGCGGAAAGGTCATGGATTTCGCCGGGATTTGGAACAGGCAGGCACTTGTTCCCGGTCTTACGCTTTTCGCAACCGAACTTGCATTTGATGTTAGGGGAATATTGACTGACGAATTCCGCCCTGTTCAGAACGTTACCGAGTGGGCGAAGCGTGAGGACTGTTGGAAGCAAATTCAGTCAGTTCCCGCTTGGCTACCGGAAGATGCTGAGGCATGGCTCATGGACCCCTCTGTTGTATCTCAGCGTCAGAAATCAGCCAGGTCTGTGCAAAAGATAGATACCGGGATTCAAGCTCAGGTAAAAGTCCTGGAAACGCCCAAGGAGGATTGGATCGCCTTGGAAGTTTTCCTATCGAAGGTTCGCTTGGCTTCGCTAAAGGAGACTTCCATACTGGGTATCTGCACGGGTCGACGACCTGGGGGGCTTCCTTCTGAGGCACAGGCCAAAGTGCTCATACACTTGCTGGCCAAGGCTAACGAGGCTGGATTTGACCTTTTCACTTTATAGTTTCACCTAGAATTCAATTTCAAGTATTTGGCGGGCATGTTGCCTTCTCGTTCGTGCCCGCCATCATTGTTGAACTGGTGAGTGAGGCTCCTTGGCAATTGCTTCGAGTATGGCCAATACTTGCTGTCCAATTTTGTGAGCTAGTAGCGGAGGTACTGCGTTGCCGACTTGGTGAAACTGCTGCGTTCTAGGACCTTCAAAGAAGTAGTTATCTGGGAATGTTTGAAGCCTGGCGGCCTCGCGAACTGTCAGACTTCGCCCTTGCTTGGGATTTGGATGTATATAATAGTGTCCGTCTTTGGATATATGAGAGACAACTGTAGTTGAGGGTTCATCCCACACTTGGACCTTAAAGCGATCGACGAACGGTGTATTTTCTCTTTCGATATTTAAATGGTCTGGCAGAAACTTTTCCTCCAAATCGGAATATTTTGGACTGCGACCTAACTCGAGGGCCTTGGCGGACATCAGATAGTATCTGACCAGATCTGAGATCATGTGGGCGCGAGGCTCATGTTGGGTCACATGACGTGGAGCATCTCTGAAGAGCCAATTTCGAAGATCTCTGCCACTTTTATCGTCTGTATTGGTTGCCTTATGTACTGAGAATGCCTCGGCTCCTATACGCTTGGCCACAGCCAGCTCTGCAGGCCAATCTACGGCTTCATTCTTAGGTTTGCGTGTTGAAATATTAGACTGAACTCGTGGAAGATCCGCGATTGCATCTCGAACTGTAAGGCGACGGTCGGATGGCACAAGTACTTGTCGTGGCGCAATCTCCACTAGGTCACTACGTATTCCTAATAGAATGACCCGATGGCGCTTCTGAGGTATGCCGTACTCTTCCGAGCGAATTACGAAGTCTCCGGGTTGGGGTTTTTCTCCTGGCTGGGTCTCAACAGTAAGAGACCGTATTTCGTACTGGACTCCACTAGGCAAATCCTCTAGATCTGTAAGAATCTTTTTTAACATTCCTTGGCCACCATTAGTTGCCGATAGAAGTCCTTTGACATTCTCCATGACGAAGATGCTTGGTTTGAATGTACTTACAATATGAAGGTATTCGCGGTAAAGGAAATGCTTGAGATCGGACTCGAAAGCTTCGTCACCTGTTCGGCGTGATCTGCCCGCGAGGGAATACGCTTGGCAAGGAGGTCCCCCTATGAGTACCCACTGGTCACGTTGGTGTTCTGGTCCAAGCAGTTTCTGGATGTGGGCGTCAACTCGAGGCCGTTCACCGAGGCCAAGTTCCGCGCGAACTACGTGTTTTGACGCTAGTTCATAGGCATCCTTGAAGGGTCCCTTCAAAGTTTCGGTCCAAGATTGCAATCCCTGTATGTATCTGTAATATGGTCGACGGTCACCGCCCGTATTCTTGAGGTGCCGATACGTGGCCCTTAGACGTAGGGTTTGGCAAGCGGCCTCGTCCATCTCAAAAGATGCCAGAGTCGAGAAGGCGGGACTGCCGTTCTTGGCCAGGATGCTCGAAAATCCTTCGTTTAGTCCTCCAGGTCCGGCGAACAGGTCAATTACAGGTATCAAGTTGTCCTCAATCAATTAAAAGCGTATCTCCAAGATACCAGGACAATCTGACATCTCTTCTCGCGACGAACGAGGCCCGGTGTCTGGTCATGGTCTAGGGTTTGTGCTGTTGTTGACGCGATGATGCAATCGGGCCCCAGGGCCCTTGGATTTCGTGGCGTATGTCAATGATCGTGCTCGGATATGGGCAAGCCGTGTGTGGTCGTGCGCGCACGCGCGGTCTATTCGGGAAAACGGGCCAGAGCGGCAGATCTTCGATCAATTTTGACTGATCGAGTTGTATGGTGCGGGTTACCCAGAAAATCAGACTGGTTCAGATGTGTTGTCATGTACTGTCCAGTAGCCGCCGTTCATGCCACAGTGTTTGCGTACCCGCTTCTACAGGAGGACTGCTGTGACCGTTCGCGACAACACCAATCGACGACTCAAGGAAGTTCTGGACATCATGGCCGCAGGGTCATGGGAGGACCAGAAGCCCAACGGGGGAGAGGTCCTGGCGGAAGCCGTGTCCCGCATCCCTTTCACGAAGGATGAATCCGAACTGCTCAGCGGCGGCATTCCGCGCGGCCACAAGAACCTCACGAAGGCAACAGCCGAGCTAGTCAAGGCTGGCTGGATGACCAAGGGCCGCAGCGGCTGGGAAATCACCGAGGACGGACTGAAGGCAACTGTCGCATTCAAGACAGTCGATGCGCTGACGGCTGCCCTCGCCGACGGGACGCCAGTCCCGGCAGACACCCCGCTGCCCACCAAGCCTGCCGCCAAGAAGGCCGCTGCCAGGAAGCCGGCAGCAAAGGCTCCAGCAACGAAGAAGGCGCCCGCCAAGGCCGCCGCGCGGAAGACCGCAGCCAAGGCACCTGCAGAGGCGTCCGCAGTCGAACCTCAGGACCAGCCAAGCTCGGTGGCCCTCGCCGGCGACTTCGGCACCGTACTTGGTGCCTTGGAAAACTGGGATCCCAGCCACAGCAGTGTCCAGATGAAGCTCGACGCCAAGCGCGGCACCTGGAAGCTGACTGCAGACCTCCCGGCCGGCAAGTACAGCTATAAGGCCGTGGTGAACGGTTCCTGGGATGAAAACTACGGTGCGTTTGGTCTGCTCGACGGCGCAAACCACGAGTTTGAGCACGCCGGCGGCGAGGTCACGTTCCACTACGACCACGCGACGAAGGACGTGCTGCGGGGCTGATTGGGCTGCCCGGGGTCTCGACGCGCTCGCAGAGCTCGCTGCTCGACCAACGGGCCGGTTCGCTGGGTTCGCTGCTCGACCAGCGGGGCCTGGGTCTCGACGCGCTCGCTGAGCTCGCTGCTCGACCACCGGGGCTTACCCGTGCATCTCGCGGTACGCCTCCGCGGCCGCGGGGTGCAGCGGCAGGCCTCCCGTGCTGATGAGCGTTTCCCGGCTCAGGAACTGGATGCCCTGGCTGGACTTGGGGATCAAGTCCCTGGCGTGGTTGACCAGGAGCCGGACCGTCCGCTTGGCCGTCTCGGCGTCAAGGTCCGCCCGGCACAGCAGCAGGTTCGCCACCCCGGCCGTCCCCACGGCCGGGGTGCCCGCGTAGCTGTTGGCCGGGATTAGCACACGTTCGTAGTACTCGCCGTAATTGCTCCGCAGCGTGGGCAGCACCGGCGACAGCTCGAGGAACCTCAGCCCAAAATTCCCGTTCGCGGCGGTGATGGCCGCCGTCGGCAGTCCTCCCGACCACAGCAGCGCGTCGATGGAACCGTCGCGCAGCGCAGCCAGCCCGTCGTTGAGCCCCAGCTGGCGCTCCACAATGGGACGGCTGGACGACGGCCCCAGACCGGCGGCCGAGAGAATCCTGCGGGCCGTCAGCGTAGTCCCGGAGCCAACC
>Ga0157370_10006631_pt1 | contig 12720 bp, 11 predicted proteins | sample C35metaG_FD_113463 | JGI IMG/M metagenome (GOLD analysis project Ga0157370, IMG submission 113463) | Corn rhizosphere microbial communities from Kellogg Biological Station, Michigan, USA - C3-5 metaG | ecosystem: Host-associated > Plants > Roots > Rhizosphere > Soil | place: USA: Michigan...
CAGCTCGGTGCGCCTGATCGCCCCGGCGGGCGAGCTGCGCACGTTGGAGACCCCGCACTCCGCCGCCGGCCCGGCGCTGCGCGAGCTCGTGGTCGGCTCGGAGGGGACTTTTGGGGTGATCCCGGACGTCACCGTACGCGTGCGCCCGCTGCCGAGCGTCCGGCGCTACGAGGCCTGGGTCGCCGAGAGCTTCGAGGCCGGCGCCGAGATCGTGCGGGCGCTCGCCCAGGGCCCGGGATTGCCCGAGGTGATCCGCGTCTCCGACGAAGAGGAGACCGAGGTCTCACTGGCGCTCTCGGGTCCGCGCGGGCTCGCCGGGACTTTCGTCGGCGGCTACCTCGGCCTGCGCCGCAAGCGCGGCGGCTGCCTGATGGTCGTCGGCTTCGAGGGTGACGAGGAGTCGGTCGCGCGGCGCCGCGCCCTGGCCGTGCGGGCCCTGCGCCGCGGCGGTGCCGCCTATCTCGGCCAGGGAGCGGGTCGCTCCTGGGAGCACGGGCGTTACCAGGGGCCCTATCTGCGCGACACGCTGATGGGGATGGGGGCGATGGTGGAGACGCTCGAGACCTCGCACACCTGGTCGCGACTGCACGAGCTGCACGCGGCCGTGGCAGCCGCGATCCGCGGCGCGCTCGACGCCCAGGGCACGCCCGGACTCGCCTTCTGCCATCTCTCTCACGCCTACGCCGACGGCGCGTCGCTCTATTTCACCTTCATCTCACGCTCGCGGCGGGGCGAGGAGATCGAGCAGTGGGGGGCGGTGAAGCGCGCCGCCTCGGAGGCGATAGTCGCAACGGGCGGCACGATCACCCACCATCACGCCGTAGGCCGCGACCACGCCCCCTACATGCAAGCCGAGATCGGCGAAGCCGGCCTCGACGTCCTGCGCTCGATCAAGCAACAGCTGGACCCAAGCGGAATCATGAACCCGGGCAAGCTGATCGCCTGACGCGATGGCTATTTTTTGGCTATCGGGCCGGTGATTTCGCCGGTGAGGACGGTTTCGCCGGTGTAGCGAGGCAGCGACTTGTTCTTCTTCGCCCGCGCGACCTCCGCCTGGTAGGCCGCATCGTCGGCACGGGAGACGTAGATCTGGTTGAAGGCACCGCTGGCGACGTAGGCGAGCAGTTCGGCGGGGATCGCGAAGCGGGCGCCGAGGCGGCCGGATTCGCCGACGCCGACGCTGCCCACGCGCAACGTGAGCTTCGGCGAGCGGTAGAGCCAGACGATGTAGGACTGGCCCTTTTCGGTCGGCGGCAGGCCTTCGCCGGTCACCTGCAGGACGATTTCTTTTTTGAGCCTGCCGAAGATCGCCCGGCCGCTTGCATCGCTGCCATCGGCGGGTTCGAGCACGGCCTGCGTGAGCTTTCCGCTTTCGGCTGCCGCAGTTTCAGCGCTCCCCGCAGACGCTTCGGAGGGGCCCGAGCCGGAGTCGGAGCCGCCGCTGAAGATGGCAATCGCGGCCAGGACCGCGGCGACGATCGCGAGGGCGCCGCCGGTCAGCAGCACCAGGCGGCGCCGCTCGGCCGGCAGCGTCGGTCGCGACGGCCGGCTCGCCGGTCTCTCGACCTGCGCCCTCGGGCCGGCCGGAGGCGGCGGGGTCGGCGCGGGTGGCTCCTTCGCCTCTACCGGCGGCACCGGCTCGGCGGGCTGCTCCACCTTCGCCGGCGGCGGGGGTGGAGGCGGCAGAGACGGCGGCGCCTCGCCGGCGCCCTGCATCTCGGCCAGAGCGTCCTTCACTTCCGCCCTCACCTGCTCGACGCTGAGGCCCTTCAGCGCGGCGATGTCCTCGTAGCCCTCCTCCCGCTGTGCGAGCAGGCGGAGCAGGGCTCTCTGGTCGTCCGTCAATCCCATCCCGGCGCGAACACTATGTGACGCGCTTTAAGGCCACATGTAGGAGCCGATAGGGTCCGCGCCGATGGCGGACGACGCTCGCGGCCCTCTCTCCCATTTCGATGCCCTGATCGGCACCGAGTGGCTCAGCGACGACCCCGAGGGCGCCCGGGCCCGAGTGCCGATTCGCGACGATCTGCGCCAACCGGTCGGGCTGATGCACGGCGGGGTGATGTCGACCCTGATCGAGAGCGTCTGCTCACGCGCCACCGCGCTCGCCGTGCTCGACGAAGGCATGGCCGCGATGGGGCAATCGATCGGCGTCAGCTTCATCCGCCCGATCACGAGCGGCCACGCCGAAGTCAGGGCCCAAGCCCGTCACCGCGGCCGCACCACCTGGGTCTGGGACGCCGAAGTCGTCAACGCCGACGGAAAACTATGCGCGCTGGCCCAAATGACCATCGCCGTTAGGCCGTTGCCAGACCAAGCCTGACAAGGACGCAGGGAGAGTGGCGCGCTCTGCACGCGAGCGACCGAGGACGCCGTCAGGCACCGGCATGGCGATGGCCTAACCGCCGAAGCGGTTGGTTATCGGCAACCGTCGATCCCGCCCGAACGCCCGCGGCGTGATGCGAATTCCCGGTGCGGCCTGGCGCCGCTTGTACTCGGAGCGGTCGACCATGCGCACGACCTCGTCGATCACGTCCGCCGGCATCCCCGCCGCGATCATCTCCTCGCGGCCCTGGTCGCGCTCTACATATGCCTCCAGCACGCGGTCGAGCAGGTCGTAGGGCGGCAGCGAGTCGCTGTCCAACTGGTCCGGGCGCAGCTCCGCCGAGGGCGCTCGCTCCAGCACCGAGGCCGGAACGAGCTCCTGGCCCGCCTGTCCGTTTCGGTAGCGAACCAGGTCGTAGACAAGCGTCTTCGGCACGTCCTTGATCGCCGCGAACCCCCCCGCCATATCTCCATAGAGGGTCGCGTAGCCGACCGACATCTCACTCTTGTTGCCGGTGGTCAGGACCAGCCAGCCGTGCTTGTTGGAGAGCGCCATCATCACGTTGCCGCGAATCCGCGCCTGGATGTTCTCGGCGGCCAGGTCGGGCTCGGAGGACCGCGTCGGGTCGCGGGGCAGGGGCTCCCCGTCGTGGCTACCGCTCACGCCGTCGCCGCCGAGGACCGGGGCAAGAGAGTCCTCGTAGGCGGCCATCGCCGCCTCGATCGGAATCTCGAGCGAAGCGGCTCCCAGGTTCGCGGCGATAGTTCGGGCGTCCGCCTGGGTTTCATTGCTGGAATGGGGCGAGGGCATGACCACGCAGCTGACGTTCTCGGCTCCGATCGCGTCGGCGGCGAGCAGAGCCACCAGGGCCGAGTCGATGCCGCCCGAGAGCGCGATGCCGACGTGGCGGAAGCCGTTCTTGCCGACGTAGTCGCGCAGGCCGAGAACAAGCGCCCGGTAGACCTCGGCCGGGTCGGAGAGGGACTCGGCAAGCCGCCTTGGGCCGCCGGCCGGGATCTCGCAGACCAGAAGCTCCTCCTCGAACTGAGCGGCGCGGGCGATCACCTCGCCGCTCGGGTCGACGACGAAGCTCTGGCCGTCGAAGACCAGCTCGTCCTGGCCGCCGACGAGATTGCAGAAGGCGAGGTGCGTGCCGTAAGCGCGGGCGCGGGCGGCGAACATCGCTTCGCGCTCGCGGCCCTTGCCACGGTGGTAGGGAGAGCCCGACGGGTTGGCGATCAGTGTGGCGCCTCCTGCCGCCTCATCCGCCGCCGGCGGGCCCTCCTCCCAGACGTCCTCGCAGACGGTCAGGCCGACCGTAGTGCCCGCGACCTCGATCGTCATCGACTCGATCCCCGGGACGAAGTAGCGCTGCTCGTCGAAGACGGCGTAGTTCGGCAGCCTGTTCTTGCGGTAGACGCCACGGACCTCGCCACCGGCGAGGACGGCGAGCGAGTTGTAGGCATGACGGTGGTCCCCGCCGGCAGCCACCGGCTCGGCAAAGCCGACCAGGGCGGTCATCTCGCCGCTGTCGCGGGCGAGCTCCTCGATCGCCGTCCGGTTGGCCTCGACGAAATGCCGCTTCAGGTAGAGGTCCTCGGCGGGGTAGCCGGGGAGGCAGAGCTCGGGGAAGATCGCCAGCTCGGCGCCCTCGGCGGCGGCCCGGCCCATCCACTCGGCGATTTTGGCGGCGTTGCCATCGAGGTCGCCGACCGTCGGGTCGATCTGGGCGAGAGCTATGCGCAAGCGATCCTCCGTGGGGTCACCGTTGAAGTATCGCCGCCGAGACGGGCGGGACGCGCCTCAACGGCCTGTAGATTGGCTTCGATGCGAGCACACGCGCGGTCGATCGGGGCGTCGCTCGTGCTGCTAGCCGTTCTGGCCATCGCGCCCGCCGTGGCCCATGCCGGCGACCAGTGGACGTTCCGCCGGCCGCTTGCGCGGCCCACCGACCACCCGGACCCCGCCCGTCACTCCTACTCGGTGCCGGAAGCACCCGAGTCACCCGCCTGCGTCGGTCGCTTCTGCGTGCACTGGGTGGACGAGGGCATCGACGCACCCGACCCCAGCGACGAAAACGGCAACGGCGTGCCGGACTTCGTCGAGCAGGTGCTGAGGGTCGGCGCCCACGTGCACGCGGTCGAGAACGGCGGGCTTGGCTGGCGGGAGCCGCGCTCCGACGGCAGGCGCGGCGGCGGAACCGGCAAGACCGATGTCTACCTGGAGGAGCTGGGACAGCATCTGTTCGGCTATGCGGCGCCCGATCGCGGGCAGGCGTCCAAAGGGCACCGTCTGCCTCGTCGCCTGCACGGCTACCTCGTCCTCGACAACGACTACAGCCCGTTCCAGTACCCCGGCACCAAGCCGCTGGCCGACCTGGAGGTCACCTTCGCCCACGAGTACTGCCACATCCTGCAGATGAGCTACGACGCCTACCAGGACGCCTGGATGGCCGAGTCGACCGCGGTCTGGATGGAGGATCAGGTCTACAACGGCATCAACGACTACCTGCGCTACGTGCGCCGCTGGGTCAACCTCTACAACACGCCGCTCACCGCCAACTCGATCGGCGAGTACGGGGCGACGGTCTGGAACGAGTGGCTGGTGCGCCGCTACGGCCGCACGATCCTCCGCAACGCCTGGTCACGGGCGGCGCACACGCGACCAGGCGGGTTCTCGGTCGATAGCTACGACTCGGCGATCCGCGCCGCGGGCAGCTCGGATTTCAGCCACGATTTCGCCCGCTTCGCCCGTGACGTCGCCGAGTGGAACACCGGCAGCCGCTTTCGCGAAGGCCGGCGCTACCCCGACGTTCTGCGCCGTGCCGGCCTGCCAGCCGACGGGCGCCCGCTCGAGCGCTCGCTCAATCACACCACCTTCCAGCTGTTGCGCGTTCACCCGCAGGGGGACCAGGCTGTGGTCGTCCACGCCGGCGCACCCCCGGGCGTCGCGGCCGGGCTGGCGCTGGTGGGGAGGATCGGCAGCGAGCGCCACGGGCACGTCGTTTCCAGGCTGCGCTTCCGGCCGCAGGGCGGCGCGATGACGGCCCGGCTTGCGCGGCCGCAGCGCTTCGAGCGGATCACCGCGGTGCTGATCAACGCCGATACCAGGGCCGAAGGCTTCAGCGCCCGCCGGCTCGACTGGAATTACTTGACCGACACCGCGCCGTTCCGGGTCCGCCTCGACTCGCCCTGAGGGTCCCTGGGCGCCGGCGGGGCGGTGGCGACCGCTTCCGCGACCGCCCCTTCGAGATCGAGAGCGAAGCTGTCGAGGTCGGCCATCGCGTCGTAGTCGCCGACCAAGCCGAAGTCGATCTTGCCGTCGTAGGACATGATCCCGACGCAGAGCGCCTGGCGACGGGCGAGCGGGACGAGGGGAAAGATCGAGCTCATCCGGCGACCCATCAGGTAGAGCGGGAACTGCGGCCCCGGGACGTTGGTGACGACGAGGTTGAAGAAACGTTGGGCGGGCTGCAGGCGCGCCGCCTGAGAGGCGATCGTCGGCGGGGCGAAATCGGTCAGCTTGGTCAGCAGCTCGGCACCTACCGCCTGACCGGAGCCCTTGAGATCGCCCATCGTCTCGGTGATCAGGCGCAGGCGCTCGACCGGGTCCCGCGACCAGACGGGCAGCGGCGCCATCATCGCCGAGATGCGGTTGCCGAGCGCACCGTGCTCTTCGTCGGCACGGACGCTGACCGGCACCATCGCGCGCATCTCCAGCTCGTCGGTGTCGTGTCCGCGGGCGCGCAGGTAGTTGCCGAGCGCACCGGCGACCACGGAGAGGACCACGTCGTTGACCGTGCCGCCGTGGGCGTTCTTGACACGCTTGAAGTCTCCGAGATCGCCGCGTACGAAGGCAAGGCGCCGGTGCGGCCCGATCTCGACGTTGAAGGGCGTGCTCGGCGCCGATGCCGCCACCTCGAGAAACCTGCCGGTGTCGACCAGCCCCCTCAGCACCTGGCGTGGCCCGCGTAGAGCGGCCCGCGCTCCGCGGACGATCTCGCGCGGGCTCGTCACCCGCTCGTGCAGGGCGTCGACGAGCAGATCGAGATTGGTCGGCTCGGGCCGGGGCGCCCACTTGGGTGGCCGCACGGGCGGATGGTCGGGTTCCTCCTCGAGGTCGAAGAGGACCGTGGTGATATCGACCCCGGAGACGCCGTCGACGAGCGCATGGTGGCTCTTGCCGACCACGGCAAAGCGGTCGTCGTCGAGCCCCTCGACCAACCACAGCTCCCAGAGCGGCTTGGTGCGGTCGAGCTGCTGGGAGAAGATCCGCGCCGCGAGGTTACGCAGCTGCTCCTCGGAGCCCGGCGCCGGCAGCGCGGTGCGGCGCACGTGGTAGTCGAGGTTGAGGAAGGGGTCGTCGACCCAGACCGGCCGGCCCTGCTCGAAGGGGACGAAGCGCAGCTTCTGGCGGAAGCGGGGAACGAGGTGCAGGCGCGACTCGATCTGGTTGCGGAACTCTTCGTGGGTAGGTGGGCTGCCCTCGAAGAGGATCGCCGAGGCGACGTGCATGTGCGCCCCGGCGCGCTCCATGTGGAGGAAGGAAGCGTCGAGTCCCGTCAGTCGATCGCCGTTCACCGGGTTATCTTCGCAGACCCCGGGACCATTCCGGCAGGGCTTCCACTTAGCTTTTTCGGTGATCGCGATTGGGCCGACGCCCAAGCCGACACGGTCTCGGTCTCGAAGGCGCTGAAGGCGCCCCGGTCTCCATCGTGGAAGTAGATGACCGCGTTGCGCCGGCACCGAAAAGCACAAGACGTTCCAGCCCTGCCGGGATGGCCCTCAGCCTGTGAGGCCTAGCTGCATCTGGGGCTGTGGCTCGACGGCGGTCTCGTCTTGCGAGAAGCTTGCGACTCGAACGCCCAATAGCCGGACGGGGCGGGGTGGGGCGTAGGCGCGGAGGAGGTCCAGTGCTATCGGGACGACGATGTCGGGGTCGTTCGTGGGTGCGTCGACGGTTTGGGAGCGGGTGATGTTGGTCCAGTCGTCGAGGCGAACCTTGATTCCGATCGTCCGGCCCTCGAGGTCGCGTGCGCGCAACCGCTGGCAGAGCTCCTTGGCGAGCGAGGCGACGTGCCCGGCCATCTCCTCATGGTCGGCGACGTCGACGTCGAAGGTGATCTCGGTCGACTGCGACCTGATCTCACGGACGACAGAGATCGGCGTCTCGTCTTCGAATCGCGCCCGGGCGGGGAGCCAGCGACCCATCCGCGGCCCGAATGCCTGCTCCAAGGCCGCCGGATCGTGCGCGCGCAGCTCGGCAAGGGTGCGGATGCCCATCTTCTCCAGCTTGAGCACGGTTTTCGGCCCGATCCCGGGGACCAGGCCGGGGGGATCGCCGGCAAAGCGCTGCAGCGCTTCGGCCCGGGTGAGGACGACCAAGCCTGCGGGCTTGCCGAGCTCGCTCGTCACCTTGGCGAGCAGGCGGTTCTCGGAGATGCCGACCGAGCAGGTCAGACCGAGCTCCTCGCGGATCTCGGTGGCGATTCGCCGCATCCTCGCCTTGGGGGCGAAGAGCCCGGTCAGGTCGAGGTAGGCCTCGTCGAGGCCGACGACCTCGACCGTCTCCACGTTTGCCCGCAGGATCGCCATGACCTGCCCCGAGGCCTCGCGATAGGCGCTGAAATCGGGCCGTAGATAGACGGCGTCCGGCAACCGCCGCCGCGCGACCGCGGCCGGCATCGCCGAGTGGATCCCGGCCAGCCTGCGCGCCTCGTAGCTGGCCGTGGTCACCACCGCCCGTGGCCCAGACCCACAGACCACGACCGGCTTCCCCTTCAGCTCCGGCCGCCGGCGCAGCTCGACCGAGGCATAGAAAGCATCCATGTCGAGGTGCGCGATCGTCCGCGTCCGCTTCTCGTCCACGGACCGATGGTAGGACCGCCAAGGGACGTGAACCCAAGGCGGATGGGTCAGGTCGCGGGAGTGGGCGCGCGCCTTACCCGACGGACATCCATGTCCCCAGCCAACCGTCCGAGTTGCGTCTGCGATTGCCGTGTGGCAGGGGAAGGCATTCGCCCCCTCGTCATCGGCGCCACCCCCGGTTAGCTCTACGCGACCGGCGGCACGCTCAAACCGGCCTAGAATCCCGCCCGTGTCTTCACCGGAGGCAAAGAACCTGGAGGCGATCTCCAAGGCGATCGACCAGCACAACCGGAACTGCCCGTTTCCGGCAGCGGAGGTGCGGATGAACCCGTTCGAGGTCGAACGGCTGGGCTGGGAGGAGATCCGCGGACTGCCGGTCGTGCCCGACTCGGCGATCGGCACCGGCCGCTTCCGCATTGTCTGCTCACAGGAGCTCGACGACACCGGCCTCGAGGAGACCGAGGCGGTCGGCCGGGAGCTCGAGACCGTCTCGCCGATCCCCGCACCCGTTCGCAACTGAGGAGCTCTCCAACTTCTGTCGTCTTTTGACCCCTATAGGGTCATCAACCCATCAGAAGTTGGGTTCAGACCGAGTTCCAGAAGTCGAGGCCACTTTCGCTCAGCAGGCGCTGGGCTTCGATGTTCAGCTGAGTCAGTTCTCCGGTCCAGATCAGGATGCCCATCGCTATGAGGATCAAGCCGCCGGCGGCGACTATCGCCTGGTAGTGGCGCTTGACGACGGTGAAGGCCGTGGTCATACGGGAGAAGGCGACCGCGGTGAGGATGAAGGGGATCGCAAGGCCGGCCGAGTAGACCGCGAGGAGGAGGGCGCCGTGGGCGGCGGAGCCCGAGAGCGAGGCGGCGGAGAGGATCGCGCCGAGGGTCGGGCCGATGCACGGGGTCCAGGCGATCGCGAAGGCGGCGCCGGCGACGATCGGGCCGCCCCTGCCGGCGCGCTCGAGCAGGCCGTCGACGTGCCACTCGCGGTTGAGCCGGGTGACGAAGAGCGAGGCGACGAAGAGCACGCCCATCGCGACGATCAGGGCCGCCGAGATCTTGGTCAGCAGTTGCTTGTGGTCCTGAAGGGTCGCGCCGAGGCCGGTGGCGGTCAGTCCGAGCAGGATGAAGATCGCCGAGAAGCTGGCGACGAAGAGCAGGCTCGGCCCCAGCACGCGACGCCAGCCGGCGCTCTCGAGCTCGGCGGCCGAGACTCCGCTGACCGCCGAGAGATAGCCGGGGACCAGCGGCAGCACGCAGGGGGAGAGGAAGGAGACGACGCCCGCCGCGAGGGCGGCGAAGATGCCGACCCCCGCGGTCGGATCGCTGCTCAGCTCGGCAAGGATCACAGCCCTTCAGGGTACCTGGGTGGTCTGAGGCGCTCGGCACGAACAATCGGGCGTATTTAGGATCCTTATCGTGTCTAATTAGAAACGAAAGGAACCGTATGCCGTCAGTTCGCAAGATGCTCTTGGTCTGCGTCGCGATCGCACTCAACGTGCTGCTGTTTGCAGCCCTGCCATCGCCCGCTTCGGCGAGCGACAAGGACTGTGCGGACTTTCCGACCCAGCGAGCGGCTCAGACCTTCTTCTTGAAGCACGGAGGCCCGCGGCGTGACCCTGACCGTCTCGATGGCGATGACGACGGCATCGCCTGCGAGGACAATCCGTGTCCTTGCTCATACAGAAAGCACCTGTCGCAGCCCGGTGAGGCGATCCTGAACGCAGATCGCCGCCTTCTCCTGCGGACTTAGGTTGCGATCTGAGCGATCATGGATGGTCGCTATCGCACCGCAACGCTCATAACAAAGGCCCGCCCACATTGGCGCCGACGGCGCAGAGAGACTTGCGGGCGATGGAACCCTTCAACGCAAGCGGCACGCTCGAGCGTCTACACGCATCGCCCTTGCTTGCCTTCGGGCCGAGCGCCGCCGGCCCGGCCCTGCGACGCGGCGCGCTGGTCGCGGTCCCGGTCGGCGCGGCGCTGTTGTGGGAGCTGGGAACGGGTGCCGAGAGCAAGGGGGCGATCGCCACGGGTGCGCTCTTCGTCGGTTTTCCGGGCCTCGACGCTCCGGCCCGGGCCCGGGCCGCGTGGCAGGCGGCGGTCACTCCGCTCGTCGGCATCGCGGCCGCGCTCGGCGTGCTCACCGGGCCCTCGGCGCCACAGTCGGTGGCCCTGATGCTGCTCGTGGGAATAGCGGCCGGCTACTGCTTTGCAGTCTCGCTGCGCTTCTCTATCGCCGGGCTGTCCGTGGCGCTGGCCCTGGTCGTCTCGCAGGGTCTCGGAATCCCGATCTCGCACACGCTCGACGCGCTGCTTTTCACCTCCCTCGGTGGGCTGCTCCAGGCCGTCTTCTCGCTCTGCGTCTTCGTCGCCGGCGATCGCGAAGAGGAGGGAGGTGGGGGCGGGTGGGATACCCGGGCCGCGGTGCAGGCCCTGTCCACCAACCTGACCCTGCGCTCAAACAGCGCCCGCCATGCCCTCCGCTTCGGCTTCGCCCTCGCCGCCGGCGTCGCCGCCTACTGGCTGCTCGGCATGCACGAGCATGGCTTCTGGATCCCCCTAACCATCCTGTTCGTTCTGCGACCCGAAGAGGGGGAGACCTTCCGCCGCCTGATCCTGCGCGCAGTCGGCACGGCGATCGGGCTCCTCGTCGCCACCGCGCTCTCCTTCTGGCTCAGCGACGACGGCGTCGCCCTCGCCCTCGCCCTGACCGTCGCAACCGCCTTCGCCTACGGCCTGCTCACCGTCCAGTACGCATTGTTCACCGCGGCGATCACCACCTACGCCGTCCTGCTCGCCGACACCCTGGGCGAGCCCGCGTGGCACGCGGCGGGACAACGAGCCATCGCGACCGCTATCGGCATCGCTATCGCCGGTGCCACCTTCCTGCTCTGGTCGAATCCGGGTGAACGGACCGAGCCGCTCGCGCCGCCGGACGCGGCCCGGTAGATTTCTTGGCCAGCCAGCCAAGCTGCCGCGCGCCCGCGGCACATAAACAGGAGCAGACCTTTGAGCAACCGCACGTTCGTGATCGGGGTCGGGATGACCAAGTTCGAGAAGCCCGGCACCAAGGAGGGCGACTACCCGGACTGGGCCAAGGAGGCGGGGGAGAAGGCGCTCGCCGACGCCGGCATCCCCTACACGGACGTCGAGCAGGCCTACGCCGGCTACTGCTACGGCGACTCGACCTACGGCCAGCGGGCGCTCTACCAGCTCGGCCTCACCGGGATCCCGGTCGTCAACGTCAACAACAACTGCTCGACCGGCTCCTCGGCGCTGTTCCTCGCCCGCCAGGCGGTCAAGGGCGGCCTCGTCGAGTGCGCGATGGCGCTCGGCTTCGAGAAGATGGAGCCCGGCTCGCTCGGCGTCAAGTACACCGACCGCACCAACGCGCTCGACAAGCACGCGATGCGGATGTTCGAGATCCGCGATCCCGAGCAGTCGCCGCCCGCGCCGCAGATGTTCGGCAACGCCGGCCGCGACCACATGGAGAAGTACGGCTCCAACCCCGACCACTACGCCTGGATCGGCTGGAAGAACCACAAGCACTCGGTCAACAATCCCTACGCCCAGTTTCAGGACGTATACAGCCTCGAGGAGATCAAGGCGGCGAAGATGATCCACGAGCCGCTGACGAAGCTGCAGTGCTCGCCGACCTCCGACGGCTCGGCCTGCGCGATCGTCGCCTCCGAGCGCTACGTCGAAGAGCATGACCTCGGTGGCCAGGCGATCGAGATCGCCGGGCAGTCGATGGTGACCGACCTCAGCTCGACCTTCGCCGAGGACACCGACTGCATGAAGATCGTCGGCTCCGACATGTCGAAGCAGGCCGCCGACGAGGCCTACGCCGAGGCCGGCATCGTGGCCGATGAGGTCGACGTCTGCGAGCTGCACGACTGCTTCAGCGCCAACGAGCTCATCACCTACGAAGCGCTCGGCTTCGCGGCGGAGGGGGAGGGGCACAAGCTGGTCGAGGAAGAGGCGACCACCTTCGGCGGCAAGGTCGTCGTCAACCCCTCCGGCGGGCTGATCTCCAAGGGCCACCCGCTTGGCGCAACCGGGCTGGCGCAGTGCTCTGAGCTGACCTGGCAACTGCGCGGGGAAGCCGACAAGCGACAGGTCGAGGGCGCGAAGACCGCTTTGCAGCACAACATCGGCCTCGGCGGCGCCGCCGTGGTCACTGTCTACAGGCCGGCGGCCTAGGAGTCGCCGGAGAAGGAGGGCCCGATGGCGAAGCAGCGACGCTCACTCAACGGCAAGGTCGTGGCGATCACCGGAGGCGCCCGGGGAATCGGCAAGGCGACGGCGGCGGCGCTGGTCCGCAAGGGGTGTCGCGTCGCGATCGGGGACCTCGATCTGGCGGTGGCGGAGCAGACCGCGGCGGAGCTGGGCGGGGGCACGGTTGCCCTGTCCCTCGACGTCACCGACCGTGGCTCCTTCTCAGCCTTCCTCGACGAGGCCGAGCGCCAGCTCGGGCCGCTCGACGTCGTCGTCAACAACGCCGGGATCATGCCGGTGACGCCCTTC
>Ga0157370_10006633_pt1 | contig 12717 bp, 6 predicted proteins | sample C35metaG_FD_113463 | JGI IMG/M metagenome (GOLD analysis project Ga0157370, IMG submission 113463) | Corn rhizosphere microbial communities from Kellogg Biological Station, Michigan, USA - C3-5 metaG | ecosystem: Host-associated > Plants > Roots > Rhizosphere > Soil | place: USA: Michigan...
AAGGAGGTGTTTTTGGCTCGCTTAATCCTTTCGGTAATTATTCTCATTTAAGTTCAACATTATTATCAAGTACAGCTCCGGCTAACTTGTTGAGCTATGCTGAAGTATTGTTTTTACAGTCTGAAGCTGCTGCAAGAGGATATAATGCAGGAGGTGCAGCTGCAACATTATATAATTCGGCAATTTCTGCATCAATGAATGAGAATGGTGTTTCTACTACTGATGCGACGGCTTATATTGCCGCTAATCCATATGATGTTACTAATTGGAAATCTTCTATAGGAAAACAAGCGTGGGTAGGTTTATTTAATAGTCCATTTGCTGCTTGGAATTTTACAAGAAGACTGGACACTCCTGTTTTCGTTAATCCTCCAAACTCAAAAACTGATGGAGTTCCTGTTAGAATGCCGTATTCTGACCAAGAATATGTACTTAATAAAACTAATGTAACAGCAGCTGCCTCTAAAATAGGCGGTGATAAAGCTACAACCAAATTATTCTGGGACAAATTTTAACAAAAAGTTTTTATACTTATATCTTCTAACCGCCTTCGGGCGGTTTTTTTATTTCCGTATATTTGTAGCGCAGATTTTGGGCAGGAACATATTGTAAAAATGTTTCAACTATAAGCATTAAAAAGAGAATTTAGAAAAATGAATATTAAAGATATTATAGAACAAAAACTTTCGGAAGTCATTTTAAATGTATACCAGTTAAAAGACATCAAGCTGGAAGTTCAGGAAAATAAAACGGAATTCGAGGGCGACTTTACCATTGTCACTTTTCCGTTGGTAAAACAATTGAAAAAAAATCCTGAGAGCATTGGAGTTGAATTAGGTGAAGCTTTGACAGAAACGGATCTTTTCGAAAGCTTTAATGTTGTAAAAGGTTTCCTTAATGTAAAGGTGAAAAACCAATTGTTTGTAGATAACTTCAGATCTGTAAGCAAGAATTTTTCTACTATAGAAAAGAAAAATGCTACGGTAATGGTAGAATATTCTTCACCAAATACCAATAAACCATTGCACTTAGGGCATATCAGAAATAATTTATTAGGATTTTCAGTAGCTCAGATTTTAAAAGAAGCCGGATATGATGTGATTAAAACTCAGATCATCAATGACAGAGGAATTCATATCTGTAAATCTATGCTGGCTTGGGAGAAATTCGGGAATGGAGAAACTCCTGAAACTACCAATACCAAAGGAGACAAATTTGTTGGAAACTATTATGTAGAATTTGACAAAAATTATAAAAAAGAAATTGCTGAGCTTGTAGAGCAAGGTGTAGGGGAAGAGCAGGCTAAAAAAGATGCTCCGGTTATGAAGGAAGCTCAGAAAATGCTTTTGGATTGGGAAAATGGAGATGAAACAGTAAGAGCGTTATGGGCAGAAATGAACTCATGGGTATACAAAGGATTCAATGAAACCTATAAAAGATTAGGTGTTGATTTTGACCAGGTTCAATATGAAAGCAATACTTATATTTTAGGAAAAGATCTTATTCAGGCAGGTTTGGATAAGGGTGTTCTGTATCAGAAAGAAGACGGTTCTGTTTGGTGTGACCTTACAGATGAAGGGCTTGATCAGAAACTTTTATTACGTTCAGACGGAACATCTGTTTATATGACACAGGACCTTGGAACAGCAGTTGAACGTTTTAAACAAAATAATATCCAAAAACTGATCTATACAGTAGGAAATGAACAGGATTATCACTTCCAGGTTTTATTTAAGATTCTTAAAAAATTAGGATATGAATGGGCAGATCAGTTGTTCCACCTTTCTTACGGAATGGTAGAGCTTCCTGAAGGTAAAATGAAATCCCGTGAAGGAACTGTAGTAGACGCAGATGACCTGATGCAGGAAATGTATGAAACGGCAAAATCAAAAGCTCAGGAATTAGGAAAATTAGAAAGCCTTTCAGAAGAAGATAAAGAAGCATCTTACGAAACGGTAGGACTGGGAGCATTGAAATATTTCATGCTGAAAGTTGATCCTAAGAAAAAAATGCTTTTCAACCCTGCAGAAAGTATTGATTTTAATGGAAATACAGGTCCGTTCATTCAATATACGTATGCACGTATTCAGTCATTACTGTCTAAAGCAGGTACTTTGCAGACGGAAACTGCTGATATTGAATTAAATCAATCTGAAAAAGAATTGATTATGCAGCTGACTAACTTCAAAACTACAGTAGCCAAATCAGCGGAAAGCTTAAGCCCTGCTTTAGTAGCCAACTATGTATATGATCTTGTGAAAGCATACAACTCTTTCTACCAGAATAACCCTATTCTGAATCATGAAGATGAAAACGTAAAACAATTCCGTTTGAATATTTCAGATATCACAGCAAAGACGATCAGAAAATCGTTAGAATTGCTGGGAATCGGAACCGTAAACAGAATGTAAAAATAGAAAGCCTCCTGAAAAATTCAGGAGGCTTTTTTTGTATATAAATTAATAATCTCGTACCAGAATAACCCGTATCTACGCTTTATCATTACTTTCACCATTCATCTGCTTCAAACTATCCGCATACAACTTCGCAGGAGTCCATCGTGCATGTTTGGAAAGAACTACTTTGTATCCCTTTTTATAGGTATAAACTTTAGTAAACTCCGCACCAAAGAATATCAGCATACAGGAATAATTAATCCACATCATAATCAGAATAACCGTTCCGGCAGCACCAAAGGCTGAAGTAGGTTTTATCTGGTTAAAATAAAGGCTTAATAAAAACTTTCCAAGGGTGAATAAAACAGTAGTCAGAAATGCTCCTTTCCATACCGGTTTCCAGCTGACCAAAACATCAGGGAGAACTTTAAACATTAAAGCAAATAAAAGCATCACAAGACCAAAACCAACAGCAAAATTTACCGTTTCTACCAGCATATAGGTTTCAAAACCAAAATATTGAGTGATAATAGTATTAAAAAGGCTGATTAAGGAAGATAAAACCATGGTGATCATCAGAAGAAATCCCAGGATAAGAATCATTCCTAAAGAATTGGCTCTGTCTAATAAGAACTTGACCAGTGCTTTTTTGGGAGCAGCTTCTACTTCCCAAAGCGTATTTAATGTATGCTGTAGTTGAAAGAAAAGAGTAGTAGAGCCGAAAACCAATGACCCGACCCCTACAGCTTTCATAAAAATATTCTTTTTGTCAATCAAGGCACCGGCGAGCATCCCTTCAATACTTTTAGCGACATCCGGTCCCATAATACCGCTGATCTGTGTACTGATCTGACCACGAATAGCTTCTTCACCAAAGAAATTTCCCAGTACCCAGATAATAATGATCAATAATCCGGGGATAGAAAAGATGGCATAATATGCAAGACTTGCCGAATCTTTTGATGCAGAAGAATTGTTCCATTCAGTAAACGTATCTTTTAGAACTTCCCAGAAAAACTTAACAGTATTGATCATATTAAAAAGGATATCCGATGGCAATATTTAAAACAAGATTATCTTTTCTCCAGCTTGAGTCTCCGAAATTGATTTTATCGAAAGCCCATCTGTCTCCTTTCTGATAGTAAGGAACTCTCAGTGGCATCGCAAGATCCAGTCTCAGAATCAGGATAGAAAAATCCAGTCTCAGACCTACTCCGGCTCCCACCGCAATTTCATTTAAAAAGTCTTTTGAAAACTTAGCTCCCGGTCTTTTATCATCATCATGAAGCAGCCAGATATTTCCGGCATCTACAAAAACGGCAGCATTTAAAAATTTGTAAAGATTGGCGCGGTACTCCGCATTTAATTCCAGTTTGATGTCTCCGGATTGGTCAAAATAAGTACCCGGCTCCAGAGTTCTTGGGTCAAAACTTCCCGGGCCTAATGTTCTCGCGCGGAATGCTCTGATGCTGTTACTACCTCCCGAGAAAAACTGTTTGGAGAAAGGAATAAACTCTGAGTTTCCGTATGGATAAGCAATCCCTCCAATAAACCTAGTTGCCAGTGAAGATTTTTCAGTGAACTTATGATAGAATCTGAAATCATTTTCAATCTTTACATACTGGCTGAAAGGAATGCCAAATATTTTCTTTTCCTTATCTTTTTTTACATCGGCTCCAGTTACTAACCCTGTGATATTTCCTGCAAGATCAAGCGTTCCTTTATAATAAATGGTATTGGTTTTTGGAAGCATGGTGTTGGTATAGGTGTAAGAATAAGTAGGTCCAAAAATCAACTGTCTGTCTACAATTCTTCGCATAGCAGGATTTGTTGCAGAGATAGAATCATATAAAGCGGTGACCTTTGCCGGAGAAACAAGCGTAATGTCAATCACCTTCAGTTCATGCTCTTTTCTGGCATTTTCTTTCCACAAATATCCGAATGATCCGGTGAAATTATTTAGAGTATAATATTTTGTTCTGTTTTGGAATTCATATCCCAATGTGATATTCGTTCTCGGAACAAATTCACTGGAAGAATGAAAACGGAAAGGCGCTACAATTCTTGGGATTGAAAGCTGTGCATTCGCTCCTGCACGGAAAATATTATTGGCATCCTGAGCACCTCCCATCTGGAAATCAAAAGCTCCGAAGATGGCTGCTTTGAATTGCTCTGCACCTCTGAAGAAATTTCGGTGGGTCCAGTTTAGGTTGAGTTCACTACCTGCATAATTTGCAGAATTGGTTCTTCCTAAAGCTTCCAGACGAAGTGACTGGATTTGTCTTGGTGTTAATAAATAATAGGCATCAAATTTATGACTTAATGAATCTGAAACCACAAATTCATTTTTTACAAATTTGAAAACGCCCAAACTGATCAAACGGTTCAACGTAAGATTATGATTGGAGCGGTTATAAAGATCTCCTTTTTTGAAATATAGAGCCCTGTCAAAAATTTTCGGTTTGAATTTATGTTGAGGATCAATGACGTAAATATCATCAAAAGCATATTTGGAAAGAGAATCTTTATTCATCGGAATGCTGTATTTCCCCTCTTTTACATCCTGGATGTTGTAATTAGGAAATACAATAACATTATTAATACTGAATTGCTGGGTTGCTAAATCAGGCGTATTGTCTTTCAGTTTTACGTTAAGTTCAACCTTATGATTTTTGCTTACCGTACTGTCTGCCTGTACGATGATATTATCAGGGTGGAAGTAATAGAAGCCTCTCTCTTTTAAACCATTATCAATTCTTTCTCTTTCTGCTTTGATGACATCCAGATCAAATGGTTTGCCGTTTTTAAGAAACGTTCTTTTTGTTAAACCCTGGATTTCCTGGTTTACCAATGTAGAATCCTTCTGAAATTTTACCCCGTCAATCAGATATCTTGAACCCGGCCTTACGGTATAAATAACCTGAGCTTTTTTGTTCTTAGAAACTGTATCATAAGAAGCTTTAGCATTGAAATATCCTTTGTTTTCAGAATAATTGACAATGATGTCTTTATTGAACTCACGGTCTACATCACCTAGTAAGACGGGCTTTTCACCCATTTTATATTTAAGCCAGTAATTAAAACCTTTATCCTTTTTCGGCTCTTTGGCGATATTATAAAAATACAGCTTGGGACGCATTCCCAAAAATGTAGAATTGGGTTTTGGAGTGAGATTAGCTTCCAGTGCGGCCTGAAGATCTTTTTTTTCTTTTTTGGAAATTGTATCGTTTTCAATCTTTACTTTGGCTCCTGTGTACAACATTTGCCCTTCTTTCAAAAACCTTGTGTTGCTGCACGAGACTACTGTGGATGCCATCCCGGAAACCAACAGATACTTACAATATATATGGAACTTATTACTCATTATTTAAATTCTACCACTTGGTTATTTTGATTCTTTTTTGGCTTCTTGTCTTTAGATTTCTGGAAGATCTCACGGAATTTGTCATAATCCAATGTAATAATGAACCCGACTCCGGTCTCTATAATCTGCCCCTGAAGAGCCACTTGATATTCATCCTTACGATAAGCACGCAGCATGTATCTTCCGTCTTTGGAAAGGCTGTAATCCACAGAAACATTACCTGCAATATTGGTCATATTTTCGTTCTGACGTGCCTGACCTTCCAGTCCGAAGTTACTTCCTACCGTTACTTTCAGACGGTCATTCAGTAATTTTTTACTGATATCTACATTCAGGTCGGTTCTTGTGTTTTTCTCTCCACTGGAATAGTCTTCTGTAGAATCCAGACCAAAATTAAGATCAACTCCTTTAATCAGTCCGGAGGCAAGATTATTCAGCTGTTGAGAAAGAATTTTACTCACACTCTGTCTTGCCATGGTTTCTGCAGACATTCCGGCACCACTTTCAAATGGATTTTCTCCGATGAAACGGTTCAGAAGAAGTAAAGCAAATACCTGTTTGTTCATTTCGGATTCCTGAGTTCTGAGCTGGGCGAGTTTCGCATTCACATCCTCAGTTACTGTTGAAGCAACGGAATTATTCTTTTCATCAGTCGTAATGTCAAAAGAGAGCTGAGGTTTCAATAGTTCTCCTTTCATTTTTAATAAAGTATTGAAAGGAATTTTTTGCTTATACTGATTCATCAGTGAAGCTGCTTTTCCGCTGAGCTGCTGCTCTAAAAGATCAATAGGCGGAGCTTCTGTTTTATATACGGCCGTAATATTCATTTGAGCCATAGTAGGCTCACCCGTCCATGTAATCGTGCTGCCTTTCTGAATATCAAATTTACGTTTAAGCAAGCTCACAGAAAGGTCATAGCTTCCTTTTTCCACTTCATAAACTCCTACTAATGTCATTTTTCCGGAAGGGTCAATTCCACCTGTCAGTTCAGCTTCTCCCTGAAGTTTTACAAAATCACCATTTACTTTATCAATAATAATAGAAAGCTTGGCTTCTTTACTGACTTCAATGTTGACGCTCACATCCATTCCTTTGATACGGCTTTTGGAATCAAGAGAATCTGTTTTGATCGTTTTATTTAAAACTACCTGATCCTGATCTATAAACTCTACAATACCGTCTCTCTCCTGTAAAGATGGAGAAGATTGAGGAAGAACAAAGGTAAAGTCCGTGTTGTCTGCCACATTGAGTTTTCCGTCTACTTTAGGAAGATCAAGGTTTCCTCGGATATGAAGTCCAGCATCAATGGCCAAAACACCATACATCATCGCATCGTTTGATTTTTCTGAATTGACAACTTTAAAATCTTTAGCATTTACATTCAGATTAAAGGCAAAATCTCTGTAGGTCTGGGTAAGAACCTGCCCGTCCACAACAAGAGCATTTCCGTCTTTGTCTTTGATCTTGAATTTATCAAACTCAATTCCACGGCTGGTAAAATCTATTTCATCACTCAGGTGTCTGAAGTCACTTCCTGTTTTTGCTATTTCTAAGCCTGCATCATTGAATTTTACTTTTCCTAAAATATTGGGTTTGTCAGCAGTTCCTATGATTTTTAAGTTTCCTGAAAGATAGCCTTCCGTATTGGTAATGGCATTCATGGAGAACCCTTGAATACTCTTCATCTGAAGCTGGTTGATGGCCATATTCAGATCAAAAGTACTTGAAGAAGTATTATAATCACCAAGGATTTTTACGTCATTGTTATTTCCGGAAAGGGCGATGTCGGCATTTAAAACATTCGGTGAAGCATTGTTCACTTTTACAGCAAGATTTCCGACAGGACTTCCATACACAATTAAGTCTGAAATATTCAGATCAGAATTGAACGTCATTTTTTTCGTCACATCCCGAAGCTGTGCTGTTCCGTTGATGGTTCCTCTTGCCAGAACAGTATCTTTTTTGATCAATTCTGTAATCGTTTCAATTTTAAAATCTTTCAACGAAATATTTAAAGGACTGCTTGGGCTGTTGCTTTCAGACTGCACCGCAATTTGGCTGTTTCCATTGGATAGAATGAAATTATCCGCCAGAATTCCTTTATTGCTGATCTGGATTTTGTTGTTTTCTGCAACATTCCAATCTGTGTAATTGAGCTTTAATCCGTTCGGATTTAAAGATATTTCTGTAATGTCATTCAGTGATTTTGCATTTCCTGCAATCAGGAACTGGGTAGCCTCTTTCTCGTCTTTTGTAGTGACATTGTATCGGATGGTATTGTCAGCAACATCTCCGTCAATATTGATTTTATTTAAAGAAAAGCTTGAGCTTTTTAAAGCAGCAACATTCAGGCTGTACTGCAATGCCTGATTTTCATTGGTAACTTTTAAAGCTCCCTTTTCAATGGTATTTTCACCATATAATAATCTTGGAATCTGCCCGTCAATTTCAATTTTCTGAGAATCTGCATCATAATTTCCTATAAGATTGATGGTTTCAAAATCTTTCAGATCCGGAACAAATTTTCTGATCAGATCATCATTTTTAATTTTTGCCGTAAAGGTAAAATGCTGCCCCGGATCAATTTTCTGTTTGTTATCCGGTTTCTGGAACTGATAATACTGATTCACGGTTTTCGTTAAAGCACCAAAAATCTGAGTCAGTTTATATTTACCTTTCAATTCTACATCTGCAATCTGAGAATTGAAAATAATCTGTGTAGAATCCTTTGTGGATGAAGCTTTCAGATTCACTTCCTGTACGGGATAAACCTCTTTCGTATCTGAGAACGCGAAATCTTTAAGGTCTAAATATCCATTTAGATTATTCGGGTCTAAGCTGGTGAAATCTCCATCAATTTTTCCGGCAATAATCATTGGTTTTTCATAGAAACCAAGTTTATTGACGTCCAGTTTGATGACTTCTCCGTTCACTTTTACGGTAGGATTTTTTTCATCGTACACTCCGGAAGCGGTCAGCTGTAAACTGGCATTCGGATCTTTTGAATCTAAAATCACATGATAAGCACCTTTATTGATTTTTCCGGTAAGATTCATATTTTGATAACGATACCCTTTGTAGACTGCGGAAGCAACATGCCCTTTTAAGTCTGCATTGGCATTTTTAAAATCAAAACTTTCTCCTTTCGCGGCAATTTGTGCAGTAATAGGACCAATATCTTTATTCTGAATAATTTTTCCAACCTGTATTCCCTGAAGATTGGCCTTTACATCATACAATTCATGATTTTTTTTGCGCATGTCTACTTGTGCGATCACTGCTGCGTTCCCCAAAGTAGAGTAGAGGTTAAGATCTGTATTCACCACTTTGGTTGTCCCTTTTGCATTTCCTTTGATACTGAAATGGGAAGGAAGTGAGATATTGGACGGAATTGTATTTTTAGGAACAAGGTTGAATATCGTTTTTGCACTGGAAGAAAATTCTCCGATTCTCAGATCATAATACAGCTGATCCGGATTCATGGCATTTTTGATCTTTCCGGATGCCATTACTCTCAATTGATCCAGACCAGAAACTTTAAGATCCTGAATTAACAGATCATTGACGCTTCCTTTTACATTCGCATTGACATTAAGAATAGCGTTCGGATATTTGTTGAATGGAACCGTATTTTTTAAAGTCGGAACCAGATTCAGAATATCGGAGAATCCTATTTTTGAATCTTTAATATTGGCTGAAATCTTTACGGCACCAAGGTTTGAAGTGAGCTGATCAATGGAGTTATAGTTTAAAATAACCTCATCACGCAATATCGTTTTTGGGGTTTGAAGATAAAGATCCTTCAGGTAGGCTTCTTTTTCCGCGTAAACAAAATCCGTATTGAATTTCTGGATATCCAGGCCTCTTCCTTCTTTGATTTCTGCCGTATTCACTGTTCCGGCAAAAGTGTTATTCTCCATTTTGAAACTTCTTACCTCCACATTCATTTTTGAAAATTGAAGGTGGTTGAAATCCATTCCCTGTTTAGTCGGAGCAATAGCTGTATTGTTGTAATTAACTTTTACATCATTTAAAACCAATTTTCCTAAGAGAAGTTTCATAGCCTTATCTTTATCAGATGCTTTAGAAACTTCAGGCTCTTTTGTTGTTTTAGGATTGGCATTCTGAGCCGGAAGATAAAGATTAGCATTGATATCTGCCCCGGAAAGAAATACATTTGCTACGTTGAATGCATTATTTTCCAGATCCAGTTTATTAACCTTTGTGCTCAGTTCTTTGAAGATAACTTTTGCGAATGTTTTAGTGTTTTCATCACCGTAATCAATATCGAAATGAGTAAGCTTGATTCCTCTCAGTCCAATATTCATCGGCTTCTTTTCATTGAGAGAATCTACTTTTTTCTCAACCTTTTTAGCAACTTCTTCTACAAGTCCCTGCTTTAACTTTAATTTTAATCCGTCAAGGTTGATATCATTGACTGCATAATTATTTTTGCTGAGATCAAAAGTCTTAACTCTGGTATCAAAAGACTTAAAGTAGAGTTGAATATCATTCTTCGACTGCTGGTCATTGAAGGTTACCCCAACATCTTTTAAATTGATTTTATCAAGAGAAATAATGAATGGCTTGGAAGGGCTTTCTTCCTTATCTGTGGAAGCAAAAGCATCCATAATATAATCAAAATTGAATTTGCCATCCGGCTTGCGTACCACATTGGCACGGGCTCCTTCCATATTGACAGAAGTAATATCTGCTGTAGAATTAAGGAGTTTCAGCATATGCAGCCCTACATCCAGTTTTTTGACGGCCAAGAGGGTGTCTACATCCTGCCCTTTGAGGTAAAGATTCTCCATGACAAGGCTGTTGGGAAAACCTATATAAACCCTTTCAAGGCTTACAGGAGTTTTAATTTTCTTTTCCAGATAAACAATAAGCTTGTCTTTGATAAAGTTTTGAACGGCAGGAAGCCTTAAGCTTAGGATCAACAGGGTAAGAAGAACCAATATTGAAATAAAGGTTATTGCAATACGCCTTAAAAGTTTTGTGGTGTTGATTTTCAGTTTCAAATGCGATGAGGTTTCTAACAAAGATAATAATACTATTTTACTTGGTCTTTGTTGTGGTACCCTTTTGCGAATGCAAAAATCCTGCCTTGGCTGTCTTTTTATGGAATTTCTAGTTTGTAGTTGTCAAGTGAATAGTTGAGTAAGACAGCCAAAGTAAGGATTGTTATTTGTAAAAAACGCCCCCATTTTATCATTTTTTAATGTTGAAAAGGTAGTTAGCAAAAATGAAATTCAAATGTTAGTAGTTGTAAAGGGGGCGTGGCATGGTTTATATGATAGATAATAATTTTAGTTGTTCCCGTTTTCCCATTTCACTTCTTCTCCCTGAGGAGCGGCACCACCTTGTGCTGTTGTGATAGGAGCGGTTTCCTGATTGATGTGATAAATATAGGCTGCAATTTTTTCAGCATCTCTTCCGGTAATGGTTCCTTCCTTGATGAAAGGTCTCATGGTTGGATTGTTTGGAGAGCCGTTTTCAAGCATCCAGAATACATTTTTAAATAAGCTTTTTTCTTTTATATTGATCCAGTGGGTATCGGTAAGGTTGGGGCCTATGCCTCCTTTTCCGGCATCACCATGGCAGGTAACACAATTTGTTTTAAAAAGTTCCTGTCCTTCTGCAATATTATCAGCACTGTATTTTGCAGATTCCAGATTGATCTGAGGGGCTGTTTTTTCATACTCTTCAATAGAAGCTAACATGGTTTTTGCTTCTTTGGTGTACTCTGCTTCTGGATGGGCATAATCTGTGAAAGAAAAGGCAAACAGATACACCGCACAGAAGATACATCCGAACCAGAACAGGCCGATCCACCATTTCGGAAGCGAGTTGTCCAACTCCGTAATTCCGTCAAAACCATGGTCGATAAGAATATCTTTTTCTTCCGTAGCAGTTTGTTTTTTGAAGGCAGAGTTCCATAATTTCTGGTAATACGGAACTTTTTTTTCTTCCAGATATTGTTTTTTCTCTTCCTCGGATAATTTGCTGAAGCTTTGATTTTCTACCAAATCTCCGATAGAGTTCATGATCAGCAGCAGAATCGTAGCGATTAATATCAGCGCCCAGAAAAAAGGAGAAGAAAAATATCCTGAATCACTGGCAAACATTTCAAAGGCCATGATCGTTAAACCTATCGTAGCTGCGATATATATTGAAATGGGGGTTCTCGTTTTCATTGCAGTTTAATTTTAAATGTTACTCTACACTTGCGGTTTGTACCTGTGTTGTTTTGATATCCGTACCTAATCTCTGCAGATAAGCGATCATTGCTACAATTTCTCTTTGCTCAAGCGGTACATAAGCCGATCCTTTGGCTGTTTTTTCTTTTACCATCTGATCTTTTACATCTGTTGCTTCAGAATATATTCTCTGTACAATGGCTTTTGACTGGTTATCCGCCCATTGGTTGGCAGAATCTATCTGCGCTTTTGTATAAGGAACATCGAAGGCATTTTTCATCAGTTTCATTTTATCCACCATTTGTGTTTTGTCCAGTTTATTGGTGATTAACCATGGGAAACGAGGCATGATAGAACCGGCAGAAGTAATTCTTGGGTTGTACATATGTTTGAAGTGCCATGAATCCGGGTTTCTTCCTCCTTCTCTATGTAAATCAGGTCCTGTTCTTTTGGATCCCCATAAGAATGGTCTGTCGTAGACAAATTCTCCCGCTTTGGAATACTGTCCGTTTTTCCCTTCAAATCTTACCACCTCATCACGGAAAGGTCTGATCATCTGAGAGTGGCAGGAGTTACAGCCTTCACGGATATACAAATCTCTACCTTCCAGCTCCAGTGGAGTGTACGGTTTTACCGCTGAAATTGTCGGAACACTCTGCTTCAGTGATAGTGTCGGAACAATTTCCACCAGTCCGCCGATTGCTATGGTAATGAAAGCTAATACAGAAAGGAGAGTAGGTGTTCTTTCCAA
>Ga0157370_10006635_pt1 | contig 12716 bp, 8 predicted proteins | sample C35metaG_FD_113463 | JGI IMG/M metagenome (GOLD analysis project Ga0157370, IMG submission 113463) | Corn rhizosphere microbial communities from Kellogg Biological Station, Michigan, USA - C3-5 metaG | ecosystem: Host-associated > Plants > Roots > Rhizosphere > Soil | place: USA: Michigan...
CGTCTCGATGTGCGGCTCCTCGCCGGCACGGTGCGGGCCGTCCTCGATCGCCGTGGCATCAGCGCGCCCGGCGAGGCGACGATGCCCTACTTCACAGGATACTCATCGTCGGAGCCTCGGCAAAGCACTTCCGCAGCGAGTCGATTACCAGATCCTGATCGGACTCGCTGAGGCTCGAGGACGACGGCAGGCACAGCCCGCGCGCGAACAGTCGCTCGGACACCGTGCCGCCGATCGCCGGGGCGTCGCGCAGCAACGGCTGGGTATGCATCGGGCGCCAGACCGGCCGCGCCTCGATGTCGTTGGCCTCGAGCGCTCGAACGACGTCGGCGGGACGTACGCCGTGGACGTCCGGGTCGAGCTGGATCACACTCAGCCACCGGGTGTGCATTCCCCACGGTGCCTCCGGCTGTATCGTGACGCCCGGCATGTCCGCCACGGCCTCCGCGTAGCGCTCGGCAACGCGCTGCCGCTGTCGAATGCGCTCGTCGAGCACCTCGACCTGTCCCCGCCCGATCGCGGCGAGCACGTTGCTCATGCGATAGTTGTAACCCAGCTCGGCGTGCTCGTACTCGATCTTCGCTTCCTTGGACTGCGTCGACCACTTCTTGAACACCGGCGCGGCCGCCGGGTCCTTGCTCACGCACATGCCGCCGCCGGTCGTCGTGATGATCTTGTTTCCATTGAAGCTGAGGATGGAGAAGGGCGCGGTGGTGGCCGTCTGTCGCCCGTTGTAGGTCGACCCCAGCGACTCGGCCGCATCCTCGACCAGCGTGACGCCGTACTCCTCGCACGCCGAGAGCAACGGATCGAGGTCGGCATGCTGCCCGTACAGATGCACGGCGATGAGAGCCTTTGGTAGACGATTTCGGCGCGCCGCCACGGAGAAGTAGTCGCGCACGAGCGCGGGGTCGATGTTGCCGGAGACGTCCTCGCTGTCGATGAACACGGGCGTGGCACCGAGATAGAGCACCGGATAGACCGAGCCGATGAACGTCGCCGACTGCACCGCGACGAGATCGCCCGGTCCCACACCGATGTACCTGAGCACGAGATGCATCGCCGCCGTTCCGCTCGAGACGGCGACCGTGCTCACGCCGCCGCCAAGCCGTTCCGCAACCTCACGCTCGAATGCGTCGATGTGCGGGCCGACGGAAGACAGCCAGTTCGAGCGGAACGCTTCCGCGACGTAGACCTCCTCTCGGCCACTCATGTGAGGGACCGACAGGTAAATGCGCTTTTTCACTCGCTCAGCTCCAAGGACGGAACGTCGAACGACTCGCGTCGCAAATTCGTCGCCAGGAATCGGCTGTGAATGGTCGACACGCCGGTGGTGAGCGTCGTCACATAAGTGACCGAGACGGCCGGCAGTCGCTCCGCGTAATGCGGTGCGCACCATCCCTCGGTCGAGTCGGGCGACGCTTCGACCACGCTCAGCCGACCGTCGCTCGTGGCGGATATCTCGGGCAGGGCGGCACCGCGCGGCACGAGCCAGTGGACGTGCACCTCGAGCGGCGGCCATCGGCCGATGTCCACGTCGTCGAACACGTCGACCCCTGCGTCCCCGACGACGATGCGCCGGAGGTGCCGAACGCCGTGACGCATCCAGGTTTCGTTGACGAGCTCGCACACCGCACCGTCGGGCGTCTCGCAGGCGAACGCCACGCGAGCGCTGGGCTGCTGCAGCCAGAGAAAGCGAAACCCCTTCACGGCCGCAGGCAGCGAGGGGATGTCGAGGGTGTTGTGCACGTGGATCCCGGAGAGCCCGTTGCCCCAAGGGACCGTCGCGCAATAGCGATACGTGCCGGCGTCGACGGCGCGCGGCTGTCCGTCGATCCAGACATCGACGTGTGCTGGGTCGACGTGCGATGGATTCGATCGGTAGCGTCCGGCGCGGGCAAAGACGCGAGCGCGCGTGGCACGCATCGACAGCCATCCCGACGAGCCCGCCACGACGCGAGTGGCCGGCGGATCGTCGCGTCGCGCGAGCTCGGCGGAACCGAGCCACGCCAGGGCTTCGACCGACGCGCGGAAACTCCGAGGCAGGGGCACGCCGAAGGTCGCAGCGGCCGCCGTGATGCTCGGACGAAAGTCGCGATAGGGACGCGTCGAAATCGGTAGTACCATCGAGCCGTCGTTGGCGCCGTGATTGGGGAGGTCGCCGGAATCCGCATCGTGCAGCTCGACGAGCAGGGCGACAGCGGAACGCAGGCGCGCGACGGCGGGCTCCGAGAGTCCGCGCCCGAGCGAGTGCTCGATCGTTCGCTGCGCCACGACCAACTGATCCAGCGCCATGCGCAGATAGGTGAACGAGTGCTGCACATACCATCCGTCTTCCGCAAACTGATCGAGCACGAGGCGCTCGATCCATTCCGCGCCCTCTCGAAGCCACCGCCCGGCGTCGGGGTGCGCGCTCGACAGCCGGGCACCGAGCGCCACGAGACCGGTTGCCTCGGAGATGCCGTGATTGTTGCGCTGCGACAGGGCGTACTCGATCGCGTCGGCGATACGCTCTCCCGACCAGGCGAGCAGATTTTGGAGTCGCGCGCGGCGCGCGGGCGTGGAGGCGGCCGCGGGCAGAAATGCGCGCTCGGCCCACATGCAGGACAGCGCCCGAATCGACGTTTCCTGTCCGCAGCTCCATTGGATCGTGCGAAACGGCGGATTGCCATCGATGAACGACTCGACGCCGCGCCAAAACGCCTCGGCATAGCGCTCGTCTCGCGACGCCGCGTAGCCGGCCACGAGAGCAAACGCCCAGGTGAAGCGCGCCGGTTCCCACGCGTCCTTCACGTCGCCGTGCGCGGGGTCGAGACCGAGATAGCGGCGAAGCTCCCACCACGGCGCTTGGGGATAGCGGGTGCCGGCGAGCGGATGCACGGACCACTCCTCGGGCGTCATCGGTAGACGACGCCACTCGTTTCCATAGGCGTGATGCCAGCCGGCGGCGACGCGGTCGGCGCGGGCAATGGCCGCTTCGCGGTCGATCGCCGATGCGACCGCGTCGAGGTCGACGTCGAACGGCGACGAATCGGCAGGCGACTGATCCGCAACGAGCGGCACGCGCGGCGCCGACTGATACCAGCCGAGGCGGCGGCGTACCTCGTACCGGCCGCGACGCTGGAGATTCGCCACGCCATACGATCGCAGTGCCACGCGAGATGATCGCACGAGAAGCGCGGGGCTCACCATGCTCACCGATCGTGCGACGCCGCGCCGCGCGCCGCGCAGCCGGCGCGAATCGCCCAGCGCGACACCTCGAGCAGCTCGTCGGCGGGAATGGGCGGCGGTCCACCCAGGCGCACGGCCGCCAACCATGCATCGAGCTCCGCGGCGTGGCCCTTGTCCTGTCGTTTGACGAACTCGAATAACGGGCCGCGCGTGTCGAACCGCCGCAGCCGTCGCCAGTTGTCGATCGCCAGGGTCCGACCGTCGAAGAAGCATTCGATGCGTTCCTTCGGGAACGACTTCGCGCCGTTGGCCAGATACGTGATCGATGCGACGGAACCGTCGGCGAAGCCGAGCACGAGCGTCGCGACGTCGCCGATTGGCTCGCCGGCGCACGTCGCCGCCGTGGTGACGTCGACGCGCATGATCGCGTGGCCGACGAGCGCGCGCGCGAGATCGATGAAGTGGCACGCTTCCCCAGTGATTCGCCCGCCACCGATCTCGGGATCCTGCGTCCAGTGGGTTCGCGGAATCGACCCGGCGTTCACCGTCATGCTGACGACCAGCGGTCCGCCGCGCGGCGAGACGTGGCGCAGTACCTCTCGGGTGAGTGGCGCAAACCGGCGATTGAACCCGACCGTCACGAGCCGGTCGCTCGCGTTTGCCGCGGCTTCGATGCGGTCGACGTCGTCCTCCGACAACGCCAGCGGCTTTTCGACGAACACGTGCTTTCCCGCCTCGAGCGCGCTGACGACGAGCTCCGCATGGCTGTCGTGACGCGTCAGAACGAACACCACGTCAATCGCCGGATCGTTCATCACGTCGCCGACATCGGTCGAGGCGCGCTCGAATCCAAACGCGTTGGCCGCCACGGCGCCGCTCGGGCCGCCCGACACGATCGTGCGCAGCCGGACCCCGCGCTCTTTGAGAATTGGCAACAGCATTCGTGTCGCGAAGTTTCCGGCGCCGATGACGCCGGCCACCGGCACGGCGGTCGCATGCGCCGCCGGCGTCGCGCGTTCGACGAGCCGCATGCGCGCGGCGCCGGCGCTAGTCCCATTGCCGTTCGTCGACGCCGGCGCGGAGTATCGCAGCACCACGCCGATGCTCGGCTCGCGGCCGGCAATCAAGTCGTAGGCGCGCGGTGCCGCGTCGAAATCGAATCGATGCGTGATGAGCGGACTCGGGTCGAGTTGGCCGGCGGCCATCGCTCCGAGCACGGCCTCGAAGTTCCGTTGCTCGGTCCATCGGACGTAGCCCGCCGGATAGTCGATACCCCTCTCCTCGTACTGCGGGTCGTAGCGGCCCGGCCCGTAGCTGCACGAGACCTGAAAGGTGAGCTCCTTCTTGAAGAACTCGTCTCGATCGAGCGCGAGACCGGTCACGCCGACGAGCACCAAGCGGCCTCGCTTGCGCGACATCCGCGCCGAATTCCGCACCGGCCCGTCGGAATCCGAGGCGAGCGTCAGGAGTACGGCGTCCGCGCCGCATCCGTCGGTGAGCGCCTCGACATGACTGGCCACATCGCCCGACGTACCATCGATCACCTGCGCCCCGAACCGCTCCGCCAACGCCAGCCGCGTCGCATCGCGATCGATACCGATCACCACACAACCGTTGGCGCGCAGCAACTGCACGCACAACAATCCGATCAACCCCAGCCCGTAAACGACGACCGTCTCGCCGAACGTCGGCTGCGCCAGGCGAATGCCCTGCAGACCGATGGCTGCGATCGGCGCGAACGCCGCCGCCTCGAAGCTCACGCCGTCGGGAATCTTCGCGACGAGCGTGTGCGGCACGACCACGAGCTCCGCGTGCGGCCCGTTGCTGACGACGCGGTCGCCCGAGCGGAAGCGCGTGACGCCGGGGCCGACCTCGACGATCGTCCCTGCGTTGCAGTAGCCGAGTGGGATGGGCGTGGCGAGCTTGCCTCGCACCGCGTCGAGCGTGGAAGCGAGACCGTCGGTGCGCACCTTGGCCAGCACGTCGCGAACCTTGTCGGGCTGGGCGCGAGCCTTGTCGAACAGGCTGCCGCGCCCGAACTCGACCAACATGCGTTCCGTCCCGGCGGAGATGACCGATGCATGCGACCGGATGACGAGCCGCACTCCGCTCGCCGCCGGCGCCGGGACGTCGAGCAGGAACGTTCGGCCGTCGTCGAGTCGTTGGAGAACTTGTCTCATACGCGGAGGAACCAGCGAACCCCTCGTTTTCCGATCACCGGCAGCCGCTCGAGCGACGAGACCAGATGAACCACGTCGTCGTCGCCGGTCGCATACACGTTCGACGCCGCTTCACGAACGAGCACGAACGCGATGGCGGCGACGAGGGCGAGGACGAACGTCGCGAGCCCGATGACCACTGTTCCGCGGCCGCGCGGCGTCAGGGCCTCCGGCACCGGATCGAGCACGACGAGGGCTGGTGCATCCTCGATCGCCTTGCCGCGTGCGTTTTCCAACTCGGTGATCGCCTGCGTGTACACGCTCTGTGCGATCGAGACGTTGTTCTGCAGACGCTGCTGCTCGACCCACAGCGGCGACGTCGGCGGGACCATGCGGTTGGCCGAGCCGAAGCTGACGATCGCCGATTCCGCCTCGCGCATTCGCTTCGCCGCGGAGTCGACGCGTGCCGTTTGCGCATCGACGAGTGCACCCGCCTGCGATTTCATCGCATGTGTGTAGGCGCGACTCACGCTCTCGACCAGATCGTTGACGATCGTGCGCGCGAGGGAGCTGTCGGCGAGCGCGGCGACGAACGTCACGGTGCCGCTCTCGCGATCGATGGTCGTCTGGAGTCGTCCGTCGAGCTCCGGCGCGTAGCGGTGCGGTGGGATTTCGGCGAGCGGGCGCCGCAGCACCCCCTCGATCACCGTCTGGCTCCGCTCGGGGATGCGCCGGCGCGCGACGTCGTCGAGGACGCCCTGCAGCCGAGCCAGGCGGGCGACGAACACCGGCGTCGCCTGAATCCCCGTGTTCGTCGCGCCCAATAATGATCCGGCGAGACTGGCCGGGAGATTGAGCTGGCGCGCGTTCCCCACGGGCGCGACGGTGACGGCGGCGGCGTACTTTCTCGGCCTGCTCATGACCCAGGCGACGGTCGACGCGCCGCACAGGAATGCAAAAATCAGTATGCCGAGATAGTGATCGGTAATGATGGCTAGGATGACCGACGCGCGAATCCTTCGCCTGGGCGGACGCTCTCCGTCCGAATGGAGCTGCACCGGCGGCGCCTCGGGCGCGCCGCTGGGATTGACGATCGTCCGATTCACAGGCTGCATCTCACACCTCGATACACTCGATGTTCAGTCGCGCCGGGCCGACCCGGAGCGGTCGCCACACTCATGCGACGAGCTCCCGTGGTCCAGTGCTCGCGGCGACCAGAATGGCGTGCACGGCGCGGTTGATGGTCTGGATGAAGGCGTAGGCCAGGACGAACGACAGCAGGCATACGATCGCGATCGGAATACCGCCCTCGGACAACTGCACCGCGATGTACAGCCACGCCGTCGCGAGATAGTGCCATCGCTGTCCTCGTCGCGACGGGGCGCGCAAGCCACGCCACGACGGAATCTGCGAGTCGCCTATCTGCAACAGGAGGCCGAGCACGGCGGCTCCGACGAGACACCCTGCGAGGCCGAAATCGAAAACCAGACAGCCGTAGGCGTTGATGGCGAATGCCGTGCCGTACGTCTCCTCGGTCACGCCGAGCATGTAGTAGAGTTGTTCCGACGCCACATGCGGCTTGTCGGGCCAAAGCGCGCGCGGCACGATGAGCGCGGCGGCCTGGGTGTGATAGCTCCCGCCGAGCGGCGGCCAACCGTGGCGGATTTCGCGCACGGCGACGGCGTATGCGCGAAATATTCCGCCCATGAACCGCGCCGACGCGCCGGCGACCGCCTGCTGAGTCATCGTGCTCGAGCTCAGGTCGAGCAGCATGCCCGCGCGCTGCTGCGACTTGATGCCGAGGACCAGAAACGAGAGCGCCACGATGAGCAGCGACTTCCAGTTCAGAAATTCCTTGCGCGTTCGCCGCGTCCCTTCCGCCAGGACATAGGCAATGCCATAGATGACGGCGTACGTGATGAACGCTGCTTTGGAAAACGAGAGAAACGATATCGCCGCCAGCAGCAGCAGATCGCCGACCACGGGCCAGCGCGCCCGACCGGAGCGCCGGATTGCCGCGACGCCGTACGGCACGAGAAAATCACCCAGCAGCACAATCGCGCCGAGTCCGATGCTGTCGGACGGGCGAAGATCGCTGAGTGCGCGCGCGCCCGTGAGCACGCCGGTCGCGGCCAGGAAGACGAGCTTGCACACGAGGCCGGCAACGAGAAACGCGGACGAGAACCCGCCGCCGGCGGAAGCGTCGTCGTCGCCGGAGGACGGTATGTTCGCGCCGGCCGCACCGAGACGACTCTCGCCGAGACGACTCTCGCCGACGAAGCGTCGGACCGCCTGCGCCGCACGGTAGGTGGTGTCGGTCAGCAGGACGGCTACGGCAAGGAAGATCGCGGCGTAGATGCGATCGGCGTCGTCGATGTACTTCATGAACGCGTACGTCGGCATGACGGTCCAGATCCAACCAAACGCCACGTCACCCAACAGGTGTACGGTGAGAATGAAGCGAAGGAAGCCCCACGCACCCGGCCGAATGCCGATGAGGAGGATCGCCGAGACGGCGAGTGCAATCGCGGTGTAGCTCGTCATGTCAGGAATGCCCGGCACCAGAGCTCGATGCACGCCATGGACAGAATCGGATACGCGGCGTCGATCGTGCCGTGCCGATCGAGCTCGATCAATCTGCGCACGGCCGCAGGCGCGAAGATGCCGCGCGCCGCGAGCGACCGCTCCGAGAGCACCTCGTCGGCGAGCGGCATGAGCCCTTTCGACATCCACTCGCGCAGCGGCACGCCGAATCCCGCTTTCGGCCGATAGATGACGTCGCGGGGCAGGATTCCTTCCATCGCTTTGCGAAACACCCATTTCGTCGTCGGTCCGCGCTGCTTGACTTCGATGGGCAGCAAGCCCGCGTGTCGCACGACCTCATAGTCGAGCAACGGCACACGCACCTCGACGCCGTGCGCCATGCTCAGCTTGTCCGTGTAGTTGAGATTGTGATCGGGCAGAAAGAACTTCGTGTCCAGGTAGAGCATCTTGTTGAGCCGCGGCATGTCGGGCGGTAACGACTGAACGCAGTCGAGCAATGCATCACCGCTCGCGGGTCGCGCGTTGCGCAGCGCATCGCCCTCGAAGAGCGCGTCTCCCTGTTCCGGATCGAGCCAATAGAAGTAGCTCGCGATCCGATCATCCGCCGATCGATGCGCCTGGCTGAAGACTTTGACGGCGCGCCTGAGCGCCGGAGTCCGTGTGGGTACGCGCTGCGACAATCCACGCAGCGCGGCCCGAGCGGAGTAGGGCAGCCACGACCAAGCAGGCTCGAGCTGCAACGACTGATGCCGGCGATAACCGCTGAAGATGTCGTCACCGCCGGCGCCGGAGAGCAGCACTTTGATTCCGGCCTGGCGCGCGGCGCCGCTGATGACGCCCACGTTGAGCGGTGCAAGATCGGCTTGAGGCTCGTCGAGCTGATAGACCATCGAGGCGAGGTCGTCGATCGTGGCCGGACCGACGGTAACCTCGTCGAGCTGCACGCCGAGATGGCGTGCGGCGCGCCGTGCGTACGGGAGATCGTCCGCCACGCCCTCAGTAGCCGTCTTGCCATCACGGAAGGCGATGGTGAAGCAGCGCAACGGCTCGGCCTGCTCGTGGTCGCGCGCGAAGGCGACGACCGCGCTCGAGTCGAGTCCGCCCGACAGGAACGCACCGACGGGAACGTCGGCGACCATCTGTCGCTTCACTGCGCGGGAGATCACGGCGCGCGTGGCGGCGATCGCATCGTCGTCGGAGAGCGCCTGCGGTTCGTGGCTGAACGGCAGGTCGTAGAACTGCCATGTCTTCGTCATCTCGCCGCCGGCCACCCACGCAGCGTGACCCGGCAAGACTTTTCGCACGTTCTGGAGAATCGTTTGCGGCGCCGGACACCAGAGAAACCGCGTGTACTGCCGCACCGCATCCACGTCGAGGGCGCGAGAGACGCTCGGCGATTGCACCACCGCCTTGAGCTCGCTCGCAAAGACGAGCCCGTCCGCCGTCCGCGCATAATACAGCGGCTTTACGCCGAGGCCGTCACGTGCAAGCAGCAGCGATCGCGAGCGGGCGTCCCACAACGCGAATGCAAAGATGCCCTCGAGGCGCGGCAGCATCGCCGTCCCATCCCGCAGATAGAGATTGAGAATGACCTCGGTGTCCGTGTTGCTCCGAAATTGAAACCGGTCGCCCTCGAGCTCTCGGCGCAGCTCGCGATAATTGTAGACCTCGCCATTGTAGACGATGCACGCGGTGTGCGTCGCGTCCCACATCGGCTGCCGGCCGGCCGTGGACAGATCGATGATCGACAGACGCCGGTGGGCGAGACCAAGGCCGTCGTCCGGCAGATACAGCGAATCAGCGTCGTCGGGACCGCGGTGGCGGATGACGGCGCTCATTCGCTCGAGCAGCGAGGGCTCGAACGTGCCTGAAAAACCTGCGATGCCGCACATGTCCTTGCGTGATGGGCAGGGCGTATGGTTCCGACCGAGCGGTCAGCGTCGCCCGTTCGTGAAAACTCCATTCTCCCCGCACGCTCCGCGCCGTGCCGCTCACATCGGTTTCGCGGCAACCGCGCGGCGCTAATCTTGAACAGACTGCTCGTTCCGCGGCGATCGGCGCCGATCGGTGGTACGCTCGACGGCGGGGTCGATCGCCGGCGAGCTCTTCCGGATGAATGTCCGTTGTCGTCCGAGCACGTTTGATCAAGAGTCTTCGTGAATCAAGTCATGAACGGTGATCCGCTCACCGTCCTCAGCGACGAGTCGGACCCAGCGCGTGAGTCTCCAGTGCTGGTCTCCGTCCTCAACTACGAATCGGTCGACGATTCGGTCGTTACGCTTCGCGCGCTCCAGCGGCAGGACTACGGAAACCTTCGTCTACAGCTGATCGACAACGCGTCGGCGAGCGACTGCGTGGCGCGCATCCGGGCGCAGGTCCCGGATGTCGACATTCAGGTGACCAGCGAGAACCTTGGCTACTGTGGCGGGAACAACCGCGCACTCCGGCAAGGCCTCGCCGAAGGATTCGAGTACGTGGTCTTGTGCAACCAGGACATCGAGGTTGCGCCGGACGCGGTGCGCCGCCTGGTCGAGACCGCTGCGTCGCACCCGGACGCCGGCGTGGTCGGCGCCGTCGAGCTCTGCCACTTCAGCGACACCGTGCGTGCCGCTCGCGGCGCGGACTTCTCCCTCTGGACGGGCCGCAGCATCTGGTCGGACGACGTCCCGCCGGGTCGAACGGCGCTGCCCGCCCGGTACGTACAGGGCGCGATGGTGCTGTTCACGCGCCGGGCGCTCGAGGCCGGTGTGTTCATGAATGAGGATTTGTTCATGTACGGCGACGAAGCCGATCTGGGCTTCGAACTCGCGCGGGCCGGGTTGAACGCGTATGTCGATACGCGGGTGGTGGTACGTCACAAGAATCGCGAGAAATACTACAACGCGCGCGCCGGGTACCTCCATCAGCGCAACCGGGTGTACATGGTGCATCGCTACGGAGCCTGGTATCACCGCGTCGGATTCCACCTGGGCGTCGCGCTCGTGGAGCTTCCGGTCAAGGCGCTCGTGCGTACGATGCAGGGACGCTCGCGCTTTGCGTGGGCGTGCGTGCTCGGCTACGTCGATGGTGTCGCCGGCCGCATGGGCGCTGCGCGCGCCACGAGGCTGTGAGCATGGTCGCGCGCAACACGGCCTGGAATCTCCTCGGTCAGGTGGCGCCGGCGATCGCCGCGGTGTTCACGGTTCCGATATTGATTCACGGGCTCGGGACCGAGCGATTCGGCGTGCTCACGCTGATCTGGCTGGTCGTCGGATACTTCAGCATCTTCGATCTCGGGCTCGGCCGCGCGCTGACGCAGCTGCTGGCCGAGCGTCTCGGCCGCGACGATCACGCGTCGATTCCGCCGCTGGTCTGGACGGCGCTTGGAATGATGGGCTGTCTCGGTCTCGTCGGAACCGGAGTGGCGGCGCTGCTCGCGCCAGCGCTACAGCACGGACTCAAGATGCCTGCCGGGCTGCGCGTCGAGACGCTGCACGCGATCTATCTCTTGGCCCTTTCGGTGCCGGTCGTCGTCAGCACGGCCGGATTGCGGGGAGTTCTCGAGGCGCGACAGCGGTTCGACCTGGCCAACGTGGTGCGGCTCGCCTCGGGAGTGTTCACGTATGTCGGCCCCGTGCTCGCCTTGGTCTTCTCGCACAGCCTCGTGGCCATCACCATCGTGCTGCTCGCGGGACGCATGGTCACTTGGGCCGCGTATCTCGTGATGTGCGCGCGCGAGCTCCCCGAGCTGCGCCGACGAGTGGCGTTCGACTCCGCGTACGTGAGGCCGCTGCTGCGTGTGGGCGGATGGATGACCGTGAGCAACGTCGTCGGACCGTTCCTCGTGTACCTCGATCGTTTCCTGATCGCCACGCTCATTGGCGCGGCGGCGGTCGCCTACTATGTGACGCCGTTCGAGATCGTCACGCGATTGTTGATGCTGCCCTGGGCGTTCGCCGGCGTACTCTTCCCCCTCATCGCCTCGACGTTCGCGCCGAATCCGGACCACAGCGCGCGTCTGTTCTCGCGCGGCATTCGGTTGATCCTCCTCACGCTGTTTCCCTTCGTGCTCTGCGCGATCGCCTTCGCGCACGAAGGGCTGTCGTTGTGGGTCGGCGAATCGTTTGCTGCGCACAGCGAGGTAGTGCTTCGGTGGCTGGCCGTCGGCGTCTTCGCGAACGGAATCGTCCAGGTCCCGTTCGCGACGATTCAGGCCGCCGGCCGACCGGACCTCACGGCGCGAATCCATTTGATCGAGTTGCCGCTGTACGTCCCGACGCTCTGGTGGATGGCGCACCGCTGGGGAATCGACGGTGCCGCGGTCGCCTGGACGCTCCGCGGCGGCCTCGACCTGGCGGCGCAATTCGTCGTGGCGACGCGTCTGTTGCCCACCAGAACGTGGGTATCGGGCGCGGCTGCACGAGCGCTGGCCGCGGCGGCATTCGCGGCGGCGGCGTTTGCGGCGGCGGCATTCGTTCCGGGCCTGTCGTCGCGGGTGATCGTCGTCGTGGCGGCGTTGACCGCGTTCGGCGCTCTGGGGTGGACTCGGATGCTCGACGCGGACGACCGCGCGTACATCAAGGGACTCGCGACGCGGGCGTCGGCGCGGTTTCGAGTTGCGTGAGCGGGTCAGCCGATGGCTGTCACCACTCGAGCTTGAATCATTGACCAATAACTCACCACCACGTCGACGTGTCCGACTCTCTCGCGCTTCTCTACTCGTCCAAGACGACCGCCTATTTCGACCGTGTCCGCACCGAGATTCTGCCGTTGCTGCCGCCCGGCCGCGCCCGCCGCGTGCTGGAGCCGGGCTGCGGCGGCGGCGCTGCACCCGCGTATCTCCCGGCTCCCCGCCGCTGCGAC
>Ga0157370_10006637_pt1 | contig 12714 bp, 7 predicted proteins | sample C35metaG_FD_113463 | JGI IMG/M metagenome (GOLD analysis project Ga0157370, IMG submission 113463) | Corn rhizosphere microbial communities from Kellogg Biological Station, Michigan, USA - C3-5 metaG | ecosystem: Host-associated > Plants > Roots > Rhizosphere > Soil | place: USA: Michigan...
ATTTAACAAAAAACCCTCATTTAAAACTTAATTTTTTTTAAGAAATAATAACAATCACTTAAATTGATATAATCTATATTTTAAATTTAATTATTAATATAAACGAATTGAATATCAATAAATTAAAAATACAAAAGATAAAACCCACCACTGATACTATGCTAAGCATATTTCAATAGCCAAAGAAATATTTACGTTTTAAAACAAAAAAACCGCCCGAAGGCGGTAAAATATATTAAAATTGTATTATAAGAATTAGTTCTGATTCCAGAATGGAGTCGTTTGATTCTTAGTAAAACATTGAGCATTTGAAATCTGAGGAACGTTTGCAGAGTTCGCTACGTACTCAGAAGACGGATACATCAATCTGTATGGTTTGTTAGGCTTCGCAGAGGTAGTTGCCATAGGCGTAATAGGGAAACCAGTTCTGTTATAATCGATGAAAGATTCTGTAGGGTTAATTCCCGCAGTAGCTAACCATTTTTGAGTCATGATTGCCTCGATCTTATTATCATTAGTTCCAGTCCATCCTAAACCTACTTTGCTTTGGATTGCAGCTATATAAGTTGCCGAAGTACCAGCTGTTGCATATAAGTAATCAAAAGATGCTTTGATACCGCTTTCAAATTTAGCCTGTCCGTTAAATGAGAAAACACTTGGATATCTAACAGCAGCTTCAGCCTGAAGGAAATCGCTTTCCGCACGACTCATTAAAACACCAGATTTAGCAGATCCCACAGATGTTAATTGAGCATTACTAGTAGGACTACCCGCACCAAATATCCAACCATTTCCAAATCTTGAAACGGTAGTAAGATCCGTTGGAGCTCCAGGCTGACCTGGTGTAGCACCTTGTCTAACTCCTTTAACAACTGAAAGACCATTATAAGAAATCAATGAGAACATTCTTCCTCTTCTTCCATCAATGATACCATTAAATTTCTGATAAACATTATCAGTCATATTATATGGGTTACCATTAAGACAAGTTGCAACGTGCTCAGATGCTGTAAATAATGTATTGTTCTGCAACTGAGAGTTGGAACTGTTTCTTACATAATATCCAAAAAACGGACTTTGCTGATCATCATTAGCAGCACTGTATCCAGGATTTACTAAAACATCACTTTCTACAAAATCTGCACCTGATAAAGTTTGAAGCTGTTGATCTCTAAAAGTAGCCATAGAACCTGTTACTTTAGACATTCTAACCAACATTCTTAATTTCACAGTATTAGCAAGACGTTTCCAGTTATCCATATCTCCCTGGAAAACAACATCAGTAGATCCTAATTCAAGCGCTGCAGTATTTGCATTATCAATAATATTGATTGCATCGTTGATACCAAGAATTAATGATCTATAAATTTCCTCATCATTGTCATATTTTGGAGTAGCATTTGCCTGCCCCATAAATGCCTCACTATAAGGAGCATCACCATATAAATCTACAATTGTCTGCATATAGAATGCTTTCATCACTTTTGCAGCCGCTAAATAATTATCATATTTATGCGTTGAATTATCAAATTTTTCAATCGCTACAAAATTACTTACGTTTCTATATAAACCATCCCAGATCTGTGGATAAAAAGAACTATCAACATTTAAAGTATACTCATTACCAAATGGAGATCCAAAAGAATAAGAGTTACCAGCGTAAGAGTTCATCATAAGCCCACCAAATCTATTCATCCATGTAGCCTGTGTTCTATAAGTCTGAGCAACAGCACCAGGGAATAATAAAGTTGGAGTAATAGCTTCTGCATGGATGTTATTTGGGTTTTCATTAATATCCAAATAATGATCACATGAAGTCAACGTCATAGAGGCAACGATTAAACCTAGTATTGTATATTTAAATTTTTTCATTTTCAAGTAATAATTAATTAAAGTTTAGAAAGATGCTTTAAGGTTTACACCAAAGCTTCTAGTTGATGGGTACTGCGTTGTATAAGCAAAACCGGCAGCATTCCCTGTTGTACTTGCAGTTTCCGGATCCGCATAGTTTCTATTGTTATCCGCATACTTAAAGAATGGGTTTCTTGAGTAAACACCTACTGTTAATGAATTCAAGAAAGTAGAACTTAAAACAGATTTTGGTATATCGTAGCTTAATGCAATCTCTCTGATCTTTAATGCAGTTGCATCAACTACTAAGTTTTCCCCAACAGATCTATAGGCACTACTAGAGAAGTAGTTAGTAACATTAGTATAAGTTCCTGCACCTCCTACTGGAGTATTGTTAGGAGTATATACCGGATTTGCCGCTGTACCTGTGTTCTGTACTGAATTAGGAACAATATATCCTTGTGTTCTGTCAAACTCAGCAGATTCTTCTAAACCTCCCGTGAAGGCAAGTAAATTTTTCGTAAACGATACAAATTGCCCTCCTTTTCTAAAGTCTCCCATTGCAGATAAAGTGAATCCTTTATATTTAATATTAGTTGAGAATCCAAGAATATAATCCGGAGTAGCTCTTCCTAAAACCTGAAGATTACTTGTTGTTAAAGGATTTCCTTTAGAGTCAACAATAATTCTCCCCTGATCGTCTCTTTGGAATGCGCTTCCTTTAATTACTGGGAAGTCTGATCCTTTTACTGCGAAAATACCTACTGCAGCAGCAGTACTGCTCAATAAAGATACTTCATCCGCTCCATCAGCTAATTCTAATACTTTAGATCTGTAAGTTGAATATGACACTTTCATATCCCAAGTAAAATCTCTTGTTTTAATTGGTGTTATTCCTAAATCAAGTTCAAGACCTCTTAATCTCATTTTACCTACGTTATCAAGAACACTTGTTAAACCAGATGCACTAGATGTTGTTTTAGCCGTAATCAGATCATCAGTTGTAGATTGATAAACCGAAGCATCTAATCTAACTCTATCCTTAAGGAATCCTAAAGAAACTCCGAAATCTAAAGTATTAACAAATTCAGGCTTAATATCTACTGCTGTAGGAGTCTGGTTGTTGATATATGAACTTAATCCGTTGAAAGGGAATCCTGTTGGGAATACACCAATTTCATCAGTTGCATATGGAGGAATCGCAGAAGTGTTACCTACTCTTGTATATGAACCTGTAATTTTTGCGTAGTTAAGAATATCTCCTTTTAAGTTAGCAAATGCCTTTGTAGGAACAAAAGACAAACCTACAGAATAATACGGGTAAACAGGGTTTGTTCTCTTACCTGTGTTATAAGGTATTGTAGACATTACTGAAGACTGCTCAATTCTGAAAGTAGAGTTTAAGAACAAATAGTCATTATAACTTAAATCCAAATTGGCAAATCCTGCAATAATTCTGTTATTCGTTTGATAGTTATCCAAATTAGCACTTGAGAAAGGATCCGGATTAAGAACGTTCTTAATATTGTACCATCCTGGGATATCAAGGTTGTTTCCACCTACAGATGTTACGTTGTAAGTTCTATCCTGGATGTTATTACCAATGTTAAGCTTTAAGTTGATTTTATCTGATAAATCATAGTTAAAGTTAATCATTAAGTCACCATAATAATTTCTCTCTTTCGATGTACTTTCATAATACCAAGAAGTAATATCACCTTGTCCTAAATCACCAAAAGTAGCTCCATCAATAGATGCTCCCGGAAGATTATAAGTTTTAGTAAAAATAGCACCATCATTATGTCTCATATAAGTCATCCCTCTTGTTGTAAGGTTACCAGTATAAGTAATGTTGATATTCTTATTCAATTCATAATCTAAACCAAGGATAGCACTAAAATAGTCACTACGTCTGTCATATCTTTCGTGATCTATAGTCCAATACGGGTTTACAGCATATCCTGTATAATATCCTTCAATTCCACTGTTTCTATAAAGCTTAATGTTATTATTAGTAGGTGTCTGAAGAATATCATCATATAGAGATGAATTTGTATTAGATACTATTCTATTAATGTAGTTGATGTTACCATCAATTTTTAATTTTCCAATTTTTTTACCAGCTTTAAAAATAAAACTATTTTGTCTTAATTTATCACCTTCAACTACGAAATTATTTTCAGTTCTGTTAGCAGAGAAAGACACATAAGCATCAGATCCACCTGCAGTTGCAGTAATCCCATTTTGAGTCAAAACTCCTGTAGAGAAGAATTTATTCATGAAATTCTTTACCGGAGCATATTTTTCATAAATAAATGATCCATCTGCTTGTGGAAGACCTGAAGGCATCATAGTTCCTCCGATAGCAGGGTTGTCATAAGCAGCACCCCAAGACATGTTTTCCCATGGCACATAGTTTGTACCACCGTAGCTTACATCACTCCATCCTTCATCCTGAACTCCTTTCCCGTATTTCTGCTGAACTTTCGGCATCATGAAAACGTTAGAAATATCAATAGATGAATTGAAAGTCATCTGAAGTTTTTCAGATTTTGTACCTCTTTTTGTAGTTACAATAATTACACCGTTTACCCCTTGCTGACCGTAAAGAGCAGCTCCCTGTAAACCTTTAATTACGTTAATGTTTTCGATTGCTTCTGGTGGTATCTGCTGTAAAATATCAGCAGATGAAATAACGTTATCAATTACAATTAATGCTTGGTTATTACCCGTGATAGATTTAGCACCTCTTAAGACAACTCTATAGCTAGGATCCACCCCATTATTTGTCAAATTGATTTGTAAACCTGAAACCTTACCTGTCAACGCCTGTACAGCGGTTGGTGCAGACGCCTGATTTAATTCTTTTGTCGTTACAACTTGCTGTGTATTTGTTACTGCATCAGCCTTTCTTTTGATACCTAAGGCTCCGGTAACAACTATCTCCTCTATATTTTTGGTCTTTAGAGTATCCTTCGTGTTTTGCGCTGATACCATCATAAATGATGACGATAGTACAACCGCAAATACACTCGCAGTTAATTTCTTCATATCAAATTCAATTATTTTTTACAGGCTACAAATTTGTAAAACTTTCTTAAAAACACAAAGCATTTTCTTAAAAAAATATAAAAATTTAAATTATTATCAAAAAAAAACAGAAATAAAACACTAATATTTATTAAAAATCGATATTTTAACAAATATTAAAACACAATCAGACTACATTATTCAAAAGATTACAATAAAAATTACAATTGATAATTTTTACATAAAATTCACAAAACAACCACACAAACAATTAAATCAAACAAATAATCATGAGATAAATTCAAAAAAAACACGACAACACTATAACATTATCAATTTACACATAATTATCTTTCTATCAAAAAAACAATAAAAAACACTAACAATCAAAAATAATAGCATAATCATCAAAAAATCAATCGTTTTTAACAAAAAAAAACAATTTCAGATATTTAAAAATTAACTACAAAAAAAATCTCCTTATCATATCACTTTACATTAGCAAAATCATCAAGCCAGGTAGTGGATTAATTATATTTGTTTTTTTAATTTTGTAACTATTATTTACATAATTATGGAGCTAATAAAAAACTGGTCAAACCTTTACATCGAAGCAGGATGTGATGAAGTAGGAAGAGGGTGTTTAAGCGGTCCTGTAGTGGCTGCTGCAGTAATTCTGGATGATGATTTTAAGCAAAATCTGGTTAATGATTCAAAAAAGCTAACCTTCAAAACAAGGATGGACCTGGATGGCTACATCAAAGATAATGTGAAAAACTATGCCATAGCAGAACTCCCTCCTTCTTTTATTGATGAGCATAATATTCTCAATGCAAGCATTCATGCAATGCACCGTGCTCTGGATAAACTAACAATAACCCCGGAACTCATTTTGGTAGATGGAAACAAATTCCACCCTTATAATTATATTCCACATCAGTGTATTATTAAAGGCGACTCTAAGGTTTTATCTATTGCAGCAGCATCAATTCTTGCTAAAAACTATAGGGATACACTAATGATCCAGCTCCATGAAGAACATCCTCAATATGGTTGGGATACTAATTTTGGCTATGCTACAAAAAAGCATCAGGAAGCTCTTATAAAGTATGGCCCGACATCTCATCACAGACAATCTTTCAGACTGAAATATGATTAAGACGTGATTGAAAACAACTGATTTTCATTTATTAAATTCTCACATACTGATTTAAAATTTAAAATCATTCTAAATAAATGCCGGAATAAAAAAAGAGAAGCAATTCAACAATTGCTTCTCTTTTTATGTTATAGTTAAGAATTACTTCTTCTTATTTTTTTGCTGCTCCTGAGCTTTTTGTTGATCCTGAGCCTTCTCCATCATTTCTCTCATTCTCTTCTGGAACTTACCTTCTGCTTTTGGTTTTTCCTTATTAGACTGAATTTGAGCATCTTTTTCTCATCCAGAATCACATATTTAATGACAAGGATGATTAGGATATTAATCGCATTCGATACAAAATAATACCATGAAAGACCTGAAGCTGAAGTATTAAGGAAGAATAGGAATGTAATCGGGAAGATATACATTAATACTTTCATATTTGGCATTCCTTCCTGTTGAGGCTGTTGCATATTTCCTGAAGTCATTACTGTATAGATCAGAATAACAATTGTACAAGCTAATGCAAAAATACTCAAGTGATCTCCAAGGAAAGGAACTTTAAACGGAAGCTTGATCAAATCATCATAAGCCGTTAAATCCTTTGCAAACCAGAACCCTTGTCCTCTAAGATCAATAAAGTTCGGGAAGAAACGGAATAAGGCGTAGAAGATCGGAATCTGAACCAACGCAGGTAAACATCCTGCCATCTGATTCACTCCGGCCTTTCTGTAAACCTCCATCGTAGCCTGCTGCTTCTTCATTGGATCTGCATCCTTGAACTTAGCATTCACCTCATCAATTTCCGGACGAATAACCTTCATCATTGCACTTAATTTGTGCTGCTTATACATAATAGGTGATAAGATCAGCTTTACAATGATCGTCATTACAAAAATCACCCAACCCGCTGATAATCCCCACGCAGCAATAATACTGTATAACCACATGAAGAAATAACGGTTCATCGCTCCAATGAATGACCAGCCTAATGGAAGAATCTCATCAAAGTTCTTGTCATACGATTTAAGCAATGGCAAATCCAATGGCATGAAATACCATGTGAAATCCTGATTCAGTTCACTTCCGGTCATCTGAACGAAGCCTTCATAATTGAATTTCTTTAAATATTCTCCTTCTTCAACATTTTCCTGATTTCCTTTACTTTGGGTAAATCCGTTTTTAGCTTCAAGCACTGAAGAGAAAAACTGCTGTTTTACACCAATCCAGTTAAGGGTTTCCTTTTCTTCATCCATTGTTGTTCTTCCGTCATAATCATAGTCTTTATAATTATTGAAAGCATAAGAAAATTCTGAGTGAGACTGCTCCTGAGCTCTACCCTTTTCTAAGTTTCTTACGTTATAATCCCAGATGAAATCTGCTTTGTTGTCCGAAGTAATTTTAGAAAGCCCCTGAGTTCTTACTTTGAAATCAAGAGTATATTTAGGAAGCAGTGTATAAATAAACTGAATTACAGCACCATTATAATCTGCTGTCAGGGTTACGGCATTTCCATTAACAGTAGGCGAGAAAACTAAATCTTTAGTATTGATAACCTTTCCTGTTTTGTCTTTAAACTGAAAACCGTAGTTTGAGTTATTTTTAGTGATCAGATAAAGTGGCTGATCTGCATTGTCTGTTTTGTGGTTGTAAGCTTTATACTTTGAAAGCTCTACTTTAGAAACCTGTCCTCCTAAGCTTGAAAATTCAATTTTCAATTCATTATTTCCAAGGCTTGCTGTCTGGATTGCATTAGGAGTTACATTTGGATTGATATTGTTTGCCTGAGTTTGTTTTACGGCATTTTTTACCTGTTCCGTTTTCTGCTGCTGAGCTTTTAACTCCTCTTCTTTCGCTTGTTTGTTCTGGAAATAGAACATAAAACCGAAGAGAACAAGGCATAAAACCGCGAAACTAATCATTTGCTTCTTATCGATTCCGTTGTTTTGTTGCATTTTATTTTATATTAAAATTTTAAACTTAACATGTACGTACTGATGTACGTAATTTGAGCTGACAAAAATACTGTTTTTTTATCAAAACTCTATGCTTTACGTTGTTACTATATAATAAACTCAAGCTGAGAATAATCAGCCTGAGTTTATGGGTAGACGTTTATGATAAAATTTTACCTTATTTCTTTTCGCAAGCCTTGATGAAAGCTCTGAACAAAGGATGCGGCGTAGCTACCGTACTCTTATATTCCGGGTGATACTGAACCCCTACATAGAATGGGTGGTCAGGAAGCTCAAGTGCTTCTACCAAACCTGTCTCAGGGTTTGTACCTGTAGCAAGGAAACCATTCTTTTCAAATTCCTGAAGATAATCACTGTTGAATTCATAACGGTGACGGTGTCTGTCAGAAATATTTTTGCTTCCGTACACATCATATAATTTAGAACCGTTTTTCAATGAACACTTCCATGCTCCAAGACGCATAGTTCCACCTTTGTCAACTACATTTTTCTGTTCTTCCATCAAAGAAATTACAGGATCAGGAGTTGCTGTATCAAATTCCATTGAGTTTGCTTTCGTGTGTCCTAAAACATTTCTTGCAAATTCAATAGTCATAATCTGCATTCCTAAACAAATTCCCAACATTGGAATTTTATTTTCTCTTGCATATTTTGCTGTAAGAACTTTTCCTTCAATTCCTCTGTCTCCGAAACCTGGAGCGACAAGGATACCATTCACTCCTTTCAGCGTATCTTTGATATTTTCTTCAGTAATATCTCCACTGTATACCCATCTTACTTTTACTTCAGTTTCAAGGTCTGCTCCTGCATGTTTGAAAGCTTCAGCAATAGAAATATAAGAATCCTGAAGGGAAATATATTTTCCTACCAATGCAATTTCAACTGTTTTCTTAGGGTTCTGGAATTTTTTAAGGAAACTCTTCCAGTCTTTAAGATCTGCATCTTTATCGCTTTTCAGATCCAGTTCCTTCAATACTACATCATCGAAATTCTGCTTCTGAAGATACATTGGAACTTCATAGATCGTTTCAAGATCTTTACATTCGATAACATTGTCTAAAGGAACGTTACAGAACTGAGCTAATTTTGCTCTCTGATCTTTAGGAATTTTATGTTCTGTTCTGCACACTAAAACATCTGCCATAATTCCGCTTTCCATCAACTGACGTACGGAATGCTGAGATGGTTTTGTTTTTAATTCTCCACTTGAAGCCAAATAAGGCAGTAAAGTAAGGTGAATTACCATAGAATTTTTCTCTCCTAACTCCCATTTCAACTGGCGAACAGTTTCAATGTACGGTAAAGATTCAATATCACCTACAGTTCCTCCGATCTCAGTAATAATGATATCGTAGTTCTGCTTGGAAAGCATTTTAATTCTACGTTTAATTTCGTTAGTGATATGAGGAATTACCTGAACTGTTTTTCCAAGGAAATCTCCTTTTCTTTCTTTTTCAATTACAGTCTGGTAGATTTTTCCTGTAGTAACGTTGTTGTTTTGGGATGTAGGAGCATCAAGATAACGCTCATAGTGGCCTAAATCCAGATCCGTCTCTGCACCATCTTCAGTCACATAGCACTCTCCGTGCTCATAAGGATTCAAAGTTCCCGGGTCGATATTGATATAAGGATCTAGTTTTTGGATCGTTACATTAAAACCGCGTGATTTTAGCAATAGTCCCAGAGAAGCAGACACGATTCCTTTTCCCAAAGATGAAGTTACACCTCCTGTCACAAAGATGTACTTTGTATTCTTTTTACTCATTAGATTAGGTTTGTGCAAAGTTATGGGAAAAAGAGATACAAAGCAATCTTTTGCAATTTGAAAATGATAAAACACCCTTCAAACAATCATAAATCCTGACAAAAATTTTTATCTGTATTGAGTATAAGCAAATAAAGCAAAGCTATAACCATCATGATTTCTGTATATAAATTAACACCCAAATTTCAGCTGCTCCTTGCGCTTGTTTTATTATTTTTCAGAGAAATAAAATCATGGCCAATCAATATCTTTAATGATCTCATGAACTTTTCATCAACTTTTACAAACAAAAAAGATTTTCCATTTGAGCGGAAAACCTTTTTATATTTTATGGTCTGAAATGTTATTGCTTCACCAGTTCAAAGTAAGCCGTTATTTCAACATCCTTTGCAATGCCAGCAGCTGTGGGGTCATATTTGATTCCATAGTCCAGACGGTTCACTGTAAATTTCGTCTGAATTCCCATGATTTCTTTTCCGTCCTTGTTCTTTGTAATACCACCGAATGTAACCGGAGCAGTGATTTCTTTTTCCACTCCTTTCATAGTCAGTTTCCCTTTAACAATATAATTGTTGTTTTTATCTTTGGTTACAGAAGAACTTTTAAATTCAATGATTGGGTATTTCTCCACATCAAAAAAGTCTTCACTTACAAGATGTCTGTCTCTCACGTTCACTCCGGTATTAATGGTAGCAACACTTACGGAGAAGCTTAAATCTGCCTTATCCAGACTAGCGCCACTCGTAGCTACTCTTCCGTCAAACTTATCAAATCTTCCCTGTACAAAGCTAATTCCCATATGCTTAATATTAAAATTGACAGAAGAATGCATCTGGTCTGCTTCCCAGGTACCTTGTGCAAACGCGACAACACTTAAAAGCGCAAATACGAAAGATAAAAATACTTTTTTCATTGTAATTATATTTTACATTACTATTTTAATTGAATGAAGCTAAGATATGAAAGAAATCTCTACCATGGATGTATTAGTTTTTAATATTAAATCCATTTAGACCCTGAAATAAAAATGCTTTTTTTATAACTTCGCAGTATGGCAAAACTGAAAACAGCATATTTCTGTCAAAACTGCGGAACTCAATATCCACAATGGCTCGGGCAATGTAAAAACTGTGGAGAATGGAATACATTGGTGGAAGAAGTGGTTGAAAAACCCTCTCATAAAACACCTCCTTTCTCAAAAACCAAACAACATGTTATCAATATTGTTGAAGTGGAAACGAGTGAAGAGCCGAGAATAAAAACGCCTTCCGAAGAACTGAACCGCGTTTTAGGAGGTGGAATTGTTTTAGGTTCTGTTACATTGATTGGCGGCGAACCAGGAATTGGAAAATCTACTTTACTGCTTCAGCTTGCTTTGAAAATGAAGAAAAAAATCTTCTATGTTTCCGGTGAAGAAAGTGCTTCTCAGATTAAAATGAGAGCAGACAGATTGACGGATATTCAAAATCCTAACTGTTTTCTTTTCACAGAAACTTCACTGGAGAAAATCCTTCATGAAGCAAAGAAACTGGAACCGGATTTTATGATCATAGATTCTATTCAAACGCTGCAGTCTCAGCTGATAGAAAGTTCTCCGGGAACAGTATCCCAAATTCGGGAATGCTCCAATGAGATTATCAAATATGCCAAAGAAAACAATACTCCTGTATTTCTTGTAGGACACATCACCAAAGACGGCCAAATTGCAGGACCAAAAGTTCTGGAACATATGGTGGATGTGGTTCTGAATTTCGATGGAGACCGAAATCACCTTTTCAGACTGTTGAGAGCTAATAAAAACCGTTTCGGATCTACTTCCGAGATTGGTATCTATGAAATGGTTTCTCAGGGACTGAAAGAAATCAAAAATCCTTCTGAAATTCTGATCACCAAGAAATTTGAAGAACTTTCCGGAAACTCTGTTGCAGTAACGCTGGAAGGAAACCGGCCTATGCTTCTGGAGATTCAGGCATTGGTAAGTACAGCTGTTTATGGTACACCTCAAAGAAGCTGCACAGGTTTTGATTCCAAAAGGCTGAATATGCTTTTGGCTGTTCTGGAAAAAAGAGCAGGTTTCCAACTGGGGGCTAAAGACGTTTTCCTGAATATTACGGGAGGGATAAAAACTGATGATCCGGCACTGGATCTGGCTGTCATTGCTTCCGTTCTTTCATCAAATGAAGATATTGCCATCTCAGAACATTACTGCTTTGCCGGTGAAATTGGATTAAGCGGCGAAATACGTCCTATAGCACAGGTAGAACAAAGAATTACCGAGGCTGAAAAACTGGGGTATGAAAAAATCTTTGTTTCCAATCTAAATAAAATTCCAAAAAGAAAATTTGGAATAAAGATAGAAGAAGTGAGTAAAATTGAGGATTTCCATGAGAGACTTTTCTAAATGTGAGTGGTCAATTTTGCTACGCAAATCAATAATCAATTGAGAGGGGATAAAAATTCACAAGCGAAGCGAATTCACTCTTCACTATTGTTCCCAACATTAGCATTTAATTCATACCTTTAAGTTATGAATTATCTGGCTCATTCTTTTCTTTCTTTTACCGACGGACAGATCGTGGGGCAATTTCTCGAAGATTTTATCCGCAACAGGGATCGTTTTACTTTTCCGAAAGATATTCAGGACGGAATTACCCTGCACAGAGCTATTGATACGTTTACCGATTCTCATCCCGCCATTCATGAAGCCAAAAAAGTATTTGCTCCTTTGGTAAGATTGTATGCAGGTGCATTTGTAGATGTTTCTATGGATCACTTTGTAGCCAGAGATCTTTCACTAAACTCCTTGACAGAGTGGAAAGCGCATTCCCTTAGAGTCTATAAAGCTCTCAATGCCAATGAGCAATGGCTGCCGGAAAATTTCAAAAAAATGCTCGTCAAAATGGAGCATGACGACTGGCTTTATAATTACCGTGAAGACTGGGGAATTAAAT
>Ga0157370_10006638_pt1 | contig 12714 bp, 9 predicted proteins | sample C35metaG_FD_113463 | JGI IMG/M metagenome (GOLD analysis project Ga0157370, IMG submission 113463) | Corn rhizosphere microbial communities from Kellogg Biological Station, Michigan, USA - C3-5 metaG | ecosystem: Host-associated > Plants > Roots > Rhizosphere > Soil | place: USA: Michigan...
ACAGGATGAACAATTTATCCTCCTCTTTCAGGAGTACAAAGTCATAGTGGACCTAGCGTAGATCTAGCTATATTTGCTTTACATTTATCAGGAGTTAGCTCCCTACTTGGAGCTGTGAATTTTTACTTAAATTTAGTAAAACTTAATAGAAAATATTTCGGGGCGCTGTTAAAAACATGCAGCGTACCATTCTTTTTAAGTCAAAAATATAACCGTAGTTCAAAATTATCAAATCATAATTTACCTTCAACATTAAAGTCTATTGTTTATTTAAGACAACTTTCATATTCTTCTGCCTGAAGGAAGGAGCTTATGCATTTATCCAGAGTAGAATCATTATCTGCGTATGGATCTAAATTAAATATACGTTATTATTCTTCTAACCCCAACAGCAAGTTGGACCCTGAATTCATTACTGGATTTGTAGATGCCGAAGGATCTTTTGTAACTACAATTGTTAAAGCACCAAGATATAAAACTGGATGAAGAGTAGATGCTAGGTTTCAAATTGGTTTAAATAAAAATGATAGAGCTTTACTTAAATTAGTGCAAGATGGATTTAAAGGAGCAGGAGTTATCAGTGAAGTGGGAAATGTAGTAATGTTTAGAGTAACTGCTATTTCAGACTTAATTAATATTCTGATACCACATTTCGAAAAATATCCTTTAATAACCCAAAAACAAGCTGATTTTAAACTCTTTAAACAAATTGTTGAGTTAATGATAGAAAAAAAACATCTTACAAATGAAGGATTACGTGAGATTGTTTCAATCAGGGCAGCTATTAATTTAGGATTACCCTTGAATTTACAAGAAGCTTTCTCCGATATTATACCTAAAGAGAGACCTATAGTCCTCCCCGTTAAGACTATAGGACCTAACTGATTCGCTGGGTTTTCAGAAGGTGAATCTTGTTTTTATATCGATATTAACAAATCTAGTCACACTAATACTAGTTTTCAAGTTCAATTAAAATTCCTTATATCTCAACATACTAGAGATATAGACTTATTAAATTGATTTATCAACTATTTAGGTTGCGGTAAGTGCTATTCCAAATCCCGTGGAACAGGGGAGTTTGTCGTAGTAAATTTTTCAGATATTGTTACAAAGATTATACCTTTTTTTGAAAAATATCCATTTAAAGGTACTAAACTTTATAATTTTTTAGACTTTACTAAAGCTGCAAATTTAATTCAAAATAAAGAACATTTGAAACCTGAAGGTTTAGAACAGATTCTAAAAATTAAGGAAGGTATGAATAGAAAGCGGGTATTTTATGGAGCCGAATCTCATGAACCAGGTGGGAGGAGCAAAAAAGGAATTATATTTTAATTTAACTCTACCTGAAGAGCAAAAAAATAAAAATCTTTGCGAAGCGACTAATAACAGTAACCTTGATACTAAAGGCTACAAAAGACCTTGTTATTATATGTATAACAGAGATAAATCAATTTTGTATTATTCATCTCAAAGGTTATCTGATTATAATTTATTAGGTATACATTTTTTTACTTTAAAAAATCATTTAAAAAACAAAACCTATTATTTAGGAATGTATTCTTTTAGTAAAAAATATATAAAGTCAGCTAGACGACTAAATATGTCTTTTTTTGATGTAGAATCTATGTTAATTAAAAATAGAACACCTAAAAATAAAAAGTAGTAGTTAAGGTAAGTATGTATGGTGTAATGATTCAAAGGTTAATGCTTTTAGCATCGACAGTTTTACTTAAAAATAATTTAATGCGAAATATTTCTATTAAAATCAGTTATGAGGTTCACATTACTATCAATTTCGGCTTACAGCTGCCGCTATTATTAATTCAATTAATGATTTATTATATTATTTATATTCTTTACCGAGAATATATATTAGCAATCTCTGTTTATTATTTCAGAGTCTTCCAATTTTTATTTATTAAAGATAAAAGTTTCACTGTGCTAGCAAAATCTAATGGTTCTGATCTAGAATCTAATGGAGATACTGATGAGGAATTTGATAATGAAAATGACCAAGAAAAGGAGTTCTCGTTAGATAATGATAGCAAAAATGATAATGAAGAAAATAAATCATACCCTGATGAAGATCCTGAAGAACCTGAAAAGAATTCAGGTAAAAAGCTGGATTGAGGTCTTATTTTAGGAAAAAAAGGTAGAAATATTTTTGTTCATCAATTAGCGAATTCTCATGTTAACAGTAATAAACCTGTAACTTTAAAGGTATTAAATGAAATATTAGCGTATTCTAATATTTTAGTGAGCGAAGATACTTTAAATTCCTTATTGGCTATACCTAGATTAGTCTTTTATGATTTGCATAAACAAGAAACCTTAGATTTAATTCACGAGAAATTGGGAAGACCACATAGCAAAATTCAAGCGCAAGGTGTTTATATTTTTACCTATTTAAGTACTGGTCAAAAGTATGTGGGTTTATCTTCTCAATTAGCTTTTAGATTAAAAGGTTATTTAGATCAAACCCATAAAAGTACTGGAAAGCTCCTTCCTTTAATGAAAGAAGTAGGTTTATCTAAATTTAAATTAGAAGTAATATGCTTACCTTATTACCCTGAGTTTAAATCAGAAATAGTCTTAGAGCAATACTTTTTACTAGACCCTTCCTTTAATTTAAATACTATAAGAGTTTCAAATAACCCTAGTGGATCTAACTCTAGAGCTTTATTTATGTATAATCGAGATAAATCTGTACTTTATTATTCTACTACGCAACAAAAAGATTTTATATCTAAACTTAATATAAGTCATTTTACATTTACTAAACACCTTATACAAGGTACTTATTACTTAGGTAAATATTTATTTTCAAGAGAAAGTAATAATACTGCTATACAGTCTAGTGTGACTTTACCTGAAATAGCTTTAATGTTAAAAAGGGACAGAGTTAAATTTAATAAGGAAAAACCTATCAATAGTTTAAGTAAAGGTATAGAATTAATAGATGTACAGAGTAAGGAAAAACTTTTCTTTGAAAGTTTAGGGCAATGCATTAGTTTCTTGAAAAGTAAAGGATTTTCTGCTTCTCATACTACATTAGTAAAACGTTTAAATACTGATCTATCATATAAAGGTTATCTTTGTAAAACTATAAATAATAAATAAATCTTAATTTTTAAGGGCCGAATCGACGTCCTAGGATTAATAATATATTAGCACGCTAGCCTAAAAAAAAAAAAATGAGGTTGATATAAAATAAAAACTATATGCTGGAAGGGCTCAGTGTCTATAAGTACTAAGAATAAAAATTCTAGTGAAAATTTTATAGGCTTATGCATAATCAGCAGGAAACCAATCATAAAAGTATTCACATTACTTTTGTGTAGTAGGATCCTCAGAGACTATACGTTTTACGCCAGATCGAATTTTCGATTTGCTGAAGAGATAGTCCACAAATTTTACAATGTAATTTTTACGGTGCATACTTCGTACGCACACACAGACTACTTACCCTTTTACGGGGACGTAAGCTCTGGTGATTAATAAAATTACATCTTTATAATGTGTCATAACTACAATAGTTAATATGAGAACACCTGGAATTAGACTCCACAAATTAGCTTTATTTGGATGAGCTGTAGTTATTACAGCAGTATTATTATTATTATCTTTACCTGTGTTAGCCGGTGCAATAACAATGCTTTTAACAGATAGAAATTTTAATACATCATTCTTTGAAACAGCTGGTGGAGGTGATCCTATTTTATTTCAACATCTTTTCTGATTCTTCGGTCATCCAGAGGTAAAAGTAGGCCTCTTAATGTTGCTGTATGCTGGAATCGCTTCGATATCAAGTTTTAAATACTCCGCCTTTAATGGTACAGTAAAAAAGTTAAAACAATGAAGCCAATCAGCAGGTAATACTTTTATTTTAAAAAGTAGAACCTTAGAGACTATACGCAACAATACTGAAAGAATAAAAAATATTTCTATTCATGTGCCTACTCATTTAAAACCACTAAACGATGAACAATTTGGACATTATTTAGCTGGTTTAATAGATGGAGATGGGCATTTTAGTTCTAAACAACAATTAGTTATTGTATTTAGTTCTTTTGACGTTAAATTAGCCTATTATGTAAAAGAAATAATAGGATTTGGTAATGTAAAAAAAGTTAAAGATAAAAATGCTTACTTATATATTATATCTAATAAAGAAGGTATAATTAAAGTAATAAATTTAATTAATGGTAAATTAAGAACTTTAAATAAATTTAATCAAGTTATTAATAATATACTAGCTTATCCTACATCTACAAAAGAAAACCTAGCATTTAAACTAAATGATTCTAATGATTTATATAATCATTGAATTGCAGGATTTTCTGATGCAGATGCTAGTTTTCAAATAAAGATTATTACTAGAGATAACAAACCTAGACCAGAAATTAGATTAAATTATCAAGTTGATCAAAAAGATAATCCTATATTACTTTTATTAAAAGAATTCTTTGGTGGCAATATAGGTTATAGATCAAGTCAAAATACTTATTATTATGGATCAACTAGTTTTGGTTCAGCTAAAAAAGTAATAAATTATTTTGATCATTTTCATTTACAATCTAGTAAACATATTAATTTTCTTAAATGAAGAAAAGTTTATTTACTAATACAAACAAAAGATCATTTAACAGAGAGAGGATTAGATAAAATTAGAAAATTAAAAAAATCGATGAATAGAAATTCAGTATAAGATAGAGTCCTAACAAAGATGGAAGTCTTTGAGTATTAATTATAATAGATATTTATACTATTATATTAATCAAAACAATGTTACATTTTAATTATACCAGGTTTCGGTATAATAAGTACAACAATTTCAGCTTATTCAAATAAGTCTGTATTCGGTTATATTGGTATGGTCTACGCCATGATGTCTATTGGAGTATTAGGATTTATTGTTTGAAGTTGTGTAATGGCTTCACCTTATAGTGATATAAGGAATTGAATTAATCACGCTATATGCTGGAACAGTTTAGTGCTAATTAGCACCTTGAATGGTAAAAGTCTAATTAGCTATACTCAATCAGCAGACAATTTGTCCCTGAATTCCTGCGCAAGCTTGGATAGCAAACAAAGCGTCTCAGAGACTATACGCGAGACATCTTTTAAATTTGCGGTCTTTCATGATTATTATAATACATTATTTAAAAATAAAAGTCATCTATCTGATGAATGATTAACTTGATTTATTGGGTTTGCAGAAGGAGATGGAGCTATTCAAACTTATGATGAAGGTAAAAGAATTCGTTTCGTTCTTACTCAAAAAGAAAGTGATATACTTTATAAAATACAATTTAAATTTAACATAGGTGTTGTTAAACATTTCCCTCAAGGAAAGAGTGGTAAAAATAATGATTTTTATAGATGAATAGTTGATAACCCTTCACATATTTTACTTTTAGCTTACTTATTTAATGGTAATTTAGCTCAAAATCATAGAATAGAACAACTAGCTCTATGAGTTAATGCTTTAAATAATCGTTTTGGCTCTAAAACTATAAAATTAAATAATACTCCTGTTTTAGTTACATTACGCGATGCATGATTATCAGGATTTACTGATGCTGAAGGTTGTTTTAACATATCTATTACAGCTAACTCAAGATATACACTAGCTCATGTTATAAAAATGCGTTATATACTAGATCAAAAAGATAGTGTTATATTAAGTAGAGTATGCGAATTATTTGGTTTCGGTAAAGTAACATTAAGATCAGGAACAGATAGTGTTTATCGTTATACAGCGACTGGTTTTAAAGCATTGAATGATGTAATAGCTTACTTTAAATTATTTCCATTACAAACTAAAAAAGCTCTTTCTTTTGAAAAATGATTTATTGTACATAATCAAGTGTCTAATAAATTACATTTAACTGATGAAGGATTATCACAAATAAGAACTATGCAAAAACAAATTAATTTAAATAATAGTATGACAAATAAAACAGGAGCCGCTTAAAGATGAAGATATAGTCCGACACTTCTTGTAAAAGAAGCATACGAATTGTATGGGTAAATGTAAAATATTTATTAACAGTTATGCATCACATGTACACAGTTGGTTTAGACGTGGATACAAGAGCTTATTTCACAGCAGCTACTTTAATTATTGCCGTGCCCACTGGGATAAAAATATGGGCGATCGTGTTAGTAGAAACGGAACTGCTGGAAAATGTGGGGATTTATTGATTTCTTATAATAATGGTTATTGTTAATCATATTTTATATATTTATATGTTTGATATAATACTACATATATCAAATATATTTCATATATTCAGTGCTAATATTGATTCATCCTTATCAGATTCTTGATTATCTATGAATACAGGTGGGCCAAATTCTAACGTACCTCAAGGTGGGGGTGGGCCAAATCCTAACGTACCTCAAGGTGGGGGTGGGCCAAATTCTAACGTACCTCAAGGTGGGGGAAATCCTAATAATCCAATGTCAATTGGCAATATATTAAATCCTCTAACCGATAGCGATCAGTTAGCTCACTATTTAGCTCAGAAAATAAAATCCCCTTACGTTAGATGTATAGCTGATGCGAAAATTACTATATCAGATACTTATGTTCATATATCACCTGATTCAAGTCCAGCACGAACTGAGGATGCGTACGATATGGTTTATAATACTTTTAATCCTCAATTTAGTAGAATAGCTAGGTATTTACATAACCATGATCCTAGTTTATTCACCAGGGGTGATGATAGTATGTTATATCATAGAACCATCGAAAAAATTAGATCATATAAGATGGATGTCCCGAGCAACTTTGTATAAAATTTAATGAATATAATTCATTAAATTTTATTCAAAAAAAAAGATATCCACCCATATTTTCTTAGACGAGAGATATGAATCTGTCGAAGACCCTATTGCTTACTTACATATTTATAACAACAATGGTATAAGGACAGTAGCCTGCACTATAATGGGACTTGAGGATGTATGTTTATTGTAAATGTTAAATAAATCGTGAACTTATACCTCCAAGATAGGTCTTAAGGTCATCGGATGTATAAGGATGAGGTTGAATTACCGAAATTCCAGTAATTTTAGTCAGAATTCTTTCTGACCATCTCAGCTGGTGATTATACTATCCGATCTTATCCTTATTAAGACCGACTCTTGGAGATGTGTCTGTATTATCCTTATCCTTATATTTATACGCGCCGACTTTATAAGATATGTCTGAATTATCCTTATCCTTATACTTATACAGGCCGACTTTATACGGTAAGACGGAATAATCACCCTTAGATGGTCTACACGAATTTTTTAACAACTTCAAGCTGAATATTTACTTGAAAGTCTATTTATATGTTAAGGCATTACTAAACGCATTTAGGAAAAATTACAAAAAAGTCTCCTTATACATCAAACTAAGAGTCGTAGATACTACCGGTGAAGTCTCTGAATGTTATAATAGAAGAAGATATTATGAAAAATTTATAACAGGGAGAGATGGCAGAGGGTTCGTATTACCTGTATACCTTGCTCGAAAGGAACCTAAATACCTTATTAACCCGGTAAAAGGGCAAATAAGGTTATACATTACTAGCTGTATAACTAATAGTCTGGAGCCTATACAGGATCAACAGGTGTTTTTACCACCACCCATACTTAAAGGACTAGAAATTATAGCTAAACATTCACTAATTTGCTACGAGTCTAGTGAAAAAAAAGTTTTCCCTAACTTACGTGGAATCATCAAGCAAGAATCTTTATGATACCTTGGTTACTTATCACTTATAAGTAATAAGGGGTTTAATACATTTGTACGAGATGCAGCAGAGATACTTAACTCCTGAACTAAGAAAAGAATTAAAGAACTCCGTGATAGAGTGTTAAATAATGAATTTTCATGAAGAGAAGTCAGAGAACAAGTTAATTCGAAATCAAGTAAACCTGGTAAGTTCTTAGGCTTACCCTTAGGTATGCCAGGCATAAATGATAGATTAGTGCAAGAGGTTATCCATAAAGTAGTGGAACCTGTTTTCGAACCAAAACTCAGTGATAAATCTTATGGATTTAGACCAAATAGAAGTATTCATAAAGCTTTGGAGTGTATAAATACTAATATGGAGGATTCGGTATGATTTATGAAAGGAAATCTCAAAAGTTCTAACTCAATAATAGATAAGGGTATCCTTATAAAATTGGTGAGAAAAAGAATACAGGATCCCTTAATCGTTAGACTTATAAAAACAGGACTTGAGGCTAAGGTCTTCCAAGAAGATTATAATGAAACTATTATTTCACCACCATCTTTAGATATTCCACAAATAGGTATCCTTAGTCTTAGTCCTTTATTTTTTAACATATATCTTGACGTATTTGATAAGTATATGGAGGAACTATCTTCACAGTATCTAGAAGTAGTCAAAGCAAGTAAGATAAAAAATAATCCTACTGCTATTGCTCTAAAACTACTTTCAGGGAATAAAGAGGAAAACAATAGACTAATAATACCTAGTAAAATTCATAATAAAGTTGAGAACATAAATTGTAAATATCTACGTTATGGGGAGAATTTCATTATTGGAATTATAGGTCCTAGATCTATAGCTTTCAAAATAAGAGACAAAGTTAAGGAATTTCTTAAAAATGAATTGAACATTGAGCTTAGCCTTGATAAAACAAGAATCACTCATATTAGGAAGGAAATAGATTTCTTAGATGACAAGTTAGGAAGAAAATCCTTTTTTGTTCAAACAAAATTTGGAAGTAAAGTCATTATTAGAAAAATTATGAGACCGATATTGGATATTGAGATGAAAAAGGTTATAGCTTGTTTAGCACAGAAGGGTTTTTGTGATGGAAATGGAAGACCGTTACCCAATTCCCGTTACTTAAGAATACTGCAAAATGAAACCAATATTAAAGTAGGTAATAAATTTAAATTCTTTTTTCAGTTTAGCTCTATAACAGATAATCTAAAAAAAATAATAGCTTTAGTAGCTTATATCTTAAAATATTCTATTGCAAAGACATACGCCGGAAAATTCAAATTATCTACTGTATCAAGAGTATTTAAGATTGGAAGTAATTACTTAAGTAAACCAGTAGGGGCTAGAAAAAATTCGGTGATAGGGGCAGATGAAAGCAAGCAATATGCAATATGGCTAAAGGTCTTAAGGTAAAGCTAGAAGGTATACTTTATGATAGATCTTTTAATATTTCCTGTAACTAAATAGCAAACTCTTAAGTATCTAATAAGAGTAAAATAAAGGGAATTGGGTAATTGGAATACAAAAGTTTGTATGTAGTATATATATGTAATAATAAGAAATTATCATAAAGGAATCTGAATCTACTAGGCGGAATGACTTGAAGATTGGAAAAAGTTTATCTAGTAAAGGAGCTATGTGTGGCGTTTATATATCTTCATATGATCTATAAATGCATCACGAAATACCTTAAAAATATATACCTAAATCAATGAATGCTATTATAAGACATGCAATAGCTATTCAAAGAAAATAAATTCCATTATGTATAAAGCATGATCTAGCAATTTATAAAGAAGACTGGAAACAAAAATATAGCAAATTTAGAATGAACCCAGTAATGGTAAAGAGCCGTGTAATATGGTAACTGTTTCGCACGGTTCGGGGAGAGCTCAGCCTGTATTTTATTCCCCATTAGATATTGTTATAAATAATCTAATATAAATATTTAGGTTTGTTCTACTCTATTTTCCTGATTAGCAACATGTTATGGAGGTTCTATTAAATTAACACCTTCTATGTTGTTTGCTTTAGGTTTTGTATTTATGTTCACAATTGGAGGATTGAGTGGTGTAGTTTTAGCTAATGCATCTTTAGATATAGCATTCCACGATACTTACTATGTAGTAGCTCATTTTCACTATGTATTAAGTATGGGTGCTGTATTTGCAATGTTTAGTGGTTGATATCACTGAATACCTAAAATATTAGGTTTAAATTATAATATTACATTATCTAAAGCTCAGTTCTGAATTTTATTCATCGGGGTTAATCTTACATTTTTCCCTCAACATTTCTTAGGTCTACAAGGAATGCCTAGAAGAATAAGTGATTATCCTGATGCATTTGCAGGTTGAAATTTAATAAGTAGTTTTGGATCTATAATCAGTGTTGTAGCTGCCTGACTATTTTTATATATTGTATATGTTCAATTAGTTGAAGGTGAAGCAGCCAATAGATATCCTTGAGTAACTGCTCAATTTTATAGTGATACTTTAAGAGTTCTTTTAAATAGAAATTATCCTAGTTTAGAGTGAGCTTTATCTAGTCCACCTAAACCTCATGCATTCGTTAGTCTTCCTTTACAATCTAAGTTACAATTCAACAATTTGGTCTCACAGTAAAGGGCTGCTTTATAACACTTTTAAAGAAAATAAAATCTTTTTTAAAGAAAATAAAAAAAATAGTTTTTATAGCTTGTATCCAGCGCACTGAATATAAGTTCATTATTAAATTGAAGCTGCTATAACTAAAACTAACTAAATAGCGATAGCTTAGGATAAAATAGATAATTAATTTAATTTAGTTAATTTAGTTAGTGTGACTATCTTATCTTACCTTACCTTATCTTACTTTAGAAGTTATTGTAGATATAACTTATAGTAGTTTAAATTAAGCTTTATATAATTAATATAAACCTCATCCTCATCCATTTCTTTACAATCAATCCTATAATAAACTATAAATAAAAATATTCTTTTTATAATAAAAAAACAAGAATACACAATCTTATTTAAATAATATTCCATCCCCATCCCCATCCCCATCCCCATCCCCATCCCCATCCCCATCCCCATCCCCATCCCCATCCCCATCCCCATCTATATATCTATATTTAAATAATACAGATATAAAGGAAAACCATATCATGTATAAAAGAAAACATCTTTCTTTTTATGTTGTATCCACAAAAATACAAGAATTTTTTTTTCATTAATTATTAATTCTCTTTTTTTTTATTTAATATGTATTACAATAACCCAACTCTCATATCACTTATTGAGGTACTTTTAATTTTAGTACCTGCTTTATTAGCTGTAGCATATGTGACAGTTGCAGAAAGAAAAACAATGGCAAGTATGCAAAGAAGATTAGGTCCCAATGTCGTAGGGTATTATGGTTTATTACAAGCATTTGCTGATGCGTTAAAACTTTTGTTAAAAGAATATGTAGCACCTACACAAGCTAATATCATATTATTTTTTTTAGGACCAGTGATTACATTAATTTTTGCTCTTTTAGGTTATGGTGTTATACCTTATGGGCCAGGATTAACCATTAATGATTTAAATTTAGGTATATATTATATGTTAGCTGTATCTTCTTTAGCTACATATGGTATTTTATTAGCAGGATGAAGTGCTAATAGTAAATATGCTTTTTTAGGATCTTTAAGAAGTACAGCTCAATTAATTAGTTATGAATTAGTTTTAAGCTCTGCTATATTATTAGTTATAATGTTAACAGGTAATTTAAATTTAACTGAAAATATTGAAGCTCAAAGAGCTGTTTGACTTATATTGCCTTTATTTGTAATATTTATTATATTTTTTATAGGATCTATAGCTGAAACTAATAGAGCTCCATTTGATTTAGCAGAGGCTGAATCAGAACTTGTTAGTGGGTTTATGACAGAACACGCTGCAGTAGTTTTTGTTTTTTTTTTCTTAGCAGAATATGGTAGTATAGTATTAATGTGTATACTTAGCAGTATCTTATTTTTAGGGGGTTATTTATTAATAAATAATCTAGATATCTCTAATTTTATATTTATAGATATATTAAACTTTTTTTATTTTTCAGAAACAGATTCTATGTTTTCTTTCGATGCGCAAGCTATTAATTATTTTAATTTATCTCTTTGAGACTATTTTTGAAAGGGTCATAGTATGATAGAAGGGCTATGATATGGGCTTAGTTTAGGTTTAAAAAGTTCTGTTTTAATATTTGTATTTATTTGAACAAGAGCGTCATTCCCTAGAATACGTTTTGATCAACTTATGGCTTTTTGCTGAGTAGTTTTATTACCTATATTATTTTCATTAATTTTATTAATTCCTTGTGTATTATTTAATTATAATATACTATCAGTTAATATATTTTTACTATAAAGTATATAATCCTTTAGCTATAAATTTATCTATTCTTAGTAAATTTAATTAAAAAAATTCTGATAAACTTTATTTTCATTTTTTTTTCTTTATATCCTATGCCTTATATCCTATATCCTATATCCTATGTCTTACCTTAGATATAAATGGTAAATTAAATAGATATACCCTTTTTAGGGGTATAAAAAAGATTAATTTTTGAATTTAACCCAAAGCTGAAGCTTTTAGTTAAAGTTACGAAAACGCTAATGAAGTAATAAGCATAAGCATAAGCATAAGCATAAGGATAAGCATAAGCATAAGCATATATAACAAAGCTATAATAACAATAACCTTATAGGGGTTTTATCTAAATCTCTATATTATTTGGTTATTTTGCAGGGGTTTCTTATATCGCACATGGTTATAAAAAAAATTTTAGAGCTTGCAGCTTGCAGCTTGCAGCTTGCAGCTTGCAGCTTGCAGCTTGCAGCTTGCAGCTTGCAGCTTGCAGCTTGCATCTTCAAATTAATCTAATTAATGTATTTATTATCCTTTTTTTAGTTTTAATTTTATTTTTTTAT
>Ga0157370_10006643_pt1 | contig 12707 bp, 8 predicted proteins | sample C35metaG_FD_113463 | JGI IMG/M metagenome (GOLD analysis project Ga0157370, IMG submission 113463) | Corn rhizosphere microbial communities from Kellogg Biological Station, Michigan, USA - C3-5 metaG | ecosystem: Host-associated > Plants > Roots > Rhizosphere > Soil | place: USA: Michigan...
CTCATCGTCTTATCCTTTCTATCTTGCGACTGCGTCCGTCTGCATCCTGCGGAAGAAGAAGTACGACACACCCCAAAGAATCGACGTCCCCGCGGCCCACATCCACGCGTCGAATCCCTCGGCGGCGGAAACGTGCGCGATCACCGCCGAGACAAGCGTGATCGCAAATCCCGCATAGGCCCACTCCTTCACCCGTGCGGGCACCATTGGCACCAGCAACGCCGCTAACCCCGCAAACTTGGCCCACGACAGCTCGACTCGGAAATAGTCTGGAAATCCAAGGCGCGCAAACTCTCCTGCAACCTGCGACAGCCGCAACTGCGCATATGCAGTAAATCCCATCTGCAGCGCGAAGATTGCCGTGGAGATCCAGAACCCAACCACCACCCATTTGCTGGATGGCCTCACATTACCCGCACTGGCCGCATAGCTCATAGTTCCTTCCAGATTGCTCATGGTTCCATCCTTTCCAGAAGTTCTCCCAGACGATCAAACCTCTCGCGCCAGAACGCTCCGTACATGCTGAGCCAGTTCACCATCGGCGCCAGCGCCTCGGGCTCCGCGCGATAGTGATTCTCGCGTCCCGCGCGCCGGTGCCGCACCAGCTTCGCCCGCTTCAACACCGTCAAGTGCTTGGAGACCGCCGGCTGAGATACGCCCGCAAAGCGTGTCAATGCATGGACGGTTTGCTCACCCTGCCGCGTCAGTTCCTCGAACAGCGCCCTGCGCGTCGGATCGGCGAGAGCCCTGAAGACGTGATTGGCATTCGTCCGCGCCACGAGAAAAACCATAACCAAACGGTTATGAATTGTCAAGCAAGATATTCTTGCCTATCCCAACCCAAACTTACTTTGCCGCTTTCTTGCTCGACTTCTTCGCCTTCGGCTTGCTCTTGCCTTCAAGGTTCAGCGCGACCGCCGCCCGTATCAGGGCCTTCAGCGCTGCCTCGTCGATCTTCTCGCCTTCACGAATGTCAATCGCGCGTCGGACATTGCCATCCAGGCTCGAATTAAACAGCCCCGCGGGATCCTTCAGCGAAGCTCCCTTGGCAAACGTCAGCTTCACCACTTCCTTGTACGTCTCTCCCGTGCACACAATGCCGCCGCGAGAAAACACCGGCGTCCCCGGCGAGCTGGCCTTGGCCCACTTCCACTCTTCCACAATCTCCGGGTCAGCCTCGTGGATGAGCCCGCGAACCTTCGCCAGCGTCTTCCCTCGCCAGTCTCCCAGTTCCTTGATCTTTTGGTCGATAAACGCAGAAGCAGATTCCATGTCGATCTCCAAACCTTCGCACCTATTCTCACTGCGTTCGACAGAACCTGCAACAATGCCCCCGGCTTACGCCGTCAACTCTCAGCGGTCGACGATCTGTCCCGGGTGCTCGCCGGTAAAGTACTGCCACGCCCACTCGATAATGGCCTCCATGCGCGCACGGGCGCATTTGCATCCGCAGATCCATCTGGTGGAGAGAGGACCGGCGGTGCTGAGCATGTTCCGGAGGCCGTGCGGACACTGCGCTTGGCGAGATCAATCGAGACGACCTCATCCATCTGCACATCCACGTTCGGGGAATCGCGCAGGATGTCGCGCAGCGCAAACGCCGCATTCGAAGGCGAAAGGATCGACGTCGCCACCTGGTAGAGCAACGGCTGAAACTGCTGATAGTTGTTCCGGTCGAGCAGTGTGACGCGGACGTCTTTGTGAGGTGCCAGATCGATGGCGCACTGCAGTCCGGCGAAACCTCCGCCGACAATCACAACATGGGTTTGAGTCATGAACCCTCGCAGCCTCGTATGCAAATCGGATGCCGCTAACGACACTTCGTCGCCGACTTATTCAATGCAAATTTACGATTCAGAGGTGTTGCTCTAACAAGTAGCGTTTAGCCGGACGAATCCCCTGACCGTTTCTCAAGCCCAAGCGCCATGACCAGGATGCTGGAACATAACTTCCGGTTAGCCGGTTATATGGCAAGAATGCCATCGATGAGTGCGTTGGCGATTTAGCAATCATCCATCCAAGCCCGACCGCTTCCAAGATGAAATACAATCCGGATTGGTTCCCGTCCGCCCGACCCATGGCCAACTCTGGTCGTTTGGTGAATTACATCGCTTTCAATTCGGACGATGTTTTGAGAACAATAACATCCCAATACTTAAGCATAGGGATGACAAGGTCGACGTAATGCCCCCCCAAGTCTGTTCCACTCGCCCCGTGAATCTCATGGAAACTTCCACCGTCCTGGTCGGGCGAAGCCCAGTTAGCGGATAGGACTGATTTCTTCATGTAAACGCGAATGCGGAGATTCTGCTGCAACGGAGCATCTGGCCGGTCCGCCTGCATATCCCGCCAGCGATCGCTTTTCGATCCAAGTAGATTGATCAGGTGGATTATGATGCGATCACCTTTCTTTCGGCCGATGTACCACACCGTGTTGGGCGCTCCATCAGCGCTGGAATGCAGTCCGTTCAGTTCGACCGATAAAGGCAGCGGGGTGACATGATCGCGCAGGATGTTCTCGTACGCGGTCAGGAAATCGTAGTAGTGCCGCAATGCGCCGTGCAGTTCAGGCGAGACCAGAAATTTGGTGTCGTCAGGAAAGTATTCGCTGGAGAGCATGCGGTCGCCATCCCCTAACTCGATGTGGGAAGCGCCAGCGGCGGAGATCGTGGCGTCTGCGAGTAAAACGCTCGGCGTATTGAAGTAGCGCGTGGTCGACTGCGCGGGAGATTTTCCGTCGGGGCGGTGGAGATAGGCGGCAAAGACGAGTCCTGCATCAGGATTGGCCTTATGGACCTGGTCAGCAGTAGTCAGGATGCTGTCGTAAGTCTCATTCTTATCCCAAAGCTCCGAGTACACAAAGTCGGCTTTCGATTGGGCAGTGTGCTCCTCTCCGAGAGTGCCCACGGTGTTGAGGACTACGCGCCTGTGCAGTGTGTCGCTGGCCCGGTCGACGAATGATCGAAAGCCGGAGACGAAATTCACATAGGAGCCGTCGTAAGCGTACGCGCCGCGGGCGCCATAGGTGTCGATTTGCCAGCCGTCAAACGGATATACCCTGAAGAGCTGTGCCATATGCCCGAAGAGGTAGTTCTGCCAGGCAGTGTTGCTTTCATTCATGAAGATCAAGCGGCTTGTCTTCCAGCTTCCATTCGCAGGTAGGTTGAATGACTTTGCCGCGTCGAGGGTCCGGGGACCACCCGGTGTATTCCATGTGGCCCACCGCAAGCAAACTCCGGAACCATTGGTGAAGGAGTCGACAAACGCGCTATACGCGCTGTTGTAAGCCATGGTTGTGATATTGAGTTGGCGAGCCGCGGCGAGATACTTGTCCAGTACGTCGCGTTCAATCTCGCGGCCGGCAATATCGAGCCAGCGGGGTTCAGGATGCGCAATCGTTCCCGCCAGAGGCTGTTCATGACGGTTCTGAAAGTCATAGAACTGCAAGCCGTCTATGTGAAACTCGTTTAGTTCATCGATCCAGAGTTCGGGGCGCGATCCTTCAGCACGGCTGTAATGGGCCAGATAGCCGTACCGCGGGAAGCGATTCCATTCCGAGGAGACGTCGACGGCCGTTTGCGACCTGTCGAGGTCTCGGCCCGAGGCGTCCGTAAGGCGCACATCTACGAAGTATCCGGTGAAGTCGCGCCGGGGCGGCTGCCAATGGATTTCGGCTCGCGATGGATTGGATCCGGAGATTCGGACCCGCTGCGAAAGAATCGGCCCGACCTGCTCGCCGAGATGCAGAAAGGTGACCCTCAAAGTATCCGATTGCCTGACGGAATCGCCGGACGCCTGCAGAACCACCCGGATCGAGACAGGCTCTCCGGGAACATAGCGCGCCTTGTCGGTGGAAACGTCCTGGATCCGGACCTGGCTGACCGGGGCTGCCAACATCTGAGTGCGAAAACAAAAGAAGGGAAGGAAAAGGATGAGGCCTCGCCAGATATTCATGGCGCAAGCCTAGGCGCAGAGCGCTGAAGAAAGAATGGGGCGCGTCTGAGGTTATTCCGAGGTTCTTAAGTTAATGAACCCTTTCGACAAGCGTGATGTTGCTGCTTGCCTCTTCTGTGGTGGCATAGGCAAGCCAACGCCGATCGGGCGAGATACTCAGGCCCGCCAGTGGCGTGGGTTCGGCAGCGAGTTTGTGTACCAGGCTGGAGCGATTCAAGGACGAGAAATCCGCGAACAAGATCGCGCCGGGAGGATTCGACGTATCCAGAAAATAGATTCCCTGCTGTGTCAGCCCCCAATACCCTTGAAAACCATTCGACGGACCTTGAAGCACTTGCTGTTCCGGGCCGCCTGAGGCAGGGATGCGCCACAACCCGGCCTGGGCATTTCTGGTGTAATAAACCCATCTCCCGTCGGGCGAGGGCAGCGCAATCATGCCGCCTTGGCTGGTCACTTGGTGGGCGGCTCCGCCATTGACCGGCACAGCCCAGATCTGCCAGCTCCCGCTTCGGTTGGTACCGAAATAGACCCATTTCCCGTCCGGCGACCAACTGGGAACAATGTCGTTCGACTGGCCTGAGGTCAGTGCCCGGGGCGAGCCGCCATCCGGTGAGATGACGTAAATATGGGCGCGGCCTTCGGGGCGGGAGTCGAAGGCAATCAGCTTCCCATCGGGAGACCATCGAGGGCTTCCCGTAAGCGCGCCGGCAAAGAATGTCAGTTGCACGGGGTCCGATCCGTCCGCGTTGCAAATCCAGACTTCCTGGGCTCCCGAACGCCAGGATTGGAAGGCGATCCGCGTGCCGTCCGGAGAAAACTGGGGCGAGGAGTCCTGTTGGTTCGAGCTGAGAATCTCACCGGCGCCAGCGGCAGCCGCGTTCCTCAGGTCCAGGCGAACGATGTTCCACTTTCCGGTTCCGTGGGCATAGGCGAGCAGGTTTCCGCGGCGCGAGATGGCGGGACTGTAGGCGTTGTCGCCGCCGGCTGCCAGATGCGTCAGAGCTCCTCCACTGGCCGGAACCTGCCAAAGCGAAAAGCTGCCATCGCGGTTGGAGGAGAAGACGACATTGCGGCTATCTGCCGTCCACGCGACCCCTAGAATGAGGCGTCCGTCCGTGGTCAGTCTTCTCGGCTCGCCGCCGTCGCTACTCATCACGTAAACGTTGCGCACGGCGCTTTCGGGTCCACGGACAAAAGCAACCAGCCTCCCGTCTGGCGAGACGGCCGGCGTCCAATCGCCATCCCAGGAAAACGGCGGTGAGGTGAGACGCCGGGTTTGAAGCGTATCCAGCGAGATGGTGAAGAGTGACGAGGGCTCCTCTTGCGGTACTCGATCAGGAAAGATGAGATGCTTCCCATCGGCTGTCCACGCGACGCCGGCGTAGTCCCAGGAGGTCGGATCCAAAAGGGTGTGTATACGGCGTTCCGGGCCGCCAAGGGCAGGAACTATATAGATAGCGTTTCCTGTGTCCGCTAAGCGGATGAATGCAATGAATCTGCCATCCGGGGACCAGGTTGGATCTACACTGTCGGCACTATCGGAGGTCAGGCGCAGAGGCGTCGCCGTACCCAGAATCTTGACATATATCTGTTTGTTTCCGCCCTTATCGCCATTCCATACGAAGGCAATCTCGTTTCCATCTGGAGAAAAGGCTGCTTGCCCCTCCGACCCGGGATAGGTTGTGAAAGGCACAGTGCGGTAATGAGACATCCAAGTCTGGTCCGGCTGCCGGGACCAAAGGTGGCCTACCGCAACCACACCGATGACAGCAAGAAACGACACACCGACCAGCGACAGCAGGAGCGGACGACGTGATCGATTCGGCGGCCGCAACGCCAAACCGGCACGATCTGAAGATTCACCAGCAACGAGTAGGGATTCAGCCGAAAGCTGTCCCACCGCAGCCGCCAGCAATACGACGGCTCGTTCTGCACTCTCCACAGGCGGGGCTTCGAACGTCACGGGGGCGATCAGCCGGTACCCTGTCTTTGGGATGGTCTGAATGATCCGCGGTGAGCGAGCGTCATCGCTAAAGACGCGGCGAATTTCGGAAATCGCGCGAGTGAGAACATCGTCGCCGACGAAGACTCCCGGCCAGACGGTTTGCAGGAGACACTGCTTGGTAACCAGTTCACCTGGATTGGATGCCAGAGCGACGAGGACCTGCATCACCTTCGGCTCAAGATGGACGCTTACCTGGCCCCGATGAATAAGATTTATTTGCGGCTGGACACGCCAATCGCCAATGGAGAAATCACCCTGCAATCCTGCTCCGCTGTTTTAATGTTCGATTATAGCAAAACAGAAAACTGCTCCGGGGCGCCGATAATAAGCTGAAACAAGACAACTTACAAGCTCAGAAGTTCCTCAGGAAAATCTCAGCTTTCCTGCGGGACAACTCCTCCGCGGACGCACGATGCTTCGTAGCGATCGCTATCGCTGGAGCAGCTTGCTCCGCGACTTGAATGGAGGCGCAAACCAAATGATTTGGAAAAGTGCGAATTCGACTGGGGCACGACGACCGGCGCGGGCTTATCTGCGGCTGATCCCTCTTCTGGTCATCAGCCTGATGACTTTTCTGTTCGGAGGGCGTGCCCACGCTCAAGCCTTGAGCGGGATTACTGGTACGATTTCCGACGCAAACGGCGCAGTTGTTTCGGGAGCGGAGGTCGCGCTGCGGAACGAGCAGACGGCCGCCCAAACGAAAACCAAAGCGACCACGGTGGGAACCTACACGCTCATCGGCCTGCAACCTGGTGTGTACACGCTCACAGTGCAGGCGCCCAGTTTCCAGAAATACGTGCGGACAGGGGTACTCATCGAGGTGGGCACGACGCCGACCGTTGATGTGCAACTGCGAGCCGGCGCGGCTGCCGAAACCATCGAGGTAAAGGCGGAGAGCCTCGCCTTGGATACGACTCAACCTCAGCTCGGCACAACGATGGAGCCGGCCGTTCTGAATGCCTTGCCCATTGAGCTGACCGGCAATGCTCGGCAGATCGATCAGTTCGTCTTCCTGGCCCCCGGCGTGCAGGGCAGCGCCTGGTCCAAGGAGATCAGCGGCGGCATCAATTTTGAAAGCGGTGTGGACTTCAACGGAATTCCGCTGGTGCAGCCGAACATGCAGGGCCAGCAGACCTATATCAACCCTCCCTTCGAGATGGTGAACGAGTTCCGCGTGGAGCGATCGACCTTTTCCGCGCAGTATGGCCTCGCCCAGGGAGTGGTTACCTACAGCATGGCCTCGGGTACCAACCGCCTGCACGGCGATGCATTTGAGATCAACCGCAATAGCTTCTTCGATTCGGACGGATTCTTCCCTTCCCACTTCAATGCGCAGGGCAAGCCCACCCCACCCGTCAACCACGAGAACAACTACGGGTTCACCATCAGCGGGCCAGTCGTGTTGCCGCACCTGTATGACGGCAGGAATCGGACCTTCTTCCTTTTCACGGGGGAGTGGTTCAAGCAGAATCAGGCGCTCACTTCGATCGGGACCGTCCCCACAGCTGCGATGAAGCAGGGGGATTTCAGCAAATTCGTCGATTCTATGGGCAAGCAGATCCCGATCTACGACCCCGCTACAGGTCAGCCGTTCCCGGGGAACATCATTCCCCAGAGTCGCTTCAGCGCGCTATCGAAGTCGATTTTGCCGCTGATTCCCGATCCCGATCGCACCGGAACGAATTTCGGGCTGCAGAGCAACAAGTCCCCGACAGTCACTTCGGCGCCTCTGATCGAGAATCTCTGGGGTTTCACGGTGGATCACACCATCAACTCGTCGCAGAGTATTCACTACTCTCAGTGGGAGGATAACCAAGTTACCAAGAACTACGGTGCCGCGCCCATCGTTCCCATTTCGAATCCCATTCAGAGCGAGATGAACGACTACAACTACGCCGCCGGCTATCTGCTGAACTATGTAGACGTGGTCAGTCCCAATCTGGTGGCGACGGCGGGAATCGCATGGCTGGGCAAACTGGACGGTCAGAGCAACGGTAACCTGAATGCAAATTTTTCTGGAGTGCAGGACAGCAACGTGTTCCCGGGCGTTTCCTTCAACGGCCAGAACGCCATCACGTCATGGGGCGTGAATTCAGGTCTGGCCAAGAACTCCGATCGGCAGCTGGGCCTCACGGCGGTAAACAATTGGATGTGGACCAAGGGCCGACACACCTTCAATTTCGGTGGAGAATTCCGGCGCGCTTACGATGACACGGTCTCCTGCACCCAATGTGGCGGCCAGTTCAATTTCAGCAACGCGGAGACTTCCACTCCCAATCCGAGCGATTCGAATTTCGGCAGCTACGGCAGCTCCTTCGCCAGCTTCCTGCTCGGCCAGGTGGATTCAGCGAGCCGCGTGGAAGCGTACGAAATGGCGTTGCGAAATCTGGATGTTTCCTCCTACGTTCAGGACGACATCAAACTCACTCCACGTCTGACCGTGAATGCGGGAATTCGGTGGGACGTCATGGTGCCGTTTACCGAAAAGCACAATGAGATCGTCTTCCTCGACGAAGCGGCGCCCAATCCCGCGGCTGGTGACCTGCATGGTGCAGCCAGTATCTTCGGACACTGCCCGGGTTGCGCCGGCTTTACGCGGGCGGATATCTCCTGGGCGCACTTCGGTCCGCGGGTTGGATTTGCTTATTCTCTGAACCCGAAGACTGTCGTGCAGGCGGGAGCCTACCTCGTGTTCCTGGATGGCGGCGCATACGAGTTCGGCAGCAGTAACGTTTCCGCCAACATGGGTAATGTTCTGTTCGGTCAGTTCAACCGCCAGTCGACCGGCAGCAACGTTCCGGGCTACGGCGATTGGGACTCGACTACGATGCAGAAGCCTCCGGCCATTGCCTTCAACCCGTCGATGGCCAACGGCGGAAACATCGCTTACTTCAATCGCAACCTGGGCATAGCGCCTTACGATCAGGCGTGGAACGTGAGTGTGCAGCGAGAGCTCCCGTGGAATATGTTCCTGACGGTCTCGTACCTGGGCAACCGTGACATTCACTTGCCCTCGGCGCTGAACCCAATCAATCAGCCGAATCCGTCGATCCTGCGGTACGGCGCGCTCCTGAGCCAACCGGTGAATTCGCCGGCAGCGCAGGCAGCCGGAATCACCATCCCGTATCCGAACTTCGTGAAGGACTTTGGCGGAGGCGCCACCGTCGAACAGGCTCTGCGCCCGTTCCCGCAGTACTCGGGCATCCAGAACCTCTACGATATGACCGGCACGTTCTTCTATAACGCGTTCCAGGCCCAGGCCGAAAAACGCCTCTCCAATGGCCTGAGCTATCTGGCTTCCATCAATATTGACCGGCAGATGTCGAATTTTGACCGTTACTGGTTCACCGGCTGGTACAGCAGCCCGCTCAACAAGTACAACCAGAAACAGGAATGGGCAGTCTCTGCCTTCGATCCGAAATATCAGGCGAAGTTCGCCGCTACCTACGAGTTGCCGCTGGGCAGAGGGCAAGCCTTTCTCAACCATGGCGGCCTGATGAACGAGGTGGTGGGCGGCTGGCAGGTGAGCGGGATCTTCGATTACGAAGGAGGCACACCGTTCGGCGTCAGCGAAAACGGCAGCGGTATCAATGGCAACAATCGGCCAAACGTAGTCCCCGGAGTCAAGCGCGAAACTTATGGTTACGGGCGTGTCAAGAAATACTTCATGGGAACTGCTCCGGTGCCGAAGGTGTTCTCCACGGATGCATTCACCCCCACCGCCAGCCAGTACGTGCTTGGTGACGCGGCTCGCATTTACGGATCTTTGCGTGAACCGGCGCAGCTCATGGAGGACCTGGATGTGATCAAGCATTTCAATCTGGGCGAGACTGTTCGTGCGTCGTTGCGGGTGGACTACTTCAATGCCTTCAACCGGACCCGATTCAACAATCCCGATAACAACATCAGTGATGGAAGCTTCGGCGAGGTCACGGGCGAGGGATCGCAGATCAGCAACCGCCAGGGGCAGGTTACGCTGCGGGTGGAATTCTAGATGAGTGACAGGGCGCGGGACTCGCGTCTCGCTGCCCGGGCACTCTTTCATCGCCACATCCTGTAAGGCGCTTTGCAAGGCCGGATCGATCCGATCCGGCCCTGTTTTTGGCAGCATCGTTTGCGGTGAACAGTCTCTCAATCATGAATCGAGCGCGAGGGTCCATGACGAAATTTGAAGCAGGACGAAGCCGGAGACGCTGGAGCTTTTTCGAAGCATGGCGTCTGGGGCGACATGGGGCCATGCTCGTTCTGATTGCGTACATGGGCCTGGCCCGCGCACAAAACATCGCGCCCTTCTACGAATCCGCGCAGTATAGCGTTTCTGCCGACCAGGTAGTTGAGGGCCCGTATCGCGCCCACGCAATCTCGTCGACGGAACTCGTGTCGACGTATCCCATGCAAAACGGTGCTGTGCCGCAGGAAAGGACTTGGACACTCCAGGCGGACCTTTCGCAATTTCCTCAGTTCCACTCAGACTTCCCGCTCATGAACGCGGTCTACAACCTGTCGCTCGAAGAGCTGAAGAAAGACATCTCAAAGGACGGCACATTCGATGCGGGCGCGCTCTGGCCCGGCGTCTGGACGAGGGATCTCAGCTACAGTACATTGTTGTCGCTCGCAGCCATCGCGCCACAGCAGGTCAAAGCGAGCCTTCTGCGTAAAGTGAAGCGCAGTCGCATCGTGCAGGATACGGGGACGGGGGGCTCTTGGCCGGTCTCAAGCGATCGGATCTGCTGGGCGCTTGCCGCGTGGGAGATCTATCTGGTCACCGGCGACCGCCAGTGGCTCGAGCAGAGCGCGACCATCGTGACGAGCAGCATCCGCGATGATGAACAGGTGGTCATCGATCCTGAAACAGGCCTGGCGCGCGGAGAATCCTCGTTCCTCGATTGGCGCGAGCAGACTTATCCCCGCTGGATGCAGCCGGCAGACATCTACAGCAGCAAGGCCCTGGGAACGAATGCGGTCTATTATCGCGTGTACCGAATCCTCGGCAACATGGAGCGCGCGCTTGGTCAGCGCGGCGATGAATGGGATCGAAAGGCGGATCGCATTCGCTCGGCAATGAACAAGAGCATGTGGATGCAGGACAGAGGCTACTACGGACAATATCTTTATGGCCGAATCGGTCAGTCGCTTTCTCCCCGCGCTGAGGCTCTTGGAGAGTCTCTCTCGGTCCTGTTCGAAATACCCTCGCACGCACAGCGCCAAGCCATCATGAGTTCGCAGCCGGTAATGCCGTTTGGCATTCCCACCGTCTACCCGGAAACAGCCGACATTCCTCCGTACCACAATCGCTCTGTCTGGCCTTTCGTGCAGGCATTCTGGAACCTTGCCGCCGCCAGGCAAGACGATGAAGCCACACTGCTCGACGGACTCGCGGCGATGTACAGGGCCACGGCCTTGTTCCTCACCAACAAGGAGAACTTCGTCGCCGACAGCGGTAGCCCCGATGGGACTGTGGTCAATTCCGATCGCCAGCTCTGGAGTGTCGCAGGCAGTCTGGCGATGGTCTACCGCGTGTACTTCGGGATGGACTTCGCCGAAGACGGGCTGCACCTCCATCCCGTGATTCCCGAACCTCTGAAGGGCACACGGACGCTCACGAACTTTCGTTACCGCGATGCGGTCCTCTCGATCACGGTGAGGGGATTTGGCGGACATATTCGGCGGATGACGATGGATGGCCGCGCAGCGAAGCCGGTTATCGCGGTAGACCTCAAGGGCAATCACGCAATCGTGATTGAACTGGATGGCCGCGCTCATCCCGGGACGACCATAAAGAGCGTGCAGAGTGCAACGGCTCCTGAAACGCCGAAGGGCGTGCTGGCCGGTAACACGCTTTCGTGGAATTCTGTCGGGGGAGCCTCGCGTTATCGGGTCTATCAAGATGGCAGGCTTCAGAGCACTGTCGATGGAACTTCCATGAAGGTGCAGCCAACTGACGCCGTGCGGGAGTTTCAGATTGCCGCTTTGTCGCCCATCAGCGAAGAATCGTTCTTGAGCGAGCCGGTCGCCGTGGGCGGGAAGTCGCTCACGTTTTCGGCGGTTCCCGATGCCGGGCCGAAAACAGATTCATTTGTGACCCTCGAACAAACTGGGGTGACCGGCTTATCGATCTCCGGCGAGGTTCCCGCCGATGGGCGTTATGCGCTCGACTTCCGTTATGCGAATGGCAGTGGGCCCGTGAACACCGATAGCCAATGCGCGATCCGCACGTTGTTCATTGATGGCGAGCATGTCGGGCCGATTGTTTTTCCGCAGCGCGGAGCGAATGCATGGGATCAATGGGGTTGGAGCAGTATACAAAACGTTCGCATCCTCAAGGGACGGGACACGATCGAACTCCGTTTCTTACCCGCGGATCTGAACATGGAGGGAACGGTCAACCGAGTTCGCATTCAATCTGTGAACCTGATTCGCACCAATTGAACCCAAACCGGCGAATTGAGCGCGCGAACGAAATGTCGCCCGCGCAGGTGTGGCGTCTGGCTGCAGCGCCACATTCACCCGAAAAATCGGTTAGCCATCAGGGCACGGACCTGCTGCGATGGTCCCATCCAACCACGTGTGGTTCTCAATTGGCGCATTCAGGGCAATGCACTCATCGACCGCGGCGTGGACCAATGTCCGCTACACGGAAGTTTGCCGTTGTTTCCGGATTGCCGGTAATACGGAAGCCTCACTGAGCTCCGCGAAATGCCGCTGAGTGCATTGGCGATTTTGCGCACATCACCTATATGGCCTGCCC
>Ga0157370_10006644_pt1 | contig 12707 bp, 23 predicted proteins | sample C35metaG_FD_113463 | JGI IMG/M metagenome (GOLD analysis project Ga0157370, IMG submission 113463) | Corn rhizosphere microbial communities from Kellogg Biological Station, Michigan, USA - C3-5 metaG | ecosystem: Host-associated > Plants > Roots > Rhizosphere > Soil | place: USA: Michigan...
TCAGCGGCCGCGCAGTACGCAGCGCCGTCGAGGTAGTAGCGGTTGTTCAGTTCGATACCGACGCCTTTGCGCCCCAGCTTGATCGCGCAGTACGGCACGGTCATCAGGCCGCCGAACGGATCCAGTACGGTCTCGCCGGGCATGCTGTGCTGTTCAATGCACCGGTCGACGATGTCGAACTGCAGCGGGCATAGATGCATTTCCTTGCCCTTCGCCGCCTGCGCGCCGTTGAGCGTGCGCATGCGCGTGATGTCGGTCCACACCTCCGGGTGCCACGACTGCGGTTGCAGCAGCATGAACGTGGTGGGCAGCCATCCCGATTTGTCGACGCCCTCGGCGATCCGTACGTCATGCCGGAAGTCGTAGACGTTGCTGAGCGAGTGCTTGCGGAACAGCTTGAAGATCGCGGCCTGGTCGAGCCCTTCGAGTTCGTCCGGGGTCAGCGGGCGGTTCCCGCTGGAACGCCACAGTCCGTGCGCGTCGTACTGCCAGCGCGCTCGCGTGTAGTCGGCCTTGTCCTTCGCGATCGGCACGTCCGCATAGCCATTGCTGCGGTCCGTTGGAGGCTTGCGGAACTTCAGCACGTACTCCGGCATGCCGTTGCCCATGCGCGAGCCGTCCTTGCACTGCTCGGTCCAGCCCAGCCGATAGGTCTGGTTGTTTTCCCGCACCACGTCTGTCACCACGGTCACGCGCGACAGGAAAGCGAAGCCATGCTTCTGGAACGCCGCGACGCACTCATCCGAGAACGGCTGCACGGTCTGGAAGCCCAGCCCGTTCACGCCTCCGGGCGTGATGCGGTCTTTCACATGGATGCAGGCCACGCGGCCCGGCTTCAGTACGCGCAGCAGGTTCGGGATCAGAAAGTCCATCTGCGCCCAGAAGTGTGCGTTGTCGTCGGTGTGCCCGAAGTCGTTGTAGCTCGGCGTGTACTCGTACTGCGTGGCGAACGGGATCGATGTCACGATCAGGTCGACGCTGTCGGCGTCCATCGTGCGCGTCTCTTCGACGCAATCGTTGTTGATGCATCGGTAGTTCTCGCCCGAGGCCTCGACGCGCTCCACGCCCAGCGAGCGCGCCAGCGCCGCGGCCGAGGCGGCATGCGCGAGACCGAACTCGCGGATGATGTCTGTCATCTTCCCCACCATCGTGTTGTGTTGTTCCCACTTCCGCTCGAACTGGCGACGGATGTCGCGTTCGGCCTCGGTGTAGATGAAGTGCACGTCACAGGGATGCGCCTGCAGGAAGCGCCAGATCCGGTGTATGGCCTGCAGGATGTCCTGTGCCTTGAAGCCGATGCCGGCGAAGATCATCGTGTGCGCTTGCTGCAGGTTGACCCCGGCGCCGTACATCACCGGCTTCGACAGGAAGGCGGTGGTCTGGCGTTCCTTCCATGCCGACACTTCCGCCTCGCGGTGGTCGATATCCATGCTCCCGCGCAGTGACGACACCGCCACACTCTGTGCCTTCAGTGCGTGTTCGATCGCGTCCTGTTCATCGTTCAAGTCGCACCAGATAACGACCTGATCCGTGGTGCCGTGGCCACCTTCGCGCACGATGTCAGAGAGGCATGCCACGCGTGGTTCAAGGCTGTTGCGCTTCTCCTTCGACGCATCCATCACGCCGAGTGCCGCGTTGCAGAACAGCTTGCCCTGCCCGTCCTTTTCGGTGCCGGCGTTCCTGTGGTCGGTCGGGATTTCGTGCCAGATGACATTGAGCGGAGGCAGCGAATAGCCTTCGTCGGAAAAGTCCGCCGACAGGTCGGACGGCGTCTGCACGAAGATTGCCCACGACGCGATCCAGAGCCAGAATTCCGCCTCCTTGTGCGCGTGGATCGTCAGCTGGTCTGCCTTCTCCGAGTTGCGCTTGAAGAACCGAGTCTTGGCCTGGCCAACGTCCATCACGTCGAGATAGGCCGAGTACGCCAGCAGTTCGATGTATTCGTTCGGGCTCGGCGTCGCGGTGGCGACGTAGCGATACGGCACGCCTTCGCTGCGCACGCCGGCAGCGCGGTCGTCGCCCGCAAACAGCGCCATGAACTGCCGGAACGTCTTGGTGCCACCGAAGCCACGCAGGCAACTCGCCTCGTCCAGGCTGGCGCAAGTGAACACGCGCGGGTCCAGCTTGCCGTCCCGCACCGTTTCGTAGTTCGTGATGTAGAGGCCGTTCGGATCGGTCGCCTCTTCGATACGGCGAATGAACGTCAGTGGCACGCCGAGCATCGCGGCGTCGTGCATGAATTCGCCACGGACGCCGAGCGGTGCGACGATCAGACCCATGCCGCCGGCATGCGTGATCGTGATCCGCACAGCCTCGATCTGGATCACGGTCTTGCCCAGGCCGAACCGGGCGAAGCAGGCGCGGCGACCGCCGGCGATCATCCATCGCACGATGGCACGCTGGTGCGGCTTCAGGATCGGATGGATCTCGCTGTCGGCGACATCGAAGCCGAGACGTGGAGCGACGGCGACCTTGGATTCGAGGAACTGGCGATAGGCGTCGGTCATGCGGCAGCCCTCTGCTCGATCAAGCCTCGGGCTTCGCAGTAGCTTTCGATGAAAGCTTTCGCGGCTTCGGCGTTGATCGCGTTGCCATAGGCGCGCAGTCGTCCCACGCGATTGGTAACTCCATCAACCAGCGGGAATGTGCCGGGTTCAACTGGCCGCCAGCGCTCATCCCGGCTGCGGAGCCAATCAGCATTTCCCCAGAAGCCGCTAACCGGGCAGGCCCCTTCCACCCGCTGTGGTCCACGTCGTTCATGGACCAGTCGCAGAGCGCCACTGTCTTGCGGCTGCTGTCGTTGTTCCCCGCCGCATTGTTGCCGTTCTGCGCTGGCGTTCCGGCCATCGGCGTCGGCCAGCCTGCTAGACATGCCGCCGCCGCCAAGTCCGGCCCGTGAGATCGCATCGCCTCCATCAAACCGCCCTCGAATGAGCGAACTCCTTTCGTTGCAAGTGCTGCCGTCGGTGTGGGCCAACCCGCCAGCCACGCCACTCGACCCAGCAGCGAGTTCAGCGGCACGTTCGCGCAATGCGCTCCATCCTTCCAATCCCGCGTGGTCGGCGCCGGCCACCCAGTACGTTCGGTCACGGACGTGCGGCGCGCCGATGCCCGCAGCCGGAAACGGGACACACCCGAAGGCGTAACCCATGCCTTCCAAATCAGCGTGTACAAGGTCGATCCAAGGCTCTGCGTCTTTGCTAGCAACCTGCTCTCCAAAGAGTGCTGGAGGTCGACGCTGCGCGATGAGGTGCTGCCAGGTGGGCCATAGATGCCGCTGGTCTGCAAACCCAGCGCCTTTACCTGCCGCGCTGAAAGGCTGGCAAGGGCAGCTGCCAGTCCATGCTGGTCGACTGTCCGGCCATCCGGCAGAACGAAGTGCGAGGCTCCAGACGCCGATACCAGCGAAGAAGTGGCACTGGGTGTATCCGGCGAGTTCGTCGGGTCGGACATCCTCGATGCTCCGTGTGTCGATGACGCCAGGAGCGATGTGCCCAGCATCCATGAGGTTCTGCAGCCAAGCGGCGCAATAGGGGTCAATTTCGTTGTAGTAGGCGGTCATGCCGCACCGCCCTGGCCGTTCAGACGGAATGCCCGCAGCGCCAGCCACGTCTGCGCCCAGATCGCGCGCTCGACGGGACTGAAGTTGGATGGGAATGTCATGCCGATCGTGCCTCCTGCGCCGGCACGATGCCGTAGCGCCGTGATGTGATCTCGGTCATGCAGGCTCGGCAACGCGCGAAGGACACGCGACCGTGCAGCATGGGGAAGAAATCGGAAGTGGCCGGGTGCCATGCATCGGGTCCATAACCCAGGCGTTCGCAACGTGGGCACTGGCGGTATTCACCATTAAGTCGAGACTGGAAGCGGCTCATCAATGCGCCTTCACCAGCTGGTATTTCGCGCCGCCGTGTTGGCGCGCGAATGCGCGCTGCAGCTTTCGTGAGGGGAAGACATGCCAGAGCTGGCCGTCAACGCGCACGGCCGTATAGACGATCCACTGGGGAAAGGCCTTCACGGCATGAACCTCTGAAAATTGAAATCTGCGATGGCCCGTTCGTTCGCGCGGATCTCGCGATCGCGGTCCCGGGCATTGAGTTGGCTTCGGCGCTCATGGATGACGTTGAGGAAGCCACTGGCCGCAGCCTTCTCTTCAGCGGTCAGCGCGGGCGTCAGGAAGTCGAGCTCGCCGTGATCGGAAATGTTCATGCGTTCTCTCCACGTAATGCGGCGGTCAGCACGCGCACCTTGACGCGCTCGGCTTCGAGCGCTTCATTGGTTTCGCGCAGGGCGCGTTCCGTTTCGGTTTCCAGCTTGCGCAGGCTGCGGGGGTCATAGCCGCGGCGAAGCAGTGCGGCGAACAGCGGCGCTTCGATGCCGGTGGCATCCTGCAGGGCGTCCAGTGCGTCATCGTTGAGCCTGGCCTGCCCTGCCTTCGCCTTCGATAGCACGGCCGCGTCTACGCCGATCTCGATCGCGATGGACTTGTCCTGCAGTCCGCTGTTCTCGCACGCGTACTGCACGGCCTTGGCCTCGCTGGACAGCTTGACCAGATCAACCTCGGGAATGGCGCGTAGCGGACGGCGCACCCGAAGATTGAGTGCAGATTCAACGGCAGTCATGAGACTTGACTACCGTTGAAGGTCAGTTCGGGCTTAAAAAAAAGCCCATGAACCTGACCCGAGAAAGCGAAGCTCTCCGCGCGATAAGCTGGGATGCCTGCCAGGCAACCAACCGACGACGCGGAGAGCTTCATGAAAGTGAACTTGGACGGACACACGCTAGATATCCCCTGCCCAAGCTGCGGAGAGAAATCCGAGCAGACGTTCGGACGGCTCAAGGACAATCCGGATTTCAGCTGCGCTCAGTGCGGCGCTCTCATCCACATCAAGCCGGACGAGCTGAGAGCGGTCGCCGAGGGTGTCCAGGAAAAGGTCGACGGACTCGCGCGCATGCTCAGCAAGCTCGGCAAGTAAGGCGATCGACCTGTTCAGGCGCTCACTGGGAGCCGTGGTCAGGCGAAGCGTTATGCCGCCGGTGGCCATCAGGCCGCCTCCCCCGCGCGTTCACCGAAGATGTCTTCGCGCAGATCGACGCGGCTGACGGCGCCGCCGCTTTCCTCATCGAGTCGACGAACCAATGCGCCGTCGAGACGCGGCTTGGTGCTCAGCGCCTTGCGCAGGTAGCCGATGGTGGTGCCGCAGCGGGCGGCATAGGCGGACTGATCATCCGGCGAGAGTGTGGCGAGGTATGCGCGCAGGGTTTCCATGCGCCGAGAATACCCACAGGTAAGCATTCATGCAATACCCAAGGGTCATTTACTTGAAGGTAACGATCACGCCCAATATGCGCATGGATAGACGCGAACAACGACGCCTGGCGCTGAAATCCCTAATCGATTCCCTGGGACGCGGAGGTGTCGCCGCCGTGGCAGGGAGGATAGGGAAAGCCCCTGACTACGTCTCGCGGATGCTTTACGAGCCCGGAAAAGAGGGCAAGAAAGGCATCGGGGAGGACACATGGGACGTGCTTGTTGCCGCGTATCCAAAAGAACTGATGACGAAGTCTGAGCCTGCGACCACGATACGCGAAAAAAGAACGGACCCTGAGATACAGGTTGCGGATCTGCAACGCCAAGTCGATTCGTTGACGGTAGTGCTTGCCAGCTTGGTCAGCATCACCGCGAAACACCGGCCGCTCGAAGGCGAAGAGCTCGCTCGACTGATACGGGGAAATCAATCACTCGACCTTGCACGGCATGATCTTGTGGCGGACATCCTGGACTTGATTGGTCCGCCGAAGAAGGAATCGACAAGGCCAACTGCTCGGGCTCGTAAACGATCCGCCTCTTGAGCAGGAACTGATGAAAGCGTTCGTCCAGTCGATCATGCATGGCTTCCTCCCTCGGGGAAACATGAGACGCGCACGAGTTCGCAGAACGTGAGATTGGCTTAGCGGCGCGGGTTGTCTCCGCGTCTGTTTGATGGGGGATGGGAGGGATGATGTCCCGGCCGTGGTGATCGCGCTGGCGTGGGCGATGTGGATCTTTGGAGGCGTGACATGGCGACTGTGATTCCGAGTGCCCAGCAAATATCGGCATACCATCAGATCAAGTGGAAGAACTTTGCCTGTGAGGTTTGCCATAGCAAGCAATGGGTGAAGGTGTCCCCTGATGGGTGGCCAGCCTCGGCAGTCATGGCTCTTAATACTGCAATGAAGACCTCTGGAGCATTCTGGCCAGTGGCGATCTTCGTTTGTCACAACTGTTCGAATACCAAATTCGTGTTTCTGCAATCAGTGCTCACATGGCTCGGCAGTGAAGAGGGCCAGCCCTTCCGGGAGCCTGGGTCAGATGACCTTTTTCAGTCATCGGAGATGAATGATGGCTAATCGAGAAAACAATCATCTGCGCCCGGTGAATGGGGATTACGTCCCTGGCGGCCCGACACTTGCAGGTGGTGGCGACCCGCCCCATGATGGAGGCATGGAAGCGCGCGTCGCCAAACTCGAAGACACGATGACCACGGTTCGTGAGCGTCTTGTTGCCATCGAAACAAAGCTCGACCACGTCGACAAGACCATGGCGACCAAGGCCGAGTTGAGCGCTATGGAGTCCACCTTGATCAAGTGGTTCGTCGCGACCGCACTGATCCTGGCATCACTGGCGTTCACGGCCGCGAAGTTCATTCACTAGACCGCGACCCCTCCGCATCAAGCCCGCTCCGGCGGGCTTTTTTGTGCCTGTCGTCCGGCTGATTGCTGCGTCGCAATATCGAAAGTTGAAGAAAACTTACCCTAAGGTATTGACGGTAAGCTTACCGACAGGTAATGTCACTCCCAAGCCACCACGGCCAAGGGAGAAACGACATGGCAACCCGCAAGACCACCACCAAGACCCCGAAGCTGCCCGCGAATGTCTATCGCATCGCCGGCACCGATCTGCTCTACACCACGATCGATGATCGCCTGAGTCATCAGGACGCCACGAAGCGGGCCAAAGGCCTGCCGAAGATTCCGGGCTACTCCAAATGGGACCTGGCAGAGAAGCGCGAAGCCGTGCTGCTGATCGACGACAAGCGCTACAGCCCCGCCATCAACACGAAGGCGCATCCCGGCATCACGTCGGATTGGTACTGGCTCAAGCCTGTTGATGCGTCGTCGCCTGCCGACTACGCATGGATCGTCGATTTCGGCACGGGCTACGTCGGCAGGCTCAACCGCAACTACCGCTACCGGGCCTTGGCCGTGTGCCGCCCGTTGCCCGCCAGTCAGAGCAAGTGATCGGGCCTTTTTGGCGCTCTTACTAGGAGACCTGAGCCATGACGCACACCGTCTATTACACGGCAGAAACCAGCGCCACCACTCGCGGCTTCGTCGGCCTCGTCATCGACGCCAACACGCACCGCACGCTGCAGCGGACGCATCTCGTTTATCCCGCCATCCCGTGGGCAATGCTCGCTGCGCAACGCCTGTGGGAAGGACGCGCTGCAAAGCTGGCGCAGGCTGCTGGCCTGCGGGAGTGCGCGGCATGAACGCTCGCAACTGGCTCGACAGCCAAGTGCTGGAGATCGAATCCGCCGTACACGACACCGCGCCGTTAGTCCGCATCTGCCAGTTTTCCGGTTCGATGCACTTCCAGTTCGACATGTCGCCGGAAGGTGCACGTGCCATGGCCGCGGAGATGATCGCCAAGGCTGACGAGGCCGAAGCGATGGCGCTGCAGCAGGTGGCGGCATGAAATGCGAACTGCACACCACCGACGGCGAAGTGATGAAGTTCACCGCTTCGTCTACCGAGGATGCCGCCCATCAGGCCCGCAGCCTGGTACTCGGAAACACCGCATGGATCGAGTACGTCGTGTCGAACCCCGGCACGTCGAAGGCTTCCATCGTTGACGTGGAGATGGCTCGATGAACGCCCGCTCCACGCCACACATCGGCGCCACGCTCGCCCAGCGCGCGATCCTGCGCTACCGGTTGGAGCAGCGCGAGCTGGAAGCTGAGCGCGCTCGCTTCGAGCGCACCACCGCAGCCCTGCAGGTCGACGCTCTGCTTGATCGCGTTCGTCAGCCGGAGCCGTGCAACTTCTGCGCGCCGGAAGAGCCCGAAGCCGAGCCATTCAACTGGATCGACAGCGTGGCATTCCTCTGCTTCGGCGCATTCGTGGCCGCGGTCATTCTGGTCATCAGCTGGGCCGGGTGGCTGTCATGAGCGCCCTGACCGCCCATGACAACTGGTTGCAGGCGCCCTATGCCGATGACGACACATCCGCATCCGAGGCGCGCCGCGACCGCGAGGTTTCCGCAATCCAGGCTGACCCGGAACGTCTGCTGGATGCCGTGTACGAAATCGGCAACGACGAGGCCGTGAAACTCGCTGAGCTGCGCGTCGTTCTGCACAACTCGGCCGGGATTCTCGGTTCGCTGTCGATGGGTATCGGCCTGGACGAGCTGCTGCGCAACGCTGACCGGGCGATGGCGTTCCGTGCGTTGATCCGAGCCGCCGACGATTCCGCAGCGCTGGTGCAGGCGCGCGTTCTGCAGGTTGCCGAGGACGCTGCCTGATGTGCGACATGACGCCCATGAATTCCTACATCGCCGAGCTGCGCGCCATGCGTGCACGTGTCGAGGAATCCCTCGCATGGCTCGACACCCTTTCGCCGGCCACGGCCACCGTACCTCCCTGCGGTGCAGCCGATCACCCCCTTGATCGTGCCGTGGCCGGCGAACCTTTTCCCTCCGGAGGAGCTGCCGCATGAGCGCCCAACCCGAAGCCGGCCAGTTCATGCCGTGGCCGCAATTGTCCGCCCCCGTCGATCCTGCCGACACGTTGCTCTGCATGCGCGCCCAGTCGGCACTATCCGGCCCGCTGATCGGCCAATGCCCGCCTTTGGAAGTCGAGCAGGCGCGCGACGTGCTCGCCTGGTACGACCCGAAACACTAACCCATTCAACAACGCCGGCCCCGCCGGCAGGAGATTTCACGTGTCCAAGTTCATCAAGATCGCCGCCGACGGTTCGCATCTTCCAGCTGATGCCGCCACGGAGTTCGCCGGCATCCTCAACCTGCGGGACCAGATCGTCACCGCCTATGCCGGCGACAAGGATCTGAAACAGAAGGATGCCGAGAAGGCCTGCGCCAAGCTCACACAGATTCCCGGCTACACACCCTGGGAGTTGATCAGTGACAAGGACGCCGAGTTGATCGTGGATCGCCGCTTCTGCAACCCGGCCGTCGATCCCGAGGAATACCCGCACATCAAGTCGGACTGGCACTGGACACGCACGCCCGATGCGTCGTCGCCTGCCGACTTCGCATGGATCGTCTTTTTCGGCACGGGCAACATCATCAGGAGCAACCGCTACTACCGCTACCGGGCCTTGGCCGTGTGCCGCCCGTTGCCCGCCAGTCAGCAGTGATCGGCGTTTGGCTTGAGCGCCGCAAGGCGCTCGCCCTTCCCATCTTCCACATGCGCCGGCACAGCCGGCAAAGGAATCTCGATGAACGCACAGGTTGAACAGAGCATGGTCGCCGAACAGGGGATGGTCGCCATCCTCAACAAATCGGAGATTGACCAGCAGATCGCGACGGCGCACCGCTTCCCGCGGTCGCTGAAACAGTTCCGCGATGAAGCCATGCAGATGGTCACGCTGGACGAGTCGATCGCGAACGAATGCATCTACGCCCTGCCCCGCGACGGCAAGACGATCGAGGGGCCGAGCGCGCGCTTCGCCGAGATCATCGCCAGTGCGTGGGGCAACAGTCGCGCCGGCGCCCGCGTCATCAGTGACTCTGGCGAATTCGTCACGGCCCAAGGGGTGTTCCACGACCTGGAACGCAACGTGGCGATCACGTATGAGGTACAGCGCCGCATCACCGGCAAGAGCGGCAAGCGGTTCAGTGCCGACATGATCGGCGTCACCGCGAACGCGGCCTGTTCGATCGCCCTGCGCAACGCAATCCTCAAGGGCGTGCCGAAGGCTTTCTGGTCGAGCATGTACGACGCTGCCCGGCAGGTGATCATGGGTGACATCAAGACGCTCGCCAACCGCCGCGCCGGAGCGATCCAGAACTTCCAGCGCTACGGCGTCACGCCGGAACAGATCTGCGCGCAGCTCGGCGTCGCCGGGCAAGAGGACATCACGCTCGATCACCTGGTGGTCCTGCGCGGCCTACTGACCGCCCTTCGCGAGGGAGACACCACGCCGGAGGAAGCCTTCGCGCACAGCAAGCCGGCGGTGGAAATGCCGCGCGCAAAGTCCGACACACCGAAGGCATCGACGCATGCGCCGATAGACGCCGAGCCGCCCGTGGTTCGCAACGATGAACCTGGCCAGTCGACCGAAGCACAGGAGGCCGGCATCCACGGCCTGAGCGAGTCGATGGAACGCATCCTGCTGGAAGCGGCTCGGCAGGCGCATATCACACGCGACCAACTGCTGGAGCGGCATCCCCGCATTGACACCAGCAACTTCGCGGCGATCCGCGCCGAGCTGAAAGACATGGCGAGCGCAGGCTGATGCCCATCGAGCTCACCTTCGACGAGGCATCCCACGTTTATCGCGTGGGCGGCCAAGTCGTGTCGAGCGTGACGCAGATCCTCGGGCGACTGTCGGCGGAGGAATATCGCTTCGTCGACAAGTCCGTCATGGAAGATGCCGCGCTGCTCGGCAAGGCCGTCCACAAGATGATCGAGTTGGACCTTCGCGGCGACTTGGACTTCGAGAGCCTGAGCGACGGCCTGCAGGTCTACTACACCGCGTGGCAGAACTTCCTTCAGCTGTCCGGCTTCCAGATGGTGTTGAGTGAGGCCCGGGTCTACAGCAGCAAGTACGGCTATGCCGGCACACTGGATCTGGCTGGCTGGCTCAATAACCGCTTCGTGATCATCGACGCCAAGCGTACCGCCGCGGTGCCGCGCACTGCGGGACCGCAGACGGCCGGCTACCTGCAGGCGCTTCGCGAGCATGCCGAAGACGCCGTGATGTGGCCGCAGGACACGCCCGTTGACCGCTACGCCCTGCACCTGCGCGCCGAAGGCACATGGCGCCTGGTGCCCTTCACCGACAAATCCGATCTGCGCGTCTTTCTGGCGTGCAAGACCCTTCACGACTGGAGCAATGCAGCATGACTGAAGAAACCAATTACCCCGAAGTTGCCCAGGCCGGGAAACTCGCAGAACAGGGTTACAGCCTCGCGCTGGCGATCAAGGTCGACAGCCAGGAAATGTACGAGATTGCCGGCGAAGAGCTGCGTAGCTTCGTCACGCGTCGGAAGCAGATGGAAGAAATGCGGCTGGCGATCACGCGTCCGATGGATGCGGCGAAAGCCAAGGTGATGGACCTGTTCCGCGTGCCGCTGGACCGGCTTGGCCAGGCCGAGAGTCTGCTGCGCGATGAAATGTCCACCTACCAACGCGCCGAACGCGAGAAAGCCGATGCTGCACGCCGCGAAGCCGAGACCAGGGCCGCGGCCGAGCGCGCCAAGCAGGAACGCCAGCAGCGCGAAGCAGCGGAGCGTGAGCGTCAGGCCCGTGAGGCAGCCGAGGCCGCGCGCAAGGCCGGCGACGCCGAGGCCGCTATTGTCGCCGAAGCTGCCGCCGTTGAAGCTGCAGCTGCCGCCGAAGAAGCTCAGGAACAGATCGAACTGACCGAGATCGCGCCGCCCCAAGCGATCGCCACCATCGCGCCGAAGGCTACCGGCGTCAGCACGCGCCAGAACTGGAAGGCCGAGGTCACTGACTTCAAGGCCCTGGTACTGGTCGCGGCCGAGCGCGCCAAGGCCGGCGATGACTTCCTGCTGGGCTTCCTGCTACCGAATGACAAGGCACTCGGCATGGCCGCCAAGTCGATGCAGCGCAAGCTGGTCATCGACGGCGTGCGCGTCTACGCCGAGGACGTCTTGAGCGTGCGCAGGAAAGCAGGCTGATTCATGGCCCAGATCCACGTCCTTCGCAAAGGCCACCCCAACCGCGATGTGGTGCGGGCCAACCTTCATGCCTTCATCGACCGCCTGCCGGCCGCTAAGTCGTGGCGTATCGAGGTTAAGGAAGACCGCAAAGAGCGCACCCAGGATCAGAACGCGGCCGTGTTCGGCCTGGCTTACGACCGGATCATGGAAGCGACCGGCCTGCAGGGTGATGCCGAAAAAAAGCAACTGCATCGCGACTTCTGCGGCGACTTCTTCGGCTGGGTCAATGGGCCACTCGGCCAGCAGCGCCCACGACGCACCACCACCACCAACGAACGCGGCGAGCGGGAAGTGATCGACACCCGGACGATGGCCGAGTTCTACGAATTCATCCAGCGCAAAGCGGCGGAGTACGGGATTGATGTACCCGATCCCGACCCGTTCTGGCGCCAATAACCCAGGAGATAGCACGTGAACCAGAACATCAGTACGAACCGCACCGACCTTTCCGCCCTGCTGGGTGATCTCAATGCCGGCGTGTTCGAGCAGCAGCTCAATACCGCGATCAGCGATGTGGCCGCCAACGTGGTCACGCACGGCAAGAAGGGTGAGCTGACCGTCAAGTTCTGCTTCAAGCAGATCGGCCAGTCCAACCAGGTCGCCCTGACCCACTCGCTGAAGTCCGTCGTGCCGATGGCACGCGGCCGAATCATCGAGGAATCGGCCAACGACACGCCGCTGTACGTCGGTCGTGGCGGCACGCTCACCGTTGCCCCGGGCGAGCAGACCGACATGTTCA
>Ga0157370_10006648_pt1 | contig 12705 bp, 10 predicted proteins | sample C35metaG_FD_113463 | JGI IMG/M metagenome (GOLD analysis project Ga0157370, IMG submission 113463) | Corn rhizosphere microbial communities from Kellogg Biological Station, Michigan, USA - C3-5 metaG | ecosystem: Host-associated > Plants > Roots > Rhizosphere > Soil | place: USA: Michigan...
CTCCTGAGTCAGGAGACGAATCTTCCCATCCATGTGGACGAGGATCCGCTCACGTGCGTCGTGCGCGGAACCGGCCGAATCCTGGACGACGAAGACAAGTACTGGTCCGTTCTCCAGTCCTGACCGTCCGCCGTGGCAACCGCCGCCCGTTCGTACAGTCGTCGTGATACGATTCTGCTGGTTGCCTGCGTCGTGCTGGCGCTGATTGCGCAGGTGCTGCCCGAGCGGACGCGCGATCCCCTTGCGGCGGCGCTTCGGCATACGGTACTGGCGCCGCTCGTGGCCCTGCAGCGGGACGCCGAGCTCACGCACCGGGCGTGGCTGACGCGCGAGGATCGTGTGGCCACGCGCGACAGCGTGGTGCTGCGCTCCATGGCCCTCGACGCGGTTCGTCAGGACAACGACCATCTGCGAGCACTGCTGGGTCTGGGCGCGCGGCTGCAGTGGGGCTTTGTCCCGGCGGAGGTGCTGCAGGGGCGCGGCGTGGGCGAGGAATACACCGTGGCCCTGTCCGCAGGATCGCGTGCCGGCGTGCGGGAGTTCAGTCCCGTGATCGCGCCCGGCGGGCTCGTCGGAATGGTGAAGACCGTGGACCCCACCATGAGCATCGCGATCGTCTGGTCGCACCCCGACTTTCGCGTGAGCGCGATGAGCGCTGATGGCGGCGCCTTCGGCATCGTGGCGGCGCACGGCTCCAGCGAACCCGAACGCTACCTCCTCGAGATGCGCGGCGTGCCGGTTCGCACCCTGCTCAAGCCCGGCACCCTCATCGTCAGCTCCGGTTTGGGCAGCACGTTCCCACGGGGCATTCCCGTTGGCACCGTGCTCGGGGAGATGAAGACCTCGGAGCTCTGGGCACGCACCTATCTGCTGCGGCCGGCGGTGCTGCCATCGGAGATGACATCGGTGATGGTGCTGCGACCCGAGCGTGTGGCGAGCGGCGTGGACGGCGTGTGGCAGACCGGCGTCCACATTGATTCGGCGGTGAAGACCGTGGTCGCCGCCGGCGAAGCGCTCGAGCGCGCCGCGCGCGCCGCGGCGCACGCGGACTCGGTGCAGACGGATTCCCTGCGCGCGTTGCGTGCACTGCGCGCGGATTCGGCGTCGCGACCGGATTCCGTGGTGCGCCGGTGAGACCAACCGACCTGGCGCGCACCATTGCCGCGTTCGTGGTGCTGGTGCTCCTGCACTACACGCTGCGGCCGCTGCTCGGCTGGCGCGTGTCACCCGACTTTCTCATCATCGCGCTGCTGCTCGTGTCGATCCGGGTGCGTCCCGGTACGGCGGCCGTGATCGGGCTGTGCATGGGCATTGTGTCGGATTCGCTCGAGCTGCACGCGTTCGGCGCCGGCGCGCTCGGCATGACCCTCGTCGGCTTCAGCGCGTCCTGGCTCAAGGCCGTGTTCTTCGCCGACGACATCCTGTTGAACGCCTTCTTCTTTTTTCTCGGCAAGTGGGCCTTCGACATCATCTTCCTGCTCGCCGAGCACCGCCTCGGTGTCGGTGAACTGTTCATCGAGATGCTCGTCTGGTCGCCGCTCAAGGGCGTGGTGACAGCGATCTTCGGCCTGCTGACGCTGATGCTGCTGCGCCCCATTCTCCGGGCATCCCCGACGTGAGCTTTCATCCCAACGACCTCGCACGCCGTGCGCGCGTGGCGTCGTGGGGACTCGTCGTCCTGTTCGTGCTGCTGCTCTCGGCCTTTTTCCGCACACAGATCCTCGAGAATTCCCGCTACGCGCTCCAGTCGGAGGAGAACCGGCTGCGGGAGGTGCCGCTGCCGGCGCCGCGCGGCATCATTTACGGCCGCAACAATCATGTGATCGCGGAAAACGTCCCGGGCTACTCCGTACTGCTGCTCAGTCCGTCCGCGGATTCCCTGCGCGCGTCGCTCAATCGAATCGCCACGATCGTCCCGCTGAGCAGCGACCAGATCGAGATGGCGGTGCGACGCTACGAGCGCGCGCCCGCCCGTCCGACAGTACTGCTCTCGGACGCTCCGTTCGATGTGGTGTCCGTGCTCGAGGAACGGCGTATTGAATTTCCCGGTCTCATCATCCAGACGGCACCCAAGCGCTTCTATCCCGATGGGGCGGCGGTGGGATCCTTCGTCGGCTACGTGGGCGAAATCACGGACGCGGAGCTGGCCTCCCCGCGCTATCATGGCTACAAGGCGGGCCAGCAGGTGGGAAAGGGCGGTCTCGAACGCGAATACGAGGACACGCTGCGTGGCCGCGAGGGCGTGCGCTTCGTCGAGGTGGACGCGCGGGGGCGCGTGGTACGCGAAGCCGGGGCCCGGCAGGATCTGCTGCCGCAGGCCGGTGCGCCGCTGTACACCAACATCGACATGGACCTGCAGCGCTTCGTCGCCGGCATCTTCGCGGACTCCCTGCAGGGCGGCGCCATTGCGCTCGACCCGAAGACAGGCGGTGTCCTCGCGCTGTACAGCGCGCCGAGCTATGACCCCAACCAGTTCATCGGCGGCATTCCCACGGCGCTCTGGAAGCAGCTCACCGACGACCCGCGACACCCGCTGTACAACAAGGTCATCCAGGGCCGATACCCGCCGGGCTCCACCTGGAAGCTCGCTACTGCCGCCATGGCGCTCCAGGATGGACTGGTCACCATGGATGAGCACATGCCCGTGCCGTGCACCGGCGGCTTTCAGTTCGGCAGCCGCTATTTTCGCTGTTGGGATCACAAGGGACACGGCAGCATTTCGCTCGCTGGCGCGATCGAGCAGTCATGCGACGTCTACTTCTACCAGCTCGGGTTGAAGCTCGGGCTCGCGAATCTCGTCGCGGGTGGATTGAAATTCGGGATGCGTGAGCGTTCCGGCATCGATCTGCCGGACGAATCGCGACCGCTGTTTCCGTACGCCGACGCCGACGGATATTTCGACCGCAAGTACGGCAAGCGCGGCTGGAGTCAGGCGGTCGTGCTCAACCTGTCCATCGGACAGGGCGAGAATGCCCAGACCGTCGCGAACATGGGCCGCTTCTACACCGCACTGGCCGAGGGTGGCGAGGCCGCGACACCGGAGATTGCCCGGCGCGCACCGCGCCACAACCGCATCTTCACGCTCACCGACCAGCAGATGGACGGCCTGCGTACGGCGCTCGCCGGCGTGGTGGAGGCGGGAACGGCACGCAGCGCACAGATCCAGGGCGTGGTGCTCGCCGGCAAGACGGGAACCGCGCAGAACTCACAGGACCCGACGCGCGATCATGCGTGGTTCGTGGGCTTTGCTCCGGCGGACAATCCCAGGATCGTCGTGGCCGTGATGCTGGAGTTCGGGCTGCACGGCCCGCGGGCGGCGCACATCGCCTCGAAGATCGTCGAGGCGTATCTGCACACGACCACCACGCAGTTCCTCAAGGCGGAGGAGTGATGTTGCGTCGTGTCGTGCCCGACGTACCGCTGGTGGTGACCGCGCTGGCGCTTTCCGCCTACGGCGTCGCCATGGTGTATTCCGCCGGACAGACGGACGTCCCCACCTCCGCGCTGCATGCCTGGGCTTCACAGCTCCGCTGGCTTGTACTCGGTGTAATTGCCGCGTGGGGCATCACGCGCGGATCGGTGCGCTTCTACGAGTGGGTGACGCTGCCCGCGTACATTCTCTCGATCTTCCTGCTGGCCGCGCTCCTCGTGATCGGCACCGGTGCGGGAACGGCGGCCGGCGTGAAGAGCTGGATCGCCATTGGCGGTGTCCGGCTGGGCCAGCCTTCAGAGCTGGCCAAGATCGCCATGGCCATGATGCTCGCGCGTGTCCTGGCAGAGCGGCGCGAACCGCCCAGGTCACTGCTCGATCTGTGGAAGCCCGCGGCCGTCGTGGCCGTCCCCTGGGTGCTGATCATGATGCAGCCCGACCTCGGGACGGGCATTGTCTTCATCGGCATCTTCTTCGCCATGCTGTTCTGGTCGGGTGTGCCGCTGCCGCTGCTGCTGCTCCTCGCATCGCCCGCGGTGAGTCTCATTCTCGCGTTCAACACCAACGTGTGGGGCGCGTGGTTCCTCGTGCTGCTCGCGCTGGTGCTCTGGTACAAGCCGTTCATGCTGGAGGGCGTGGCCTTGATGACGGCCAATGTCGTGATGGGCGTCGTGGCGCCGATCCTCTGGGACCGGCTGGCGCCGTACCAGCGACACCGCCTGCTCGTCTTCCTCGACCCCTCCATCGACCCGCGCAATTCCGGTTGGCACGTGATTCAGTCGCAGGTGGCGATCGGCTCCGGCGGCTGGCTCGGCAAGGGGTTCCTGGAAGGCACGCAAAAGCGTCTCGCGTTTCTGCCGGAGCAGCACACCGACTTCATCTTCGCCGTGCTCGGCGAGGAGCTGGGCTTTCTCGGCGTGACGCTGGCGCTCGCGCTCTTTCTCTTTCTGCTCTTCCGGTCCGTGCGCATCGCCGAGCGCGCGAGCGATTCGTTCGGCAGCCTGCTCGCGTTCGGTCTGGCGTCGAGCTGGATGGTGCACATCATGGTGAACGTGGGCATGACGCTGAACCTCATGCCGATCACGGGCATCCCGCTGCCGTTCTTCAGCTACGGCGGTTCCTTCATGCTCGCCTGCTGGCTGGCCATTGGGTTGCTGGCGCGCATTGCACTCGAAGGGCGCGGCGCCAAGGTCGGCGATCTGGCCATCTGACGCCACCGTTCTTGCCTGGCCTGTCCGCACCGCCCACATTACGGGAATGGCCTGGTTTCGAAAGGACAGGAAGGTCCGGCAGCCACGTCGCGAGCGCCTCGAGATTCCCGCGGATGCGTGGGAGAAGTGCGAGGCATGCGGGCACACGGATCTGCGCGAGAAGTTCGTGCGCAATCTCAACGTGTGTCCCAACTGCGACTACCATCGCCGGATCCGCGCGGGGGACTATGTCGGGCTCCTCATGGACGACAGCGGCTGGGAGGAGCTCGATGTCGAGCTGCGATCGGTGGACCCGCTCGGCTTTCCCGAGTACCCGCAGCGTCTGAAGAAGGCGACCACCAACGCAGGCGACACGGACGCGATTGTCACGGCCGGCGGCACCCTGGGGGGAATGCCCATCAGCCTCGGCGTAATGGACTTCGCGTTCATGGGCGGTTCCATGGGTTCGGTGGTCGGCGAGAAGATTGCGCGCCTGGGGCAGCGGTCGCTCGAGCGGAAGTACCCGCTCGTACTGGTGTGCGCGTCGGGCGGCGCCCGCATGCAGGAAGGCGTGCTCTCGCTGATGCAGATGGCCAAGACGTCGGCGCTGCTGGCCCAGGTGGCCGAACGGCGCATTCCGTACGTGTCCATCCTGACCAATCCGACCACGGGCGGCGTGAGCGCGAGCTTCGCGATGCTGGGTGACGCGATTCTCGCAGAGCCAGGTGCCGTGATCGGATTCGCCGGACCGCGCGTGATCAAGCAGACTATCGGGCAGGATCTGCCCGAAGGGTTCCAGACGGCCGAGTTCCTGCTCGAACACGGCATGCTCGACTCGGTGGTGCACCGCAAGGATCTCAAGGGTACGGTGGGCCAGCTCCTGCGTCACATGAGTGGCGAGCCCAGCGCATCCGGGTGGACATCTGCCTGACGCGATACCAGGACGCACTCGACTATCTCTTTGCACGAGTGAGCGGTGGGTGGAAGCTGGGGCTGGACACCACGCGCGCGCTGTTGCGCGCGCTGGACGACCCGCACCGGTGCTTCCCGTCGTTTCATGTCGCCGGCACGAACGGGAAGGGGAGCGTCGTCAGCACCATCGACGCGCTGCTGCGCGCACGCGGCTTCCGGGTCGGGCGCTACACCTCACCCCATCTGATTGATTTCCGCGAGCGGATCTGCGTGAACGACGCACCGATTCCGGAGCAGGCGGTCGTGGAGTTCATCGAGCAATGGACCCCCGAGGTGGAGCGCCTGGGCGCGACCTTCTTCGAAGCCACCACCTGCATGGCCTTCGACTACTTTGCGCGGGAGTCGGTGGATGTCGCGGTGGTGGAGGTCGGGCTGGGCGGCCGGCTGGATGCGACGAATGTCATCACGCCGCTGGCCACCGGCATCAGCTCCATCGGTCTCGACCACATGCAGTACCTCGGCGACACGCTCGAGGACATCGCGCGTGAGAAAGCGGGCATCTTCAAGCCGGCCGTCCCCGCGGTGATCGGAGAGGACGCGCAGGGGATTCGCGCGCTCCTTTCGAGACTGGCGCGGGAAGCCGGCGCGTCGCCCGTCGTCGAAATCGGCGGCGACTGGATCGTGCGGGACATCGCGGTGGATCCCGACGGCACATCGTTCACCCTCCTCGCGGATGGCCGCACGCGCAGGCTCCGCACGCCGCTCGTAGGACGACATCAGGCGGCGAATACCGCCACCGCCATCGCCATGCTCACGCGCGCGGGGGCTGCGTACCGGGCGGCGGCCGATGCGGCGGAGCAGGCGCTGCCGTCGGTGCGAATTCCCGGACGCTTTCAGCGCTGCGGGAACGTCATCTTCGACGTAGCGCACAACCCCGCGAGCGTCGCGGTGCTCTGCGATACACTCGAGCGCGTGCACCCGGAAACGCCCATCGTCTGCCTGCTCACGGTGCTGCGCGACAAGGACTGGAACGCCATGATGACCGCGCTCGCGCCGCACGTGGAGCGGTTCGTGCTCACCGCGCCGCCGAGTGTGCCGAACGATCGGGCGTGGGCGCTGGACGAGCCACTGGCGTTTGCCGTGGCGCACGGGTGGGCCGCCACCGCGGAGCCGGACTTTGACCAGGCGCTGGTGACCGCGCGTCAGGGAGCGGCCACCACGCTCATCACGGGATCGTTTCACACGGTGGGAGATGCCATGTCGCGCTTGCAGGTGGCTCCATTGGCCGGATACATTGCATGAATGGCCTCTGGCGCCCTCCCTGGCTTTCGCGATTTCTACCCGGCGGAACTCGCTGAGCGTTCCCACATATTCGCGACCTGGCGCGAGGTCGCGCGCCGCTATGGTTTCGTGGAGTACGACGGACCGCCGCTCGAGGCGCTGGAACTCTACACGCGCAAGAGCGGCGATGAGATCGTCGGCCAGCTCTACGAGTTCACGGACAAGGGAGGACGGCGCGTCGCGCTCCGGCCCGAAATGACGCCGACGCTCGCGCGCATGGTCGGCGCGCGCGCCAACGCGCTCCGCAAGCCGATTCGGTGGGCCTCCATGCCGCAGCTCTTTCGTTACGAGCGGCAGCAGCGCGGACGACTGCGCGAGCACTTCCAGTTGAATCTGGACATCATCGGCGAGGCCGACGTGTCCGCCGACGCCGAGCTGCTCGCCGCCGCGATAGACATCATGCGGGCGTTCGGTCTCACGGCCAGAGACGTGGTGGCGCGCGTATCCGACCGCCGCCTGTTGCACGCGGTGCTCACCGCGATTGGCATCACGGCGGAGCAACTCCCCGCGGCATATGCAGTGATGGACAAGATGGAGCGCGACACGCGCGACAATCTGGAGCGGCGCCTGGCGGACGCCGGGATCTCGCCCGGCGCGTCCGCGCAGTTGTTCGAGCTGGCGCACGGGGTGGAGGATCTGGACGCGTTCGCGCGCTGGTGCGAGGCGCATGACTGCGCCGCGCCGTTCGCGCTCGTGCGCCGATATCTGTCGTATCTGGATGCACTCGGCCTTGGCGAGTGGGTTCGGCTGGATCTCTCGATCGTGCGCGGCCTGGCCTACTACACCGGGATCGTGTTCGAGCTGTTCGACGTACAGGGCGAGCTCCGCGCGATTTGCGGTGGCGGCCGGTACGACTCCCTGCTCAAGGCGCTGGGGGGCGTCGATCTGCCGGCGCTGGGTTTCGGCATGGGCGACGTGGTGCTGGGAGACCTGCTGCGCGCCCGCGGACTTCTGCCTACCCATGCGCCCGGCGTGGATGTGTGGGTCGCCTACGCGGACGGCGCGGCGCTCACGGACGCCATGCGCGTGGCGGCGCAGCTCCGGGCGCGTGGGCGCAGCGTGGAATACGCGCTGGGTGGACAGAAGCTGTCACGTCAGCTCAAGGCCGCGAGCAGCGCCGGCGCCCGCGACGTCCTGATCCTGCCCGCCAGCGATGGCGCCGCGCGCGAAGGGGTCGTACGCAACCTCGCGCGCGGAGAGGAGCGTCATGTCAGTCTCGATGACTGGCTGAACGAGCAGCAACTACCTGACACACACAGCGAACGGCATGGCTGACGATCGAAAGCTTCCGCTGCGCGCCGAGGATTTCAGCGCGTGGTATAATGAAGTGGTGCTGCGCGCCGAGCTCGCGGACTATTCGCCCGTGCGCGGCTGCATGGTCATTCGTCCGGATGGGTACGGCATCTGGGAGCGCATGCAGCGCGCGCTCGATGACATGTTCAAGGCGACCGGACACCGGAACGCATACTTCCCGCTCTTCATTCCGCAGAGTTTCCTGCAGAAGGAAGCCGAGCACGTCGAGGGATTTGCGCCCGAGACCGCGGTCGTCACGCACGGCGGCGGCAAGGAGCTCGAGGAGCCGCTCGTCGTGCGCCCCACCTCGGAAACGATCATTTACGCGATGTTCGCCAAGTGGGTGCAGAGCTATCGCGATCTGCCACTGCTCATCAATCAGTGGGCGAACGTCGTGCGCTGGGAAATGCGCACGCGGCTGTTCCTGCGCACGCTCGAATTCCTCTGGCAGGAAGGGCACACTGCGCACGCCACGCACGATGATGCCGAGGCGGAAGCGCGCCGCATGCTTGGGGTCTATCGCACGTTCATGGAAGAGTGGATGGCGATGCCCGTGATCACCGGGCTCAAGACGGACTCCGAACGCTTCGCTGGTGCGCTGCGCACGTTCTCCTGCGAAGCGATGATGCAGGACAACAAGGCCCTGCAAGCCGGTACGTCACACAATCTGGGGCAGAACTTCGCCCGGGCATTCGGCGTGACGTTCCAGGCGGAGAGCGGCGAGAACGAGTATGCGTGGAACACCAGCTGGGGCGTGTCCACACGGCTCGTCGGCGGCCTCGTCATGACGCACGGCGATGACAGGGGACTGCGCGTTCCGCCCCGCCTGGCGCCCACGGAGATCGTCATCGTCCCGATCTGGAAGTCGGACGAGGAACGTGCACGCGTGCTGGATGCGGCAGAGCGGATTCGTACGGCGCTGGGCGGCGCGCGGCGCGTACACATCGACGCGCGCGATACGATGAAGCCCGGCGCGAAATACTACGAATGGGAATTGCGCGGCGTGCCGCTGCGTCTCGAGCTCGGGCCCCGCGATCTGGACAGGCAGCAGGCCGTCGTGGTGCGTCGGGACACGGGCGAAAAGGCTGCCGTGCCGCTGGGCGATCTGCCGGTGCGGCTCGGTGACCTGCTCGACAGCGTGCAGGCCGCCATGCTCGACGCCGCGCGCGCGCGGCGCGAAGCGAACAGCATCCGCGGCGCCGTGACCTATGACCGATTCAGGGAGATCATGGACGGAGACGGGGCGTTCGTGTATGCCGGCTGGTGCGGCGATGCGGCGTGCGAAGCGGCAGTCAAGGAGGAGACGAGGGCGACCATCCGGGTGTTGCCGGATCCTGAATTCCGCTCGGCCACGGCGCCGGAGCACTGTCTCAAATGCGGGCGCGCGGCCACTACGGAGGCGGTATGGGCGAAGGCGTACTGACCCCGGGGTTCGTGATACAGGACGGCGCCCTGGCCTGTGAGGATGTTCCGCTCGAGCGCATCGCCGATGCAGCGGGCACGCCGGTGTACGTATACAGCGCCGGCGCCATCCGCGAGCAGTACCGCCTGCTGTCGCGCGCACTCGCGCCGGTGACGCACCGGATCCATTACAGCGTCAAGGCCAATTCGAATCTTGCCGTGCTGCGACTGCTGCGCGGACTCGGTGCGGGGGTGGACATCGTGTCGGGGGGCGAGCTGTACCGCGCACTCCTCGCCGGCTTCACCGGCCGGGACATCGTTTTCAGCGGCGTCGGCAAGACGGAGCAGGAGCTGCGGGAAGCCCTCGCGGCACGGATCCTCCTCGTGAACGTGGAGTCGGTGCCCGAGCTCGAATTGCTCAGTCGCGTGGCGGCGGACATGGGCGTCGTGGCGCCGGTCGCGCTTCGGGTGAATCCCGAAGTGACGGTGGACACGCCCCATCGCTACACGCGCACCGGGGAACGCGGGCTCAAGTTCGGCATCCCCTTCGCCGACGCCGAAGATGCCGCACGGCTTGCGACGACGCTGCCCGCCCTGCGGCTGGACGGCCTGGACATGCACATCGGGTCACAGGTCGTGCAGCTCACCGCGTATCAGCAGGGCTTGCGCCGGCTGCTCGAGCTGTACGACGTGTTGCGCTCGTCCGGTGTGGAATCCATTCGCTACCTCGACATCGGCGGCGGACTGGCCGTGCCGTACGATCACGAAGCGCCGATCGATCTCAACGCCTACGCCGGGGAAGTGCTGCCGCTCGCGGCGCGGAGCGGGCTCACGCTGTTCGTGGAGCCGGGGCGCTTTCTGGTCGGCAACGCCGGCGTGCTGCTCACGCGCGTGCTGTACCGCAAGCGCTCCGGGGATCGCGAGTACGTCATCACCGATGCCGGCATGAACGACCTGCTGCGACCATCGCACTACAATGCCTTTCACCGGATCGACGCCGTGCGACCGCACACGGCGCGCATCATTGCGGACATCGTGGGGCCGGTGTGCGAGAGCGGTGATTTCTTCGCGCTCGGGCGCGACGTGGAGAACGTGGTGGCGGGTGAACTCCTCGCGATCCGGTCCGCCGGCGCCTATGGCTTCTCCATGGCGTCGAACTACAATTCACGCCCGCGCACCGCGGAGGTCCTCGTGGATGGCAACCGCTTCGCCGTGGTGACCGAACGGGAACGATATGAAGATCTCGTGCGACAGGAAACCGCTGACCCGCACTGGAGGACGGCCTGATGCGCGTCGGCGTGCTCGCGGATACGCACGACCGGCTGCCAGCCGTCGCCGAATTCGCCCGGCGCTTTCGCGAGGCAGGCATCGGGATGGTGCTGCACGCCGGGGATTACTGCGCGTCGTGGTCGTTGCGACCCATCATCGCGGCGAACCTGGCGCTGGCGGGTGTGTACGGTCGAAACGATGGCGACCATGAGGGATTGCAGGCCGAGGCGGCGAAGGGCGTCGGCGTGGAGATCTACGAATCGCCGCACAGCGTGGAACTGGGTGGCGCGCGGCTGCTGCTCGTCCATGACATTGGCGATGTCAACGCCCGCTCCGTGGCGGGTCACGTCATCGTGATTCATGGGTTCACGCACGAGCGCCGACTCGAAAACACCGGTGACACGCTCATTTTGAATCCAGGCGAGGCGTGCGGCTGGCTCGGAGGAACGCCGAGTGCGGCCATCCTCGATCTCGAGACGAAGCAGGTGGAGTTCCTCTCGATCGACCCATGAGCCGAATTCTCATCCTCGACTACGGATCGCAGTACACGCAGCTCATCGCGCGGCGTGTCCGCGAAGCGCGCGTGTATTCGGAGATTCATCCGCCCACACGGTCCATCGAGTGGATTCGCCGCTGGCTTCCCACGGGCATCATCCTGAGCGGCGGACCGAATTCCGTGTACGATGAGGGGGTGCCGACCGCGGATCCTGCATTGCTGGATGTCGCGCCCGTGCTCGGCATCTGCTACGGCATGCAGGTGATCGCACAACTCGAGGGTGGTGGCGTAACCCGCGCGGGGCGGCGCGAGTATGGTCGCGCGGAGCTCGAGGTGCTCTCCGAAAGCGGCCTGTTCTCCGGCTTCACGCACGGGGACGAGATCACCGTCTGGGCGAGCCACGGTGACAGCGTGGAAGTGCCGCCGCCCGGCTATGCGATCACGGCGCGAAGCGCGAACGCGCCGGTTGCCGCTTTCCAGCACGAAAGCCGGCCGATCCACGGCGTGCAGTTTCACCCGGAGGTTCGCCACACGCCGCGCGGCGATGACATCCTGGCCAACTTCCTGTTCGAGATCTGCCACGCGAAGCCCAACTGGACTACGGGCGCGTTCATCGATGAAGAGATCGCGCGAATTCGTCAGGCCGTCGGTACGTCACGCGTGATCTGCGGCCTGTCGGGGGGCGTGGATTCGTCGGTCGCCGCCGCACTCGTGCACCGCGCCGTGGGCGAGCAGCTCACGTGCATCTTCGTAGATCACGGACTCCTGCGGATGCACGAGCGGGAGCAGGTGGAGCGGACCTTTCGCTCGAGCATGGGAATCCGTCTCGTGACCGTGGATGCCGCCGATCGGTTCCTGGCCATCCTGGATGGGGTTGATGATCCGGAAGAGAAGCGCCGCCGCATTGGGCATACGTTCATTGACGTGTTCGAGGAAGCCGCGGAGGAGCTGGGCGACGATGTGGAATTCCTGGTGCAGGGCACACTGTATCCGGACGTGATCGAATCGGTGTCACCGCGGGGCGGTCCGTCGGTGACGATCAAGACGCATCACAACGTGGGCGGCCTCAAGCCGGACATGAAGTTCAAGCTCATCGAGCCGCTACGCGAGCTGTTCAAGGACGAAGTGCGCCAGGTGGGCCGCGAACTCGGTCTTCCGGAAGAGATGGTCGGGCGACACCCGTTCCCGGGACCCGGGCTGGCGATTCGCATCCTTGGTCCGGTGACTCGGGAGAAGCTCGACGTCCTCCGCAAGGCGGACGCGATCTACCTCGATGTGATTCGCGAAGCCGGCCTGTACGATGACATCTGGCAGGCCTTCGCCCTCCTGCTGCCGGTCCAGAGCGTGGGTGTCATGGGCGATCTGCGCACGTA
>Ga0157370_10006652_pt1 | contig 12700 bp, 12 predicted proteins | sample C35metaG_FD_113463 | JGI IMG/M metagenome (GOLD analysis project Ga0157370, IMG submission 113463) | Corn rhizosphere microbial communities from Kellogg Biological Station, Michigan, USA - C3-5 metaG | ecosystem: Host-associated > Plants > Roots > Rhizosphere > Soil | place: USA: Michigan...
AGTTTCAAAACCGACCGTCGATCATCGGAGTGACCCCCATCCCGTCGCAGCATTTTGCGGCGTTCGTGATTTGTGCCGAGCCGATCGCATCGAAAGCCGTTGGACGTGCCTGGATTTTCGGAATCTGCCCCGTGCAGATCAACATTCAATCGACCAGCGACGGTTACGCCGACGTTGACGCCACAGCAACGCAGCTCAAAAGCGGAAACCGCGGAGCCGCCCAAATCCTGTGGGCCAAACGAGCCACCGGAACACAATGGGCATTAGTGAGGCTTGGAGCCCCAACCGGAGGTGGACTGATGCGCGTTAATTTGACCCAAACCGGAGGAACCGCCGGATCATCCACCGCGCCGCCGAGCTGGGTCTACACCGCCAACGACGACAACGGAAACACGCTGGGAACTGGACTCACGCCAGCGCGCGGACGCGACTACAACGGCAAGCGCAACGCCGCCGCCTATGGCTACGGAGAATACATCAACGGAAATTTCGTGCTCGATGAAGCTTGGGAATCGCCCACAACCTTTGCTTGCAGCACATGAGCGCCATCATTTCCCCAAGCCTTTGGTTGCCGCCATCGATGCGCCCGCGCTCAAAAAAGCGCTGGCTGGATCATGCATTGGATTTTCGTCGATGGAAGCGCCGGCTGCTGGACGCGCTTACGCCAATCGGTGTTGCCGCCGATGGTGACACCATGCTGGACCCGAACGGCGATTTAGTGCTAGACACCGCCGGGGATGTGGAGCTACAGGACTCGACCGGCTGCAGCGCCTGCTGTCCCGGTTGTGCAACATGCTGGACCAATGACGCCGTTCCGTCGATCAATGTCGCCATCTCCGGCTACAACTATCCGACTGACTGGGTCTGTTACAACCAAGCTTGCAGTAGTGATCCGTTCTATGGTGATCCATGTGATCCGTGCCTTGTTGGTCGTTTCAATTACGATAGCGGATCGATCGATACCACATTCAATGTGCCCGCATCGTCAGTTCCAGCATGCCCCGGATTCGGAGGCGGACCGCCCACGGGCGGCGGTGGACACTGGCGAGGGTGTTTCCCGTCGCCGGTGACCTATCTCTTTTGCAGAGCCTTTGACACCATCCAACTAATATCGCCGCTATATCTGCTGATCGATCTGACCTGTTGCTGCACCACTGGCGGCTGCCAGGTCGGATTTCAAATCTTCATGGTCGGATGTGTCTGCGACGTCACCGGAACAGACACCATAACCATGCTTGTGATGTTCGACGGTGGCGGCGGAGGAAGTGCAGGATTCCTTAGTTCGATGTCCGACAGCTTCACGCTCGATAACGAAATCGCCTCTGCCGATGCAGCGTTCGGAGGGCCCCTATGCGAAGACAACATCGCAGGCGGCTGGGGCGGCACCGTCACTATCAGTAAGGGAACGTAATCTCAAATGACCGGCTTCCAAAAGCGCCTCAACATCTGCCGCGCCTGTCCCGTGCCAGCATCACGCGAGGACCGAAAATGCGAAGGACGCACGCCTCGCACGCGTGCTACGCTGTCCGAGTGCCCGTACGGCCTTTTTTTTCTTCCAGTGGCCGAGTTGCCGGCGAGATTGAAGTCGCTAGGAGCGGAATATCCACCATTCGATCCATCGCCGGCGGATCCTCCTAGGGACGCTTTAGAAATCCAGCCCTATATACTCGATGCGTCCAAGCCGCTCCCCCGAGGCTGGGCCCAGCGCGAGGACGTTGCGGAAGTCTATCGCCGAGCGATGCAAGACTACGCCGCTTCAATTCCGCCGACGCCTCCAACTGAACCGGCTGGTCGTGGCATCGTCATTGTCGCCGGCGGAAAGTATTGGGCTGCCGGGATTATCACAATAAAGATTTGCCGCCACATCGGCATCGAATTGCCGGTGGAAATGTGGCACATGCCAGGTGAGATCAACGAAGCCCAGCGCAAGTACGCTGAAACGATGGGCATTAAGTTGTGCGAAGGAAATGCCCGTGGCGGATGGGAACTTAAGGCGCACGCACTGGCCCACAGCGGATTTGCCGAGGCCATGTTTCTCGACGCCGACTCCTACCCGACGCAGGCCGTCGACGATTTCTGGGAATGCGATGGATTCCAAAAGACGGGCTTCGTGATGTTCCCTGATCGTCCTAGCCCGCTAAATAAAACGGGCGTGGCTGGAGATAGACTTAAGGCCAACGTGTTCGAGGTACTGGGCCTGCCGTTTTTCGATGAGCGGTCCAAAGAGGCGGGCCAGATGTTCATCGATCGCCGCCGCCAATGGAAAACGCTGTGTCTTGCCGACTGGATGTGCCAGAGATCCAATTATTTTTTTCAAATCCTGTACGGAGACAAAGATACATGGTGGTTGGCGGCAAGAATGCTCGGCATCCCCTACTACACGATGCCCACCTTTTGGGACCATGAGAATCCAGCACTGATCCATTATGACTGGCGGGATCGCGTACGGTTCGTTCATCGAGCATTTGGGAAATTCGATCTGTATCAGACTGGATTCACAACCACCCGACAGCGCCAGATTCGCAACGACAAGCTGCCGCTGGAAGACAAGGCATGGGAATTCTTCGAGCAACTGCAAGAGGACATGGCCGACGACATCGCCGCCAATGTCCTCGTAAAGACATGCGCGAAATGCGGTAGCAATAGGCATCAGTTCGATGGAGCCAAGCACTGGAAACGACTGCACAAATGGGCCACGACCGCCAACCTGTCCACGGCCAGGGCTTGGATTGATTGGTTTATCCGTTCGCTTGAATGCGATGAATGCCGGATCGAAGCCTACCGCTATGTCGCCGACAACCCGCCCGACCTTTCCAGCAATATCGCATTGGTCAGGTGGACGTATGCTTGGCACGACGCGACCAGCCTCAAAGTCGGCCGGCCGCGATTTAGCTTCGAACAGGTCGCGCCACAATATGGATGGGATAAGCTTCTCTACCAAACCTGCCCTCTGGACGGCACGATCGCCTGGTTCAATGGTGGCGCAGATTATCCAGCAGGTACGCTCAGCATCTCCTATCTCCGCGGTTCTTATTCGCCAGCCGATGATGGATCCTGGAATCTTGCCGTGGCAGGGTTCGACGTCGTCACAAATGACGACTCTGGGGAAGTGACCGTCCTCTGCCCAGCTCCGGCGGTCTCCGTAGCCGCGCCGGGATGGACAACCGATCGGGATGCAGAAGAAGCCAACGCAAGGCAATCCGCAACTTTCGTCCTGCCAGCTCCGGGCCCCATCGGTCTCCGCCGGGCTGCCCGCGGCCAGTCCTTCAATGGCGGGTCATTCGTCGCACCCGTGTATCAGCTCTTCAACGAGCACTCCCGTCATAAGCTTGAGGATGCAGTCGCAGCTTAATGCGCAACTTCTTGCCTTAAAGCAATCGATCGATAGTATCTGTGCGTCGGCGGTTCTCCCCGCAGAAAGTTCCCCCCCTCTTTCTGCACCCGCCGACTTTTTTATTGCGCCTGCTGGGGAACACTCACGTCTATAGGTGGCGCGCTGCACTCACGATGTCGATTGAACTGGAAAAAGTTGGACCGTGGGATGTGATGCTCCCCGTCTGGACAAACCAGTCCCCGGTGGAGCTCTTCGCGCTCTTCCAGCGGCATCAAGCTCGCACTCTCGACGGCCCCGGCCTTGAACGATACAGCCAGCTTCTAATGGGGGTGATTTCTTTGCAATTCGCGCGCTATAAATGGCGAAAGAGTCTCCGATACGTATCTCTTGATGCCAGGGACGTCGCCCAGGATACGCTCGTTCATCTCCTCCGAAAAACGGGAGTGATGCAGATCCAGCACCCATGCTGGCGCGTGCTGATAAAAGTCCTCAACCAGGCGATTTATTGGCATGTGATGTCGGCGGTTCAAGGGAAGCAACGCGGTAAAGTTAAGGTGCTGACAGCTTCCGACTACTACAAGGACAACGGACGCCCACCGGATGAACCCGATCCCCGATCGATTGTTGAACATGAACCTGAATTCGACGCACACGCCTTCAAACGCCATCTAGTTGGGCTGCTCTCGAGCCCACAGATGCTCCGCGAAATGGTGCGAGGCATCCATGGCGTCAAAAGGCTCAGGCAAAAGATTCGACAGGCCTACCCCGAGATCATCATTGAAATACTCCAGACGAAATGGTGCTCTGACAAATTGAATCGTCTAAATCTGGATGCTGAAATCCACGCGATCATCAAAGCCCGTCTTCGCCGGAAAATCGAAGCTCACATCAAAGCGCAAGCTAGCTCCCCAACTCAGTCCCTACAAGCGGGCCCGGATCGTCCTTCAGATGCTTACCGAATGGTTTGCCCAGCAAGGATCCAGCCGGCCGCGGCATTTTGCCATTGAGTTTATGCGCGCACATGCCGGTTGCCTTATCGTGATCCCGCCGAGCCCAATCATCGAAACGCTTGTCATCAGTCACCAGAGCGAAGCTATACCGCAGGGCGCCGGGCGAGCCGCCAATCATCGAAGGCTCGCGGAGCTGCACGGCAAGAATCCCCAGGATTTGAGAAAAGCCATCATCGCGTCTAATGCTCCATGAATTGGAAATTCAAAGTCGGCTTCGCCGCCGTCCTGATCGGCTGTCTGTCTGCGCTGAGTTTTGGCGCAACCGGCGACATCACCCAAGCGATCATCGACCCCAATGCGTTCGTAGCTCACATCAAGATCTCCGGTGAAGCTCCAGGCGGTACTTACTCATTTGGCACCGCGCCCGGCTCAGCCAAGGCAGTCTTCACCGTCGTCTCTAAAGGTTTCGATAGCGCGGGCAATGCGACCACAAAGACGCGCACGCTCTACGCCACGCGCCAAATGCTCCAGCCGACCGGCAGCGGCTCAATTGCCATGTCGGCCGTGCAAATTGGCCCGGTGACTGGCGGCGGCATCTTTGCCGACGGCGACAGTATCAGCCAGCCCAGCACTGGCGCAGCCGCCGTTGTCGATTCAAATTGCCCCTGTTCCCCGCTCTTAATCAGGAATATCACCGGCTCCCCCAGCAGCTCCGGCCCCTGGACTGATGGAACGACAGGCGCGACTGCCACGCCGACAACCGCGCCGACCGTCTACACCGGCTCACCCGTTCGCGAGGGCGTTGACGGCTCAGACGTGTGGATTGCCGTCAGCCTATCCGATTTCGTTTATCTCAAAGACAACGTCGGCGTCGGAAACTCCGGCACCGCGCCGACCGTCACGATCGCCAGCGGTCTCTATACCAACGGAACCGCAAGCAATGCAGTTACCGGCCTCGTTTGCACGAACGAGTCGACGCTCGCTTACCCATCGGTAATCGGCCAATGGTGCATCGAAGGCGGCTTGCCCTTCTCCGGTGCGCTCGACTTGGAAATGTTCGGCGTTCACCGTTCGGCGGCCAACGGACAGCCGCTCGCATGCGTGATCTTCAGTGCAGCCGATTCACATGCCCACACCGTCACTGCCACGGTAACGGCAATGGCCAAGTCGGCGGCCGCCGATGCCACGCCGGTCTACAAGACCACGATCAACGCCAGTAGCTTTACGCAGGGCGATGACGTTGTCTGCAATTGGAAAGCTTTTCCAAATGTCGGCGACTCAGGCAGTGTTTTAGACACGAGCACGGGCGGCGCGTGGCCACAATTCAACGCGAGCGGCGCGCCGAGTTTGGGCCCGATCAACTTCAAAGCGAACGCCGCCGGCACTTACAGCCAGCCGGTTGTAGTCGTCGATCCAAAAAGCACGATCAGCGGAACGGCATCGGGGACATTCGCCAATCACGATGTACTAACTCAGGACAATTCCGGCGCGACGTGTCATGTAATCGGGACACAGACCAGCAGCCCGATCAAAGTTTCCCTGATCGTCGGCACACCCACTGCCGGAGACACCTGGCGACGAGCTGGAGGCGAGTCGATCGCTCCCTCGGGCTTGCCGGTTTCCCTTGCCGCTGGCGGAACGGTCTACGCCGACTCCAATCACACTCCCGGAATCGGCGTGGGCGGAAGCCCCGGCACCTATGGTTCGGTGAGTGTCGCGATCGCCAATGGCGTCAATTACAACAACGCTAACAATGGCCGCAACAATGCTGATGGCCTGATCGTCTATCTGCTCGACGGCGACTATGGCACCGGCGATCAAACAGCCACCACCGTCAGCACCACCTATTGCACGGTCACACGATTTCCAGGTGTCGCCAACGGTCAGGCCCGCGTCGTCGGCTATCTGTCATTGAACCCATATGGCCCGACGCTGATCAAGTTCAAGGATTTGGACGTCGCCCCGATCGACGACGAAGTGTTCTCAGACAACTGGGGCGTTTGGGTTGATGGATGCCGGATCGATGGAACCGGCGCTGCCGGCTCGCTGGTGACGTGGGAAGCAGCCCGACTCACCGCGACATACAACACGTCCGCCAATCTCAATTTCCCATTCATCCCCTTTGGCGGCTCGAATTTTCCCAATTTACTCCGCGGCAACAATTTCACCGGCATCACCGCCAGCGGTTCAGGTCAATGCGTCGTCGGCAACACGTTCGACCAAGCCTCCAGCGCCAACAGCCAAGTGGCCAGCCCCGGCACCGGCGACGGCAGCTTGTTTGCCTACAACCGCGTGCAGGCATACGGGACCGCGTACATCGCTCAGTCAACGTGCACGCAGGGCGTCGCGGTTTGCTGCAATCTGTTTGAGATCCTCGGCACCGCCAACCCGGCCGGCACTTCGATCTTTGCAGACGGCAATACCGCAGCATCAAACAATTTCCTTTTCATCGACAACACCGTAGCCGGCACGAGGAGCAATACCGGATACAACGATGAACTGCCGCCCGCGCTCCGCATTAATTTCTACTTCAACAGCAATAGCTGCTTCTGGTTGCCGGTCAAAACCGACACTTTCAATCAAACCGCAGCGTCAGAAGGCTTAAACCCGACACGCATCAAAAATTGGAGCGTGTACTACGGCGCGGGATTCCTTCACAACAATTCAGAGGACGTTACCGATAACGGCAGCTTCGCACCGGCCTATTTCGGCATCGACGGCACGAGGGCCACGGCCGCGGGATACACCAGCGACAAGAGCGGGACCGGAGGCGGGAATGGAAACTATGTGCCCGCCGTCGGATCCACATTGATCGGCCGTGTTCCTTTGGCAGACCAGGCATTCACTTACGACCTTGCTGGCAATGCGAGAGGATCGACCACGGCTATCGGCGCATTTGCAGCCGCCAATGAAGCCGCGGCCACAGGAAACCAACCTAGAAATAACCGGATCAACATCGGCGTTCGAATTGGATTGTGAGTAAACATCATCCCGTCCGCCACGCTCCAAGTCACCGGCTGCTTCTCATCCCACTGATCAAAACAAAAACGCCCTTCCAATTCTGGAAAGGCGTTTTTCGCTAGACTGAATCGGTCTACATCATGGCGCTTTGCTCTCGCCAGTGTGGTTAAAATACTCATTGATCCAAGGCTGCATGGGATTCCGCTGGTCCTTCATTTCGTCGATCACTTTCGAATAGAAGCCTTCTGTGTTCTTCGCATAAAGCAATGGATATTGCTCTCTGAAATGTTCTATGAGCCGGTTTCGCCGGCCAGGATCATGGAACCCGAATTTAATCAGTTGCTCGTGGAACCATCGCGCCCCCGACGACAAGGCTTTTTCATCGATCGCTTGGGGTGAGAGAACCGGTGCTTTAGGACGATCGTTCTTTGGATCGCGGACGTCAAACAGATCGGCAAACGCACAGCGAATTACATGACGCTGCGCACGGGCCGCCATCGCCGCAGCCGTCTCCCGGTCACCACGCCGGTATGCGATTGAATATAAAGGGCCTTCCATGCCACGGCGCACGACTCCCATGCGCGCGGCTGCGGGGTCAGTCGCATTACCCCAGAAATCCACCCATTTGCCGTCCTCACCCGCCCATTCAGGTGTGGTCATTTTCAGCAATTCGCCAGATTTTATCGCGATAGCTAGCCTTCCGCGAGGGCTCACCTTCACACGAATCGAATCACCATCCAAAATGGCAGAGACATATTGGCTGAATGGGTCCAGCGCCCGCTCGCGGCAAATCGCCAGGAATTCCTCGAATTGAACCACATTCAGATGTGGGAATCGGCTGCGTAGTCGCTCTCTCGCCGTCGCCGTGCTCTCAGAGGCTTGGATCCCGTTGCCAACTTCTTGCAAGAATACGCTGTAGGCCTCATGTAGGGCCGCATCCGGGACGCCGGTGGAGTTCGCGACATCTGCTATTGAGAAGTAATGCACTTGGTCAATCTCCCGATCTTTAAGTTCTGGATCGACAGGTAGGACCGGAGTAAAAAAGCCGCCGACGCAAAGAAAGGTCGCTCTGATTTCTGACATCGTTGTTGTCCTCTTTGTGAATCTTGGAATCGCACCGCGGCGGCGCGCTCTAGGCAAGCGCGCCGCCGCCGCGCTCTACGCCACTGAAACGGCTGTTTGGATGTATTGCCGAAGTGCCGCCACTTGAATGCAGCGCCGGACGCCGGACGTCTGAAAAACCGGCACAGTGGGAATCTCAGACCGAGCAACGATCTTGAACATGGTCCGCTGGGCCATGCCGCTGATCTTCGCAGCATAAGCCACATCGACGATTGCCGAGGCCTCCAGCGTCGCCAGCATCCCCTTCCGCAGCCGCGCCTTGAGGATACTCGCCTTCGCGATGATCTTCGGATGAACGGCTTTTGCGCCGGGAGCTGGGCGCCGCTTCTCACGTTCGATCTTCTCTTCACGCGTTGTGATGTGCATGCGGCTCGCTGGGATCGGCCGGCCGGCTTCGATCGCATCCACGATCTCCAGCCAGCGCCGCACCGCCGCCATTCGAGCGTAAGGCGTGCGCGGCCTGGTCAACGGCAACCCCCGCCGCTCGGCTTCCGCTGCCTCGTCGCGCGCCAAGTCGATCGCCGTGCGAGGCGCTGGCTGGTCCAGTTCGTCCTCAAACCACTGGAGAGCCAACCCCTCCGCTTCCGCTGCCGCGTCGATCGACAGCCGATATGAAGATGCTGACGCCCCTTTCGCAGGGCCCGCTAAAGTAGATACCATGGGAACTCCTTGTTGGCCCCGCGTCGGCTGTCTGCCAAGATTCACCTTCGCGGGGCTGACTTTATTTGAGCCCCATTGTAAAAATACATTTTGACAAGTCAAGTTGTATTTTGACAAAAATACGAATTGTCGATATAATCCAACCGTGCTCGATATCCAAAAGATCAAATCATTGCGCGAGGCTCTGGAGCTGACTCAGGAGCAAGCCGCGACGAAGGCCGGGCTTTCGAGCCGCCAGGCATGGCACAGCATCGAAGGCGGGCGACAGCCAAAGCTTCAACTGGATACTCTCGAGCGCGTCGCCAAGGCGCTGGGTGTGAAGGCTAAAGATCTGCTGAAATAGCCGAGTCGGAATATCGAGGGTTTTAAGCACGGCCCCGAGCCGGCAGGAAAGAAATGATGGCAGTTAAACGGTTAGGCAGTCATGATGTGGAATGGTCGAAAGTCTATGCGGTCACGGGGGACCGCGGCCCTCTCGGGGAGATGATGACGGTTCAATTGTGGATCGGTGATCAAGCAGACCCGATTCCATTGTACGGCAAGGAGGCAAAAGAGGCTTGGGATTTGATCGAGAGTAATATGTCTCGGTTTGGCATGATCGACTACTTTGGCTTCGACAAATCGAAGATACGCGCTGTTGAGTTTAACGTGCCGATCGGCAATAGCCGGGTTGTCTTCGAGGACCAAAACGCGTTTCTTAAGATGAGTGGCGAGATCTTTCATCTCCTGCTTGGACAGTTAAGGGGACATTTGACCGGTGGAACTTCGGAAATCTTCGGTCGGATCGACGACGCTTCACTGCGCGGAGAGATTTTCCAATGGGCGACGTCTCATCGGATCTATAAGGACGTCTTAAAGGCAGCCGCAGGCCAATATAAAGATGATAGGCTCAAGGCAGCAATGAATGAGATTATCTCTGGCGAGGGACTGAATCAATTCATCGAGGACAGGAAAACCTTGAGGATTGCCGTCTCATTCTGACGATTCTTGGCGGCTGGTAAGTCGCACTACCCGCCGGCGGAAAAAACTCAAGCCATCACGCGCCTGTGGCCGATAATCAGGTCATGCCTACCGACACGTCACCACTTGCGCTATTCACTTCAAACGGGAAACAGATTGCAGCGATCGCGGACTACATCGAGCAAGAGCCTTATGAGAAGGACGGAGCGAAGTTTCAGGACTTCACGGTTACGACCGAGCTTGTTGTGCCGCCGGAACTTGGAACCGTGCTGGTTGTGCGCGACACCAAGCAAAACATGGATCTGAGTAGGTTTACTTGCGTTGGTTTGCAGTTTCGCATGCAGCCTGAAGCGTTCTTAATGATCCAGGGACGGGTGATCATCCGCCGCGCGCCGATGCCGCGGTAGTCGTTTGACTAGTCCAGGCCAAGGGTCAATCCAAATTAACCTTATCAGATTCCGCTGGCTTCCAGCTCCCGCTCCGCGCGGTCAATTGCTTTCTCACGGTCGGACTGCGACCGCGGCGCCTCTTTGTCCGACGCATTGCCCGCCATGGCATCAAAGAACTCCATGAGCCAAGAGGCAGTTGTGCATAGGCCGCCACACCAAGTCGTGCGCAGCTTCACGCCGCGCCGTCCCGTCTTGGCCCAAGCATAAATGCTGCTCAGGTGCCACTTCTGTCCACCAGCACGTTCAGGCAACCAGTCGAGCTTGGAGACATCCGCCAAACGGATCAACTTTTCCGGCTGTTTGTTATCCATTTCAGCCGTTTAGCACGGTGATGAGTCGCGCCGGACAGGGTCACATAGTGATTTTTCTATACCGTTTTGCGCGCCTCGCACCCGCGAGATTCACTGGAAAAGACGCGAATCCATAAGAAAGTTGAAACGCCCAGGAAAGTCGCTAAATTGCATGAAATCAGCGGAGTTTTTAGCTATTTGCGGTATTGGGCGGGCCCGAATCACACACCTGAGGTCACAGGTTCGAGCCCTGTATCGCCCATTTCCCCTGTCAATTACTCTTCGCGGCAAATCGAAAGCTTCTAAAGCCGGAGTAACGCTGCATGAGATACCATATCTGCGCCGGGTGGTCCTGCGTCGTCGCCTTGATGGTGGTGGGATTCTGCGGACGAATATTGCGTGCGCAGTCGATCTTCACGCAGCGCCCCGATGATCCCGGCGCCATCTTCCTCACCGCCGATCAATTTCACGTCAAAGGCGATGGCATTGCTGACGACTCGGACGGCATCCAGCAGGCCATGGACCGTGGCCGCAATGGCATCGTGTTCATTCCTGAAGGACGCTATCGCGTAAGCAAGACCGTGTACGTTCCGACCGGTACGCGGGTGATCGGCTACGGCAAGAACCGGCCCGTCTTTGTGTTGGGCGCCAATACTCCGGGGTTTCAGAAGCCCGGTCGCGGTTGGCCGTTTGGCACCGGCAAGTACATGATCCAGTTCGCCGAAAGGCGACAAGCCGATGGGACGGTTGTCGATGCCAGCGAATTCAGCTTCAACTGCGCGATGAGCAACATCGACTTCGAGGTGGGCGAAGGCAACTCGAGTGCCGTCTGCATCCGCTTCCATGTCGCGCAGCACAGCTACTTGAGCTACATGAACTTCAAAGTTGGTTCGGCGCTGGCGGCAATGGAAGATATCGGAAACCAGGCCAGCCATGTGCAAATCACCGGCGGCAAGTACGGCATCCTCTCCACGCGCACAAGCCCAAACTGGCAATTCCTGCTGATGGACTCTGCTCTAGAGAACCAGACCGTTGCCGGTATCCGCACGCAGGATGTTGGATTCTGCCTGATCCGCTGCAACTTCAGCCACATGCCCGTCGCGATCGAAATCCCTCGGGGCCAGACCGACCAGATCTACGGCCGTGATTTGAGATTTGATGACATTACCCAGGCCGGCATTAAATTCGGCGATGCGCGGAACTTCAAGCATCAGGTGACGCTGGAAAACACCGCCTGCACTGATGTCCCCCACTTCACCGCCGGTGGCGAAAAGATCGATGCACCCGGCAAGTTTTACGTCGTCGATGACCTTTCTGCCGGACTGGAAATCGGTCCCGATGGTCGCGAGGCCGGCATCGTCACCCGACACAAGGAGCATTTGCTTGAGTCCGCGGCGCCAGTCGTGCCATCTGATATTCCCGCCCTGCCCCCGATGAGCGAATGGTTCAATGTTCGTACGCTCGGGCAAAATCCCGATTTGCAGGCCGCGATTAATGACCATCGTGTGCTTTACTTCCCCATGGGCACTTACCGGGCCGCCGCGCCGCTGATCCTTAAGCCCGACACGGTGCTCATCGGTCTGCACTGCACCCGGACCATGCTCAGCGCAATCTCCTCACCCAAGGGCGGCTCGCCCATCGTCAGCGGGCTTGGGTTTAGCAGCATCGCCGGTTCTCCCAATATCCTGTGGAACTCAGGTGAAAAGTCGGTCATGGATGACATCGCGTTTGCCGGCGGCGGTTTTGGCCGCGGCGCGGCCCGCGGCGCCGGCGAGGCGCGGCCCTACCTGCTGATCAGCAACGGCGGTGGTGGCATCATCCGCAACATCTGGCTCCAGGGCGGCGCTCCAACGACGGGTCTGCGTGGTGAAAATTCGTCCACGCCTCTCAAGGTCTATCAGCTCTCCAACGAACATCACAGCCGCGTCGAAGTGGCTCTTCGCAATGTAGAGAATTGGGAGTTCTATTGCCTGC
>Ga0157370_10006655_pt1 | contig 12695 bp, 12 predicted proteins | sample C35metaG_FD_113463 | JGI IMG/M metagenome (GOLD analysis project Ga0157370, IMG submission 113463) | Corn rhizosphere microbial communities from Kellogg Biological Station, Michigan, USA - C3-5 metaG | ecosystem: Host-associated > Plants > Roots > Rhizosphere > Soil | place: USA: Michigan...
AATATATCACTACTAATATCTAACGTGTGGGTTCCTGCAAAATATCTACAAATTCTGCACTGGCAATTTCCATTTTGTTTTCAATCCTGTTTATTTGCGCAGCAAGATAACTGTGGCCTATATATGCTAATATCCCGATAATCAGGCCTGTAGCGGAAGTGATCATTTTTATATAAATACCATCAGCAATTGTGTTAGGTGTATATTCTGTGCTGGCAGCGATTCCTTTGAAAAGCGCGAGCATACCAATGATGGTTCCAAGGAAGCCAAATAAAGGTGCAATGCGAGCCACAATAGAAATAATCGATAGATTTTTTTCCAGTTTATACAATTCCAATGCACCCACATTATCCATACTTTTTTCAATTGCGTCAATCGGTTTTCCGATTCTCTGAATTCCTTTATCAATAATTCTGGCAATTGGATTATCGTTGTTTTTTGAAAAACTTCTGGAAGCCGCAACGTTTCCGCTGACAATATGATCGCGGATAATGCGCATAAAATTGTCATCAATTTTTGATGCTTTTTTTATAGCAATCAATCTTTCAAAAAAGAAATAAAGTGCAATAACAAAAAGGATTCCTAGCGGCACCATAATGATGCCACCACTTACGAGGGTATCCCATAAATTTTGTGTTTTTGGAGCAGTGTGAGTAATTGCGCTTGAATCAATCTGCAAAAAAAATAAATCCATCTATATTGGTTTAGGAACAAATGTAAAAAGTAATTTGATAAATGTACAACGGTTAAAATGGAAATTGAAACTTTAACGTAATTGTTAATGCAGGAATATTCCAAAGCAAAAATTCATTTATACATCATACAGGATGATAAACGGGAATTTCTGAAAGCCCAAAATCCGAATAAGTTGTTTGCATTGGTTAAAACTTAATGTATCAACAGCTATAAATTGATAGGATGAAGCGATTTATAAGAAAGCCCTCTATGATTTCTCTTCCCAAATCATACACAAATGCACAATTGTTTCTGCAGATTTTGCCATATCATTTACGCCAATCCATTCTAACTTTGAATGGATTCCATGCATTCCTGTAAAAATATTCGGGCATGGCAAACCCATATAACTGAGCCGGCTGCCATCTGTGCCTCCACGGATACTTTCAGTGGTTACCTCAAGTCCGGCGCGGTTTATAGCTTCTGCAGCATAAACGACAACCTGTGGATTTTTATCCAGGATCTTTTTCATATTCCGGTATTGTTCATAAATAGAAAATTCAACGGAAGCGCCTTTATAATGATTTACCACATCCTCGGCGATTTTTTTCAATCGTTCACCATGTTGTTTTAATTTATCATCATTAAAATCTCTTAAAATAAATTCGAGTGTAGCCCTTTCTGCAATTCCTTCAAAGCGAACGGGATGAACAAATCCTTCTTTTTTCTCAGTTGCCTCAGGCGCCCATTCATTGGTTGGTAAACAGTGTAAAATTTCTGCGCCAACTTTTAATGCATTTACCAATTTATTTTTCGCATAACCGGGATGAGAAATAACACCGTTAATGATTATTCTTGCCCCATCGGCGCTAAAAGTTTCATCTTCCAGGCTGCCGGCTTCACCGCCATCTAATGTATAACCGAATTGTGCACCTAATTTTTGCATGTCTAATTTTGCTGTTCCTTCACCAATTTCTTCATCCGGTGTAAATAATATTTTTATCTTTCCGTGTTTTATTTCAGGATGTTTCATTAAATAATCGGCAGCCTCCATGATAGCTGCAACGCCACTTTTGTCGTCTGCGCCAAGAAGAGTTTTTCCACTTGCCGTGATAATATCACCTCCGATCTGTGTTTTTAAATAAGGATAAACCACCGGAGACAAAACCTGTGTTTTATCTTCTGGCAAAAAAATGTCTTCTCCATCATAATTTTCATGGAGAATCGGTTTTACATTAGCTCCGCTGCAATCCGGCGCCGTATCTACGTGGCTGCAAAAACAAATAGCCGGAACATTTTTTTCTGTATTAGACGGGATGGTAGCATATACGTAACCATAAACATCCATCTCAGCATCGGTAATTTCCATTTGCTTTAATTCATCTACAAGAATTTTACTTAAATCTTTTTGTTTTTTTGTGGATGGATGCGTGCCGCTTCGCGGGTCGCTTTGCGTATCAATCTGCACATAACGCATGAAGCGTTTTGCTATATCGTTTTTGTCAATCTGTATCATGGTAAATGAAAATTTGAAAATGTGAAAGTAGGAAAATTAGCTAATCCGGTATGCTAATGAAAGCATTTTAATCAAAAGTAGAATTAACTGATAATTTTGAATGAATTTTTCAAAGACACATTTTTCAAAAACAATTATCAAAAAACGGGAAACATTAAAAGAAGAAATGTAAATTTTCTTATTTTATTTTCATTTGGAACCACGTAAGTTAACAACTCTATTAAATAATTTCATCCGAAATTCGTTCTTCTTTCAAAAATCATTAAACCTCCCACATGCAAAAAATATTACTGCTGATTTTATTTTCTTCTTTTTTTTTACAATCAAAATCGCAATGGTATGATCCGGAAAAAGTAGATCATAAGGCAATTACAATCTATACCCTTGCTATCAATAAAGCCAGAAATGGGGATTATATTTCTTCCGTAAAAATGATAAATGAAGCGCTGAAAATTGAGCCTAAATTCGTGGATGCATATCTCTCGCTGGCGGGTATAGATGCGGATTTAAAAAATTATACTTCTTCTGTTTCTTATTTTGAAAAAGCGTTTTCTCTTGACTCTGTTTATGCTAAAGATTTTCTGCTTCCCTACTCTATTTCTCTTGCCGGATGCGGTCGTTTTAATGACGCCCTGAATGCAGTAAATGCTTTTTTGTCTAATCCAAAATTGAATGAAAGAAGCATTAAATCAGGCGAATTCAGGAAAAAAACATACCAGTTTGCTATTGATTATGCAAACACTCACCCTGAAAAAAATTATGTTTTTGCTCCCGAAAATATGGGTGACAGCATCAATACCGCTGACCTTGAATATTTTCCTTCTTTAACCATTGATGGCAAAAAATTAATTTTCACACGCAGGATTAACAATAAAGAAAGTTTTTATGAAAGTGACAGGCAAAACGGTGTTTGGAGAAAAGCGTTTCCTCTTCAGGGTAAAATAAATTCACCTGATAACAATGTAGGCGCACAGAATATTTCACAGGATGGCCAATGGCTCGTTTATACAGGATGCAACTTTCCCCGGGGAATGGGAAGTTGCGACCTCTATATTTCCTTTCTTACCAAAAACGGCTGGAGTGAACCGCAAAACCTTGGGTGGAACGTGAATTCAGAATTTTGGGAATCTACACCCTCACTTTCTCCCGATAAAAGAGATCTTTATTTCAGTAGCAACAGGACGGGAGGTTATGGAGGAAAAGACATTTGGGTGAGCCACAGAACTGACAATGGAAATTGGAGCATACCTGAGAATCTGGGACCAGAAATAAATACTGCGGGCGATGAAAGCACGCCTTTTATTCATGCTGATAATCAAACTTTATATTTTAATTCAAACGGACTTCCCGGGTATAGCGAAAAGCCGGATCTTTTTGTAACCAGAAAACTTCCTGATGGCAAATGGAGCAAACCGGAAAATCTGGGATACCCTATCAATACAATTGACGATGAAGGATCAATGATTGTAGATGCAGATGGAAAAACGGCTTATTATTCCAGCGATAAAATTGATACGAAAGGTGGGTTGGATATTTACACTTTTACGCTTCGCAAAGATTTGAGGCCTTTAAGAACTTTGTGGGCAAAAGGAAAAGTTTATGATAAAAAAACCAATGCAGGCTTGCCTTCTACAGTTGTTTTGACCGATATAAATTCACGGCAGATCATCAGCAAATTACAAACAGACGAGCAAGGGAATTATTTAATTACACTTCCTGTTGGTAAAGATTATGCCTTCAATGTTCATAGGAAAGGCTATTTGTTTTACTCACAGAATTATAATATTGATTCCACTTCTACTGATTCGGTTTTTAATGTAGATATACCTTTGGAACCAATTGAAGCCAATGCAAAAATTATTTTGAAAAATGTATTTTTTGATACGAAAAAAACAGATTTAAAACCGGCATCAATTACTGAGCTGGATAATGTAGTGAGACTGATGAATGAAAACCCCAACATGAAAATTTTGATCGGTGGTTTTACAGATAATGTAGGAAAACCAGCAGATAATTTAAAGCTTTCTACCGGCCGTGCGGTTGCCGTTGTAAATTATTTATTATCGAAAGGCATAAATAATAACCGGCTTTCTTTCAAAGGTTTTGGAGAAACAAAACCAATCGCAACAAATGATACAGAAGAAGGACGCGCCCAAAATCGCAGAACGGAATTGAGTGTGGTGAGTAATTAGGGAAATATTAATTAATTTTAAAAAGATAAAATTAAAAAAATGAAACTTACTACTGTCATAAACGAGGGAGAAGAATTTTTTATTGGAGCAATAAAAGAAATTCCTGCTGTTTTAACACAAGGAAAAACAGTTGAAGAAACGAAAGCAAATGTGTTAGATTTATCGGAGTTGTACGATAATTCAAATAAAATTTTGGTAGAAGATTTAATAATCTTCTGATGTCCTTAAAAAGAAATTAATTCCTTTCTCATTTACAAAACAATAATTGTTATCTGCATAAAAATGATGGGAAGCGATATTTATCAAAATAAGATTATAAAGGAAAAAACTTCTGTGCCCGCGTATCCTCATTTAGACAAAAATCTTTGTAATTTAATTTGTAAGCAATTAGAAATTCTTAAATTCTAAAAACTAAATTTTTATTATTTTCATACCTAATTTTCATCATGCAAAAAGAACTGCTTTATCAGATTGCACTCACGCTTATTCCTAATATTGGGGATGTAAATGCAAAAGCATTGGTGAATTATTTTGGAAGTGCGGAAGCTGTTTTCAATGCTCCGAAAAAAGTACTTGACGAAATAGAAGGAATCGGAACAATACGCGCCAATTCTATAAAGCATTTTAAAGATTTTAGCCGTGCAGAGGAAGAAATTGAATTCATCAAAAAATATAAAATTACTCCGCTTTTTCTTACGGATAAAAATTATCCACAAAGATTATTGAATTGCTATGATAGCCCACCATTGCTGTATTATAAAGGAAATGCAGATTTGAATTCAGCAAAAATTATTGCAATAGTTGGTACAAGAAATAACGCTGATTATGGGAAAAATATTTGCGAAAAATTTGTTGCAGAATTGATGAATGAAGAGGTGATAATTGTGAGCGGGCTTGCTTTTGGAATTGATAGCATTGCGCACAAAACTGCTATAAGAAATAATATCAAAACAGTTGGCGTTTTGGCTCATGGTTTAGATAGAGTTTATCCTGCTCAAAATACTGCGCTTGCAAAACAAATGCTTTCCTGCGGCGGCCTGCTTACCGAATTTAAAAGCAATACCATTCCTGATAAACAGAATTTTCCGGGAAGAAACAGGATTGTAGCAGGAATCAGTGATGCCATTATTGTAATTGAATCCGGCATAAAAGGCGGCTCATTAATTACTGCAGAATTAGCCAACGGATATAACAAAGATGTTTTCGCATTTCCCGGAAGAGCCGATGATTCAAAAAGCGCCGGATGTAATTATCTGATCAAAAATAATAAAGCAATGCTCATTACCTGTGTGCATGATCTGCTTGAAAATATGGGCTGGAGAGAAAACAAAAAGCAGGTAATAAAAAAACAAAGAGAATTATTTATCGAATTTTCTGCGGAAGAAAAAGTAGTTGTTGATATTTTGCAAACACTGGAACAAATTCATATTGATGAATTGTATTTTAAAAGCAAACTCAGCAGCAGCGCGGTTGCACAGGCTTTGTTGATGTTGGAAATGCAGGGAATTGTAGCTTCATTGCCGGGAAAAATTTATAAGATGGCCTGACATGATCCTTCATATCTTTAAAAGATTGGATCCTCTCAGCAGTAAACCAATAATTATTAGGAATTCTTAATTTTATTCTTTTAAAACAAAAGTATGTTTCGTTGCTGTTTTGCATCCCTCTCGATTCTGGGCAATGAACCAATATAATCATTATATTCAGAAAATGGATCCCGATTCTATTGCTTTGTTATTTACCCTGATGGCGATTTGGGAAATGTTGCACGAAACAGTAAAAGTGAGTGGAACATTTACAGCTACCTGGGTACATTCTAAAAGCGGATGGCATTTAAAACGAATGCTAACAAAACCGGTAAATTTAAAATAAAAAAGCCACCTCACGAATGAGACAGCTTTCTAAAGCTTTATTAATTTTTTTACTTAAAACAGATTATTCACCTTGTGCTTCAGCAGCAGGAGCTTGTTGTTCCTTTGCTTTAGGTGCTTCTGCTCTTTTTGTAAATGCAGGGCGACTTGCAGCTCTTGCTTTTTTGTGTGTCTCCTGACGTTTAGCAAATTCAGCATCGTGTTCACTGCTCCACTTGGTAAATTTTTCCATAGCGGCAGCTTCGTCAAATAAGCCGAGCGATACACCGCGAAGCAAATGCTTCAGATAGAGCACACCTTTAAAGCTTAAGATGCGACGAACGGTATCTGTAGGTTGTGCACCCTTGTGCAGCCACTCCAATGCCTTCTGACGATCTACCTGGATACTTGCTGGTACGGTCAAAGGGTTGTAAGATCCGAGTTTCTGAATAAATTTACCATCGCGTGGGCTACGGGCATCGGCAACTACAATAAAGTAAAATGGTCTCTTCTTTGAGCCATGGCGTTGCAATCTCATTTTTACAGCCATAAAAAATAGAAATTTTCTTGGGTTGTGATTAAATTTGGTTTCTAAAAAGGAAAGCGAAGATAAGGGAATAGAAGAAATATCCAAAACATTTGCTGTATTTTTTGAAAAAAATGACCATTTAACATTTTAAAATTTCAAATAACTTATCTTCTTCCTAATCCGGCAAGTTTACCCATGGGCATTTTATTCATGGTTTTCATCATCGCCTTCATCTGATCAAATTGTTTGATAAACTGATTTAACTCAGCAAGATCTTTCCCGCTTCCTTTTGCAATCCGTTGTTTCCGGCTCGCGTTTATCAAATCCGGATTGCGACGTTCTTCCACAGTCATTGAATTGATCATTGCTTCAATTCCTTTAAACGCGTCGTCATTTATGTCAATATCTTTTATTTGTTTGCCTACTCCCGGAATCATTCCCATCAGGTCTTTAAGGTTCCCCATCTTTTTTATCTGCTGAAGCTGGGTTTTAAAATCTTCAAAATCAAACTGGTTTTTGCGGATTTTCTTTTCAAGTTTTGCAGCCTGGGCTTCATCAAATTGTTCCTGAGCTTTTTCAACCAAACTGATAATATCACCCATTCCCAAAATACGTTGAGCCATACGTTCAGGATAAAACACATCCAGCGTTTCCATTTTTTCACCGCTGCTCACAAACTTGATCGGCTTGTTTACCGTATATTTAATAGAAATTGCAGCTCCACCGCGGGTATCGCCATCTAATTTTGTAAGAACAACGCCGGTATAATTTAAGCGCTGATTGAATGCGGCGGCAGTATTTACCGCATCCTGGCCGGTCATGCTATCCACCACGAATAAAATTTCTTTTGGGTTTAAAGCGCTCTTAATATTTGCCACTTCTGTCATCATCACTTCGTCAATCGCCAAACGGCCCGCGGTATCAATAATGACAACATTTTTATTTTTTGATTTAGCTTCTTTTAAAGCGTTAAGTGCAATTTCAACTACATTTTTATTTTCGGGTTCGCTGTAAACTTCTACATTTATTTGTCCGCCCAAAACTTTCAATTGTTCAATAGCAGCAGGCCTGTAAACGTCACCGGCAACAAGCAAAGGCGATTTTCCTTTTTTTGTTTTTAAATAATTTGCGAGTTTTCCGCTAAAAGTTGTTTTACCACTTCCCTGTAAACCTGCAATTAAAATAATGGCCGGATTTCCGGTGAGATCCAAATCAGTTTCAACTCCTCCCATTAGATCGGTCAATTCATCTTTTACGATCTTAACCATTAATTGTCCGGGGCTAACAGCGTTAATCACTTTTTCGCCGGTCGCTTTTTCCTTTATAGAATCTGTAAATTCTTTGGCGATTTTGTAGTTCACATCAGCGTCAACTAAAGCGCGGCGTATATCTTTAACAGTAGAAGCGATATTTAATTCTGTAATCCTTCCCTGTCCTTTTAAATTTTTAAACGCAGTATCTAAGCGGTCGCTTAATGATTCAAACATATTATTGAGTAATTAAATTTTTTATTAAAACGATAAAAAAAGTGAACATATTTACATTCACTTTTAGCTGCAAATTTACGAAAGTTGCGTATTTTTTGAAAACACGAATTGTAAACTATTTATTGATTGATTGGAAGATTTTAATAGAAATAATTTGTGGTCCCCGTCAGAAATCCCGGCCTGAGCGACACGGTTAGACAGGGAACCTGGATCTGGAGCTTCGGAATCTTTTTGTGGTCCCGCCAGGAATCGAACCTGGATCTGGAGCTTCGGAAACTCTTATACTATCCATTGTACTACGAGACCAAAAACCTTCAATTTAGAACAATCAACTTTAAACTTTCATCCTCCAAAAGCTGCAATATTACTTCCAAAAATTTTAACCGCAATGGCAATTAATATTACACCAAAAAATTTTCTAATCACTGATAATCCACTTGGCCCTAAAACCTTTTCGACCCAATTAAGAGATTTTAAGACAATAAAAATAACGATACAATTTATCAAAATGCCCAGAAGGATGTTAATATCATGATAGCCGGCTTTTAAAGACATAATTGTTGTCAGCGTTCCCGAACCAGCAATTAAAGGAAACGCAATAGGGACCATACTTCCGCTTTTCGAATTGTTTTCCTGTTTAAAAAAATCAACCCCAAGAATCATTTCAAGGCCAATAATAAAAATCACAATACTTCCTGCAACTGCAAATGAATGAACATCCAGGCCAAGGAGATTTAAAAATTGTTCGCCTACAAATAAAAATAAAACCATCAAAGCGCCGGAAGCAATCGTGGCCTGTAACGATCGTATCTGTCCGCCCATCTTGTCTTTCAAAGAAATCAACACAGGGATGGATCCCAGAATATCTATCACTGCAAACAAAGTGAATGTGATAGTTATTAATTCAGTCTTCGAAACATTGGAGAAACTGGGCATTCATTTTTTTTCAAATTTAGTAAAGTTGATGCAGAGGCAGGGTGAAAATGCTTTTAAACAGGAAGCAAATCACAAAAATAAAAACCATAATTCTGAATCTCTGCCGCTTGAAAGCAATTATTTTCCGGCTGTTTTGGTGCGGCATATTTTCTATATACTATTTCTCCTTTTGTAAAAGAGATTGGCTTTGTAAATAACGGACCTTCAAAAACAAAAGTGTGAAACTCTCCGTTCTCTCCACAAATATCTACATTCTGCGGAAGGTCATTAATAAAATTTCTATCAATGATCCTTCCACAAAAACTTTTGTCAAGAAATTTTTCATTCACACACACGACGATCGCTTGAAAACCAAGATCAATAAATTGATGAATCAATTCGGTTGTGTCCTTCTTCCACACCGGAAAAACTGCGCTTATTGCCACCTTTGCCAATTGGCTTTCGCGGTATTTTTTTAAATCTTCAAGAAAAATATCGCCAAACATACTATGGGTAAAGTTTTGCTGTTGCAATTCGTTTATTGTTTCCATCATTTTGGTTTCGTATTCACTCATAGAAGGTAGGTCGCCGAAAAAGATTTTTTGCAAAGGAATTCCGATAGCTTCAGCCTGTTGTTCCAATAAAATTTCTCTGACTCCATGCATAGAAATACGGCCAAACCGATCGTTTATGCTTGTCAAAAGCTTTTCAACCGAATAATCGCTATTATTCAAAATATGGTATAAGGCGAGCGTGCAGTCTTTACCGCCGCTCCAATTAAAAAATGATTTAAACGCCATTAAAATGCATTTTGTTTTTTCTTACAAACTGATTTTTGCTCCCGCATTAAAATTAAAACCTTTTGTAGTAAATCCGCGTGTCACAAAATATTTTTGATCGGTTACATTTTGAAAATCCGCAAAAATATTAAGTGAGTTACTGAAGGTATATTGGCCATAAAAACCCAAAGTATAATAGCCTTTTAATTCATAAGAAGGGCCGTTGTATTGCGGTTCAAAAGCTTTGCTCACTGCTTTGAAAGTTGCAGAAATAAATAAATCTTTTGTTGCGTGGTAATTCAAAAAAAGATTGAAAACATTCTTTGGCCTTTTATATAAATTAAAATATGAAGTATCTTTTGCATTAGCATTTGTTGTTGATATTTTTCCATCCACATAAGTATAATTTAACGACGTTGAAAATTTTGGCGAAAAATGAATGGTTGCTTCTGTTTCAATTCCTAAGTCGTTTTGCTTATCGGCATTAATATATTTGCTTGAATAGTTTATAGGATCTGTGTAAAAATAAAATACATCTTTTATGTCTCTTACAAATCCGGTTGCACGCACATTTATTTTATCAGAATAATATTGTGCCCCGACTTCATAATTGATAGAAATTTCGGGTTTCAAATTTCTGTTCCCATACTCTGAATACAATTGATAAAGTGAAGGCACATGATAACCCGAAGAAATATTCGCGTATATTTTATAGTGGTCATCAATTAAATAAAAAGGATTGAAAGAATAAGTAAAGTTGCTTCCATAAATATTATGATGATTCCAGCGGCCACCCAATTCTGTGTGAAAACCGTTATTTGTTTTTAAGATGATAGATGCATAAGCACTTACCTGGCTTGTTTTTGCACTATCAGCTGATATCGGCAAAGAAGGAAATCCATAATCAGGAACAACAAGGTAAGATTGTGTGGTTGAGTTTTCATTGTAATCTATTCCTGCCAGAAACTCCACGTTTTTATTAAAATTCAAACTGGTAAAAAGTTCTGCATAGTTTGATGTGCCGAAATATTTCCCTTTCGAATATTTTTCAAAAATATTGGTATATAATGAATCATCAGTAAAGCTTCTGTTGAAGCGATTGTAATTATATTGAAACCTGATAAATCCTTTATTCAATTTGTAATCAACTGAAGCGCCTGCTATCGTGTTATCATTATGATTTGTGTAGTCTTTGTCATCTATAAATGCGCCTGCATCCACATCTGCCTGGTTGTTATTGTATTTGCCAAAAACACGAACAGAGGTCTTTTTAAAAGGCTTAAAACTATAATTCAACTGAAATACATCCTTGTCAAAACCGTCTTTGTCAAAATTATTTTTACCCGTAGAATCATAAGCAGAAGAAAATCCCAGGCTATAAATTTTATTGTAAGAAACGAAATACGTTTGTCCCTTACCGTTAGATCCACTTATCGAAACCGCATCATTGTAAGTATGGTAACTGCCAAATGAATGATTAATATTTAAGTTAAAAGGCTTTCCCTCGCCTTTTTTGCTGATGATATTAATGACACCGGCGACAGCATCTGAACCATATAAAGTAGATTGAGCGCCTTTTAAAATTTCAATTCTTTCAATATTGTCAATTGCAAAATTATTCAAATCAAATTCACTGGTAATTCCAGAGGCATCGTATAACGGAATGCCATCGAGTAATATTAAAGTATTGCCGGCAGAAGCACCCTGGGTGTAAACTGTTTGATTGGTTCCCAAATTATTATCAGCCCCATTGATAATCATTCCAGGCTGCTGGTTCAACACTTCGCCCAAAGATTTTCCAAAGCTTTTTTGCAATTGTTCCCGCGTAATTACATCAACAACTTTGCCGGTCTGGCTTTGCTTTATGGGACTTTTTGTAGCGGTAACAATTACTTCATTCAGGGTTTTAGCAGAATCCTGGGCATAAGAGGCAGCAGAAGCAAGCAATAAAAAAGCAACAATAATTTTACATTTCATTTCGTCAATAATTTTTTTAATAAATAATAAATAAAAAGGAAATCAGAAGAAATATAAAATGCACAAAGTCACTTTACATCTCCGCTTTTCTCCCGAAAGCATTGAATAATCCCGATAGCTATCGGGAGATAAGTGGCAGGTCTTCTGGCTTAATGTTTACTTCGACCTTCCCATCCGCAAATGTTGACAGACAGTGGTGTGAGAGAAGTTACCTGTACTTTTTATAAAAAAATAAACAGGCCATATTACAGCTACGGGGATAGCTCCGGAATTGAACCGGATTCCCTTTTAATTCCGCCGATTACTATATCGGATTCGGAAACCAATTACGGGTGCAAATGTAAAATCAATAAAGTGGAAATTCAAAAATGATTTTTTTGTATCTCTGAAGTGGTCGCTAATTTTTAATGAAAATACAGGCATTTTGACATCAGGTGCCCGGCAGAAAATCACACTCAATGTGAGCTATATAAAAAGTTCAACAGATATAGCATCAGCAAATAATTTTCCTTCGTCTGTCAGAATAATTTTATTGTTTTTGATAAAATAATTTTCTTTTTTTATTTTTTCTTCTAATAATTTCTCAATACGTTCTTTTTCTTTCTCTGAAAAATTATTTTCAATAAAACCCAAATCCGTTCCTTCAATTGTGCGTAAAGAAGTCATGATATATTCATTCATTTTTTGCGCATTGGTAAGAATTTCTTTTTCAAAAGGCAGGATATTTTGCTCTAAAGACTTTATATAATAAATATTATTTGGCCGGTTCCACATT
>Ga0157370_10006656_pt1 | contig 12694 bp, 12 predicted proteins | sample C35metaG_FD_113463 | JGI IMG/M metagenome (GOLD analysis project Ga0157370, IMG submission 113463) | Corn rhizosphere microbial communities from Kellogg Biological Station, Michigan, USA - C3-5 metaG | ecosystem: Host-associated > Plants > Roots > Rhizosphere > Soil | place: USA: Michigan...
GCCCGGGAGATCGTCGCCCGCCGGCTGCCACGTGCCTGTTTCGCAATCGTAGCGCCGGCCCCGGGCGTCGAGCAGCAAGCCCGCGGCGCGGTCGAGCCTAAAGGTGACGCTCGTGTTGGCTGCCAACCCATTCTCCCGTGGCCATGATCGCGGAGCACGCCGCGGTGATCAGCAGTGCAAGTGCGGCAGCCGCCGGAAAGTCCGAGCCCGTTTCGGAAATCAGGCTGTAGAGCTGCAGCGGCAGGATACGCAGTTGCGTGCCTACCAGCGCGAGCGCCGTTCCATAGGCGCCGAACACCACGGCGGCGACGAGGCAAAGCGCACTGGCAACCGGTGCCATGATCTGCGGCAGCATCACCTGGCGAAACGCCTGCGCGCGCGTCGCGCCGAGCGACTCGGCGGCCGCGAGCTGCGCGACATCGAAGTTGACCAATACCGGCAGCAGACCCATCACGACCCGCGGGATCAGGTAATACGACGAGGCGAACGCGAGGCCGACGGGCGTGAACAGCGCCTTGCCGATGGTTGCGCTATCGAACCCCGCGTAGCCGAGAAGTTGCGTTGCGAACCCGGCGCGGCCGTAGCCGAGAATGAATCCGTACGCGACGATCAGGCCGGAGAAGGTCAGCGGCAGGGCGATCACGAACGACAGCAGCGTGCGCCGTCCCGTGGGAAGTCGCGACAAGTGCAATGCCACCGCTACGCCGACGGCCGTCGACAGCGTCGCCGCGACCGCCGTCAATGTCAGGCTGCCGGCGAGCGACGGCCAGAACGTTGGCAATGCGAATGCACGCCCGAATGCCGCGAAGTGCTCGGCGAATGCGTCGAGCGCGACCGCCGCCAGCGGCAGCACGAAAAATACCGCGAGCAACACGACGGCCGGGGCCGCGAGTGCAATCGAGCTGCGCAGGCGCATGAGCTGTATCAGCGATCGCGTCGATGACGCTCGCGTGCTCTCGGCGTTGCGCGCAGTTGTGATCGCCCGTCGACGAAACGCGTGCGTCGGCGCGCTATTTCGATCCGGTCGCCGCGACCCACCCCTTGTCGATCTCGCCCTTTTTCGCCGCCGCGGCCTTGACGTCGAGGGGCCGCACCTGCGGGGCCGGCGGCAGTTTGTCGGCGACGCCGTCCGGAAGCTTCACGCCCGGCACTGACGGCCGCACGAATCCCTGCGCGAATATCCCCTGCCCGAAGTCGGTCATGATCATGTTGAGCCACAGCTTGCCCGCGTTGGGGTGGGGCGCGTTGTTCACGAGGCTGATCGCGTACGGCGCCGCAGCCGAGCCTTCCTTCGGGATCACCACCGCGACCGCATCGCCAAGGCCATCGGTGTACTTCGCCTTCAGCCCATCGTTTTCGTACGAGATCCAGATCGGAATCTCGCCCTTCACGAACTGTGCGTACGGCGTCGTGCCGAGCACGCGCAGGACGTTTCCGGACTTGTGCAGCTTGCCGAGATAGTCGAGGCCGGGCTGGATGTTGCTCATGTCCCCGCCGGCACCGAAGTTGGCGGCAAAGGTCATCACCTGTCCGACGCCGGTCGAGCGCGGATCGAGGTACACGATCGCGTTCCTGTACTCCGGCTTCAGCAGATCGGCCCACGACTGGGGCACGTTCTTGACGAGCTTCGTGTTGACGACGAAGGCGACCGTCAGCGTATGAATCGTGAACCATTTGCCGTCCGGATCGCGGAATACCGGCGGCAGCTTGTCGAAGTTGACCGGCTTGAACGGCGCGACCAGGTCCTTGCTCGTCGCATCGATCGCGGAAGCCGCGAAGTAGTAGGCCGTGTCCGCCTGCGGCCGGTTGCGCGCCTTGTCGAGCGCGACCACCGTCGCTCCCGAACCGATGTCGTTGAACACGATCTCGACGTCCGGATACCGCTTCTTGAACGCGGCGAATTCGGCGGCCCAATTCGCCCACGTCGGGCCGGTGTCGAAGCTCACCACCAGGCCTTCCTTCTTCGCCGCGTCATAAAGCGTCTTCTCTCCCGGATACAGCTCGGACGAGTCGAGCACCGTCTGCGCCAGCGCGCCGGCGGCGAACAGCGTTGCCGCGACGATCGGAATCCAGCGGGCAAGCGTTTTCATCAACGACTCCTCTACGTGGGGGACAGGAATTGCACCGCTTCGCGCGGCACGCGAACGTGCGTGACCGGGCCGCGCTCCGAGGTTTCGATCTTGAGTTCTCCGCCGCCGGCGGTCAACTCGATATGCCGCGATGCGCCGAAAAAATGCTCTCGCCGAAGTTGCACCGGCAGAATGTTCGCGATGCCCGGCGCGGGGCTGCTGCAGGGCAGGATGCGCTCGGGCCGGATCAGCAACTGCGCCTTCGCGCCGACCGTGACGTCGTGGGCAAGCGTTGCCAGTGCGCCGACCGGCGTACGTACGGAGTCGCGTCCGGTCACGGTGGCGTCGAGGAGGTTTGCGCGACCGAGAAACGTGGCGACGAACGCATTCGCCGGCCTGTCGTAGATTTCCCTGGGGGCGGCTACCTGCAGCAGTCGACCCTCGCGTAATACGGCAATGCGATCGGCCAGCGACAGCGCTTCGTCCTGGTCGTGGGTGATGAGCAGCGACGCGATGTTTTGCGTCTTCTGGATGCGCCGGATCTCGTCGCGCATCGTGAGGCGTGTGGCGGCGTCGAGCGCCGATAGCGGTTCGTCGAGCAGTAGCGCGCGCGGCTCGAATACGAGCGCACGCGCGAGCGCCACCCGCTGCTGCTGCCCGCCGGAAAGCTGGGCGGGGACGCGCTGCGCGAGATCCGAAAGGCCAACCAGCTCAAGCATCGCCGCGGCACGGCGGCGGCGCTCGGTCATCGCGACGCCGCGCACGCGCAGCGGATACGCGACGTTTTCCCAGACGCGCATGTGCGGGAACAGCGCGTAGGACTGGAACACGACGCCGCATTCGCGTGCGCGCACGCTGGCCGCCGCCATATTCTCGCCGCCCAACTGCAGCGTTCCCGCCTGCAAGCGCAGGAAGCCGGCAATGAGCTTCAGCAGCGTGGTCTTGCCGCAGCCGCTCGGACCGATGCACACCATCAACTCGCCGGGCGCGATGTCGAGCGTGACATCGAAGATCCCGGCGTTCGCGCCGGGATAGACGAAACGGGCACCGCGAAGCGACACGCCGAGGCTTGCATGTTCCTCCCATGCCCGCGGCTTCGCCGCTACGCTTACGGCGCTCATGGATTCGCGGCTGCCACGCGGGTCGCGCCTCCCGCCGAAAGCGCACCGGCAATGGATGCCGTGAGGGCCAGTCCGAGCAGGATGACGGTTGCGGCACAGGCGAAGCCCGTCGCCCCGTAGAACGCCTGCAGAAGCACCACCGGGTAGGTGCGGTTGAGGAAGCCGGCGACCAGATTCGTGAATTGAAATTCGCCAATGGACAACGCGGCGACAACGATCAGGCCGGACAGGATCGAGTGCCGCAACGCCGGCACGACGACATGAATAAAGCGCTGCAGCGCCGTGCTTCCCAGCGATTCGGCGGCGTCCTCGAGCGTTCGCAAACCGAGCCGCTGCATGTCGGCGACGACGGCCTGCAGGAAGTACGGCAGGCCGAGCACCGTGTGTCCGGCGACCAGCAGCCACACGCTGCCGAGCCACGGCAACGTTTCCGACGAGAACGCGAGAATGAAGCCGAAGGCCAGCACCAGTGCGGGAAGGGCGACCGGCAATTGGTAGAGCACGCGCGCGGCCGCACGCACCCGGGCGCTGGGCGTGCGAAACACGGCGTAGGCGAGCGGCAGCCCCAGCACAACGCAGGCCGCGCAAACTGCGACCGCAACGAACAGACTCGTCGCGAACGCGCGCCGGAAGCTCGGGTCGGTGGCGACTTCGCGATACCACTTCAGCGTCGCTCCGGTCGGCAGCAGCGTATTGAGCCACAGGTCCCCGAACGAACCGATCAGCAGCAATGCGATCGGTATCGCGAGATAGACGAGATAAGCGACGCTCACCCAGCGGGGGATCATTCTCGCGCCAATTGCACGACAAATGCGGTCAGCTTATCAAACCGGATCCGACCCGCTGCGCTGCCGACGAGCATTGCCGGCATCCGGGCCTGCCTCATCGGATAGCACAGCCGGAACCGGCCACGGCTTGCGACACACACGGCGAACCGAGGTGATTCGGCCGGCGCATTCGTCACGCCGCGCGCTATACTCCGGCGCGCCTCGCGCGGCGCCCATTCCTGATCGATCGGCCGACGGTTATCACCTTGAAGCGCACCCACAAATTTCTCGACCGTCTCGGACCCGGTCTCATCACCGGCGCCGCCGACGACGATCCGAGCGGCATCGCGACGTACTCGCAGGCCGGCGCGCAGTTCGGTCTCGCGATGCTGTGGAGCGTGTTCCTGACCACGCCGCTGATGGTCGGCATACAGGTGGTGAGCGCGCGCATCGGCCGCGTCACCGGGCACGGCATCGCACGCAACCTGCGCGATCACTATCCGCGGCCGCTGCTGTGGTTCGTGGTCTGGGCGCTGCTCCTCGCCAATACGGTCAACGTCGCTGCCGACATCGGCGCGATGGGCGAGGCGCTGAAGCTCGTCATCGGCGGTCCCTCGCAGGCGTACGACGTGCTGTTCGGCGTCATCGCGGTGCTCATGCAGCTCTTCATCCCGTATCGGTACCTGGCGCCGATACTCAAGTGGCTGACGCTTTCGCTGTTCGCCTACGTCGCCGTGCTGTTCTCCGTCGACATTCCGTGGACGAAACTGGTTGTCGCCACGCTCATCCCGCCGCTCGAGCTGACGCGCGAGTACCTGATGCTGCTGGTGGCGGTGCTCGGCACGACGATCAGTCCGTATCTGTTCTTCTGGCAGGCATCGCAGGAGGTCGAAGAGCAGCGCGCGACCGTGGGCGACGAGCCGCTGCGCGATTCGTCCAGGGGCGCGCTCGAGCATCTGCGGCGGATCAAGATCGACACGTGGCTGGGAATGACGTTCTCCAACGCCATCGCGTTTTCGATCATGCTCACGACGGCGGTCACGCTGCACAACGCCGGCATCACCGATATCGAAACGTCCGCGCAAGCCGCGCAAGCGCTGAGGCCCATCGCCGGCCCGTTCGCCTTCACGCTGTTTGCGGCCGGGATCATCGGCACCGGCCTGCTCGCGATTCCGGTGCTCGCGGGCTCGGCAGCGTACGCCGTGGCGGAAGCGATGCAGTGGCCGATCGGCCACAGCCTCGAGCCGATGAAAGCCAAGGGGTTCTACGGCATCATCACGCTCGCCACCGTGATCGGCATCGGCATCGACCTCGCCCCCGTCGACCCGATCAAGGCGTTATTGTGGTCGGCCATGCTGAACGGCGTCATCGCCGTGCCGATCATGGCCGTGATGATGCGCATGGCGGTGCGTCCCGACATCATGGGTGCGTTCACGATCACGCCGAAGCTGGAGCGGCTCGGATGGTTCGCGACGGTATTGATGGCGATCGCGGTGGTGGCCATGTTCGTGTCGATGGCGGTTTAGCGGATCGCTTCGCGCGGACAACGCTACTTCCGCTCGATCACCGCTTCGAGGTAAGCGCCGGGAACCACGACGGTGCCGTCACCGGCGCGATTGCGCGTCTCGATGAGCGAAAAGAGGTCGCGCGTGAACGCGTCCCGTTGCTCCGCGTCCAGAGCGCCGAACGTCCTGTTCATCGGGCCGTAGTACGTACGAAATACCTCGATCCAGTGCGCCGGCGAACGGTAGCGGAAGACGAATTCGCGGCTCGTCGTGCGAATGCGCCGCGACGATTTTCCGAACAGCTCCTCGAGCCTTGCATTCGTGCCCCACAGGGCCGGCGACGGGACGCCTGCCGGCGGCGCAACGTACTTGCCGATCGTCTTGAATACCTGACCGATGAAGCTCTCGGGCGTCCAGTTGGCGAGGCCGATCTTGCCGCCGGGCTTGCAGACGCGCGCGAGCTCGCCGGCCGCCTTGCCCTGGTTCGGGGTGAACATTACGCCGAACGTGGACAGGACCGCGTCGAACGATGCGTCGGGGAACGGCAGGCGCTCGGCGTCCGCCTCCTGAAAGTGAATCGCGTGGCCTTCGGCCTCCGCACGTGCGCGGCCGGACTCGAGCAGCGAAAACACATAGTCGGTCGACGTCACGTCGCACCAGCGGCGCGCAGCGGCCAGCGTGGCATTGCCGTTTCCGGCAGCGACGTCGAGCACCCGCGCGCCGGCGTGCAGGTCAAGTGCTTCGCACAGGTTCTCGCCGACGATCTGCAGCGTGGTGCCGACGACGGCGTAGTTGCCCGCCGACCAGGCGGCGCGCTGGCGGTCCTTGAGTGCAGCGAGATCGACGACGTGCGAAGGGGCGGCAATCACTTCGGTCATGGCTTGGCTCCTGAGATAGGGGTTATTCGCTACGGCACTGCAGGACGTCGCGGAAAATCGCTTCACTACCGCGGTGCGCGAGGCATCCGTAAAACACGCACGCGAGTCCGCTCGGCTTCCTCCACGACCTCGGCCGCAACGGACATGATTTCGCTGCGATGGAACCCGAGATCGCGCAAGGTGCGGTTGTCGAGTCCCTGAAGCGTGTCGTAGATCGCACGCATCTGCCGGCGGCGCCGATAGCGCGCCAGCGCGTCGCGCGCGAATTCGCGCACCGATTGGACGCCGGCGAGCACCAGCATGCGCATGACGACCCCGCGCCGGGCGTGGGCGTCCCGATACAGCCCGTGAGCCGAGAGCCACCCGGAAGCCGGCGCATCGGCCGCCGCGATATCCCCATTGGCCGCCGCAACACGACTGCGCAGCTCGGGCGGTACGATGTGATCGCGCGGATCGGCCGCATCGCCGCAGATGTCGTCGTTGCTGGGCACGCGGTAATGGAAATCCGCGGACAGGGCGTCGCGGTACATGCGCTGGCCGCGCGGTTTTGGTGTGGCCATGGTGTCGGAGGTGTAATCGTTCATGGTATCGGCCGGCTCGTCGCAATAGACGAAGCGGCTCCAAGGGGTGTCGAGGCGAAGATCCATCGGATCCTCCATGGGCTGCGTGGGCATTTGGGTCTCCGTTACGTCGGGTACGCGATGAAGCTTATTCGGCGCATGCTGCAGATCGATTTCACGCCCGGGCGACTTTTGTTTCGTGTGTTGTAACGGCCTCGGCGCCGTACCGAACATGCCCGCGCGCACCTGTTGCTTGGCGGACGTAATGCCGGCCCCGTTTTGTTTCGTTTGTTTCATGCGCCGCCTCGATTCGCCTAATTCACGGCCGGTGGCTTTATCCTTCGGGACGGTCGGCTGACGCGCGATGGCGCCGGTCGCGACCATCGAGCCTCGTCGAGACGCACCAGTGGCTGTACGATTCACGGCTCATCCGCCGTGATGCAGTCTTTCCCGCCGGGGAGCGAAGCAGTGGAGCAGCCTCGCGTGAGCCCGAAAGCCACGATCCTGGTTGTCGATGACGAGCCGGAAGTACGCGACGTACTGAACGAGTACTTCGCCGCCCACGGCTACGCGGTCATCGGCGCGGAAAACGCCGGCGCCGCGAAGTCGCTCGCCGCGCAGCATGCGATCGACCTGGCGCTGATCGACATCCACATGCCCGGCGAAGACGGCTTGAGCCTCGCGCGCCACCTGCGCGAGCGCTACGCCAAGGTCGCGATCATCATGCTCACGTCCGCCGCCACCGTCGTCGATCGCATCGTGGGCCTCGAGATCGGCGCCGACGATTACGTGCCGAAGCCATTCGACCCGCGCGAGCTCGCCGCGCGCGTCAAGAGCGTGCTGCGCCGCACGTCGTCGGCGAACCGCGCCGACATCGGCGCCGCGCGCGTGCGCATCGGCCGCTGCGTCCTCGACGTTGCCGCGCATCGGCTCACCGACGAGCGCGGCGGCGACGTGCCGATGTCACCACTGGAGTTCGATCTCCTGAAGGCGCTTGCCGAGCACCCCAACCGGCCACTGTCGCGCGAGCGCATCCTGAACCTCAACCGACAGCGCGACTGGGACCCGTTCGACCGCAGCGTCGACCTTCGCGTCATGCGCCTGCGCAAGAAGGTCGAGCCCGATCCCGAGCACCCGCGGTTCATCAGGACCGTACGCAACGAGGGCTACATCTTCGTGCCGGATGGAACATGACGCCGAACCGACAACTTCCCGCCTGGAAGCGCCTGTGCGCGCTGGCGTGCATCGCACTCGCGCTATCGCTCGCCGGCTGCATGCGCGAGCCGGAAACGGCGTTGCGCATCGGCACCAACGTCTGGATCGGCGGCGAGCCGCTTTACCTCGCGCGCGAGCTCGGCCATTTCGATCCTGCCGTCGTGCAGCTCGTGGAGTATCCGTCCGCAAGCGAAGTGCTGCGCGCGTTTCGCAACCAGGCGATCGATGGCATGGTCATCAGCCTCGACGAGCTGTTCGGACTCGCGGTAGATGGCCTGGATCCCCGCATCATTCTCGTGGTGGACGTGTCCAACGGCGCCGACGTCGTGGTCGGTCGCCGCGGCATGCGGACGCTGCGCGACCTCAAGGGGAAATCGGTCGCCGTCGAGAGCGGCGCGCTCGGCGCGTTCGTTCTGAGCCGGGCGCTTTCGCTCAACGGCATGCAGCCGAGTGACGTCAACGTCGTTCACCTCGAATCGAACGAGCATCCGGGCGCATTCGAGAAGGGCCAGGTCGATGGTGCCGTCACGTTCGACCCGTACCGCGCGCAACTGCTTTCCGCAGGAGGGCGGACGCTGTTCGACAGCACCCAGATACCCGGCGAAATCGTCGATCTACTGGCGGTGCGTGCGACCGCGCTCGACGGGCACCCGAAGGCGATACAGAGCTTGCTCGCCGGCTGGTTCGGTGCGCTCGATTATCTGAAGCGCCAGCCCGAGGATGCGGCGCGCCGCATGGGTGTCCGGCAACAGACGACCGGAGCGCAGTTCCTCGCTGCGCAGAAGGGGCTGCACATTCCGTCGCGCGATGAAAACCTGCGGATGCTCGGTGGAACGACGCCCGAGCTCGCGACGACGGGGCGCCGGCTCATGGGCTTGATGGTCGACGCGAAGCTGCTGCGCAGCGACGTGGATATCGAACGCCTGCTCGCGCCGAAACCGCTCGCGCAACTACAGAAATGAGCACCGAGGGGGTGCGATGACCCTGCGCGTTCCAGCGTCGCTCAAGGTCACGGTTCCGGTGATCCTGCTGGCGTTCGCGGCGACGCTCAGCACGGTGAACCTCCTCTATCACGTGCCGCAGGCCGAGCATGCCGCGGAAGAGGACAGCCGCAAGCGGCTCGCGCAGGAGATGTCGCGGCTGCAGAGCACGCTCGAATATCTGCTGCTGAAGGGCGATCTCGAGGGCGCGCAGCACGAGATCGCCGTGCTGGCGCACAACCACGATGTCGTTCTCGCAGCGCTCACCGACGACCGGAACGCCGTGATCGCCTCGACGCGGCGTGCATGGCTCGGGCAGCAGATCGCCGACGTATCGCCGCAGTTCGATCTCAACGTCGCAGCACGTGCCATTCGCGAACGTCGCGCGGGAATCGGCATCGACTCGAACGGCGACGAGCTCCTCGGTCACGCCGGCATCCTGATGGGCAGCGAGCGTGATGAAGTGCGTCCTTCGCGCACCGGCAGCCTGTTCCTGGCTTACGACCTGCAGCGGTACAAGGCGGAAGCGCGGGCGCAGGTCGTTCAACAATCGCTCTACTGGGCGGGATGGGTCACGGCGCTGGCGCTCGCGATGTGGCTCGTCTTTCACTTCCTGCTGACACGGCGCACGGCGCGCCTCGTGCACGCGGCCGAGCAGTTCGCGGCGGGAAATCTCGCCGCGCGCGGCAACCTGGCCGGCACGGACGAGCTCGGCCGGCTGAGCCGGGCGTTCGATGCGATGGCGCTCGAAGTCGCGGAAACGCAGACCCGGCTGCGTCAGGACATCGACGAACGCCAGCGGGCGGCCGAGGCGTTGCGCGTTTCGGAGGCAAGCTATCGGGCGATCTTCGATGCGGCGGAGGACGCGATTTTCGTCCACGACGTCGATACGGGCGCGATCGTCGATGTCAATCCGAAGGCCTGCGCCACTTTTGGCTACACGCGTGAGGAGTTTCGAACGCTCGACGTCGGCACGCTCGGCACCGGGGAGCGTCCGTATACCCAGCAGGACGCGATGGGATTGATCGCGCGCGCACGCGCCGGAGAGCAGATTTGCCTCGAATGGCACGGCAGGAGCAAGGACGGCAGCCTGCGCTGGCACGATGTGTTCATCAGGCGTGTCACGATTGGCGGACAGGAGCGAATTCTGGCGCTCGCGCGCGACATTACGGAGAAGAAGCGCTCGGCGGAAGAGCTCGTGCGGCAGCGCGAATCGCTGTACCAGCGCGAGAAGCTGGCCGCGCTCGGTTCGCTGCTGGCCGGTGTCTCGCACGAGCTCAACAATCCACTGTCCGTCGTCGTCGCGCGCGCAGTGCTGCTGGAGGAGCAAGGCGACTCCGCCACGCAGGCCGCAGCCATCAAGATCCGCACGGCGGCCGAGCGATGCGCGCGCATCGTGCGCACCTTTCTCGCGATGGCGCGCCAGCAGCCGCCCGAACGCGGGCCGGTGGCGATCAACGATGTCGTGGCGCAAGCGCTCGACATCACCGGATACGCCGTTCGCACGAGCAGCATCGAATTGACGCTCGACCTCTCCGAGGACATTCCGCTGATCCTCGCCGACGCCGACCAGCTCCATCAGGTGATGCTGAACCTGATCATCAACGCGCAGCAATCGCTGCAGGACGAGCCGGCGCCACGCCGGATTCGCGTGAGCAGTGAATACGATGCGGCGCAAGGCGCTTTGCGCGTCACCGTCGCGGACAACGGTCCCGGCATTCCGCCGCATCTTCGCGCCCGCGTGTTCGAGCCTTACTTCACCACCAAGCCCACCGGGGTCGGCACCGGCGTCGGATTGGCGGTGAGCCTCGGCATCGTCGAAGCGCATGGCGGATCGCTTACCGTCGATTGTCCCGCCGAGGGCGGCGCGATATTCACGATCACCCTGCCGGTCGGTGCGGTTGAGCCGGGCAGCGGCGAGGTCATCACGCCGCGAAAGACGGACCCGGGAGAGCGCACGATTCTCGTCGTCGACGACGAGGCGGACATTCGCGAAGCACTGAAAGAAATCCTGACCGGCGCGCACCACCGCGTGGTGACGGCGAGCTCGGGACGCGAAGCGCTGGAGCGCATCACCGCGGAGCACTACGATGCAATCCTCACCGACATCCGCATGCCCGATCTCGACGGACGCGAGCTCTACCAGGAAATCGTGCGGCGCTGGCCTCGCCAGGCGGCGCGTGTCGTCTTCATCACCGGCGACACGCTCGCGTCGGCCTTGCGCGAGTTCGTGTGCGAGAGCGGACGTCCGGTGATCGAGAAACCGTTCCTGCCCAGTGAAGTTCGTCGCATCGTCGCGGAGCTTGCGACCGATGGCGAGGTCGCGTCCTCCGGCTGAGCGGCTGCAAGCGCATCGGCGCGCCGGCGTGGCGCGGGCAGCGATGCGTCGACAACAAACGAAACAATAATCGCCGCGCAGCGAAATTCCGCTGCTACATCCGGCCAATACACTGCATCGATTCCGCGCGCACACCATCGTGTGCCGCCGGCTCGGAATTCGCATTTTCTTCCGGGCGGTCGCGGAATCATTCGTATCCCCCTAACCTGAATCGGAGAAGTTCATGCAAACGTCGTTGCGTAAATCATGGGTCGTGTCCGCGCTCGCGCTCGGTGCGACCTTCGTCGTCTCGCACGCCATCGCCGCACCGGACAATGCGCTGCACTGGCATTCGGTCATCGGCATCGTCCAGGCCAACAATGTCGTGGGCAGCGGAACCGGCGCGGTCACCGGCGGCGGAACACCTTGGTCGGCGTCGGGCGGGAAGGTCGATGCGGAATTGGCGAGCGGCGAAATCCATTTCGTCGTCCATGGTCTCGCGCTCGCCGGCGGCAACTCCATCGGCACCCCCGCGAACATCGTCCAAGTGAAGGGAACGCTGGTCTGCGACACCGACGGGAGCGCGTCCCGCGGCAATTCCGTTCTCGTCGATACGCCGCTCGTGGAGCTCGACGATCAGGGCAATGCGCGGTTCGACGGACAAATCGGACCGTTGCCTTCCGCTTGCACGACGGAGCCGGACATCGCGTTCCTGATTCGGGTCGGCGCAGGCCGGTGGATTGCCAACGGTACGGTACTTCGATAGAGGAGATGCGCGATGAGCCGCTACGATCCTTCAGCGCCGCGCGCGGTATTCGGCTTGCTGGCGGTTGCGGTGGCAGCGACGACGATGGCGGTGTTCGTCGTGCTGCCGGCGCAAGTCGAAGCGGTCGATGGCCAGAGGGACGCGGTGACGGCGGGCAAGCCTCTCCCGCAGTCGGATCTCCGCGTCGCCTCGAATGCCGAGCACAATGATGTTGCCTGCAGTCGTGCGGCGCTCGGGGCGCACGAATTGCGGGACAATCGGGAAAGCCCGATGCGGATGGCAGGACGGGCACGTTGATGGTCGCTACGATCACTTCTCGATCAGTCGCTGGATCGAACTACCCAGTCTCACTACAAAGGAAAGACCATGAGCCAGACTTACAAAGGGAGTTGTTTCTGCGGCGCGGTCGAGCTCTCCGTCACCGGCGAACCGGTTGCGGCAGGCTATTGCCATTGCGCGTCGTGCCGGAGCTGGGCGGCCGCGCCGGTAAACGCCTTCAGCCTCTGGAAACCGGAC
>Ga0157370_10006657_pt1 | contig 12693 bp, 7 predicted proteins | sample C35metaG_FD_113463 | JGI IMG/M metagenome (GOLD analysis project Ga0157370, IMG submission 113463) | Corn rhizosphere microbial communities from Kellogg Biological Station, Michigan, USA - C3-5 metaG | ecosystem: Host-associated > Plants > Roots > Rhizosphere > Soil | place: USA: Michigan...
CGGACGCTTCCATGCACTCATGACGACCGCGGCAGTCGCCGGCGTCAGCCGCGATTCAGCCCCGGCGGCCAGTTCGCCCTGCCCTTCACCGCACCTTTGCGCGACCCGTCCAAGACTCGGACCTTCGGCAGCAACGAGGTGGTTTCATGAAAAGCAAGATCACATCACTGACCTTCGCGCTGGCTCTGGGCACGCTCTCGCTGGGCGTTACCGGCGTGGCCGCCGCGCAACAGGCGATGACCGAGCCGCAGGTGAACAGCCAGCTCACCGAGCAGGGCTATACCAAGGTGCACGATCTCGAATTCAAGGACGGCATGTGGCACGCCAAAGCGAGAAGCGCGGACGGCGACCACGTGAACCTGCGCATCGACGCCAGCACCGGCACGGTGTATCCGGATGAACAGGTATCCCGGCTCAGCAAGAAGGACGTGCGCGCCTCGCTGGAAACGCAGGGATACACCCACGTCCATGACATCGATTTCGACGACGGCATCTGGAACGCCAAGGCAAGGAACCCGGCCGGCGCGAAGGTCAAGCTCAAGATCGATGCGAACAGCGGCAAGGTGATCGCCACCGACTAGGCGACCACGCCGGGGCGGCGAATGGACCGGCCCTTCCGCGCTCACTACTATCGGTGGCTCCTCCTGCTGCCGATGACCGCCTGTGAAGCCACTGCTGCTTTCCGTCCTGATCCTGGCCGCGTGTCCGGTCGCGCAAGCGGCCGACACTCCCACCTTCAGCACCGGACGGTTGTCCGCCGAAGTGAAGGCGCTTTCATCCGATGCCTTCGAGGGACGCGGACCGGCCACGCCGGCGGAAGCGAAGACCATCGACTACGTCGTGGCGCAGATGAAGGGCGCGGGCCTGCAGCCGGGTGGCGACCTCAGGGATGGCAAGCGCGGGTGGACCCAGGCCGTGCCGCTGCGCCGCAGCGCGATCGTCGGTACGCCGAGCCTGTCGCTTGCCCACGACGGCAAGCGCGAGGCGCTGGCGCAAGGCGAGCAGATCGCGGTCCGCGCACCGATGGACGGTTCCACCCGCGTCGCGATCGCCGACGCGCCGCTGGTCTTCGTCGGCTACGGCGTGACCGCGCCGGAGCGGCAGTGGGACGACTTCAAGGGCGTCGACCTGCACGGCAAGATCGCCGTGGTGCTGGTCAACGATCCGGATTTCGAAACGGGCCATGGCGACTTCGGCGGCAAGGCGATGACCTACTACGGCCGCTGGACCTACAAGTACGAGGAAGCGGCCCGCCGCGGCGCGCTGGGCATGCTGGTGGTGCACGAAACCGCGCCGGCGTCGTACGGCTGGGCCACGGTGAAGAACTCCAACACCAATGCGATGTTCGACATCGTGCGCGACAAACCCTCGGCCGTGCATCCCGAACTGGAAGGCTGGATCCAGCGCGACCTGGCGGTGCAGATGTTCAAGCGCGCCGGGCTCGATTTCGACGCCCTGAAAAAACAGGCGCAGACGCGCGCGTTCAAGCCGGTGACGCTGAAGGGCGAGAGCTTCTCGGCGAACTTCCAGGTCGACTCCCGCGTGATCACCTCGCACAACATCGTCGGCCGCATCGAGGGCAGCAAGCGGCCGGACGAAACGGTGATCTACAGCGCGCACTGGGATCATCTCGGCGTCGGCGCGCCTGACGCCAAGGGCGACCGCATCTACAACGGCGCCGTCGACAATGCCACCGGCACCGCCGCCCTGATCGAGATGGGCCGCGCCTTTGCGCAGGGGCCGCGGCCGCAGCGCTCGGTGATCTTCCTCAACGTCACCGCCGAGGAGAAGGGCCTGCTCGGCTCGGAGTACTACGCCGCCAATCCGCTGTATCCGCTGGCCACCACCGCGGGCGTGCTCAACATGGACGCGCTCGATCCGCACGGCCCGGCGCGCAATTTCAGCATCTCCGGCAGCGCGAAGCTCGGCCTGCTGGACGATCTCGTCGCCGACGCGAAGCGCTACGGCATGACCTATTCGGCGGACCCGAAACCGGAGGCCGGCCACTTCTTCCGCTCCGATCATTTCTCCTTCGCCAAGCGCGGCGTGCCGGCGGTCTCGTTCGGCTCGGGCAACGACTGGGTCGATGGCGGGCTCAAGGCCGGCAAGGCGGCGGAAGACGACTACAACGCCAACCGCTACCACCAGCCCGCCGACGAATGGCAGGCCAGCTGGACATTTACCGGCATGGCGCGCGACCTGCAGTTGCTCTACAGCGTCGGCCACGATCTGGCCGATTCGGACGCCTGGCCGAACTGGAGCAAGGAATCCGAGTTCCGTGGCATCCGCGACGCCAGCAGCGCCGAGCGCAAGTAGCCCCAAGGTTCCCGGTGTGTTCCCTCCCCTGCTCGCAGGGGAGGGTTAGGGTGGGGTCAGCTCTTGACCTTCTTTCGCCACCCCGGGCAAATCCTCCCGAGCAGGGGCAGGAACCATCGTCAGTGCCGGCCGTAGGCCCAGCGCAGGAACAGCGGAAGCATCCGCTTCCACGACGCCTGGTTGTGCACGCCGCCGGGCAGCAGGAACAGCGTGGCGTCGGCGTGGCGCGACGGATGTTTCGCGGCATTCATGTCGACCGTATAACCGAGCTGCTTCAGCCCGCGCAGACGAAAGCCGTCTGCCCCGCGATAGCCTTGCAGCAGATCCTGCACGTCGTCGACGGTATCGTTGATGCCGTCGCCATCGCGATCCTTGGTTTCCTCCGCCGTACCCACCGCGAACCACAGCTTCAGGCTGCTGCGCCTGGTGCCATGGTCCACCATCGCCTGCGCCAGTCGCGTGCGCTGGACCGTGCTTGCGCTGGTGCGGTCGGCAGCCAGCCAGAACGAAGGCGAGAACGCGCCGACCCGGCCGAAGACGTCCGGGTACTGCCAGCCAAGGTTGAACGCGTTGAGCGCACCCAGCGACCAGCCCAGCATCGCGCGGTCAGCCGGCGACCGGCGCGTGCGGTAGTGTTCATCGATGTACGGCACCAGCGACGTGGCCAGCCAGACGGAGTACTCCTGCGCGCGCGTGCCGATCGGGCCGATCACCGAGCCTCCGACAAGGCTGCGCGCGGTCGCGCGATCGGACAGGCCGTAACCGCTGGCGCGGTCGGCGAGCATGTCGATCGCCACCACGATCACCGGCTCGATCGCATGCTCGCGATACAGCTGCGCCAGCGTCGGCTGCAATCCCACGGCGGCCATGTCCTGGCCGTCGTTCGCATACAGCACCGGATAGCGTCGAGCGCCTCGCTGATAGCCGGGCGGCAGATAGACGGTGAGCCTGATCTTTTCCGGCGCGAACGCCGCCGCATCGAGTTGCAGGTGCACTGCCCCCGCCGCCTTCGCAGCAGCGACATCACGCGACAGCACACTCGTCCGGGCCGGTGTCGAGGCGCTCGCGGCCACCGTGGCGCCCAGCCACAGCAGCACCGCGAGCTGCCGCAGCATGCGATCCCGTCGGCTCATGCCGGCCGCGCCCATGTACGTGGCGATGGCAACCGCATCACGCCACGATGGCGAACCACGCGCCGTAGCCCGGCAACTGCAAGCGGTCGTCCTGCAGCTCGCCATGGCGCAGGCCGTGGCCTTCCAGCGCGCGCGCATGGACGAGATCCGCAGGCAGGCGGATTCCGGCCGGAGCATCGGCCAGGTTGAATACGACCAGCACCGTTTGGCCGTCCAGATGCCGGGTGAATGCCAGCACCGGCTCGGCCGTATCGAGGAACCGGATGTCGCCCCAGCGCAACGCCGGCTGCGAGCGCCGCCAATGCATGAAGGCCCGGAAACCGTTCAGTACCGAGCCGGGATCGGCTTCCTGGCGGGTCACCGCCAGCGCGCGATGTTCCTGCGGCACCGGCAGCCACGGCGAGCCATCGCTGAAGCCGGCGTGCGCATCGCCATCGCTCCACGGCATCGGCGTGCGGCATCCGTCGCGGCCCTTGAACTGCGGCCAGAACGCGATGCCGTAGGGATCCTGCAGGGCTTCAAAAGGAAGCTCGGCCTCGGTCAGGCCCAGCTCCTCGCCCTGGTAGACGCATACCGAACCGCGCAACGAACAGACCATCGCGGTCAGCAGGTTGGGCAGATGCGTCGACGGCTCGTCCCTGCCCCAGCGGGTCAGCACGCGCTCCACGTCGTGGTTGGAGATGGCCCAGCACGGCCAGCCCTCGGTCATCTGGCTTTCCAGCGCCTGGACCGTGCTGCGGATGTGCGCGGCGCTGAAATCATCGGTCAGCAGCTCGAAGCTGTAGCCCATGTGCAGCCGGCCGGCGCGGGTGTATTCGGCCATCGTGGCCAGCGAATCCTCCGAGGAGATCTCGCCCAGCGCGGCCACGTCCGGATAGCCATCCATCAGCTTCCGCAACTCGGCGAGAAAGGCCAGGTTCTCCGGCCGCGTGTTGTTGTAATAGTGGTACTGGAACGCGTAGGGATTGTCCGGGCTGAAGCCGCGCCCCACGCGTTTTTCCTTCGGCTTGGGCGGATTGTCGCGCAGCTGCTGGTCGTGGAAGCAGAAGTTGATCGCGTCGAGCCGGAAGCCGTCGACGCCCTTGTCCAGCCAGAAACGCACACTCTCCAGGATCGCCGCACGCACCTCCGGATGGTGGAAATTCAGATCCGGCTGCGACGTCAGGAAGTTGTGCAGGTAGTACTGGCCGCGGCGCGGCTCCCACTGCCATGCCGAACCGCCGAACAGCGACAGCCAGTTGTTCGGCGCGCTGCCGTCGTCCTTCGCGTCGGCCCATACGTACCAGTCGGCCTTCGGATTGCCGTCGCTCTCGCGGCTCTCGCGAAACCATGCGTGCTCCACCGAGGTGTGGCTTAGCACCTGGTCGATCATCACCTTCAGGCCAAGCCCATGCGCTTTCGCCAGCAGCGCATCGAAGTCGGCCAGGGTGCCGAACAGCGGATCGACGTCGCGGTAATCGGCGATGTCGTAGCCGAAATCGGCCATCGGCGACTTGAAGAACGGCGCGATCCAGATCGCGTCGACGCCCAGGCTGGCGACATAGTCCAGCCGCTCGATGATGCCCGGCAGGTCGCCCACGCCGTTGCCGTCGGTATCCAGGAAACTGCGCGGATAGATCTGGTAGGTGACGGCTCCGCGCCACCAGGGTGCATCACTCATTCGCATGTCCTGTATTGCCTGCCTGAGTCGAAGCGACGCGCCCGAAGCGGTGCTTTTGCGGCCTGTGGGGGAGCTTAGCGGCTGAACGTGGCTGCCATCGCGGCAGTGCATACGTATTCATGGATGATCCGCATCGCAATGCACAAATTTTCGCCAATCCGCGTTTGGACGTCCAAATGAAAACGACGGAAATGGCTGCAGACGCCCGCCCTGGCCCGTCCGAACCGTGCGCAGCGGATGCGCATGGATGCGCCGTCCTGCCGCGCCGGGAATGCGGTTTGCGATGCACAGCAACACAATGAATACGTATGCAGGAAGCCGCCGCTCGCCGGACGCAGCCCTACCATGGCGCCACGCCGACGGTTTTGCCGCATCTGTCATGCCCGGTCCGTCGCAGCGTTGGGGCTGGTGATTGCAACCATTACAAAATTTGGCGTGTAACCCTGGGAGGGGATAACGGTGATACTCAAACGTAACGTGCTTGCCTTGGCACTGGCCTCGGTCGGCTTCTGCGCCGCTTCGGTGTCCTATGCGGCCACACCGCAGGTCAACGGCAACGTCAGCGGGCAGGCCAGCAACCCGGCTCAGGATTCCAGCCCCACTTCCACGGCGCAGGCGAAAGCCAAGGCGAAGAAGGATGCGCAGGCCAAGGACCTGCAGGCGATCACGGTCACTGGCTTCAGCCGCAGTGTGGAAACCTCGATCGACATCAAGCGCGATGCCGACACGATCCAGGACGTGATCACCGCCGCCGATATCGGCGGCCTTCCCGACGTCTCCATCTCCGACGCGCTCACCCGCCTGCCGGGCGTCTCGGCCGAGCGCATCAACGGCGAATCGAGCGCCATCGACATCCGCGGTCTTTCGGGCGACTTCGTCGAGACCACGCTGGACGGCCGCGAGCAGGCCGCCACCAGTGGCAGCCGCGTCACCGAATTCGACCAGTATCCGTCCGAACTGATCACCCAGGCAGCCGTGTACAAATCGCCCAAGGCTTCGCTGATCGAAGGTGGCGTGGCCGGCACGGTGGCGATGGACACCGCCAATCCGCTGGACAACGCCAAGCAATATTCCGGCGTGCTCAACATGCGCGGCAGCTACAACGATCGCGCGAACGAAACGGTCGGCGCCAATTCCAGGGGCTATCGCGTCAGTGCGTCGTTCCAGGGCAAGTTCCTCAACGACACGCTCGGCCTCGCCGCCGGCTTCGCCTCGCTGTACCAGCCGCACGTGGCCGACCAGTTCAACGGACTCGCCTACAACGGCCAGAAGGACCTCAACGGCGACGGTACCAACGAATACACCAGCGAAGGCTTCGAGCTGCAGCAGAACGGCGGCATGCTTCGCCGCAACGGCTACATGGCCGTGCTGCAATGGAAGCCCAGCGACAGCTTCGAGTTGAAAGCCGACGGCTTCTATTCGCAGTTCAAGAACAACTCGTCCGGGCGCGGTTTCCGCGTCAAGACGCTGTCCGACGGCGTGATCACCGACCCACTGGTGTTCGCGAACGGGGCGATGGCCGGCGGTACGGTGAGCAGCAATCCGAACGACCCGTATTTCACCGTGCAGACCACCAGCGACGACAACACGCTCAAGACCAGCGTGCTGTCCGGCGGCCTGAACGCGAAGTGGACCTTCGGCGGCTGGACGATCGCCTCCGACGTGGGCTACTCACGCGCCAAGAGCGACTTCTACAACGGCGTGACCTGGGGCCTGCTGTTCGACGGCCTGGGTACGGCCAACCCGACCGCGGCCGGCAACCAGGTAGTCAACTATCAGTTGAACGGGCTCAACCCGGCGACGGTGCACTTCAACCAGGACTACACCGACCTCAGCCGCATGGCGCTGGGCAAGGCCGGCGTCTATCCGTACAACTACAAGGACGAGAGCAAGTCGTTCAAGACCGACGTGCGTTACGACTTCGTGGACAACAGTTTCCTGTCCGCGATCGAGGGCGGCGTGCGATATGCGCGGCGCACCTACAATGCCGACCGCAGCGCGTTCGAATACGGCAACGATTTCGGCCAGTACGCCACAGGGCAGGAACCGTTGTTGCTTGATCCGAGCAATGCGCACAAGGTCTGCTTCAAGGGCAACCTGTCCAGCTTCCCGTGCTTCCTGTCGATCAACACGCTGGCCGTGCTCGGTGCCAACGGCGTCAATGCGACACCCGTGAAGAGCTGGCAGAACAACTGGACGATGATCCAGAGCGCCGAAGTCGACGAGCACATCTCGTCGGGCTACGTGATGGCCGACATCGACACCCGCGTCGGCGACCGCAGCCTCACCGGCAATATCGGCGTACGCGTGGTGCACAGCTCGCAGTACAGCAACGGCCTGCAGCAGATCGGCAGCGGCCAGGGCGAAACCATTACCGACCAGCTTGGTGTGGTCAGCAGGGACTACATCCACGTGCGTCGCGGCAAGTCGTACACGGATTACCTGCCCTCGCTGAACCTCAACTACCACCTCGATGACAACAACCAGCTGCGCTTTGCGGCGGCCAAGGTGATGTCGCGTCCGCCGCTCAACAAGATGCTGACCGGCTCGGGCTCGTGGATCGACGGCAACAAGTACAACATGTGGGGCAACACCAGCCCGTTCCTCGATCCGTTCTACGCCAAGCAGTACGACCTGTCGTTCGAGCATTACCTGCCCGACTCGTCAGGCGCGTTCTCCGCGGCGCTGTTCTTCAAGCACATCGACTCGTTCGTCGAGGACTACACGATCGATCCGTACGACTTTGCCGCCCACGGCATTCAAGTACCGATCAACCCGGCCACCCAGCAACCCTACGAAAACGGCCAGTACCAGACCGCGGTCAACAACACCAAGGGCGGTTACGTGCGCGGCGTGGAGCTGAGCTACTCGCAGGTCATGAAGTTCCTGCCCGGTGCCTGGTCGGGCCTGGGCTTCGCCGGCAGCTATTCGTACTCGCAAAGCGCGGTTACCTCCAGCTCGAACCTGGGCGGCGCTTCGCAGAAAATCGGCCTGCCTGGCCTGTCGCCCAAGGTGATCAATGGCACCTTGTTCTACAACCTGGGCGGCTTCGATACGCGTGTCTCGGTACGGCACCGCAGCCGCTTCGTGTCCAGCCAGATGGCGATCGACAGCCAGCTGGTCTACTACGCACCGGAGACCGTCGCGGATTTCCAGGCATCCTACGCGTTCAACAATGGCATGAGCGTGCTGTTCCAGGTCAACAACCTCACCGACCAGCCGACCCGTACCTATTTCGGCAGCACCCTGCAGACCGGCACCCTGCAGTGGTTCGGCCGCCAGTATTACGTAGGCTTCACCTACGCCTTGTAAAGAACCGCAGCCGGGCCTCGCATCGCGCAGCGCCCGGCTCGATCTCCCCCGCCCGGCCCCGATGTTCGGGACCGGGTTTTTTTTTCGGCCGCCTGCGACAGGGCGTCCGTGCATGGTCCATGGGAGGCCGCATGTCCAGGCATGATTCCGTCATTTTCCGCCGCGCCCGGCTCGCCATCGCGGCGCTCGCGATCGGACTCGCCGGCCATGTGCCGGCGACCAGTGCCGCATCGCCCGGCGTGGCCGCGCAACCGGCCTCGGGCGTCTGGTACGAGATCTTCGTACGCTCCTGGGCCGACACGAACGGCGATGGCATCGGCGACCTCAACGGCGTCGCCGCAAGGCTCGATTATCTGCAGTCGCTCGGTGTCAGCGGCATCTGGCTGATGCCGATAAATCCCTCGCCGAGCTATCACGGCTACGACATCACCGATTACTACGGCATCAACCCGCAATACGGCACGCTGGACGATTTCCGGCATCTGCTGGCGGAGGCACACAAGCGGCACATCAAGGTGATCATCGATCTGGTGATCAACCACAGCAGCGACCAGCATCCGTGGTTCAAGGCCGCGCGCGACCCTGCCAGCCCCTATCGCGACTGGTACAGCTGGGCCGGCCCGCATGCCGATCTGGATGCGGTCAGCGCCGTCGGCGGCAAGGCCTGGCGCAACGCCGGCAATGCGCATTATCTCGGCGACTTTACCGGCGCCATGCCCGACCTCAACTACGACACGCCCGCCGTTCGCCAGGAGATGCTCAAGCTCGGCCGCTACTGGCTCGAGCTGGGCGTCGACGGTTTTCGGCTCGATGCGGCCCAGCACATCTATTACGACTTCAAGGCGCAGGACGGCGATCCCGCGGTGCTGAAGAAGAACCTGGCATGGTGGTCGCAGTTCAGGCACGCGATGCTGGCGGTGCGTCCGGACGTCTATATCGTGGGCGAGGTCACCCAGGATTCGCCGGACCAGCTGGCGCCATGGTTCGGGCCGCTCAGCGCGGTGTTCGATTTTCCGCTGGCCACGCAGCTGATCGACAGCGCAAGGACCGAGCGCGCCGGCGAGCTGGTTGCGCTGCTGTCGCGCACCGAGACAGCGCTGCGCAAGGCTACCGGCAAGCCGGGTCAGGACGCGCCGTTCCTGTCCAACCACGACCAGACTCGCGTGATGAGCCAGCTCGGCGGCAACGCGCAGCACATGCGCATGGCTGCCGCGATGCTGCTGACCCTTCCCGGCCAGCCGTTCGTCTACTACGGCGAGGAGCTGGGCACGCGCGGCGAGAAGCCCGACCCCGACCTGCGCGAGCCGATGCGCTGGGAACGCGCGGCAGGCGCCGCGGGCGAAACCACCTGGAAGGCCTCCACTTCGCACGATGCTGGCGCCGCATCGGTCGCGGCCGAACGGGCCGACCCCGATTCGCTGCTGCACTACTACACGATGCTGATCCACTGGCGCAGCCAGGTCGCCGCGTTGCGCGACGGCGCGCTCCAGGAACACGCCGTGGACAATCCGCACATCGCCGCCTGGCAACTCGACGACGCGGACAGCCACGTGCTGGTCGTCCACAATCTGTCCGGGCAGCCGCAGGACGTGCCACTGGGCAGCGATCGTTTCCATGCCGTGCTGTTGCACAGCAAGCCTGGCACTACGCTGAGGCAGGGCCGGCTGCGGATGCCGGCGTATGCCACCGCGATCCTGCAGTGACACGCGCAACAGGAAGCGAGGCGCCTGGCGTGAACATGGCGATGGCCGGAACCGTTTTTCAGCAAGCAGCGTTGGGAGTGATCGGATGGCTGAAATGAATCGAAGCATGCGCTGGGTCGGGCTCGGCGCGTTCACGAGCCTGTGCCTGGCGATGGCGCCGGCATCGACCGGCGCCATCGCCGCGCCGGCCACTGCGGAGCAGACCGCGCCGATCGCGCAAGCCGGCAACGCCGGCATGCTGATCCAGCTTGGTACGGACCGGCTCGGCGTGCAGTTCGTCGCGCCGGGCATCGTGCGTCTGCAGTTCGTGCCGGTCGACCGCACCCGCCCGGCTGCGCTGGTGCTCGACCCCGCACTCGCCCTGCCGGCGTTCGACGCAGCGCATGCAGGCAGCCGCACGAACACGCAGCAGCTCGCCACCGGACAAGGCTCGATCCGCTGGGACGCGCAGCAGCGACAGCTGCAGATCAACGATGCACAGCACCACCGCCTGCTGCGGCTGGACATCGATGAACTGGCCCACGGCAAACTCGTCGCGCACCACGCCGCGGCCGATGCGCTGTACGGCATCGGCGGCTACAACGCGACCGAGGATGCGGGCGCCGGCCTGCTTCGCCGTGGCAAGCAAGTCGCTGCCGCCGGCGAGCAGGGCCATGCCGGCGCGCCGCTGGTCTGGAGCACCGCCGGCTACGGCATCCTGCTGGGCAGCGACGGCGCCACCTTCGAGCTGCAACCCGGCACGATCGGCGCAAGCGTCGATGGCCGTACACGTCCGGACGTCTATATCCTGCTCGGCGAGCCGCGCCACATCTTCACCGCGCTGGCGAAGCTCAGCGGCCGCTCGCCGTTGTTCCCGAAGTGGGCGATGGGTTTCACCAACAGCCAGTGGGGCATCGACCAGAAGGAGCTGTTGCAGATCGTCGACACCTACCGCGCCAGGCACATCCCGATCGACAACATCACGCTGGACTTCGACTGGAAGGCCTGGGGCGAAGACGACTACGGCGAGTTCCGCTGGAACCCGGCCAAGTTTCCCGACGGCCCCAGCGGCGCCCTGAAGAAGCAGATGGATGCCCGCGGGATCCAGCTGACCGGCATCATGAAACCGCGCATCCACGTCGACACGGTGGAAGGGCGCTACGCCACCGCGCACGATTTCTGGGTGCCGGGCGAGAAAGTCAGCGACGATTATTTTTCGCACAAGCCGGTGAAGAACATCGACTTCGACCTGTCCGCGGCGCGCACCTGGTTCGGCGAGCTGGCGGTCAAGTACGGCTACGACCACGGCATCGTCGGCTGGTGGAACGACGAGGCGGACACCACCGGCAGCGACACCGAGTTCATGAACATGCAGCGCGCGCTGTACGACAGCCAGCGCGGCGTCTCGAACCAGCGCGTGTGGTCGATCAACCGCAACTTCTGGCTCGGCTCGCAGCGCTACGCCTACGGCCTGTGGTCCGGTGATATCGACACCGGATTCTCCAGCATGGCCGGCCAGCGCGCGCGCATGCTCAGCGCGATCGACGTGGGCGCGATGCAATGGGGCATGGATGGCGGCGGTTTCAAGAATGGCACGCCGACGCCTGAAAACTACGCGCGCTGGATCGAGTTCGGCGCCTTCACGCCGATCTTCCGCGTGCACGGCGACTTCGGCCAGAAGCGCCAGCCGTGGGTGTACGGACCGGTCGCGGAGAAGGCCGCGACCGCGGCGATCCGCCTGCGCTACGCGCTGATCCCGTACATCTACAGTTACGCCCACCGCTACAGCGTCGACGGCATCGGCCTGGTTCGTCCGCTGATGTTCGACTGGCCTGACGATCCGAACCTGCGCAACGACGTCGGCAGCTGGCTGTTCGGCGACTGGTTGCTGGCCTCGCCGGTGGTCGCGCAGGGACAGACCGCGAAGGACGTGTACCTGCCCGCTGGACGCTGGACCGAGTGGTTCAGCGGCAAGGTCCATGAAGGCGGCGGCAAGGTCCGCCTCACCGTCGACAGCAGTGCATGGGGCGACATTCCGCTGTTCATCCGCGACGGTGCCATCATCCCGACCCAGCCGCCGATGGACTACGTCGGCGAGCATCCGCTGACCCAGCTCGACGTGGACCTGTTCCCCTCCGCCGCGCGCACGCAGTTCGATTACTACGACGATGACGGCAACACCTACGACTACGAGCGCGGCGCGTACTTCAGCCAGCCGCTGGCCGTGCAGCGCCAGGGCGACACCGTGCGGGTGGAGACCGGCGCGGTCAGCGGCAGCTTCAGGCCGGCCCTGCGGTCCTATCTGCTGAAGGTCCATGGAAGCGCGGCCGGCGCCGTCACCGCCAACGGCAAGGCGCTGCCTTCGTTTGCCGATCTCGAGGCGTTGCAGCGTAGCCGGGGTGAAGGCTGGGCCAGCGGCAACGACCGCTTTGGCGCCGTGACCTGGGTGCGGATAGCCGCCGCTGCACAGCAGACCGTGGTGCTTTCGACCCGGCGCTGAGCGGGCGTTTTTCCCGCAAAGGTAGACGCCGGCGCCAAACCGTAAGAGACTTTCGGTCCGGATGTAAACGTTTACATCGCTGCCATGGAC
>Ga0157370_10006658_pt1 | contig 12691 bp, 19 predicted proteins | sample C35metaG_FD_113463 | JGI IMG/M metagenome (GOLD analysis project Ga0157370, IMG submission 113463) | Corn rhizosphere microbial communities from Kellogg Biological Station, Michigan, USA - C3-5 metaG | ecosystem: Host-associated > Plants > Roots > Rhizosphere > Soil | place: USA: Michigan...
CCGGCGGTAGCGGACCGCCGGGCCGGCCGGCTCGGCATACCAGCCAGCGCCGAAGCCGTCGGCGTTCACCCTGCCGCCGCCGCGCATGTCGCACGGCGCGTAGGACTGGCGGGCCAGCGAGTGCGGCGGGTCGAACAGCAGCTCACCCAGCAGGACCGGCTCGCTGCCGAGGTAGCACAGGTGTCGGCACATCTAGGGGGTGTCCTCCGGGCCAGCCGAACGGGCGGTCCGGAAGCCGGCGAAGATCTGGCGCCGGATCGGGAAGTCCCAGTTGCGGAAGGTGGCCCGGCAGGCCGAGGGGTCGGTGCCGAACGAGCCGCCGCGCAGCACGTAGTAGTCGGTGCCGAAGAACACCTTGGAGTACTCCGGGTAGGGAAAGACCTCGAAGCCCGGGTACGGGCCGAAGGTGGAGGCGGTCCACTCCCAGACGTCACCGATCAACTGGTGGACGCCGAGCGGCGAGGCACCCGCCGGGTAGCTGCCCACCCTGGCCGGCCGCAGATGCCGCTGGCCGAGGTTGGCCAGCTCCGGCGTCGGGTCGCCGTCTCCCCACGGATAGCGGCGGGAGCGGCCGGTGACCGGATCCCAGCGTGCCGCCTTCTCCAACTCCGGCTCGGTCGGCAGCCGCCGGCCGGCCCAGGCGGCGTAGGCAGCGGCTTCGTGCTGGCACACGTGCAGCACCGGCTCCTCCGGCTCGACCGGGACGAGGGTGCCGAAGCTGCGCCGCCACCAGGAGCCGACGGCGTCCTGCTGCCAGAACAGCGGCGCGGTCAGCCCGGCCCGCTGCCGGTATGCCCAGCCGTCCGGCGTCCACCAGCGTGGGGTGGCATATCCGCCGTCGGCCAGGAAGGCGAGGTAGTCGGCGTTGCTCACCGGCACCGTGTCGATCCAGAACGCCGGCAGCTCCAGCCGGTGCGCCGGCCGCTCGTTGTCCAGCGCCCACGCCTCGGTTGAGGTGCCCATGTCGAACTCACCGGCCGGCACCAGCACCTCGGCCGGCAACCGCGCCGAACGTTCGGCGACCGGTGCCGGTGCCTGCAGCGGTGGTCCGGTCCGGCGCAGTTGATGGGTGGCCAGCATGGTCTCGTCGTGCTGCTGCTCGTGTTGCACCACCATGCCGTAGACGAAGCCGTTGCGGGTCAGCCGCCGGCCGGCCAGCGGGGTGGCGCTGAGCACGTCCAGCACCTCGTCGCGCACCTGCCGGACGTACCTGCGCGCCTGGGTGGGAGAGAGCAGCGGCAGCGACGGCCGGTCCGCCCGTGCATTGGCGAATGCGTCGTAGATCTGGTCGATATCGGTGCGCACGCCGGCCCGGCCGCCGACGTCGCGCAGCAGCCAGATCTCCTCCTGGTTGCCGATGTGGGCGTGATCCCAGACCAACGGTGACATCAGCGGCGAGTGCTGGCCGACCAGGTCGGCCTCGTCGACCGCGCCGGTGAGCCACTGGGTGCGCTCGCGGGCCCGGGTCAGCTCACCGGCGATGTGGTCACGCAGCGCCTCCTCGGCGAGCGCCGCCGGATCCACTCGGCTGTCGAAGGCGGTCATGAGGGCTCCCCTCCCGCGGCGGCGACTGGTGCCGGACGCCCGCCGGCGACTGGTGCCGGTTGCTCGCCGGCGTCCGCAGCCGGGCTGATGCGTTGGCCCAGCCGGCGCTCCAGCAGCCGCCGGACCAGCTCAAGCTCGGCCGGCCGCAGCCCGAGCGCGCCGACCGACCGGTCGCCGATTACCGCAAGCTCGGCCGCGGCCCGGGCGAGCACCGGATCGGTCAGCCCCAGCTCGGTCGCCTGCAGCCAGCGATCCGCCGCCGGCAGGCAGGCCTCCTGTACCTGGGCCAGCGTCCCCGCGTCGGCGAACAGGGCGGCCACCAGAGCCAGCGGCGCGACCCACTCGCCGGCCGGCTGGGCGTCCAGGTAACGCAACTCCAGGTAGCCCTGCGGCCGCACCGGCGGAAACATCATGGACAGGTGCAGGTTGATGTCGCGGGTGTCCAGCGGCTCACCGGCCGAGATCCACTCCCGCAGGCTGACCGGCTCGTGCAGCAGCCAGTCCCCGGCGGAGCGCTGCCGGGCCAGCATCGCGGTGTCCAACGCGCGCTGGACGTAGTCGGCCGGATCGAACGAGGCGGGCGGTGCGGTGCGCGGCGGGTCCAGCTCCCACCAGGCGGCCATCCGCGCCGAGGCGTGGCTCGGCGCCGGGGAGTTGGCGAAGGCAGCCAACAGCACCGGTCCCAGCAGGTGCGCAGCTCGCCAGCGCTGGCCGGCCTGCTCCGGGCGGCCGAGGTCGATGCAGATCTGGGCGGCGGCGGTGGCGCACATCATGACCGCACCGGCCGGCGAGATTCGCGCGAAACCGGCCGCCATCGCGTCGTAGCGGGGCGTGTGCAGAATCCGGTGCCCGGCTCGGCCCGGGTCCGCGGCTCGGTCGCAGAGCACGAAGCCGGCCGGTTGCAGCAGTTCGCCGAGGCGGCTGATGTCGCGACGCATCGCCGCGATCAGGGCGGCGCAGGAAGTGGCCGGTGCCGAGGAGATCTCAACTTGGCCGCCAGGCTCGACCGAGACCAGCCCGCCGGCCGGCAGTGGCTTGGCGGGGCTGTCGGGGCTCAGGGTGCGCGGCGCGTGTGGTCCTAGCGCCGTCAGCAGGGTGGGGAGGTCGGGGCGGCGAAGCGGATCGTCCGGATCGGTAAGCAACCATTCCAGCTCGATCCCGATCCGGCGCGGGGGGCCGTGCTTGAAGCAGACGCTGGCTATGTAGGCGCCTGCCTCGGCCGCCGTCCGGACCGGGCTTGCCGTGCTGAGGTCGACCAGCAGGTGGCTCATCTCGGCAGTCCCTTCGCGACGGAAACTGGCAGTTGACCGGCACTGCGCGGCGGCGAGGTACCGCCAGGCACCGCCGGATCCTGCCCGCGCGGATATGCAAGGTCGCGAGGAGGACGGGATCGAACCTATAGCGCGGCTACGACAACGCCAACTTGACTGGCTGCCACCGGCCGACCCAGCCGGGGCGTCTCGGACCAACCGGGCGGATCACAGCGGAAATGCCTCAGTCGGCCTGCGAGATCGCTTCAGCGGAGCGAGACCGCCTCAGTCGGCCAGCGAGCTGATCTTCACCCCGCGCGCCGACAGTTCGGCGCGGCCGCCGTCCTCGGCGGTGAGCACCCACAGGCCGTCGTCCAGCAGCGCCATGGTGTGCTCCCAGTGCACGGCGGGCGAGCCGTCCACGGTGGCCACCGTCCAGGAGTCGGCCAGCAGCATGGTCTCGGCCGAGCCGAGGGTGATCATCGGCTCGATGGCCAGGGTCATGCCCGCCAACAGCTTGGGGCCGTTGCCGGGCCGGCCGTAGTTGAGCACGTGTGGCTCCATGTGCATCTGCCGGCCGATGCCGTGCCCGCCGTAGTGCGTCACGATGCCGTACTGGCCGGACGCCTCCACCGAGGACTGCACCGCATGCGAGATGTCGGTCAGCCGGCCACCCACCTGCGCGGCGGCGATGCCGTCCCACAGCGAATTCCGGCAGGCCTCGGACAGCGCGGCCAGCTCGGCCGGCACCGATCCGACCCCCACCGTGACCGCGGCGTCGCCGTGCCAGCCTTCGACGATGGCGCCGAAGTCCAGCGAGATCAGGTCACCCTCGGCCAGCACGTCATCCGAGCGCGGGATGCCGTGCACCACCTTGTTGTTGCGGGAGGAGCAGATCACCGCGGGGAACGGCGGTTCGCTGTAGCCGAGGAAGGACGAGGCCGCGCCGTGCTCGGCCAGCACGTCGCGGGCGATCCGGTCCAGGTCGAGGGTGGAGACCCCCGGCCGGGCCGCGGCGGTCATCTCGGCCAGGCCCTGGGCAACCACCAAGCCAGCCTTGCGCATCAGCCGGATCTGCTCCGGTGACTGCAGTTCGATCCTGCGACGGCGGCGCACGGAATCAGGCGTTGGCGGCGGCGGTGAGGGCCGTGATGGCCCGCTCGGTCACATCCTCGACGGCGCCGACCGCGTCCACCACGACCAACTGGCCGCGGCGGTCGTAGAAGTGGATCAGCGGGGAGGTCTGCTCGGCATAGACGTCCAGCCGGTGCCGCACCGTCTCCGGCAGGTCGTCATCGCGTTGGAAGAGCTCGCCGCCACACCGGTCACAGCGACCGGCCGCCTTGGTCGGGTCGTACTCGACATGCCAGATGTGGCCGCACTTGCGGCACATGCGCCGGCCGGACAGCCGCCGGACAACCTCCTCGTTGTCCACCACCAGCTCCAGCACCACGTCCAGCGAGGTGCCCAGCTCGTTCAGCGCGCCGTCCAGCTCGTAGGCCTGCGCGACGTTGCGCGGAAAACCGTCCAGCAGGAAGCCGCCGGCCGCGTCCGGCTCGCCCAGCCGGTCGCGGACCATCGCCACGGTCACCTCGTCGGGCACCAGGTCACCGGCATCCATGTACTTCTTGGCCAGGATGCCGAGCTTGGTGCCGCCTGCGACGTTGGCGCGGAAGATGTCGCCGGTGGAGATCTTCGGTACCGAGAACCGTTCGGCGATGTACTCGGCCTGCGTACCCTTGCCCGCGCCGGGCGGGCCGACCAGGACGAGGCGCACTAGGAGGCCCTCGCCGCTATGCAGCTGGAGCTCATCAACGCAGGAACCCTTCGTAGTTGCGTTGCATCAGCTGGCTCTCGATCTGCTTGACCGTGTCCAGCGCCACACCGACCATGATCAGCACCGCGGTACCGCCGAACGGGAAGTTCTGGTTGTTGCCCTGCGTGACGGAGAAGAAGAAGTTCGGCAGTACCGCGATGATGCCCAGGTACAGCGCGCCCGGCAAGGTGATCCGTGACAGCACGTACTGCAGGTACTCCGCGGTCGGCCGGCCGGGGCGGATGCCCGGGATGAAGCCGCCGTACTTCTTCATGTCGTCGGCCCGCTCCTCCGGGTTGAAGGTGATCCCGACGTAGAAGTAGGTGAAGAACAGGATGAGCAGGAAGTAGGTGGCGATGTGCACCCAGTCCTGCTGGTTGATCAGGTGGTTGGTCACCCACAGCTGCAGGCCGGACGTGCTGTTGCCATTGAGCTGCGAGATCAACTGCGGGATGTAGAGCAGCGACGAGGCGAAGATGACCGGGATGACACCGGCCATGTTGACCTTCAACGGCAGGTACGTCGACGTTCCGCCGTACATCCGCCTGCCCACCATCCGCTTGGCGTACTGCACCGGGATCCGGCGCTGCGCCTGCTCGACGAAGACCACCGCGGCGATGATCGCCAGCCCGAGCAGCACGATCAGGGTGAACGCGAAGCCACCCGCGCTCTGCAGGATGGTGTTGCCCTCGTTCGGGATCCGGGCGGCGATCGAGGTGAACATCAGGATCGACATGCCGTTGCCGACGCCGCGGTCGGTGATCAACTCACCGAGCCACATCACCACGCCGGTGCCGGCGGTCATGATGACGACCATGGTGGACAGCTGGAAGATGCCGGTCTTGTAGAGCGGGTGGCAGTCGGTGGCGCCGGGGAACAGCTGGCCGGACCGGGCCAGCGCGATGAAGCCGGCCGACTGCAGGATGGCCAGGCCGATGGTCAGGTACCGGCTGTACTGGGTCAGCTTCTGCTGGCCGGCCTGGCCTTCCTTCTTCAGCGTCTCGAAGCGCGGGATCACCACGACCAGCAGCTGGATGATGATGCTCGCCGTGATGTAGGGCATGATGCCCAGCGCGAACACCGACAGCTTCAGCAGCGCGCCGCCGGAGAACAGGTTGATCAGGGCGTAGGTGCTCTGGCTGTTGCCGCCGGCCGACTTGATACAGGCGTTGATCGCCTGGCTGTTGGTGTTCGGGGTGGGAAGCGAGGCACCCAGCCGATAGAGCGCGATCATGGCGAGGGTGAAGACGAGCTTCCGGCGCAGGTCGGGCGTCCGGAAAGCGGACGCGAACGCGGTGAGCACACATCCTCCTGCGAAAGAGCCTTGATCGTCCGCCACGTCGCCGGGTCGGCGTTGCGCGGCGTATATCTGAGTTGTCAGCGCGACGGTTTTCCCGCAGCGGCCAACGCCTCTGCTTTGGTGCGAGCCTAACAGCCGGTGTCATACCGTGCCGCAACGCAAGCAAACAGTAATGATATGCAGCCGGGCCGGACGCCTTGGCGAGAACGTCCGGCCCGAGCGTTGTGGTACCCAGGGTTACAGCGTTGTGGTGCTGCCGCCGGCGGCGCTGATCTTCTCGGCCGCGCTGGCCGAGAAGGCGTGTGCGGTGACTTCCAGCTTCACTCCGCCGAGTTCGCCGGTGCCGAGCACCTTGACCTGCGAGTTCCGGCGGACCGCCCCGGCCTCGGCCAGCGAATCCGGGGAGACGCGGCCGCCCTCCGGGAACAGCTCGGCCAGCCGAGCCAGGTTGACCACCTGGTACTCGGTCCGGAAACGGTTGCGGAAGCCCTTCAGCTTGGGCAGCCGCATGTGGATGGGCATCTGGCCGCCTTCGAAGCCCGGCGAGACCTGCACCCGGGCCTTGCTGCCCTTGGTGCCACGTCCGGCGGTCTTGCCCTTGGAGCCCTCGCCCCGGCCGACCCGGGTCTTCGGCGTCTTGGCGCCCGGCGCCGGCTTCAGATGATGAACCTTCAGCGGTCCAGCCATTTTCAGATTCCCCTCTTCGCGCGAGCGCTCATCGGGAGGTTCGCTCCGCTCCTCGCGACGGCGAGGCCGCCACTGCGATGCTCACTCACGAGTTATTCCACTTCCTCGACCGCGACCAGGTGGGTCACGGTCTGGACCATGCCGCGAATCTCCGGCCGGTCCTCTTTGACTACGACGTCACGCACCCGCTTCAGCCCCAGGGACCGCAGCGTCTGGCGCTGGTTGTCCTTCGAACCGATCTCCGAACGCGTCTGGGTGATCTTCAACCGAGCCATCGAGCTCACACCCCCTGGCCGGCGCGCGCCCGGAGCAGGCCGGCCGGCGCGACGTCTTCCAGCGGCAGGCCGCGGCGGGCCGCAACCTCCTCCGGCCGGACCAGCTGCTTCAGCGCCGCCTCGGTGGCGTGCACGATGTTGATCGGGTTGTCCGAGCCGAGCGACTTGCTCAGCACGTCGTGGATGCCGGCGCACTCGAGCACAGCGCGCACCGGGCCCCCGGCGATCACACCGGTACCCGGGCTGGCCGGCTTGAGCAGCACCACGCCCGCGGCCTTCTCACCCTGCACCGGATGCGGGATGGTCTGCGCGATCCGCGGCACCCGGAAGAAGTTCTTCTTGGCCTCCTCCACGCCCTTGGCGATGGCGGCCGGAACCTCCTTCGCCTTGCCGTAGCCGACGCCCACGGTGCCCTCACCGTCGCCCACCACCACCAGCGCGGTGAAGCTGAACCGGCGACCACCCTTGACCACCTTGGCGACCCGGTTGATCGTCACCACGCGCTCGAGCAGCGCGCTCTTCTCGGGGGCCCCGCGGCCGTCCCGGCGGTCGCGGCCACCGCGCTCGTTGCCGCCGCGCTCACTGCCGCCGCTGCGGCCGCGCTGCGTTCCCTGGGATGCGGAAGCCATCAGGCGTTTACCTCACTGTTGTTGTCGATGCTCACTGGAACTGCGGCGCTCACTAGAACTCCAGCCCGGCTTCCCGGGCGGCGTCGGCGAAGGCGGCGATCCGGCCGGTGTAGTTGTTGCCACCGCGGTCGAAGACCACCCGGCTGACGCCGGCGGCCTTGGCCGACTCGGCCAGCGTGGTGCCGAGCTGGCGCGCCTTGGCGGTCTTGTCGCCCTCGGTGAGCTTGAAGGTCGAGGCGGAGGCCAGCGTGATGCCCTTGCTGTCGTCCACCACCTGGACGAACAGGTGCCGGGCCGAGCGAGTCACCACCAGCCGCGGCCGAACCGCGGTGCCGGTCACCTTCTTGCGCAGCCGGAAGTGGCGGCGGGCCTTGCTGGTGCGACGGCCGGCCGAGATGCCGGCCGAGCGCCGAGCGCGCTTAACGATCGATGAGGCTGACATGACTACTTACCTGTCTTTCCGGCCTTGCGACGGATGACCTCACCCTGGTACCGCACGCCCTTGCCCTTGTACGGGTCCGGCTTGCGCAGCTTGCGGATGTTGGCTGCCACCTCGCCGACCTTCTGCTTGTCGATGCCCTCCACCGCGAACCGGGTGGGGGTCTCCACCCGGAACGAGATGCCGTCCGGTGCGGGCACCACGACCGGGTGCGAGTAGCCGAGTGCGAACTCGAGGTCGTTGCCCTTGGCGGTCACCCGGTAACCGGTGCCGACGATCTCCAGGGTCTTGGAGTAACCCGCAGTCACGCCGGTGACCATGTTGGCGATCAGGGTGCGAGACAGTCCGTGCAGCGACTTGGACCCGCGCTCGTCGTCCGGCCGGACGACGGACAGCGTGCCGTCCTCCTGGGACACCGAGATCGGCTCCGCGACGGTGTGGCTGAGGCTGCCCTTCGGGCCCTTGACCGTGACCAGCTGGCCGTCGATGGCCACGTCCACGCCACTGGGCACCGGGATCGGAAGCTTTCCAATACGCGACATGCTTCGCCCCCTACCAGACGTAGGCGAGGACTTCCCCGCCTACTCCACGCTTGGCCGCCTGCCGGTCGGTCAGCAGACCGGACGAGGACGAGATGATCGCGATGCCCAGGCCACCGAGCACCCGGGGCAGCGACGTCGACTTGGCGTACACCCGCAGGCCGGGCTTGGACACCCGGCGCAGGCCGGCGATGCTGCGCTCGCGGTTCGGGCCGTACTTCAGGTTCAGCGTCAGCACCTTGCCGGGCAGCTCGCCCTCGGCCTCGGTGACGGTGAAGCCCGCGATGTATCCCTGCTGCTGCAGGATCTCGGCGATGTGCGACTTGAGCTTGCTGTGCGGCATGGACACCGACTCGTGGAACGCCGAATTGGCGTTACGCAGCCGGGTCAGCATGTCCGCAATGGGGTCTGTCATTGTCATGGACGACGTGCTACCTCTCTCGGGTGGTTCCCGCTCCGGCACTACCGGAGGCGGGCCTGCCTCGAAGCGATGGACAACCAGACAAGTCTGCCTGATCGCTTACTCCCAACCAAATTCACTTGTTCCGGCCAGTCGTCCGGCGCGCTGCCGGGCGCGACTGTGGCCGGGTACTTACCAGGACGACTTGGTCACGCCCGGCAGCTCGCCGGCGTGCGCCATTTCGCGCAGGCAGATCCGGCACAGGCCGAACTTCTTGTACACCGAGTGCGACCGGCCGCAGCGCTGGCAGCGGGTGTAGCCGCGCACCGCGAACTTCGGCTTGGCAGCCGCCTTGTTCTTCAGCGCAGTCTTAGCCATGGGCTAGTTCTCCTTGAACGGAAAGCCCAGCGCGCGCAACAGCGCCCGGCCTTCGTCATCATTCTTGGCGGTGGTCACCACAGTGATGTCCATGCCGCGCGGACGGTCGATGGTGTCGGGATCGATCTCGTGGAACATGGACTGCTCGTTGAGGCCGAAGGTGTAGTTGCCCCGACCGTCGAACTGCTTGGGCGACAGCCCGCGGAAGTCACGGATCCGGGGCAGCGCCAGCGACAGCAGCCGGTCCAGGAACTCCCACATCCGGTCGCCGCGCAGGGTGACCTTCGCGCCGATCGGCATGCCCTCGCGCAGCTTGAACTGCGCGATGGACAACCGGGCCTTCTGCACCAGCGGCTTCTGGCCGGTGATCAGGGTCAGGTCGCGGACCGCGCCGTCCATCAGCTTGGCGTCGCGGGCGGCCTGGCCGACCCCCATGTTCACCACGATCTTGACCACGCCCGGCACCTGCATCGGGTTGGCGTAGTCGAATTCGCTTTTCAGCGCCGGCACAATCTCGTCCCGGTAGCGGGTCTTGAGCCGCGGCGCGGGAACCTCGGTTGCCGAAGTCATGACTTACAGATCCTTTCCGGAGCGCCGCGACACGCGCACGTTGCGGCCGGTCTCCTCATCGCGCCGGTACCCGACGCGGGTGGCCGAGTCGCTCTCGACGATCATCACGTTGCTGGCGTCGATCTTGGCTTCCCGGGTCTCGATGCCACCGGTCCTGGCACCTCGTGCCGTGGCCGACACCGGGCTGTGCTTGGTGACCCGGTTGATGCCCTCGACGATCACCTTGTTCTCGCCTGGGAAGGCTGCCAGCACCTTGCCCTTGCGGCCGCGGTCCTTGCCGGTGATGACGACGACCTCGTCGCCCTTATGAATCTTCATGCCGATACCTCGCTCTTCGCGCTAGCGCTCATCGCCCGATGCGCTCCGGTCCTCACTCCGCTGCGATCCTCACGCATCTACAGCACCTCCGGAGCCAGCGAGATGATCTTCATGAACCGCTTGTCGCGCAGCTCGCGGCCGACCGGGCCGAAGATGCGAGTGCCGCGCGGCTCACCGTCCTGCCGGATCAGCACCGCGGCGTTCTCGTCGAACTTGATGTAGGAGCCGTCCGGTCGCCGGCGCTCCTTCACCGTCCGCACGATCACGGCCTTGACCACGTCGCCCTTCTTCACACCGGCGCCCGGCAGCGCGTCCTTCACCGTCGCGACGATGATGTCGCCGATGCCGGCATAGCGACGCCCCGAACCGCCCAACACCCGGATGCACAGAATTTCCTTGGCACCGGTGTTGTCGGCGACCCGAAGTCGCGACTCCTGCTGAATCACAGCCCTACTCCATATCCGTCTTGGCGAGGAGAGCCAGGGCCGCGCATTGCGGCTACCTGACTCCTACTATGCCTGCGGGCCGCTTCGGCGCGTCCCGCACTCTTGCCAGCGAGGTGTTACTTCGCCTTCTCGATGATCTGCACCACGCGCCAGCGCTTGGTCGCCGACAGCGGCCGGGTCTCCATCAGCAGCACCCGGTCACCGACGCCGGCGGTGTTCGCCTCGTCGTGCGCCTTGAGCTTGCTGGTGCGCCGGATGACCTTGCCGTAGAGCGGGTGCTTGACCCGGTCCTCGACGGCCACCACGACGGTCCTGTCCATCTTGTCGCTGACCACCAGGCCCTCCCGCACCTTGCGGTGGCCCGACCGCGCGGCGGCGGCCTCGGTGATTGCTGCGTCCGAGCTCATGCGGCCCCTCCTTCAGGTGCGACCGACAGGCCGAGTTCACGCTCGCGCAGGATCGTGTAGATCCGGGCGATGTCGTGACGCACGACGCGCAGTCGCCGGTTGTTGTCCAGCTGTCCGGTGGCCATCTGGAAGCGCAGGTTGAACAGCTCTTCCTTGGACTCCCGCAGCCGGCTGCGCAGCTCGTCGTCGTGCAGCTCGCGCAGTTCGTTGGAAACGGCAGCCATTAGAACTCCTCCCGCTTCACGATGCGGCACTTCATCGGCAGCTTGTGGATGGCCCGGGTCAGCGCCTCGCGGGCGACCTTCTCGTCCGGGTAGGCCAGCTCGAAGAGCACCCGGCCCGGCTTGACGTTGGCGATCCACCACTCCGGCGAACCCTTGCCGGAACCCATCCGGGTCTCGGCCGGCTTCTTGGTCAGCGGACGGTCGGGGTAGACGTTGATCCAGACCTTGCCGCCACGACGGATGTGCCGGTTGATGGCGATACGCGCCGACTCGATCTGCCGGTTGGTCAGGTAGGCCGGCTCCAACGCCTGCACGCCGTACTCGCCGAAGCTGACCCGGGTGCCGCCCTTGGCAGCGCCGGAGCGATCCGGGTGGTGTTGCTTGCGGTGCTTAACCCGCCGTGGGATCAACATGAATCAGCCCTCGGTGTTCTCGGAGTTCGGTTCGGTGATCGCCTGGGTGGCGTCGGCCACGGTGGCCTCGACGATCGCGGTGTGGATGATCGGAGCGTCCGCCGGGCTCGGGGCCACCGGCGAGCTGCCGCTGGCGGTCGACTCGGGCGCGGTGCGCGAGTCCGCCGCGGTGCGCGAGTCCGCGGTCACACCGGTGCCGGTGGTGCCCTGCGAACCCGACCGGCGCGGCCGGGCCGGCCGGTCCCGGCGCTGCCGCAGCGCTTCGGCGGCCACTGCCGCCTCCCGCTCGCTGCGCGAGCCGGTCGGCACCTCACCCTTGTAGATCCAGACCTTCACGCCGATCCGGCCGAACGTGGTGCGGGCCTCGTAGAAGCCGTAGTCGATGTTGGCACGCAGCGTGTGCAGCGGCACCCGGCCTTCCCGGTAGAACTCCGAGCGGCTCATCTCGGCGCCGCCCAGTCGACCGGAGCACTGCACCCGGATGCCTCGCACGCCCGGACTCTTCAGGGTGGACTGCATGCTCTTGCGCATCGCCCGGCGGAAGCTCACCCGGTTGGACAGCTGCTCGGCCACGCCCTGGGCGACCAGCTGGGCGTCGGACTCCGGCGACTTGACCTCGAGGATGTTCAGCTGCACCTGCTTGCCGGTCAGCTTCTCCAACTCGCCGCGGATCCGGTCAGCCTCGGCACCCCGGCGGCCGATCACGATGCCCGGCCGGGCGGTGTGGATGTCGACCCGGACCCGGTCACGGGTGCGCTCGATCTCCACCTTGGCGATGCCGGCGCGCTCCATGCCCTTGGACATCAGGCGCCGGATGGCCACGTCTTCCTTGACGTACTCGGCGTAGTTCTTGTCCGCGAACCAGCGGCTCTTCCAGTCGGTGGTGATGCCGAGCCGGAACCCGTTCGGGTTGACCTTCTGGCCCATTACTTGTTCCCCTTCTTACCGGTCGCACGGGGCGCACGCTCGACGCTCTCGACCTCGATGGTGATGTGGCTGGTGCGCTTGTTGATCCGGAACGCCCGGCCCTGCGCCCGCGGCTGGAACCGCTTGAG
>Ga0157370_10006659_pt1 | contig 12691 bp, 11 predicted proteins | sample C35metaG_FD_113463 | JGI IMG/M metagenome (GOLD analysis project Ga0157370, IMG submission 113463) | Corn rhizosphere microbial communities from Kellogg Biological Station, Michigan, USA - C3-5 metaG | ecosystem: Host-associated > Plants > Roots > Rhizosphere > Soil | place: USA: Michigan...
AGAAGTTGCCAGCGCATGGACAGATAATAATGCCACAGGAGGCAGCAAAATAGATATTGGAGACGGTACTTCTTATTCTGCTCCTGTAGTAACTGGTATTGTAGGGCTTTGGACACAGATCAACAAACAACTGTTTGGAGGAAACTTATTGAATGCTGCATCAGCAAAAACCTTAATGGTGCATTCAGCTAAAGAAGCAGGCAACATAGGACCAGACCCACAATTCGGATGGGGCTTTATTGATGCTAAAAAAGGAGCTGAACTTTTGGTAGGAAAATCCAACAGCAGTATTATTTTTAATGATGAAACATTAACCAGCGGAGTTGCCAATGTAAAAACAGTAAAAGCGTCAGGTTCAGAACCGTTAAAAGTAACAATTTCCTGGATAGATCCTGAGTTTACCAACTTCACCAATCAATGGAGCAATATTTACAACAACAGAACCTCAAAGCTGATTAATGATTTGGATTTAAAGATTACAGATACTACTACAAACACCGTTTACTATCCATGGAAACTGGATGCCAACAATCCAATGACCCCTGCTACAAAAGGAGATAATACGGTAGATAACGTAGAACAGGTAATAGTAGATGCTCCGGTTGCAGGAAGAACTTATAAAATAGAGATCACCAACAAAGGGATACTGAAAAATAATACAGGCGGAAATGCCCCTCAAAACTACTCTGTCATCGTAACAGGATTTACAGAGGTATTAGGAACTAAAGATATTACCAATCCTCTTAATAATCTTGCTATTTCCCCTACCATTACCAAGGATTATACAAACATCCTAAAAGCACCTAAAAAGTCTGCTTTCAATGTATATGATCTTACAGGTAAAAAATTACAGAGTGGCACCATTAATAATGACAAAGAACAGGTAGATTTATCCGCATACACAAAAGGAATTTACATCATTGAAGTAAAAACAGACAAAGATGTTATTTCTAAAAAAGTGATCAAGGAATAACCTATATCTACAAAGATTTTATACAAAATACTAACAGTTGTTAGTATTTTGTTTTTTTGTGTATATTTGCTTCCTATGGAAAATGCACTTCACGAAAAAGTTTCTCAGGATATATTGCTCAAAGCGTATAATCATATGATGCTGGCCAAAGCAATGGCAGATATTTACGAAGAAAACAGAAATGTCTGTAAATACGTTCATAGTACATCAAGAGGCCATGAAGCTATACAGCTTGCAACAGCCTATCAGCTGAAAAAAGAAGACTGGGTTTCTCCTTATTACAGAGACGAAAGTATTCTTTTAGGAATCGGTTTTGAGCCTTATCAATTAATGCTTCAATTACTGGCTAAAGCTGATGATCCTTTTTCAGGAGGAAGATCTTATTATTCCCATCCTTCAAGCAGGGATGAAAACAAACCTAAAATTGTTCACCAGAGTTCCGCTACGGGAATGCAGACTATCCCTACTACAGGGGTAGCACAGGGAATCAAGTATATTCAGGATTTCAATCTTCAGGAATTTGAAAACAATCCGGTTGTTGTATGCAGTCTTGGAGACAATTCTGTTACAGAAGGTGAAGTGAGTGAAGCTTTACAGTTTGCCGCATTACACCAGCTTCCTATTATCTTCCTGGTTCAGGATAACGAATGGGGAATTTCCGTAACGAAGGACGAAGCAAGAACCTGTGATGCTTATGATTTTGTAGCTGGATTCACGGGATTAAGCAGAATGAGAGTAGACGGAACTGATTTCGTGGAAAGTTTCGAAGCCATGAAAAAAGCAGTAGATTTTGTAAGAACAGAAAGAAAGCCTTTGGTTGTCTGTGCAAAAACTGTATTGATCGGGCATCATACTTCCGGAGTAAGAAGAGAATTCTATAGAGACGAAGAAGATTTAACAAAACATAGAGCTAAAGATCCGGGAGAAATCCTTAGAAAACATTTACTGGAAACAGGTACTGATGAAGATCTTTTAAAACAAATCACTAAAAAGGCCCGTCTTGAAACAGAAGAAGCTTTTGAAAAAGCTAAGAATGCAGAAGATCCGAAGCCTGAAACCGTAATGCAGCACGTTTTTGCTCCCACTCCTATTACTGAGGAAACAGGAACTCGTGAACCTGCCAACGGAGAAAAAATTGTAATGGTAGATGCTGCCATCCACGCCATACAGGAATTGATGTGGAAACACCCTGAAGCCCTCCTTTACGGACAGGATGTAGGAGAAAGAATCGGTGGGGTTTTCCGTGAAACGGTAACTTTAGGAAAAAAATTCGGAAGCAAAAGAGTATTCAATACTGCTATTCAGGAGGCTTATATCATTGGATCTACTGCCGGAATGAGTGCTGTTGGATTAAAACCAATCGTTGAGGTTCAGTTTGCAGATTATATTTATCCGGGAATCAATCAGTTAATTACAGAGATTTCAAAATCAAACTATTTAAGTGGTGGAAAATTCCCTGTAAGCAACATCATCCGTGTTCCAATCGGAGCATACGGTGGTGGTGGCCCTTACCATAGTGGAAGTGTTGAAAGTATTTTAGCCAACATCAAAGGGATCAAAATAGCATATCCAAGTAATGCTGCCGACTTTAAAGGGTTATTAAAAGCAGCTTATTATGATCCGAATCCTGTAGTAATGCTGGAACACAAAGGATTATACTGGAGTAAAGTTCCGGGAACTGAAGATGCTAAAACGATAGAACCGGCTGAAGACTATGTTCTTCCGTTTGGAAAAGGGAAAGTAATCATTGAAGCTGATAAGGACGAAACTGAAAAAGGCAGAACTTTATTGGTTGTAACTTACGGAATGGGTGTTTACTGGGCTAAAGAAGCAGCCAAGAATTTCAATGGAAGAGTTGAGGTAATTGACTTAAGAACATTGATTCCTCTGGATGAAGAACTTGTTTTTGAAAGAGTAAAAGCCCACGGAAAGTGTATCGTTCTCACCGAAGAACAGCTTAACAACTCTTTTGCAGAAGCCTTTGCACACCGTATTTCTAAAAACTGCTTCAAGTATCTTGACGCACCCGTAGAAACCATGGGATCGCTGGATGTACCTGCTGTTCCTATCAATCTGGTACTGGAAAAAGAAATGCTTCCCAATGCTGAAAAACTCAGCAGTAAGATTGAAGAAATGCTGAAATATTAATTTTATATAAAATTAAAACCTCTAAAATTTTTAGAGGTTTTTTTATGCAATTTTTTCACTACTTTTATTTAAGATTATCCATCTCAATTCTAGACCATTATAAACCAAGAAAATTTGATTACCCATTATCTGACAGGCATTACAAAACAAATCAGTCACAGTTTGGTATTTATTTTGTCTATACACGCAAAACACATCCATCTTTATGATCACAACCAAATACGTCAATTATAAACAAGTTCTCAATCTTGCCGGTGTACATCTTATCCTAATCTCTATCTGGTGTACATTGATTGCTGTTTTCTTTTATTTCTTCAACTGGCACTGGATGACAATTCCATGGGTTCCTGTGGCTCTGATTGGTACAGCAGAAGCATTTCTTGTGGGTTTTAAAAACAACCAGGCCTATGACAGACTTTGGGAAGCCAGAAAAATATGGGGCGGAATTGTGAATTCCAGCCGTTCGTTTGCATCAATGGTCTATGCTTTTGATACCAAAAATGAAAAAATTGGTGTTTTTGATCTTGAAGACCGTAAAAAAAGAATTGTTTACCGTCATATTGCGTGGCTGTATACTTTCCGTGAACAGCTTTTGGTTCCTACAGAATGGGAGCATATCAGTACGGAAAATAATAAATTCGGGAATATCAACCTGAGAAGAAACAGACTAATCAAGGCAGGATTTCCGGATTATGGAAGAGCCCCTATTTTCCTGCACAAATATCTTTCGGAGGAAGAATATGATCTTAAGAATGATTATAAAAATTTTGCCACCTACCTGACTGCTCAACAGGCAAAAGATATCAATGAGCTTAAAAACATGGGAGCCATTACAGAATTCAACCAGACTCAACTGCAGAACGCTCTGAATGAATTTTATAATTTCCAGGGACAGGCAGAAAGAATCAAAAAGTTTCCTTCTCCAAGACAGTTTGCCAGTACAGCTTTTGTTTTTAACATCCTGTTCATTATGCTGCTTCCGTTGGGATTAGTCAATGAGTTTGCAAAGCTCGGTGATTGGGGAATCTGGACTTCTATCCCTTTCTGTATCATCATCGGGTGGATCTACATCATTATGGAACTGGTAGGAGATTATTCCGAAAATCCTTTTGCTGGATTAATGTTTGATGTTCCTATGCTTTCCATCTGCAGAACAATTGAAATTGATCTTCTTCAGATGAGTGGAGAAACAGATCTTCCGGATCCTATTTCTTCTAAAAACGGAGTGCTAGTATAATTTTTCAGTTATCATTTTAAAAAAAAAATTGAATTTCAAAATCTTTCAAAAAAAATAAAAATATTCCATAAAATATATTAAAAAACTCATTGTTTTTCATAATTTAGAGGCATTGAAAGCATTGGCTATGTTTATCCATCCGGATAGATTTGGCTTATACTTTTTTCATCAGCTAATCATTTATCCCTTCTTTTTAAACAATGAGATCCAGGCAACTCCTGCAGGTCATGACAATGATATGTCTAACCTTATTTTGTCCTAAAGTAAAATCACAGGCAGCTTTCAACAAAGAGTTGCCAAAAGAATTTACAGAAAAATTCACCAAAGAAATTAATGACAGTATTCCTTCTCTGGGATCTTTCATTGTATCGCAAAACAATAAGGTTATTTATGAGCAGTATTTGCACGGAGCCAACAAAGAAACCATCTTCAGCATAAAATCTGTTACCAAAAGTATCGTGTCTGTGCTGGCAGGTATTGCACAAGATAAAAACATACTTCCCAATCTCAACACTCCGGTTTTAAAAATTCTTCCGGAATACAACATTTCAAGAAGCAGATTTAAAAATATTTCCAACATTGAAGGAAAAGTAACTCATGATTCAATCAGAAATACATTAACATTAAAAAATCTACTGACTATGCAGGGTGGTTTTGACTGGGTTGAAAATTCAAAAATTTCAACAGCGATGTCTTTTTCCGGTGATCCTGTAAAATTTGTACTGGATCTGCCTTTTGAAGAATATCCGGGAACCGTATTCAATTACAACAGTGGTGAAACCCATCTTTTTGGGGCTGCTTTGGCAAAAATTGTAAAGACCAATCTGAAACAATTTGCTGCAGAAAATCTTTTTAGACCTTTAAAAATGAATATTCCCCGATGGGATACGGATTCAATGGATAGAAACTTTGCAGGTTCAGAGCTTTTTATGAAACCTGAAGATCTATTGAAATTCGGTACTATGATCCTGAATAACGGAAAATTTAGCGGCAAACAGATCGTCTCTTCAAAATGGATTCAGGAATCTACTTCTGAACAGGTAAAGCTGGATTCATGGGATGTAATGCCGGATGCCAACGGATATGGTTATTACTGGTGGCGAAGAAAGACCAACGGACATCAGGCTTTCGTAGCCACAGGTTATGGCGGACAGCTTATCTGCGTCATTCCTGATTTAAAAATGGTTATCGTAACCACCTGCTTTCTGAATGACAAAAACAAAGGCAGAACAGAAATCAAAAGACTTCACTATTTCATTGATAAAATGACTAAAGGAGATCTATAAGCATTAATTTCCAATCTAATTTTGATAATGACTTCGTAATCTACAATACAATGGCTGTTGTGTTTTTCACTTCGGAAATCATAAATGAGCTGTGCGTACTTGCGATGTGCTGAAGCGTCGTAAGTTTCGTCAGCATAAAATTGCGGTAGTCTTCAATATCTTTCACCCCTATTTTAAGGATATAATCGTAGTCTCCGCTTACATGGAAGCATTCTGTAACCTCCTGAAGATCCATCACTTCTTTTTCAAACTGCAGTACAAATTCCTTCTTGTGCTGACTTAGTTTTACATGACACAGAACAATAAAATTTTTCTTAACTTTACTCCTGTCCAATAAGGCTACATATTTTGAAATGACGCCTGCATTTTCAAGCTTTTTCACACGCTCATAAACAGCTGTAACAGATAATCCAAGCTTACCGGACAGTTCTTTGGTGGTTTGTTTGCAGTCTTCCTGTAAAAAAAGCAAGAGTTTCTTATCAGTTTCGTCAAGTTCCATAGATATTTTTTTGGTAAAAGTTTAATAATTTCGAAGATACTAAATATTTTTTCTAAATAAACAATATTTTACAGTTTTATATTCTATAAATTCAAATTTATATTGTAATAATTAGCAAATTAATGCAAATTGGAACAATAAAATAAAAACAATATTTATGGAAAACTTTAACGCAGCCAACGAGATCCAGGATCTTCAGTATTTTGGTGAATTCGGAGGAGTGAATCCTTCTATCTCAGACAGCTCTACCTATACATTTCTTTCTGCAAAGACGATGTTCGATACTTTCGAAGGAAATGCGGAAGGATGCTACCTGTATTCCAGACACTCATCCCCGATGAATCTTTATCTGGCTCAGGCTCTTGCCAAGATGGAAAACACAGAATCTGCCAACGTTACAGCATCCGGAATGGGAGCTATCACTTCTGTTTTGATGCAGGTATGCAAAAGTGGTGACCATATTATTTCAAGCAGAACGATCTACGGAGGAACTTATGCTTTTTTGAAAAACTTCTTCCCTCAATTCAATGTAGGAACTACTTTTGTTGATATCAACAATTTTGAATCTATAGAAAAGGCAATCACTCCCAATACAAAAGTGATCTATTGTGAAAGTGTAAGCAATCCGCTTCTTGAAGTTGCAGACCTTAGAAAACTTTCTGAAATCTGTAAAAAACACAACCTGAAACTGATTGTAGACAATACCTTCTCCCCTCTTTCTATTTCTCCAACCTTATTTGGGGCAGATGTAGTGATTCACAGTTTGACGAAGTTCATCAACGGAAGCAGTGATACAGTAGGCGGTGTATATTGTGCCAGCCAGGCATTTATTGATGACACCAAAAATGTAAATTCCGGAGCGTGTATGCTTCTTGGTCCAACCATGGACAGCTTAAGATCCTCAAGTATCTTAAAGAACCTGAGAACATTACATATCAGAATTAAGCAGCACAGCCACAATGCAATGTATCTGGCTGAAAGATTCGAAAAAGACGGATTAAAAGTATCTTATCCGGGCTTACCATCGCATAAAAACCATGAATTAATGAAAAGTATGATTCATGAAGAATACGGATACGGAGGATTATTGACTCTGGATGCCGGAACAACAGAAAAAGCAAACGAACTGATGGAGATGATGCAGACAGAAAATCTGGGTTATCTTGCCGTGAGCTTAGGATTTTATAAAACCCTATTCTCATGCTCAGGAAAATCTACCTCATCTGAAATCCCTGAAGAAGAACGAGCTTCCATAGGTATTTCTGACGGACTGATCAGATTCTCCATCGGTCTTGACCACGATATCAAAAGAACTTACCATAAAATGAAAGAGTGTATGCAGAAAGTAGGAGTTCTTAACCACCATGAAAACATTTCTATCATCTAAATTTATTGTAAAAAGGCTGTTTCGTTTGAAACAGCCTTTTTTTATTTATTTGATGAATGCGCTAAAGCCCATTTCCTATTGATATATTTTTGCAGACAATTACCCTGTTACTTCTTATAATAATGATGAGGAAAAGCTTCTTCAGGTTTCATTCTGAAAACATTCAGCAATATCCAGGATTTTAAGAAACCATATCCGTAAGAAAACATCTGAATATAAGTGGAAATAACCGCCATACCGGCAATGCTGATATTTTTAGTCAGTAATAAAGCATGGAACAATACTAAAAAGGTATACAATCCATAGAAAGAAAGGATGATTCCTCTTCCCATAAGGAAATACTCAAGAAAACCCATTATGTATCCTAACATAAATAAGGTAGGAAATGCAAAAGAAATTTTCACATAATTCGGGTGCCTCTGATTAAGAATTGGTCTTGCACAACCAAACTGATAGACCTGCTTGGAGAATTTCCCAAAATCAACCCTACGTTTATGATATACGGCAATATCATCAAAAAAAGCAGTAGTAAATCCGTTTTCCCAAAGGGTCATAGAAAGATCCGGATCCTCACCGATTCTCATTTCTGAAAATCCTCCTACCTTTTCAAAAACAGCCTTTTTCACTCCCATATTAAAGCTTCTGGGCTGAAATTTTGAAACCGCTTTCTTATTACCTCTAATTCCTCCGGTGGTAAAAACTGAAGTCATGGAGTAGGAAATAGCCTTCTGCATCAGATTGAATCCTTTATGTGCTTTATCCGCACCTCCAAACGCATCACAAGGGATCGTCAGGATATCATTTTTAATATGTTCAATATAATCCTTTTCAACAATGACATCACTGTCTACAAATACCAGCCATTCATTGGAAGCTCTTGCAGCCCCATAATTCCTCGTCAATCCAGGACCTGAATTATCCTTTCTGAAATATTTAATATGTAAACCCTGTTCAAAATTTTTAATGGTAGGTTTCAGATCGATCAAAGAGCCGTCATCTACAATAATGATCTCGAACTCCTTATCTGTCTGCTGGGTAAGAGAAGTCAGCAACTCAAAAAGTTCGTCTTTTCGGTTGTAAATGGCAACGACAATGGAAATAGTAGGTTTCAAATTGAAAATTTTTCAAAATTACTTATTCGCTGAACAACCTACAAACAGTTTAGGAGAAATTAATGATGTTGAACTGTATTCGTCTTAATCAAAAGAAATTATCGATGAAATTTTGAGCCAAGTTATTTGACATTTTAAACAAAATAAACACCATAAATCTCTCCTAATTTTGCTATAGAAATTTAAACCAACAACAAAATGGAACCAATTATCAGCTCATTGCAGCAGCCTGTTCAATCTGGATTTAATGCCTATTCGACAGCCCAGGAAATCATTGAAGGAATTGATCTTACCGGAAAAACAGTGATCATTACCGGTGGTTATGCAGGAATCGGTCTTGAAACCACAAAAGTACTTACTTCAGCCGGAGCCCACGTCATTATTCCCGCAAGAGACATTGAAAAAGCAGGAAAAAATCTGACAGGAATTCAAAATTTTGAACTTGAAAAAATGGATCTGATGGATCCAGCATCCATTGATGCTTTTGCAGAAAGATTTCTATCATCAGGTAGAAGTCTGGATCTACTCATTAATAACGCAGGAATCATGTGGGTTCCTCTCCGCAGAGACAGTAGAGGCATTGAATCTCAGCTGGCAACTAACTACCTTGGACAGTTCCACCTTACTGCAAAACTATGGCCGGCTCTAAAAAAAGCAAACGGAGCAAGGGTTATCAGTGTTTCTTCTTATGGACATCAGATGTCCCCTTTTAATTTTGAAGACCCCAATTTTGAGAAAAGAGAGTATGACACCCTTTCCGGATATGGGCAATCCAAAACAGCTTGTAACCTGTTTGCCGTAGAACTTGATGAAAGAGGGAAAGAATTCAATATCAGAGCGTATTCTCTTCATCCGGGGTCTGTATACGGAACTGATCTGGGCAGAGAAGAACCTATTGAACTTTTTAAACAACTCGGAACACATGATGAAAACGGAAATATCAAACCTGAGGTGGAAGCACGATTAAAAACCATTCCACAAGGAGCAGCAACAACAGTCTGGTGTGCTGTAAGTCCTCAACTCAATGAAATAGGCGGAGTTTATTGTGAAAACTGCGATATTGCAGAAATAGACAGAGGACAAATTGAACATAGATTTGATGAACCGGCAACAATCTATGGAGTACAGCCCTATTCTATCGACAAGAAAAATGCAGAGCGCTTATGGAAATTAAGTGAAGAAATGCTTGGATTCCTTTTTGATGCTAAATAATTGTTTTTTAAATACATTTGTATTGCAAAAAACTTTTAACAATGAATTTCCAGATACAATACCTCACGCCGGATATCAAGCTTTCCAGTTATGATGATAAGCTGTTTAAAACAGAAACGGTTTTTGAATACCATATGCTGGTCTGGTTCATATCAGGAGAAACGAAAATTATTCAGGCAGATAAAAGCTATCTGTTCAAGGCAGGAGATATTTTTCTGATTCCAAGAAATCATCTTGCCACGATTATCAATTATCCTAAAGATGGGCTTCCTCATAAAGCTGTAGTGATGCATCTCACCACAGAACGCCTGAAAGATTTTTACAGTTCTGTCGACTATCAGAAGAAAACCGGACATAGGGAATCCAGTATTCACAGCTTCAGCAGCCACCCGCTTCTGAATAGCTGTCTTGCTTCTCTGATTCCTTATTTTGAGATTGAAGGTCCATTTCCTGAGAATATTGCCCATTTAAAAATCACTGAAGCCATTAGTATTTTAAGGGAAATTGATCCGGCTATAGATACTTTACTGGCAGATTTTGATGAACCGGGAAAAGTGAATCTGATCAGTTTTATGGAGAAGAATTATATGTTCAATATGTCATTGGAACGCTTCGGATATCTGACAGGAAGAAGTTTATCAACTTTCAACCGTGATTTCAGAAGAATTTTTCAAACGACACCACAGCGCTGGCTTACCCAAAAACGTCTTGAACTGGCTTATTATCATTTATCAGAAAGGAATAAAAAACCATCAGATGTTTTTCTTGAAGTAGGATTTGAAGACCTCTCCCATTTTTCACATGCCTTTAAAAAACAGTATGGTTTTGCGCCGTCACTGGCAAAATAAAACAAAACAGGTTGTACGAAGATGTACAACCTATTTTTTATGATTTTAATAACTTCTGAAGTTATTTTTTCTTTAAAGTATCTAAATCTTTTGGTTCCTTCTTTTGAGATATTACATTATGATTTAAAGCTTTTCTTTCAGGTTTTGAACGTGACGATTTTGATCCAGAACCAATCAGACCGAATAAATCAAAAATAACATCAAATATGTCAAAAAAATTCCAGGACATTTCTAATCTCAGAGGTTATTATTTATTATCTTCAAGTTTGTGTACCTTCTTCGTTCCTTCATACTATTTTGTCCTATTATATAAAAAATCCCGACTTAAAGTAAATATATAATACTGCCGAAATAAAAAAAGCGATTACTGAACAGCTGAAAAGAAGCAGCTTGAACAGCGTTTTAAAATAGTAAAGTTCCAGTACATGCAAAACAAAAAACACTAAAAACGAAATGCCAGTTCCTATTAAAGAACCTACCACCAAAGTTTGCGTGTAGTTTTGCGCAGGTAAAGGATCTTTAAAAACAATAAAAAAAGAAAATGCCGCCAATACTAAAGCCACTGCACTTACTTTTTCTGTGAAGTATTTTGATCTCTTAGATTCCTTCTTTTGAGGTTTTTCATCATAGTTCAAGCTCTTTCTGTCAGGAGTTGAGCGTGATAATCCAGAACCACCTTGAAATATTCTGGATATATTAAAAATGAAATCTAAAAAATCAAGAAAATCTCCTAACACTTTTTCTTACTATTTATTATCTTCAAGTTTATGTACCTTCTTCGTTCCTTCATACATTTCGTACTGTAAAAATCTCGTTTCCAGCTTTCCGTTGAAAAGTTTGATCTTTCTTGAAGGACGTAATCCAATTTTCTTCACTGCTTCCAAATCTGAAGAAATCAGCCAAGCCAGTGTATTAGGATAATGGGTTTTAAACGTATCTCCGATTTTCTTGTAGAAATCATCGTCATTGATAGAAATTCTCTCATCGTATGGAGGATTGAATACCATCAATAACGGGAAAAGTTCTTTTTTAGAATCAAAGAAATTTTGTTTTTTAATCTCGATAACATCTTCCATTTCTGCTGCCTCTACATTCATTCTTGCAGCATTCAGCATTTTTCCATCAATATCATAACCAACAATTTTTCCATCAAACTGTCTTACTCTGTTAATTCTGAATTCTTTGATTTTTGTAAACAAGTCCGCATCATAGTTATTCCAGTTCTGGAACCCGAATCTTTTTCTGAAGATCTGAGCCGGAAGATCCATCGCAATCATTGCTGCTTCAATCAATAATGTTCCGGAACCGCACATCGGATCAAGGAAATTTCCTTTTCCGTCCCAGCCCGCAAGCTGAAGCATTCCACTTGCCAACACTTCGTTGATAGGCGCTTCTCCCTGTTCTCTTCTGTACCCTCTCTTAAATAAAGGATCACCAGAAGAGTCCATGGAAATCATTACCAATTCCCTGTCTATATGAAGGTGAAATTTAATATCCGGATTTCTCGTTTCTACATTCGGACGTCTTTTGAATTTCTCCTGAAAATAATCCACGATGGCATCCTTCATTTTTAAAGTTACAAACTGAGAATGTTTGAATGTTTCAGAGTTTACAGTGGCATCAATAGAGAAAGACTGCTCAACATCCATAAAGTTTTCCCATTCAAATTTGAACAGTCTGTCATAGAATTGATGTTGATTAAAAGCCTTGAACTCATGAATGGGTACCAGAATTTTCAATGCTGTTCTCGCAGAATAATTGATTTTATAAAGAAAACCAAGATCTCCTTCACAATTTACCGCTCTGTTTTTAATTTCAACATTCCTTCCACCCAGTTTTTTGATTTCTTCCGCCAGAATCTGCTCCAATCCGAAGAATGTTTTTATCTGTATTTTAATATTTTCTGTATCCATAAGTTTGAATTAAAAGATTTAAAGCTTTAAAAATTAAAAGATTAGCCATCCAACTTCTTGTCCAATTGAATTTTTC
>Ga0157370_10006664_pt1 | contig 12681 bp, 9 predicted proteins | sample C35metaG_FD_113463 | JGI IMG/M metagenome (GOLD analysis project Ga0157370, IMG submission 113463) | Corn rhizosphere microbial communities from Kellogg Biological Station, Michigan, USA - C3-5 metaG | ecosystem: Host-associated > Plants > Roots > Rhizosphere > Soil | place: USA: Michigan...
GTCCGCCTGGTGCCGTTCAAGAACCTCACACTGGAGCAGTGCATCGAGTTCATCGCCGACGATGAACTGGTGGAGGTCACGCCCAAGTCGCTTCGCTTGCGCAAGAAAGTGCTGCAGGCGAATCGTAGGCCGCGCAAGGGTTCGAGCGAGTAAATTTGCATTATTGTAAAAACGGCTGGACGGTACGTATCCTCGTCCAGCCGTTTCTTTTAAGTTCCTGGCTGCAGGTAAGGAGCATGTGCGATCAGCTTGCGCTCCTCTCCGCGAGGGTCGTCTTCCACCCGCGAAACGGAATCCCAGATCATCGTGGGTCGGTCGGTCAAGTTGTACTGGGGCCACTTCGGAATTGCTTTGTTGTCCGGATCGCCGGTTCGAGCGAATGCGATAAACGTCTCGCTCACCTGATCGGCCACCTTCTGCGCATCGGCTCCGCCGCCGGTCATCGATGCTGCGATCTCGATGTTATCGAAGGCAAACGGAATGTCCATCGTGTGCGGAGCGCCCCACTTGCCTCCATCAACAGGCGATTTCCAGGCGAAGTTGTAGGCCCATGTCGGGCCATGCTGCGCGGCGCGGCGGTCGCTCTCGATTACCATGCCGTGCCAGCTTCTGAAGGCCGTCGTCACGGCAAAGAAGGCGTCGCTGGCCGTGTATGCGGGATACCACTTGCGATAGTCCGCAACGATGTCGGCGACCTTCAACGTGCCAAGAAACTGCCGGTAACGCTCAAGCCGCTGCGGCAGTTCTTCCCAGGTCAGCGAGAACAGCGAAGGATCGCCGCCGCCGATCAGCAGCCGGGTTTCGTCATGCGCGTTGCCCAGAATCATCGGCACGTTTGCCGAGAGCGGGGGCGCATCGGGCGCAAAGGGATCGCGCGGCAGCGCTCCTCCATCGAGCACCGGGCCGAAGTACTTGCCCGCATGCATGGCCGCGACCAGCTTCTCCATCGGCACCTTTTGGGGATCGCGAATGTCTTCGAGATTCGCCTGCGAGAGGCCAATCGTCGCGAGCACTGCCTGCGCCGACTCGGTGGCGTGTTCCTGTGTGCGTGCTGTCAATTGCTGCCCGCTCATGGTGATGACGCGGTGAAAGAGTCCCTTGGCCGCGGGCATGGCCATCAGTGTGGCGCACTTCGCGCCGCCGCCGCTCTGCCCGAAGATCATCACCCGCGAAGGATCGCCGCCGAATTCGGCGATGTTGTCGCGCACCCACTCCAGCATGAGGATGAGGTCAAGCTGACCGACGTTGCCGCTGTCGGCAAACTCCGAACCGCCGAGTTTGGCCAGATACATATATCCGAACAGATTCAGCCGGTGGTTCATCGTGACCACCACGACATCGCCGCGCTTCACCAGCCGGATGCCGTCATATACCGGGCCGTTGCTCGAACTGCTGCTGTACGCGCCGCCGTGGATGTAGACCATCACCGGACGCTTGCGCCCATCGCGCAGTCCCGCCGTCCACACATTCAGGTGCAGGCAATCTTCGCTAGTGACGGGGTTCGCCTCATCGAGTGGAGAGAACGCCGATCGCCCGCTTCGCGCATGAATCGGCTGCGGAGCCTGCGGCCCGAACTTCAGCGCGTCCATAACTCCGGTCCACGGTTGCGGCTTCGCCGGAGGCATGAACCTGTGCCCCGCCGTATCGTCTCCATACGAAATCCCTTTGAAGACGTTGACGCCATCCTGCACAAACCCGCGGACCTTTCCTGAAGTGGTTGTGGCGACCGGAGCATTCGTCTGCGCCCACATCCTCTTTGGCCCGATCACCGCTCCCGCTGCTGCCAAAGCCGAACCCTGCAACATCTGCCGCCGCGTCACTTGTGTTTTGCGCACACCATCTCCCGATTGCGAATTTGTTAATTACGATACGGGTGGTCTGGACAGGAAGACGCAAAAAGGGCTGCCTGCAGGCAGCCCTCTCGTTTCCTTGAAACGGCTTACTTCTTCTTTGCCGTCTCAAACCGCTTGTTCACTTCTTCCCAGTTCACCGTGTTCCACCATGCGGCGAGATAGTCGGGACGTTTGTTCTGATACTTCAGGTAGTAGGCATGCTCCCAGACATCGTTGCCAAGGATCGGGTACTGGCCCTGAGAGATAGGATTGTCCTGGTTCGGCGTGGTCACGATCTTCAGTTTGCCGCTGTCGAACACCAGCCAGCCCCAGCCCGAGCCGAACTGCTTGGCGGTGGTCTCGTTGAACTGCTTCTTGAAATCTTCGAATGAGCCGAAGTCGGTTTTGATCTGACCGGCGATTGCGCCGGTCGGCTCGCCGCCGCCCTTGGGCTTCATGATCTGCCAGAACATGGTGTGGTTTACGTGTCCGCCGCCGTTGTTTCTTACGACGGTGCGCACATCCTCGGGAACGCTGGAGAGGTCCTTCAGCAGCTCCTCCGGAGTTTTGTTGCCGAGTTCCGGGTGTTTCTCCACCGCGCCATTCAAATTGGTCACATACGCCTGATGATGCTTGTCATGGTGGAGCTTCATCGTCGCTTCGTCGATGTAGGGCTCAAGCGCCGCATAGTCATAGGGCAAAGGGGGTAGTTCGTAGGCCACGGTCATTCTCCTGTCGGTTTTATTGTTTTGGCCAGGGTAGGACACACACTGGCGGGGTTCTTAATTTAGATGCCACTGAGACATCCTGCGATGTCATCTGCAGATTTCTTCGACCCTCGAATCATAGCGCACCTGCGGCATTGATCTCTCGTTCTCCGTTCTTTCGAGCCATTTACGCGAGTTTGGAGTCTAATCAACCCATGAGCAATCTCGCTGCTGCTTACCGCTGGCTCGATGACGACGGGGCTGCGTTCGGCGCTCCCGGCCTTGAGCCCCGCTGGACTTCAAGCCAGAAAGACGCCGTCTCCACGGCCTACTCCGCTGCCAGCCGGGTGTGGTTCACCCTTTCGCATGGAACTCTCAACGAGATCTATTACCCCACGATCGACCGTCCGCAGACCCGCGACATGGAGCTGCTCTTCACCGACGGCGAGACCTTCTGCCACGAAGAGAAGCGCGATTTCAGCTACGACCTGAGCTACATCCATCCCAACTCTCCCGCGGTCCGCGTGGTGGCCGCCGACCCACGCGGCCGTTATACCGTCACCAAGGAGTTCATCAGCGATCCGCACCGGCCCGCCGTTCTGATGCACGTCAAGATCACCGGCGACGAACCTGTTCTCTCCCGCTTGAAGTGCTACGCCCTGCTCGCGCCGCATCTCGATGGCGGAGGAGCGGGGAATTCGGCGCGCTCCATCGAGGTCGCCGGGCAACGCGCTCTGCTCGCCTGGAAGGGCAATCTGTCGCTCGCCATGGGGGTCAGTTGTGGATTCACCCGATCTTCCTGCGGGTATGTGGGCGCGAGCGACGGCTATCAGGACCTGGCCACCGATATGCACATGGACTGGCAGTTTGGGCAGGCGCTCGACGGCAACATCGCCATCACGGGAGAGATTGATATCTCTCGCAACCGCGAGTTCACCATCGCCATAGGATTCGGCGACGGACATCACGCAGCCCTTGCCTGCATGATGCAGACCCTGGCCACTCCCTATCAGGACCACCGGGAACGATTTATCGAGCAATGGCTGCGGGTCGATTCGCCCAAGCTGATTGCCTCTGTTTCGACCGACGGCGGCAGGCTGGCCAATATCAGTCATAACGTCATCCTGACGCACGAGGACAAGACCTACTCCGGCGCGTTCATCGCCTCCGCCTCGATTCCCTGGGGCGCGTCAAAAGGCGATGACGATCTCGGCGGATATCACCTTGTCTGGACGCGAGACATGATCCAGTCCGCGACCGCGCTGCTTGCCAGCGGCGATACCGAAACCGCTCTCCGCGCCCTGGTCTATCTCGCCTGCACCCAGCGCACCGACGGCAGCTTCGCCCAGAACTTCTGGATCGATGGTGTGCCTTACTGGTCCGGCATTCAACTGGATGAGGTCGCTTTTCCCATTATCCTGGCGTGGCGTCTATGGAAGGTCAACGGTCTAGGCAACTTCGATGTCTTTCCGTTGGTGCAGCGCGCTGCCGCCTTCCTGGTCCGTTACGCTCCGGTGACGCAGCAGGAACGCTGGGAAGAAACCGCCGGCTACTCTCCTTCCACGCTCGCCGCCGTCATCTCCGGCCTGATCTGCGCCGCCGATATCGCCCGCTCGCGCGAGTCCGACGAGCTTGCTTCCTTTATTGAAAGCTATGCCGACTGGATCGAAGCTCATCTGGACGAATGGACCACCACCACCGAAGGAGTTCTCCATCCCAGCATCAAGTACCACTACATGCGCATTCGCCCACCGGCTCCGGGCGAGCCCTTCTACAACGATCAGATCGCGCCTGGCCACATCCATATCGCCAACCGCGGTCCCGATGAAAAGCAGGACTTTGAAGCACGTGAGGTGATCGATGCCGGTTTTCTTGAGCTTGTGCGCTACGGTATCCGCCGCGCCGACGATCCTCTCATCGTCGATTCGCTGAAGGTGGTCGATGCCACGATCAAGATGGAGACGCCCTATGGTCCTTGCTGGCGTCGCTACAACCACGACGGCTACGGGCAAAAGAAAGACGGCGGCCCATACGAGGGCTATGGCCAGGGACGCGCATGGCCCTTGCTTACCGGAGAGCGCGCCCATTACGAGCTTGCCGCGGGCCGTCCTGTGGCTTCGCTGATCTCCGCATTCGAGAAGTTCAGCTCCAATGGAGGCATGCTGCCCGAGCAGATATGGGACTATACCGACCTTCCTTCCGAAGGCATGTACTTCGGCAAATCCGCCGGATCGGCGCAACCTCTCGTCTGGGCTCACTCGGAGTACATCAAGCTGCTGCGCTCTGTCTCTGACGGCAGGATCTTCGACCGCATCTCCGCGGTGGAAGAGCGTTACGCCGTCGCTCCGGGGACCCGCAAATTCATCAGCAAGTTTGAGATATTCCAGATAGGCCGCCCGGTCTCATCCATGCTGGCCGGGTTTACCCTTCGCATTGTGGACCGCGGCCGTTTTCGCGTCGTATACACCTTTGACAACTGGGTAACGGTCAACCACCTGGACTCCCACAGCCTGGGTCACTTTGGCTTCTCCGCAGATATTTCCACTGACGCGAGCCGGGATGGTACTTTGATTTTTACCCTTTGCTGGCCGGGCTCGAACCAGTCGCAAGACCAGCAGGACCGCTGGCTGGGCAGGAACGTCAATGTCTCGATTACCTCGTCCTCTGCGCCGATTCGCTCCTGAGGATGCACGAGTCCCCGTCTGGCTTGTACACTGTCAAGGAACGACCAAAATCACTAAATATCAGATTCGCCGCTCTCCGCCGCGTCTCGATCACATTGAAAAAGGAAAAGAAATGAGCGACCAGCAGCAGTCAGATAAGCAACACGCGTTAGATCAGCTCTCCATCAACGCCCTCCGCTTCCTCGCGGTCGATGCCGTCGAAAAGGCAAAATCCGGCCACCCTGGCGCTCCTCTCGGCTGCGCCCCCATTGCTTATCTGCTGTACCACAAGCTCATGAAGCACGATCCCGCGGACCCCAAGTGGATCGATCGCGACCGCTTCATTCTCTCCAACGGCCATGCCTCGGCACTGCTCTACGGCTCCCTCCATCTCTCCGGCTACGACCTGCCCATGTCGCAGCTTGAGCAGTTTCGCCAGTGGGGATCGCACACCCCCGGCCATCCGGAGTACGGCGAAACCCCCGGCGTTGAAGTTACCACCGGCCCGCTCGGCCAGGGCTTCGGCATGGCGATTGGAATCGCAACGGCTGAGAAGCATCTCGGTGCTGTCTACAATCGCGACGGCCACAACATCATCGACCATCACACCTACGTCCTCTGCGGCGACGGCGACCTGATGGAAGGCATCTCGCACGAGACGGCCTCGCTCGCCGGAACGCTGCATCTCGGCAAGCTGATCGTCCTTTACGATGACAATCTCATCTCGCTGGACGGTCCCACTGAACTTAGCTTCACCGAAGATGTTACGGAGCGTTTCGAGGCTTATCACTGGCACGTGCAGATGGTTCATGACGGCAATGACCTCGTTGCTCTCGAAGCCGCCATCGCCGCCGCCAAGGCTGAGACCACCCGTCCCTCGCTGATTCGCGTCCGCACCGTGATCGGCTACGGCAGCCCCAAGGCTGGCACCAGCAAGGTCCATGGCGAAGCGCTCGGAGCCGACGCGGTGAAGGCCACCAAGAAGAACCTCGGCTGGCCCGAAGACAAGAGCTTCTACGTTCCCGACGAAGCCCGCGCCAACTGGGACACCATCAAAACTCGCGGCAAGAAGACACATGAAGAGTGGGACGCCGACTTCGCGGAGTACAAGAAGGCTTATCCGGAACCGGCTGCCGAGTTCGAGCGGGTCATCAAGGCTGAGCTGGCGAAGGGCTGGGAGAAGAAGATTCCGGTCTTCCCGACGGACAAGCCTGTTGCCACCCGCAACGCCGGCCAGGTGGTGATGAATGCCATTGCCGGTGTGGTTCCCGAACTCTTCGGCGGCGCGGCCGACCTTACCGCTTCCACCAAGACCATCTTCAAGGACTCGGCCAACTTCCACGTCGACCCCAAGGGCCGCAACGTCTTCTTTGGCGTCCGCGAGTTCGGCATGTGCGCCATGGTCAACGGCATGGCTGCCCACGGCGGCCTTATTCCCTTCGGCTCGACGTTCTTCGTCTTCTCCGATTACGCCCGTCCTGCCCTGCGTATGGCCGCGCTGATGTCCACGCATTCGCTGTTCGTCTTCACCCACGACTCTGTCGGCCTGGGTGAAGATGGCCCGACGCACCAGCCGGTCGAGCACCTGATGGCGCTTCGCGCTATTCCGCAGCTCACCGACTTCCGTCCGGCAGATGCCAACGAGACCGCCGCATGCTGGCAGCTTGCCGTTGAGCGCAAGAGCGCCAGCTTCATGGCACTCTCGCGTCAGGACCTCCCGGTGCTCGATGCCGAGAAGTACAAGGTGCACGAAGGCGTCCGCAAGGGTGCCTATGCGCTCGATAATAGCGGCAAGGACATCATTCTCATCGCCACCGGCTCCGAGGTTTCGCTCATCCTGAAGGCCGCAGAAGAGCTGAAGTCCGCGGGCATTAACGCCACGGTCGTCTCCATGCCGAGCTTCAAGATCTACGACGAGCAGCCGGACGAATACAAGGCCAGCCTGCTGCCGGAGAACACCCCCAAGCTCGCCGTCGAAGCCGGAGCCACCATGGGCTGGTACAAGTATGTCGGCCACAACGGCGGCGTCATCGGCCTGGACCACTTCGGCGCATCCGCCCCCGGCCCCATCGCTCTCGACAAGCTGGGCTTCAACGTCGCCCACGTCGTCGAGCAGGCAAAGAAGCTGGTCAAGAAGTAAGCAGGAAAGAGAGGCGGGGCCATGAGGCTCCGCCTTTCGCACAAAGACACATTTGCATCGTCGGAGAAGGTCATGGTCAACAGCGAGCGCGAGATGGTACGCCAATACGAAGAGTCGCCCAAAGAGGAGCGCTTTACCTCTTTGCAGCCGACCTACGAAGACAGCGTTCCTCCGGAGACGGAGTGGGAACTGGAGCAGGACTATTAGCCCTCTTTCTTTTTTCTCCGATCCTGCTGGCCGATTGCTGCTGTTGCATTACGGGTCTCGATTCATATCACTCTTACTGGAAACCAGAGGTAGCTAAATCCATGAAAATCGCCATTGCCTCAGATCACGCCGGCTTTCCCTTGAAAGAAGAAGTCCGCGACTACGTCCGCAAGCTCGGCCATGAGGTCGAGGACCTCGGCGCGTATAACACCGAACCCTCCGATTATCCCGACTTCGCTGTGCTTGTAGGCAAGGCGCTGATGGCCGGCAAGGTGGAGCGCGGCATCCTCGTCTGCGGCTCCGGCGTAGGCGTCTGCATAGCCGCCAACAAGATGCCCGGCGTGCGCGCAGGCATGTGCCACGACACCTACTCCGCCCATCAGGGCGTGGAGCACGACGAGATGAACGTCCTTGTCCTCGGCGCGCGCATCATCGGCACTGCACTGGCTTTTGAGTGCGTTGATGCTTACCTCAAAGCCAACTTCATCGCCAAAGAAGAGCGTTTCGTTCGCCGTCTCAACAAGGTCAAAGCCATTGAAAAGCAGTACATGCCTTCGGTGGCGGGCACTACTCTCGGCTCGTAATCGACGCGAATTTTGATCTCGTAACTGCAGGGCTGCTCGTAATTTCGAGCCTGGCACTGCGCAAAAAGCATCTCAAATACATGGTTAGCGTCACCACAACCCGCATTTGGCCCGAACCTGGAGCTTGTTTTCGCTTTGGCCTCATTCCCGCTTCAGCGGGAACCGGCGTGCATCCGGGATGGAGTGGTGCTTCTCAAGCCGACTCGATGAGCGCAGATCTTCCGGAGGGCGAGTGAACCGCACTCCGCTGAGAACGCTGTCCTGCAATACTCCCGGTGTAATATCCCTGGCATTCTTCTCCCCCATGACTGGCATTCTGTCCAGCCTCCCCGCGCACCCTCTTCTCTCGAAGTCGCCGATAAGCAGGCGATTGGCTTCAATTCCCCCGCGCAGCCTTGCGCTTCATTTACTTAACCGGGCATCACAGTCTGGCAACGAAAGGAACACATCATGGAATTAGGAATTATTGGACTCGGCAAGATGGGCTTTAACATGGCGGAGCGTCTTCGCCTCGCCGGTCACAAGGTCGTGGGCTTCGACTTCAACAAGGAAGCGACCGCCAAGCTCACCACCACCGGCGCCCTCGGCGTCAACTCGATCGAAGACCTCATGAAGAATCTTCCGGCCCCGCGCGCCATCTGGATCATGGTTCCCGCTGGCGATCCCGTAGACGAGACCATCGCCAAGCTTGAGCCTCTGATGGAAAAGGGCGACACCATCATCGACGGCGGCAACTCCAATTACAAGAACACACAGCGCCGTCATGACGAGGTTAAGGCCAAGGGTTTTCACTTTGTCGACTGTGGAACTTCCGGCGGTGTCTGGGGACTGAAAGAGGGTTACAGCCTGATGATCGGCGGCGACAAGGAGCCGGTCGAGCGACTCACTCCTATTTTCCAGGCCCTCGCCCCCTCGCCGACCGAAGGCTGGGGACACGTCGGCCCCTCGGGCTCCGGCCATTTTGTCAAGATGGTCCACAACGGTATCGAGTACGGCATGATGCAGGCGTTCGCTGAAGGCTTCTCCATTATGAAGGCCAAGGAATCCCTTAACCTCGACCTGACCCAGATCGCGCACATATGGCAGAAGGGCTCGGTCGTCCGTTCGTGGCTGCTCGATCTCACCGCCGGTGCGCTGGACAAGAACCCGACGCTCGAAGGCCTCGAAGCCTGGGTGCCCGACTCGGGCGAAGGCCGCTGGACTGTAACCGAGGCCATCGACCTCAACATCTCCGCGCCTGTTATTACCGAGTCGCTTATCCGCAGGCTCCGTTCCCGCGAAGAGAACAACTTCACCGACCGGATGATCTCGATTATGCGCGGCGCATTCGGCGGCCACGAGGTCAAAAAGATCTAAGCGGTCGAATAATATCGACACTCTCCACCAGTCCTAACCAAAGCACGAGAGGTAAATTGATATGCCCACCGAACCACACATCACGCCCGCTGTCGCCCACGTCAGCCCGCAGCCCGAGCGCACGCCCGACCCGTGCGTGGTGATTATCTTCGGCGCTTCCGGCGACCTTACCAAGCGCAAGCTGCTGCCTGCGCTTTATCACCTCGAACAGGCGAACCTCCTTCCCAAGGAGTTCGCCGTCGTCGGTGTCGCCCGCCGTCCGCTCGAAGAGACCTTCGCCGCCGATATGAAAGAAGGCATTATCGCTGGCGGTGGTGTTGAAGAATCCGATCCTAAACTGAATCCCTTTGTCGCCAAGATTCAGTACTACGCAATGAACTTCGATGACAGCACCGGTTATGAAGGTCTGAAGAAAGTTCTCAGCGAGATCGATAAGAAATTCGGCACCTGCGGCAACCGCCTTTTCTATCTGGCTACCGCGCCGGAGTACTTCTCAGACATCATCAACTTCCTCGGCGAACACGGCATGGCCAAGCCCTGCAATACCGCCGATGGCAAGAAGACCTGGGTCCGCACCATTATCGAAAAGCCTTTCGGCCACGATCTCGAATCCGCCAAGGCGCTCAATGATGAGGTCAACAAGGTCTTCCACGAAGACCAGATCTTCCGCATCGATCACTACCTCGGTAAAGAGACGGTCCAGAACATCCTCGTCTTCCGTTTTGCCAACGGCATCTTCGAGAACGTCTGGAACCGCAACTACATCGACCACGTTGAGATCACCGCAGCCGAGTCCATCGGCATCGAAGGCCGCGGTCCTTTTTATGAGACCGCCGGCGCTCTCCGCGATGTGGTTCAGAACCACGTGATGGAACTGCTCAGCTTCGTGACGATGGAACCGCCCGTCTCGTTCGAGGCGTCTGCTGTTCGTGCGGAGAAGGTCAAGGTCTGGCGCGCGATTCAGCCCATTCATTCGGCCGATACTGTTCGTGGGCAGTATGGCCCGGGCACCGTCGATGGCAAGCCGGTCATCGGCTATCGACAGGAAGACCGGGTCCATCCGCGTTCGCAGACCGAGACCTACGCCGCTCTCCGGCTGGAGATCGAGAACTGGCGCTGGGCGGGTGTTCCGTTCTACATCCGTGCGGGCAAGCGTCTGGCCAAGCGCGTTACCGAGATCACCATCCAGTTCAAGCAGCCGCCGCTGCTGCTCTTCAAAGGCAAAGATGGCGGTCCCTCGGGCAACGTCGAGCCGAACATCATCTCCATGCGCATTCAGCCGGACGAGGGCATCACCCTCCGCTTTGGTGCGAAGGTGCCGGGGCAGGGCATGAACATCAGCCCGGTCAACATGGACTTTACCTATGCCGAGTCGTTCGGCAAATCCTCGGCCAATGGCTATGAGCGCCTTCTGCTCGATGCCATGCTCGGCGATGCTACGCTGTTTGCTCATCGCGACGGCGTAGAAGCCACTTGGGCGCTCATCACTCCGATCCTCAAGGCATGGGCGGAGAAGCCGGTCAAGGACTTCCCCAACTATGCCGCCGGAACCTGGGGACCGACCGCAGCCGACGCACTTCTCGAAGTCGAAGGCCGCAAATGGCGGAAGCTGTAAGTTGCAGCGTTTAGCTTCTGGCCTTTAGCTCAAAGGCTGGAAGCTTTTTGCTGTTTAGAGTAATGGGCGAAGAGAGTTCTCAGTCTCTAGCGATGGAAAAAGGCGTACCTCAGCGGCTGAAGCCGCGTCGCAGAGAAGCACTTACGGAACGGCTGAAGCCGTGCCCTTAATGAGCCAGGAGCTAGAAGCTAAATATGCCGCGACCCGTTACCGTCACCTACCGCATCTCGCCCACGCCAGCCGCCGTTGCTCAGGCTGCCGCGCAGCTTTTCACTGAGTCTGTTGTGCAAGCCGCAGAAAAGAGAGGCCGTGCCCGCGTCGCCATCTCCGGCGGAACCACGCCCAAGGCCATGTTCGCGCTCCTTGCCGATTCCGCCCAACCCTTTCTCCAGCAGGTTCCATGGGACAAGCTCGATCTCTATTGGGTCGACGAGCGCTGCGTTCCTCCGACTGCTGCGGACTCTAACTACCGCATGACCAACGAGGTCCTGCTCTCGAAGGTCCCGCTCAGCCCGGAGCGCGTTCATCGCATGGAAGGCGAACTCGATCCCGCTGCTGCCGCTGCCCGTTACGAGTCCACCATTCGCAATACCTTCCGGCTCGAAGGCGCCGAGACGCCTACCTTCGACCTTATCCTGCTCGGCATGGGCGATGACGGCCACACCGCTTCTTTGTTTCCCCATACCGAGGCGATCAATAATCTCACCGACATCGTCACCGCCAACCACGTTCCGCAGAAGGACACATGGCGCATTACTCTCACGTGGCCGGTTATTAATCAGGGCAGGGAGGTGGTGTTTCTCATCGAAGGCAATGCCAAGGCCCAGGTGCTGCATGATGTGCTGCTCGGCCCGTACCAGCCCGACACCTATCCTTCGCAGATCATCCGTCCCGCGAGCGGCCAGTTGACTCTCTTGCTCGACTCGGCCGCAGCCTCTAAGCTGCCAGTACCCGAGAACTCGGGCACGACAGGTGTGCTGGAGCTTAATAGATGATTCTGGCTGGCGATGTAGGCGGCACCAAGGTTCACCTCGCGCTGTACAACTTCCAGCGTGGCAAGCTTCGCTGCGTCCGCGAAGAGAAGTTTCCCGCGCAGGAGTTCGCCACGCTCGATGCTGTCGTCCATCGTTTTCTTGCCGTGGACCCAAGCCAAAAGAGCGAGATTGCCGCTGCCTGCTTCGGTCTCCCGGGCCCCGTCCGCGGGCACCGTGTCAAGCTGACGAATCTTTCCTGGTCACTCGACGCGCACGATCTTTCCCGCTCGCTCGATATCGAGCATGTTTTTTTTCTGAACGATCTTGAAGCCAACGGCTACGGCATTGCCGAACTGGCACCGGAGATGATCTGTACTCTCCATCCTGCCCGGACGGCCTCGGTCGGCCATCGCGGCCTGGTTTCGGCGGGCACTGGTCTTGGCGAAGCTCTCCTCATTTGGGACGGTAAGCACCATCGCCCTATTCCTTCGGAAGGCGGGCACTGCGACTTCGCTCCACGAACCGATCGGGAAGTGGCTCTGCTCCAGCATCTCCGCCGCACGCTCGGTGGACATGTCAGTTACGAGCGTGTCGTCTCCGGCA